>CXWL01007473.1_pt1 | contig 14610 bp, 14 predicted proteins | sample 590931 | NCBI WGS metagenome assembly CXWL01 (sample SAMEA3498368, study PRJEB10139) | groundwater metagenome | biome: water well; material: biofilm material | place: Germany | collected 2015-04-27 | reverse complement strand
CATGTTAAATGATAGATGTTGTATCCAAAAAATGGGAGAGTTAATTTTAATATTTCGACAGCCTACCCTTGGGGCTACATTTAACTGGCATTTATTTTCTATTGAATTCTACATAATAACCATAATCCTAAAAACCGCAATTCACCTCAAAGCGGATTCACCCAATGGGTGAGAGGGTCAAACATGAAAGAATTAATTAGAGTCATGCTATTAAATATCTATTTGAGTGGTCAACAGCGGTTTCTAGGATAGTTTAAAGGAATGTGATTTTAAAGGAATGTGATGGAATTGATTTTGTGGCGTCATGCTGAAGCTGAAGATGGCGTTCCCGATGCAGCACGTAAACTGACTGAAAAAGGGCTAGATCAGGCAAAACGTATGTCTGATTGGCTTAAGTTAGAATTGCCAGAAAATACACTTGTGATAGCCAGTCCGGCCCGGCGCACTCAGCAGACTGCAATGGCACTGAGATCTGATTTTGCAACTAATGATAAGATAGGTATTGGTGCTAGTGTAAATAATATTCTCACTGCTGCTAACTGGCCTAATGCGCAGGGTGCTGTTGTAATAGTCGGCCATCAACCGACATTGGGTGAAGTTGCCAGTTATTTGATTCCAGTTATTCCCTCCGGGTTAAGTGTTAAGAAAGGCTCTGTATGGTGGATTAGATATCAGAAAAAAGAGAATATTATTGAATCAGTGCTTCATGCTGTAATTTATCCTGAAATGTTATGAATTGGTTGGGTTTAATTTCTGGATATGTTTAAGCGATATGTCTCGATTAATTCTGTTTAATAAACCGTACGGTGTGATTTGCCAATTTACACCCGAAGGTGATCACCCATCACTGAAAGACTTTATTCCATTACCTGGCTTTTATCCGGCAGGTAGGCTGGATGCCGATAGCGAAGGCCTGGTTCTATTGACAGATGATGGAAAATTGCAAAATAGAATTAGCGATCCTAAATTTAAACTGCCTAAAATATATTGGGTTCAGGTCGAAGGCAGACCTGATGAGATTGCATTAAATAAGCTGCGCCAGGGTGTGATTCTGAATGATTTTAAAACACAACCTGCACAAGCATGTTTGATGGATGAACCTAGTAATCTTTGCCCGCGAACACCTCCCGTCCGTTTTCGTAAGAATATCGTAACTACCTGGATGTCTTTGACCCTTAGTGAGGGTAAGAATCGTCAGGTAAGGCGAATGACAGCAGCAGTATTATTTCCTACTTTGCGATTGATCCGTTATGCAATCGGTAAGTATACTGTGCAGGGCATTGCTTCTGGAGAGTGGCTCATGTTGAACGATTCAACTTAGATAGATGAGAGGCATTAGATTTTTTTCTAAATTTTCTAAGGATAGCAGAATTCTGTCTCTAAAGATTCAAGGATCATTGTAAAATGTGATGGTACTAAAATTATTGAATTTAACTAGGTTTTGTTGACATTTGGTAAAAACGTTTGCTGTATCAAAGAGTTGCGATTTGCCCTGACGATTGTAAGTGGTTGTTTTCGAACACCTGTTTTTGAAATGTCAGCAGAGCCCAGACAATTCAATTGATACAGATTAATGTTTCCTTTCTATAAAGTGTTAGTATAATAATACTATAGTAAAGAACGACAGAAACGAAGTGCTTAATGTACAGTAAGTAAAAGATTAAAAGATGGCTTTTAAAATTATTATATTAGTGAAATAACTGAATTTTATAGCTAGGAGCTTGTCGAATGTTTTATTCGAAGAAGCGTGCGTTTGTGGTGGATTTTTAAAAGGAGAGTAACTATATGATTTCTGATTTTCTTAATTTAATCTCTGGTGTAGTTGATATGCCGTGGTGGGGGTATATCGTTGTTACCTTGGTTTTTACACATATTACAATAGCTGGTATCACAATCTATCTTCATCGCCATTCAGCTCATAGAGCGTTGGAATTGCATGCGATACCGAGCCATTTCTTTCGTTTCTGGTTATGGTTAACGACTGGGATGGTTACAAAGCAATGGACAGCAGTTCATCGGAAACATCATGCGAAATGTGAAACCAAGGATGATCCGCATAGTCCAGTTATTGTGGGTATCAAGAAGGTTTTATTCGAAGGTTCGGAGCTTTATAAAGTAGAGGCAAAGAATCAGGAAACCTTGAAAAGATATGGATACGGTACTCCTGATGATTGGATGGAGCGTAATATTTACAGCAGATACAGTGCAAAAGGTATCGCATTAATGTTGATTATTGATGTTATCTTGTTTGGTCCGATTGGTATTACCATGTGGGCGGTACAAATGATGTGGGCACCTATTTTTGCTGCAGGTATTATCAATGGCGTAGGCCATTTTTGGGGTTATCGTAATTTTCAGGCGGAAGATGCTAGCCGGAATATCGTACCTTGGGGCATTTTAATTGGTGGTGAAGAATTGCATAACAATCATCATGCTTATGCAACATCAGCCCGGTTATCCAATAAATGGTATGAGTTTGATATTGGTTGGATGTACATTCGCATTTTGGAGATGATGGGTCTGGCGAAAGTAAAGAAAATTGCACCCAAGTTACGTATTAATAATGAAAAAACCCAGTGCGATTTAGATACATTACATGCTGTGATATCCCATCGTTATGAGGTGCTTGCTAAATATACAAAATCACTGAAAGCAACTTTCGCAAAAGAAATAGTTCATTTAAAAGAAGCAACAGCACAATATGGTGTAGATAATCCTACTTTGAAGCGTTGGATTTTAGCTGACTCAAAAACTTTGCAAGAGCACGAACGTGAGAAGTTAAGTCAAGTGCTAAGTAATACCAAAACACTTGATAAAGTTTATACCATGCGTGAGGAATTAGTTGCAATTTGGCAACGCTCTACTGCATCAACTGATGATTTGGTCAAGCAATTAGAGGACTGGTGTCGGCGTGCAGAAGAAAGTGGTATCGAAGTGCTGAGAGCTTTTTCTCAGAGATTACGTTGTTATGCATAATTTCTGTAAATAGTAGAAGAAATACTCAATAAAAAACCCGCTTCGGCGGGTTTTTTATTGAGACTAAAAATAAATAATATTTGTTATTTTAGTTTTGTCTCTTTATATTTTACGTGCTTTCGTGCAACGGGATCAAATTTCATTAATTCCATTTTCTCGGGTTTTGCACGTTTATTTTTAGTAGTTGTATAGAAATGACCCGTTCCAGCTGAAGATTCAAGCTTTACTTTTTCACGCATTGTGATGACTCCTTAACTTACTTGATTAGTTTATTAAACACTTTTGCCTTGTGAGCGCATTTTAGCCAACACTGCATCAATACCATTTTTATCTATTGTGCGTAATGCAGCATTAGATAATCGTAAGTTAATCCAACGACTTTCACTTTCAACCCAGAACTTGCGGCGTTGCAAGTTAGGTAGAAAACGTCTTTTGGTTTTATTATTTGCGTGAGAAACATTGTGTCCTGACATTGGTTTCTTGCCAGTTACTTCACATACTCGTGCCATAATAGCGCATCCAGAATTCTTAAAAAGAGAATTATATCCTGATTCGATGTGTTTACTCAAATGTCTGTTCAAATATTCATGATTGAAGAAAATATTTCTTAAGGATAGGGGTAAATTCACCATTTTATTTTGAAGTGGTACAGCTATTATTTGTGGGATTTGTGCCTAAATTAAATCATGTTCAGCAAATGACATGGTAGTTCCATTACCAACAATAAAGTGATCCAGTACCTTGACATCAATCATAGCCAACGCTTTCTTCAGAGACTGGGTAAGTGTTTTGTCAGCATGGCTAGGCTCTGCCACGCCTGAAGGGTGATTGTGTGCAAAAATCATAGCGGCTGCATTATAATGCAAAGCACGTTTGATGACTTCTCGTGGATAAACGCTGGCTTGTGTCAGTGTGCCGCTAAATAATTCTTCAGTGGCTATAGTATGATTTTTAGCATCAAGAAAAATGCCGATAAAAACTTCGTGTTGTTTGTTTGCCAGACTTAGGCGTAGAAAATCTCGAACCAATCCAGGAGAATTCATTGCATTTCCGCTTTTTAGTTCTTCACCCAGTGCGCGGCGTGCCATTTCTAACACTGCTTGTAGTTGCGCATATTTTGCGATACCCATTCCAGGCAACTGACAGAAACTATCTTGGTTGGCTGCAAATATATTGGTTAAATTACCAAAATGCAAGAGTAATTCCCGTGCAAGATCTACAGCACTTTTCCCTGTTATGCCTGTTCGTAGAAATATGGCTAATAACTCTGTGTCTGAGAGCGTAGTAACACCTTTCTGCAATAACTTTTCTCGAGGTCGTTCAGATATAGGCCAATCTGGAATAGCCATAGAATGTAGTTGATAGCTGAGTCAAGTAAAATAAAACAAGGTTTGTTGTAGGTGTGTCACAATTAACCCGGATATTTCATGAATTCGCACGATGATCGCGCAGGATATTGGTTTCACAAGGGGTTTTTCGAAGAGGCGGTGTAGTTATTCATACACTTGACTGAGTATTCGGGGTAAGCAGGCAAGCCGCAAAGCGGCTGCTCGCAAAGGTTACTTGTGGAATCAAGAGTCAAGGGAGAGCGTGTGCAATTCATGAAATATCTGGGTTAAATATTGAAGTAACAATGAACTACTATTTTCTATTTCATTTAATAGCGGCATTCGATGCAATCATATTGAGTAAAACGAACGAATGTGTGCTTGTTATTAATATGTAATTTGCTATTATTAAATCAGGCTATTGATTTGATGTAAGTTTATGCAGAGAAATTTTTAACTCTATGAATATGATAGCGTATGCATCTTCTGTGTCTAGAAAACGCCTATTACTTGGTATAACGGGTGGTGTGGCAGCCTACAAAGCTGCAGAGTTGGCACGCCTGTTAACGCAGGATGGTATTGATGTACAGATAGTAATGACCAAATCTGCTTGCCATTTCGTTGGACCAGTTACTTTTCAGTCGTTGACAGGTAATCCTGTCTATACCGATTTGTGGGAAACCAATGCTGCTAATAATATGGCGCATATTAACCTTTCCAGAAATGTTGATACAATTTTAGTAGCACCTGCCAGTGCAGATTTTATTGCAAGACTTGCCAGTGGTATGGCGGATGATTTGTTGGCGACATTATGCTTGGCACGGGATTGCCCACTCATGATAGCGCCTGCCATGAATCGACAAATGTGGGAGAATCCCGCAACACAGCGTAATTTAGGTTTGTTGCAACATGATGGTGTAAAGATAATCGGTCCAGCAAGTGGTGAACAGGCTTGTGGTGAAGTAGGGATGGGGCGTATGCTGGAAGCTTGCGAGCTGGCAGAAACTGTGCGAGTTGCCTTACAAACTGGCTGGTTGCAGGATAAGCATGTTCTAGTTACAGCTGGGCCAACTTTTGAGGCGATTGATGCTGTACGTGGCATAACTAACAACAGTTCCGGAAAAATGGGATATGCTATTGCTCAGGCTGCAGTGGAAGCGGGCGCAAAAGTTACACTTGTTTCTGGACCCACATGTTTGACGCCACCAGCGGTGGACAAACTCATTAATGTGATTAGTGCGAATGATATGTTGAACGCCGTGCAGGTGGAAATATCGCAGACTGATATCTTTATCAGTGTCGCAGCCGTTGCTGATTATCGTGTGGCAAAGGTTAGTCAACAAAAGATAAAAAAATCTGAAAAAAAACTATCATTGGAGCTTATTCCAAATCCGGATATTCTTATGTATGTATCCAATTTACCCAAACCGCCATTTTGTGTTGGTTTTGCAGCAGAAACAGAGAATCTTGAGCAGAATGCAGAAATTAAACGCCGCGAGAAGAACTTACCATTATTGGTTGCTAATTTAGCTCAGGATGCTATTGGTTCTGACGAGAATGAATTAATTCTGCTGGATGACGGTGGTAAACATTTTCTTCCAAAAGCATCTAAAATCAAGCAAGCGCGGCATTTGATAAAACATATCAGTTCACTATACAGGCAATAAAAAAATACTGACCATAAGCGTATGAAAAAAATTGATATCAAAATTCTTGATGAGCGTTTATATGAACAGCTTCCTGCCTATGCAACACCGGGTTCAGCCGGTCTGGATTTGCGTGCTTGTATTGAGCTGTCTATCACGATAAATCCAGGTGAAACCAGTCTCATTCCCACGGGAATAGCATTGCATATTGCAGATGCGGGATTGGCCGCACTGGTATTGCCGCGTTCTGGGTTGGGACATAAGCACGGGATTGTATTGGGAAATTTGGTGGGTTTGATTGACTCTGATTATCAAGGACAGATTTTTGTATCTTGTTGGAACCGTGGTCAAACTGCTTTTCACCTTAACCCGCTAGAGCGTATTGCGCAGCTCGTTGTGGTTCCGGTTGTACAGGTCGAATTCAACAGAGTGGATAGTTTTGACCAAAGCCATCGAGGTGAAGACGGTTTTGGCAGCACAGGTAAGCATTGATACATTTTTTTGCAATAATTTTTGTTTTCCTGAAATAGACCTGCCTTGAGAAAGCACCAAGTGACCTTGATCAAAGATGGGGAGCTGATAATGTTTAGTGTAAGCGAGGAAACATTCCTTTTAATCCCCGCATCATTTTAGACATACCGCCTTTATTCATCATTTTCATCATCTTCCTGGCCTGTTCAAATTGAGCCAGCAGACGATTAACTTCTTGTACGGAAACTCCTGCTCCTGCGGCAATACGGCGTTTACGTGATGCTTTAAGGATTTCAGGTTTGGTGCGCTCCTGTCGTGTCATGGAATTAATAATGCCTTCCGTTCGGTTGATTACTTTGTCGTCTACCTTCACATTTTGTGCTGCCTGGCTCAACTGGGCAGGTAGTTTATCCATCAAGGCACTCATGCCGCCCATATTTCGCATTTGCTGAAACTGCGCTTTGAAATCATCCAAGTCAAATCCCTTGCCCGATTTCATTTTTTTCATCAGTTTCTCAGCTTCTTGCTGATCAGCACTCCGTCGCGCCTCTTCAATCAATCCGAGCACGTCACCCATGCCCAAGATTCGTGATGCCATCCGGTCGGGATGAAATGCTTCCAATCCAGTTAGTTTCTCTGCAATGCCCGTAAATTTGATGGATTTGCCAGTAACGTGTTTAACGGATAGTGCGGCACCACCACGCGCATCACCATCCAGCTTGGTGAGAATGACACCTGTTAAAGGTAATGAATCAGAAAATGCTTTGGCTGTATTAACAGCGTCCTGTCCTTGCATTGCATCAACAACAAACAAGGTTTCAATCGGTTTTAATAGTGCCTCAAGCTCACTGATTTCTTGCATCATGGCTTCATCAATACCTAGTCGGCCGGCAGTATCAACGATCATCACATCATGGTGATGCTTGCGCGCATAATCCAATGCAGCTGTACCAATTTCTCCAGGTTTCTGTCCATCCTTAACTGGAAAAAAATCAGCTCCCGTTTGGCTGGCCAGAAGCTCTAACTGATGAATAGCAGCTGGACGATAGATATCACATGAGACTAATAGCACTTTCTTTTTCTTTTGTTCCATTAACCACTTTGCTAATTTGCCGCTGCTGGTGGTTTTACCTGCACCTTGTAGTCCAGCCATAAGAATAACGGCGGGAGGTACTGTAGAGAGATTAAGCTCAGCTTTCTCTCCACCCATGATGGTAATCAGTTCCTGATGAACCACCCCAACTAAAGCCTGGCCAGGTGTGAGGCTATTCATGACTTCATGGCCAATCGCTTTTTCTTTGACGCGCGCAATGAAATCTTTGACTACCGGCAAAGCTACATCAGCTTCCAGTAATGCCAGGCGAATCTCGCGTAATGCTTGCTGGATATTGCTTTCACTGAGCCTTGCTTCACCACGTAATGTTTTAATTACACCGGTGAGCCGACTGGTCAGATTGTCAAACATACTTAAAACCTCACAAAAATAGATGGATGTAGAACAATGTAACAATTCAAATTTTATTAAATATCCAGGTTAGCTCTTTGAATTTGTTAAAGTGCCATGTAGACTAAACAGTTATTTCTGCCTCTTAAAAAAATCATTATATCAATGACCAGCATTTTAACTTATCTCACGACTTTTTTGCTTTATATACTGATTGGCTGGTATTTCTGGCGAAATACCTGGAATCAATCATCATCGAATGTTGGTGATCGTGTGCTAGTAACAGTTACATGGGTGCATTATGCCATGCTAGCCCCTTTGGTATTGCATGCCATAACACTTTATCAATCAATGTTTGTTGGTGCGGGACTCAGTTTTGGCTTGGGTAATGCAATTTCATCAATTGTCTGGTTGACAGCATTTATTTATTGGTTTTCAGGATTTTTTAATCGTTTGCAGGGACTGCAAACCTTAATTGCGCCAGTAGCAGCGGCGGCGGCAATTGCGGTTTTATTGCCATTAGTTTTTCCAGCTCTGCGTCCTCTTGAAAACACCGAGTTGCCAGCGTTTAAAGCGCATATACTGGTTGCTATGATGGCCTATAGCCTGCTAACGATAGCGGCGTTACATGCCTTATTGATGACTGTGGTAGAACGCCATTTACATCATCCTGCGACTCATTCAATACTGACAAATCTGCCGCCTCTTTTAGCGATGGAAAAATTACTGTTTCGTATTATCTGGGTCGGGTTTATTTTGTTGACTCTGACACTCTTAAGTGGCGTAGTATTTTCAAAAGAAGTATTTGATCAACCACTTACATTTACACACAAAACCTTGTTTGGTTTTATTTCCTGGGGAGTGTTTGCTGCTTTACTGATCGGCAGACAACTCTATGGTTGGCGAGGTCGAATAGCTATTCGCTGGACCTTGGTAGGATTTATCATATTATTGCTGGCCTATATTGGCAGCAAGTTTGTATTAGAAATTGTATTAAGTCGCTAGGAGGCTGTCCGAGAATAGTGGTCGTAGCGAGGGGAAGCTATTTTGAGACAGGTTTTTTGAACATTTGAGACGAATAGTTATTCTATTTAACGAAAATGATCGAGAAATATGGCCAGTCTTGCTTTAGTTGCTGTTACCTCTGGCCATTTGGTGACTGCTAACAAGGTTTTAATCCTAATCCCTGATGGCTGACTTTATTAAATTCTCTTTTTAAATACTTGGTTAAACCATAGATAACTCAAGTAATCTTGAAAATGTTTTTTTAACAAAATTATTATTTTAAACAACTTTTAACTAACTTGATGTTCAAATTGTATTTGCCGATAAAAATACAATGAGAAGTATTGTAAAGACAATGATATATTTAATAGTTCGGGGTTATAGAGAATCAAGATGATGAGACTATTGATGCAAGCGACATCATTTTATGCATTAAAAATTTGTAGCTTAGTATTGAGTCAACTAGCCTTTATCTCACTTGCTTTCAATTTAACTGGGTGTGCTTTCGAAGAACCAACAGTGATTTCAATTACTGAACCAATACCAATACCTGTACCAATACCGCAGGATGAAAATTTGAAAAACGAAATTATACGTTTGGAAAAATTGATTGCGGAAAAGGATGAATTGATTAAGAAACAGCATATTCGTCAACAAGGTCAATCTCATGCGCTGCGAGAAGTAAATAAAGAAGCTACTCGTGCCCAGGTAAAACTGTATAGATTGGCTACAAAACCGAGCACAGCTTCAGCAATCGCAGAGGTAGAGGTTGCTTTAGAGCATTTGAAACAAGTAAAAATTTCTTCATCTGATCAAGTTCTGCAGATCCAGGCGCAGCGCTTGTTAGAATCAGCCTCATTATTTTATTCAAAAGATGAATACGCTACAGCTATGAATTATGTCGCCCAGGCAAATCATTTAATTGGTTTGATAATAGACAAAAGCCGCAAGAAAGTATCAAATATAAATCACTCTCTTCTGGAATTTCATACGCCATTAATATTACGTGCTAAAACGAATGTTAATTTACGCAAAGATCCCAATATTAATGCCCAAATATTGGGTATCCTGAAAAAAGATACTGTGCTGATAGCAAATGCTAATCATGGTTCTTGGCTACGAGTTCAAACTGATGAAAATCAAGGTTGGGTTCTTAGTACAATGCTTAAAATAGAAGAAAGTCGATAGAGTGAAATCCACTCTTCGTGGTTGAATATTTTTATGAAATGCTGGATTTTGGTTGTATGCAATGAACTTGATTGCGTCCAGCATGTTTAGCTTCATAAAGGGCGCTATCGACTCTTGAAAATAGAATAATTGATGATGAATCTTCTGGTTCACTTTGTATAATTCCAATACTTAATGTTACCTTGACCGCTGTATTAATTGCATTGCAATAAATATTGGCCACATGCGATCGTATGCGTTCTGCTGTTTTTATTGCTTCATCAACAATTGTCTCAGTTAAAATAATAATGAACTCGTCACCACCATAACGAGCAGCAAAGTCAACGTTGCGGATACATTGAGAAATATTTTTTGCTATTGCAGTTAATATTTCATCACCAACAATATGTCCGAGACTATCATTCAGTGTTTTGAAATAATCAACATCTATCATAAGTACAGCAAATGGTCGTTTATTACGTTCATACCGGGCGAGCTGATCACTGATAATCAAGTCAAGCTTGTTGCGGTTATAAAGCCCGGTAAGGCCATCTGTTATTGACAGTGTTTCTAACAATTGATTTTTTTGTTGCATAGCAGTACTGGCTGCAATGATTTCAGCCTGATTCTGACGTAACTTATTGGTCATCTGGTTAAACATTCGAGTGAGTTGACCTAGTTCATCGCGTTGCGTAGCAGACAATTCAACTTCAAGATTACCCTTTACAATTTTCTCAGTTGCATTAATTAATCTTTGCAGAGGAGCCACAATTGAATGGCCAATTCGTAAAGCGATTGTAGTGACGATGAAGAGGATGATACTAACCAAACCGATGAACAAATTACGTTGTTGCTCCCAAGCGGCATATATAGACTTATAACTTCTACTAGCTAATATGGTGATGGGTAGTTTTTCCGATATATAAGCCAAACCAATAACCTTTTCTTGTAGCAATTCTTCAAGGAGTTCGTATTCACCCGGGTTGTCCTGTAATCGTTTTAATATTATAGGATCAAGAGATATAGCGTTATTAGTGTTGGTAGCTAAAATATCACTAGTCAACATTACATTTCCATCCTTATCTAATAAAAGGACTTCACCAGGTGGAGATTTTACTGTGTCTTTTAAACCAGATTGAACATTGTCCAAATCAAACGTTACGATCAGTGCACCCAAGATAAAATCATCAATAGATAATACGGGGACTGAGATACTGAGTGTTGCGGTCGCGTAATGTGTATTCCATTGTGGTGGCGCGACTACATCTCCTTGAATTGATGCACTTTGTTGCCAGTTTTGTGGAAGTGTTACTGGAAAAGGTGATTCTACATTGCTAGCAATTATTCCACCGTCTGTACCGACCACTGTTAATTCCAGTACTGTTTCCAGTTTATTATGGACAGACTTCAGGTAGTGTTCCAATGCTTGCTGCTGTGTTATAAATTGGTTTTTTTGTGATTGATTTATCAAAGATAATCCTTCAATAAGGATTTTAGACGTTGAAAGTTCACGAGCAATGTAGGTTTGATCTTTAATCCACAAATCTAATTCTCGACTAGCGTGATTTGCCAAGGCGCGTAACTCACGTGTTACATTTTCGCTGATCATCATTTCATTTTGATGAAACGAGAGTATGCCTAATCCTAGAGAAGGGATAAATGTGGCAAGAATAGAAAAAAAGATAATTTTGTTTTTGATGCTTTTCAATGTAAATATCCTTATATGCCGAGGATAATAACGCAATCCAAAAGAAAGAAAGGTTTTTTCTTATAATCATGGGATTACATAAAATTATACCTAATATTTATAGGGTTAAAATGTAGTATGTTAACCCGGATATTTCATGAATTGCACACGCTCTCACTTGCCTCTTAATTCCACAAGGAATTTTTGCGAGCAGCCGCTTTGCGGCTTGCCTGCTTACCCCGGATCCTCAGTCGAGTGTATGAATAACTACACCGCTTCTTCGAAAGATCCCTTGTGAAACCCATATCCTGCGCGATCATCGTGCGAATTCATGGAATATCCGGGTTAAGTTAAGCGATACGAAGTGCCACAGGCTGCCTATCTGGGTAATTATTAATTTGATAACCCTGCCACAGCCTATTAGCAATGAAAGAAGCAACTGTATTTGCATGCTGCTGTAGACCTGGATTACCCAGCTCTTCGGTTGTTTGTTGAAAAAGTTGCAGCCAACGTTCAAATAATTCCGCTGTGAGTTCAGGTAAAACAATATGTTTAGGCATTGGAGCGCCACGGAACCGGCTGGTTCCACGTAATTGGGCAGACCAGAAATTAGTCATTTGCACAAAGTGAGCATCCCAGTCAATCACATGTGCTTCAAAAATGGGACCCAGTGAAGGGTCTTTTCTGGCTTTTGCATAAAATGCATGAACAAGTTGTGCTATCTCTTCTTCAGTATATAAATCTGGATTGGGTGTTGGAAAGGGTGATTGATTCATAATTTTGTTTAACGTAATTCTTGAGAAATCTGTACCAGGAGGCTGTCCGAGAATAGTAGTGATCTACTGCGGAAAAGCTATTTTGGCTCTATTTCCTGATCATTTTTGTTAAATAGAAAAACTATTCGCTTCAAATGTTCAAAAAATCTGCGTCAAAATGACTTCCCCTTCGCTACGATCACTAATCTAATCTCGGGCAGCCTCCTGGTTAAAAGATCTACAATTGTGGATTAAAAAGATTAAACTATATTGTGTGTATATTACAAATAAATAAGTCTGTAAAGTGTCTTTCTATCGTAACGATAAGTTTATCTTTCGTTGTTCGGATTGTCCAATTCTGAATTAAATTGAGTTGTTTTTATTATATGAATTAGCGAGATATGAATTAGCATGAAAAATTTATATGGAAAGGCGCTGCTAGTTGATCCGGCACTCACTAAATCGACAGGATTTACGCGAGAAGAGCGCAGACAATATGGTTTGCGTGGGCTACTTCCCTATGATGTTACGACTATTAACAAACAGAAAGAACGTGTTCTGGGTAGTATGCGTTGTAAAAACAGTGCTATTGAAAAATATATCCTTTTAAATACTTTGTTAGAGCGCAATCAGCGGCTTTTCTACCGGATGATGATTGATCATATGGAAGAGATTATGCCTTTGGTTTATACCCCAACAGTTGGTGAAGCATGTAAAGAATTTGCGCATATTTTCAGGATGCCACAAGGATTTTATATCACACCTGATGATCGTGGAGATATTGCATCCATTCTGGGAAATTGGCCTGAAGAAGATATTCGGGTGATAGTTGTTACTGACGGGGAGCGTGTTCTGGGTTTAGGGGATCTGGGGGCTAATGGTATGGGGATTCCAATAGGCAAAATTGCTCTGTATGTAGCCTGTGCTGGAATTAATCCTGCACAATGCATGCCCATCATGCTGGATGTTGGCACTAATAATGTACCTTTGCGCGAAGATCCGCTTTATCTGGGCTATCCCTATCCGCGAATTAGCGGTGATGAATACCGGTCATTAATTGATGAATTTGTCAAAGCCGTTCAATTCCGTTTTCCTGATGCATTGATTCAGTTTGAGGATTTTTTGACACCCAATGCATTTGAATTTTTAGATCGCTATGGTGAGCAAGTTCGCTGTTTTAACGATGATATACAAGGCACCGCCGCAGTTACACTAGCGGGCATTTATACCTCATGCCGGATTACTCGAAAGAAGTTTTCTGATTTGAATGTCATGTTTTTGGGCACTGGCTCTGCAGCTGGCGGCATTGCGGAATTGATGGTAAATGCATTTTGTGCGGCTGGATTAAGTAAGCAACAAGCGCAAGAGCGGTTGTGGTTTATCGATAGAAAGGGGCTGGTGACATCGAAAAACGAAAATATTAAGCCACGCATCAAACCTTTTGCACATGAACATGCCGCATGCAGTTTTGTGGATGCTATTGGTGATATCAAGCCTGATGTATTAATAGGTGCTACGGGTGTGGCAGGGACGTTTAATGAAGACATTCTGCGTAAGATGGCCATGGTTAATGAGCGCCCGGTTATTATTGCATTGTCGAATCCAACTTCACATACGGAATGCACTGCGGAACAGGCTTATCAATGGAGCGATGGGCGAGTGATTTTTGCCAGTGGCAGTCCTTTTGATGCCGTGCAGTATGGCAATAAGTTATTCAGACCTGCTCAGGGTAATAATGCTTACATTTTTCCAGGGGTAGGTCTTGGTATTTACGCAAGTTCTGCCCGTCTTATTACACAAAGTATGTTTTTAGCAGCGGCTGAGGTGCTAGCAAGCACGGTTACAGAACAAGAGATTGATACGGGAGCGATTTATCCTACGCTTACGCGGGTACGTGAGGTATCACGTGCAATCGCTGTAGCAGTTTGCCGAGTGGCAATCAGTGAAGGATTGACGGATTGTAGCTTACCAGATGACTTGGGTGATTATGTTAAATCGCTAATGTATGAACCGAATTACTAGGAGGCTGTCCGAAAATGCGGTTATCGAATCTTTAAACACAATATATCCTAAATCCTGCAAGCCCTAAAAACCAGACTGCAAGCTCTGTTTTTTATTCCTGGATGCATGA
>CXWL01003803.1_pt1 | contig 14614 bp, 15 predicted proteins | sample 590931 | NCBI WGS metagenome assembly CXWL01 (sample SAMEA3498368, study PRJEB10139) | groundwater metagenome | biome: water well; material: biofilm material | place: Germany | collected 2015-04-27 | reverse complement strand
AGAACGCTTGAGACAGGCAGAGTTAATCAAGAATTGGCAGCCGTGGAAACAGTCAACGGGAGCAAAAACACCCGAAGGTAAAGCCAGATCAAGCCAGAATGCTTATAAGCATGGATTAGGCAAACTGCAAAAAGAAATGAGCCGGTTACTCAGAGAGCATAAAAAAGCTATTACAATGGTTGGATAGATCACTAGTCATTAGCTACTTACTTACTTGCTTGATTACGATAGATAAACTGCACTTAGAACAGATATTTTGTATTATGTTAATTGAAGGCAAAGAAGCATGAAAGGTATCGCGTCGAGAATTGGTACAACTCTGGTCATATTGGCCATTCTCTTTTTTGGTCTCAAAGGTTGTGTGATAACGGTCTGGAAATCACCCGACACCCCTACAACTTATGCCATTCATAGTTCTGATGGACGATCATTAGCCATGATATTCCTGCCAAAGAATGAAACCATAATGTTGTACACAGAAGATAAGGCCGAGTTTATGGAGGCTGCACTTACAAAAATGCGTGGCACGTATGGCACTCATTACTTTTGGCGACTATGGAATGTTGACGAACCAGGCACGGGAGGTGGATTATTTGGTTATCGAATCTATCCAGACGGTGCGCAGCCTGTCGTAATGGAAACAACCGTATTAAAAAAATTCATCCACGGCTCATCAATACCAACATTGAGTGGTGAAGGCGATAGAACCCATCCAGTAATTTTATTTTCATCAACCGCAATTAGATTTGAAGATATGTGGCTAGAAAAAGAACCCACAAACCCGGAGTTGGTTCGAGTGCTTATGAGCAAACTAAAACCATAATATAGACTAATGCTACTTATAAAAAGAAGTAATCAAATACATCAAACATTATAAGTGTAACTCCAGAAAAATGAATATAGCAGTAAATCAACACTGGGTACCACGTTTCTATTTAAGCTACTTCGCAACACCAGAAACACGCACTACAAAAACACCAAGGGCTTGGATATTTTCAAAATATTCTAACGACGGTGATGAGAGGCTTACTGCTGTAACAAGAATCTGTAGCAAGAGATATCTTTACTCACCGGTTGAAATAGATGGAAATAGAAAATGGGATTTGGAAGAACAGCTGGGTAATTTAGAAGGAACACTAGGAAAGATCTGGCCAAAATTAGCAGAAGGCTATATTTCTCTAGAAAATAATGATTTAAGAAAACCTCTTTCTCTTTTCATCGCAATCATGCATCTGCGAAACCCAGAAATGCTTAAAGCTATTGAATTCATACATCGTCAACTTGTAGAAATGTATGAATCGGCACCGCTTGCGCCCGACGGGACACCTGCTATTAAAGAAATGGAAATTAATGGTCAATTACATGAAACGATGTTAACGATAGAAGACTGGAAAGATTATGGCCTGTGGGGAAAGAACGAGGATGGTCGGTTTTTTAAACAAACAATAAAATCAGAAGCCATCAATTTCGCAAAGATATTATTACTTAAGCGATGGTCTATTGTCTGTACTGAGGCAGATACTTTCATAACATCAGACAGGCCAGTTATAGTGCAGCATCAATCCCGTCAAAAGTTCGGAATCGGATCGCAAGGCGCTACCATATTCTTTCCTCTTAGTCCCAAGCGTCTGCTGGTAATGGACGATATGCACTCAGAACCCGCTAATCAGTACTATCCAATCAAAGAACCCAGCGCTGGAACATACAACTTGTTTATATGGCAAAGCGCGAATCGCTTCATGATCTCGGGAAGACCAATTCACGACGTATTGAATGAACTTCTTGCGGCTGAAGAAAATAAACCTGAACGCGATCAAAACAAAAATTAAAAAACTGTTTAGCAATAAGAAGAAGTTAGGGACAAAGAAAAACCATGTTAGGGATCGGGCAGCATGCCCCCTTTGGAGTTATACCCTTCGCGCCGATCGGCGTGCCCCTTTGTGGGAGTACAGAAGATCAAAGTCTGCTCATCAAAACTAATTCGATTGAGTTGTACTAGACATAACCAGGTATATCAACGAGCACTCGATGACATTTAGATCACATAATCATAGAGTCTAGTCATGACAACAAAGAATACAGTCAAGGCATTGTTACTTGGTCATTGACACATTTGCAACTCAAGATACAAAACGGGAACCGAGGCTCTCGTTCTGGATAAAACCCACAAATAATTACGTCGTGGATTCTTTTCTGTGATGCGTCATGAAACTCAATAAGCAAATGCCAATTAATAACATTGCGTAGCGTTCTGGTTCTGGCACGGGACTGGTGGTGACGGTATCGATTATGAGCCCAATCGAATCTGGCTGACCATAATGAAACCAACCATAAGATGGAACAGGATTGCTGTGGTAGTTTGTAATCATAGTCAATCCCCAGGCAGACCATTCCTCGTGATGGAGCGTGTCGATCGGTCGATACCATGATTGTTTTGTAACTATCTGAGTATCGTTTGAGCTTAATGAAGCAATATAGGTCTGCAACGAGCCTGACCAGTCTGCAATTCCTGTAGAAAAAGTATCAGTCACAACGGTGTATATATCGCCCCCATTGACATAGACTGGGGTAGCAATCCCTAGCGAATCATCAAAAGTAAAAAATAGCTCAAATGGATCGTTGACCGCTACGACGCTGGTTGGGATAGTTGCGGGTACGCTTGCTATGTGACCAGCAATTGTAGTTTTTACCATTGTGGCTGATGCGGAACCAAAAAATAAATTAATGGTTACAAACGCAGCAAAGATCTTGATCGTCCATGAGTCATTCAATAGTGACTTAATCGTCTCCATGATTCCCTCCTGTTCTTTGTATTTAGGAAAAAACGTTTCAATAAAGGAAGCTGCTATGCGCGAGCATACACTATAATTGAGTTAGATCTATTCATAGATCGTAGCCTATGGATAAAATTGGTAAGCAGGATTTATGCTTATGAGTAAGCTACTCATATTTCTCATGCTTATTATCGTCGGTACACCTGCACTGGCTCAGGGGACTAAAGTAAATCGAACTGAAAGTTTCAGTTTATATGTTAATTTTGATTCTAGCCACAAGGATAACAATCTGGTTTTATGATTACCTGCTGGGCGTAAATGGAGCTACAGCCATGCAACTGACCGAAGATACTGCTTTGCGAGCTTACGCAAAGATGATTAACACACTGAGCATCAATGCCCTTGAGCCGCTGCTTGCTGATGATTTCACTTATGAATCACAAATGGTGTTTGGAGCGTTAGAATCAAAGCAAGTGTTTCTTGATTACATGCGTCCTAAGCTGCAAACAATTCAGCAATCAAATGCCACGGTATATGCAGAAATGGGAATTGTTTCTGCTTATGGCAAAACACAGTCGTGCGTAATCCTTGCTCAGTATGACATAGCCAACTTAGTTTCGCTTGTTTTGGCCAAAACTGATGGTGAGTTTCTGAAGCGCCTTGACCTATGTATTGCCCCGCCGCCCCAAATGGCTGAGCGTAGTGGGGAATATCCAACATGATGCCCAACAAGAAGTCGTCTAGCTCGCATGGAGGTGTGCGTACTGAATAGTTCGCACGAAATTACCAAAACATTTTGGGCACTTGGTGACTATTTCTCTCGGCTGGGAAGCGGTTGTTTTCAATCGTAGGGTATTAAATGCATCACACCTGACCTCCATATTATGAGCGGTGAATCTTTGATGTATTTAATATTTCCTCCAGCGCTGTACCTGCTTCAGTATCTATCTGCTTAATTTGTAAAATACGTACACGGAAAAACGGTATATATATACTGTATGGTATCGGCAGAATTGACGAAAGAATGACATTAGCAACTAGAAGTCCGATAGCAATGCTCCAACTCCATAAAAAAACAATAGCAATAAGTATGCCCCACTTGCATATGCGCACTAACCAAACTACCGGAAACCAAGAAGGCAAAAGTATAGCGCCAATTTTCGCCGGAACATCTGCCTCTCTGGACATGAGGAGTGCTGCGCGCTGCATCCCAAACGCTAAAAACTCTAAAAGAAAACAGAAAGCAAATGCTATAAGGAGGGTCTGGTAGACCATAAGCTTGTCTTAGCGTAAATTAGTGCGGTGGATTCCATGAAAATAATGGTTTATTTTCAAGCCCAGCCACTATCCGAACAACATTTAGATTTTTCTTCCAACCTGCATTTTCTCGCATTTCCTTTACCATACCTTGCATACCGGGATCATCATACTGATCATTACGGATTCGTTCTTCAATAACTTTGACAAAAGCGGTGTACGCTTCCTGGCTTTTTAGATGTTCTATCAAAGGTAACTTATCTATATCTAGATAAATAACGAAAGCAATGTAATTACCGTTGTCGAGAGTCACAAAGATTCTTGCTTCAGCGGCAAGTTTTGTACAATAACCGATAGAGTCCTGATTTGAAGATTTCTTGTTAAAAAAGTTAAACATATTCATAGTTATTTTCATTCCATGCTATATGCTCCATTCTTAGTTAAATCCAGTGAAGCTTATAGAAGGCCCAATTAACCTAATGGGTTTATAGAAAATTAGTGAGCACAAGCTTCCTTATGGATAAAATCCACAAATAATTACGCCATGGATTCTTTTCTGCGACGTAACATAAACCCTAGCAAACCTAAACCAGCTAACAACATGGCGTGGGTTTCTGGTTCTGGAATTGCAGCCGGAATTACCCGAAAGCGTAGATCCTCGTTGCCCGCATGACCGACATTAGTAATGGAGTAGCCTCCGGCATAGTTATCGATATCTCGCTGGGCTGCCACACCCCAGCGAACGGTATCGTCGACAAGCATTGCACTATACTTCTGTCCTACCGTGAGGGAGACCATACTGAAATCGAAATCGATGTACCCATCTTGATCGTCCGGAATGTTGTTTACATTTGCTTGTCCAATAAGGGCACCCGATGATCCGCTGCCGCCAGAGTACAGATTGACGTGAAGATTGTGATCTGTGGGGGCGAATGTCGGATTGAAATCCTTAATAAAAAATCCGATGCTCTGGATTGATGCATCTTCGGCGGTGAATACCTGACCTATGGGTGAATAATCCAGAATCTGATATGCGCCAGTGTCCGTGTCTTGGATGATTAGTCCAGCCTGAACAGGATTTATAGTAGCAAAGGCGAATGCAATACCAAGGCACCGTGCGATGCTATACACTTTAACGAGTCGTTTTTTCTTCTTCATAATCTGCTCATTGAATTTTTTGATACTAAAGTTAGAGAAACACAAAACCATCTACTTAGGCAGATTCAAGTTTGAAGCGCAATTTTTATAAGGTTAGCCAGAGGCAAGCTGCGTTAGCAGCTGCGCTTCTTGAGCGATCAAATAAATCAGTGCTCGAGCCAAATTTAGTCAACCATACTCCCGAGACTCGTACGTCTATTTTACTTAACCAGTTGCAAATTGTTTGGTTGCAATTTCCACATGGTTTGCCATGCTGATTTAAATAATCACAAACTCCGCATTGGTCATGGCCAACCCAACGCCAATCGTAGCAATTTGAACCGCAGCGCCAGCACCGCTGCCATTTGCATCGTATAACAACGCACCGGTCGCATTGTTATAGATGATGAAATCATTGGCATCCACTGCTTGTGTGCCGATCCTGAATTGGCCAGCCGCTAAAGTACCGGTCGTCGTTAATGCCGTAAATACTGCATTCTCAAGCTGGATAGTATCATTGGCGACGTTATAGTCCGTAATCGTGTCAATGTGACCGAGGGTAGTAAACTTAAAGACATCGTTACCCGTTCCACCAGTTAACGTATTGGTACCGATGCCACCATCAAGGGTATCGTTTCCCGCACCGCCATTGAGCGTATCGTTACCGGCTCCGTCATTGAGAATATCATTACCAACTCCCCCATTTAATTGATTGTTGGCTGTATTTCCAGTAATCACATTAGCCAGTCCGTTACCTGTGCCATTGACCGCCGATGTGCCGGTCAGTGTAAGGTTCTCCACATTAGCGGGCAGTGTGTAAGTTAGCCTGCTGCTGACATTATCCGTGCCTTGATTGAGTATTTCAGTAACAATATCTCCCACATCTTCAACCACATAATTGTCATTACCCAGTCCCCCAATTAGGGTATCTACCCCAGAACCGCCATTGAGTATATCGTTACCGGCTCCGCCATTTAGCTGATTGGCGGCAGTGTTTCCAGTAATAACGTTAGCCTGAGCGTTACCTGTGCCATTGATCACTGATAACCCCGTCAAAGTCATATTTTCGACGTTGGTGGGGAGTATATAAGTTACGCTGCTGCTGACAGTATCTGTGCCCTCATTCAGATTTTCAGTAATGACATCACCCCCATTCTCAACAAAATAACTGTCGTTACCCAATCCTCCAATTAGGGTGTCTGCTCCAGAACCCCCATTGAGCATATCGTTACCGGCTCCGCCATTTAGCTGGTTGGCTGCAGTGTTTCCAGTAATAACGTTTGCTTGGTCGTTGCCTGCCCCATTGATTGCCAATCCACCCGTCAGTATGAGATCCTCAACATTGACTGATAGCGTATAAGTCACGCTGCTGCTGACATTATCTGTACCCTCATTCAGAAGCTCAATGGCCGCATCGCCTACATTCTCAACAAAATAACTATCGTTACCCAATCCACCAATTAGGGTATCTGCTCCAGAACCCCCGTTAAGTATATCGTTACCCGCTCCACCATTTAGCTGGTTGGCGGCATTATTTCCAGTAATAACGTTAGCCTGGTCGTTGCCTGACCCATTGATTGCTAATACACCCGTCAGTATGAGATTTTCCACATTAGTGGGGAGTATATAAGTCACTCTGCTGCTGACATTGTCTGTGCCTTCATTAAGATTTTCAGTAATGACATCACCTCCATTCTCAACAAAATAACTGTCATTACCCAGTCCACCGATTAGGGTATCGGCTCCTGACCATCCGATGAGGATGTCGTCACCCGCTCCGCCATTGAGCATGTCGTTACCGGCTCCGCCATTTAGCTGGTTGGCTGCAGTATTCCCAGTAATTACATTGGCCTGGTCGTTGCCCGTCCCATTGATTGCCAATACGCCCGTCAGTATGAGATTTTCCACGTTTGTGGAGAGAGAGTAAGTTACATTGCTGTTAACACTATCATTACCCTGATTTAAGTTTTCAATGACGACATCGCTCACATTTTCAATAAAATAACTATCATTGCCCAATCCACCCGTCATGGTATCAGCACCAGATCCGCCTATCAGGGTGTCATCCCCCGCTCCGCCATTGAGCATATCGTTACCATCACCTCCATTTAGCTGGTTGGCGGCATTATTTCCAGTAATAACGTTAGCCTGGTCGTTGCCTGACCCATTGATTGCCAATACACCCGTCAGTATGAGATTTTCCACGTTTGTGGGGAGTATATAAGTCACTCTGCTGCTGACATTGTCTGTGCCTTCATTAAGATTTTCAGTAATGACATCACCTCCATTCTCAACAAAATAACTGTCATTACCCGGTCCACCGATTAGGGTATCGGCTCCCGACCATCCGATAAGTGTATCGTTACCGGCTCCGCCAACCAAAGTATCATTGCCAATCCCGCCTTGCAGCACATCATTACCCGCCATTCCCCATAACTTGGCTGGCGTAACCGTTGAAGCAGAGACATGCAGATGATCGTCATTGGCGCTACCTGTTAATGCGAGACCCCCAATTGATTCACCATTAGCGTCATAACGCTGGGCATAAATACCACCGCTACTGCCATCCTGACCTATAGATGTCCAAGTTACCACAAAACCACCATCGTTCAATGCTGTAATTGAAGGGTCAGATTGCGAATCGGGCGCATAAGTATTGACCTGAAACTCACTGCCTTGAACTGCTCCATTGCTATCATAGCGCTGGGCATAAATTCCCTCCAAGCTACCATCCTGACCTTCCGATGTCCAAGTCACCACAAAACCACCCGCGATCAACGCTGTAATTGAAGGGCTATATTGCGAATCGGTCGTAGTGGTATTGACCTGAAACTCACTGCCTTGAGCTACTCCATTGCTATCATAGCGCTGGGCATATATACCCGATAAGCTGCCATCCTGACCATTAGATGACCAAGTCACCACAAAACCACCATCGTTCAACGCTGTAATTGAAGGGCTATATTGCGAATCGGTCGTGGTGGCATTTACCCGAAATTCACTGCCTTGAACTGTGCCATTGCTGTCATAGTGCTGGGCATAAATACCCCATAAGCTGCCATCCTGGCCTTCAGACATCCACGTCACCACAAAACCACCATCGTTCAACGCTGTAATTGAAGGCCTTTCTTGCGAATCGGTCGTATAAGTATTGACCTGAAACTCACTGCCTTGAGCTACTCCATTGACATCATAGCGCTGGGCATAAATACCAAATGTGCTACCATCCTGACCTCCAGACATCCAAGTCACCACAAAACCACCATTTATCAATGCTGTAATTGAAGGGTTATATTGCCCGCTGGTCGTAGTGGTATTCACCTGAAATTCACCGCCTTGAGCTGCTCCATTGCTATCATAGCGCTGGGCATAAATACCCCATAAACGGTCTTCGTGATTAAAAAATGCCCAAGTCACCACAAAACCACCATCGTTCAACGCTGTAATTGAAGGTCGGTATGGATAGTAGTTTGTATAAGCATTGACCAGAAATTCACTGCCTTGAGCTGCTCCATTGCTGTTATAGCGCTGGGCATAAATACCCCATGAGCTGCCATCCTGGTCCGGAGACATCCAAGCCACCACAAAACCACCATTAAGCAATCCAGTAATTGAAGACTCTCCTTGCGAATCGGTCGTATAAGTATTGACTCTAAATTCATTCAATTCTTTTGAATTTTGAATATCGCCATCAGCAAAGCGGAATGTTTCTATACCCGATAGGGTATCCAGTCCTTCACCCCCATTGGCCGTATGCATATCATGCACGATAATCTGGCCATTTGAATTGAGTGAAAATTCATAGTCGATCTGATTGCCTGAGAAAATGGCTACATCGTTACCAGCCCCACCCAGTAACGTATCATTCCCTGCACCACCGGTGAATGTATCATCGCCAACACTTCCATTGAGTACATCATCAGCGGGAGTGCCGATATAATTTGCCAACACACCCTGATAGGCTAAATGCAATGGGGATGACTGAATCATGCCAACCCGAGATTCTAGTAACCAGTCTCCACCCAAGTCAGTGGCACCAGTTAAAGTTGTTGAAGCTGCAACATTCAGCCCCGTTAACCCAGCCAGTTGTTCGATAAAGGCACGGCCTGTTTTTCCTTGTGCTACTTCACAGCCATAGAGCAATAGGTCGCCACAGTGATTCAGATGCTTGCCAATCGCGTTTAATTGTTCCGCATAATTTTCCAGATTGGCACTATTTAACGGAGTAGCGCCCAGCATCAATGCTCCCGGTTTCCCGTGTGAAATAATATCTATCGAATCTAGTCCTACTCTGTCTTGCAAAACAGCAAGTATTTGCATCGCGCCATCTTGGTTTGCATCCAGCACGACTCTCTCTGCATCAGTGGGTAGTTGTGAAACCAGACTTTGGTATTCGGCTACATTTGAATCAATAAAAACGATGCGATGGGTCATGGGTATTTCTCCGAAGATTTAAGGCGCGATTCTTAGATTAAGCAAGCTATCTGTTCTTCTGCTTTGGTTGCAGTGTAGCAAAGAGCTGGGTAGTGAAGTGAAAATCATTTGTCCCTACATTCGATGATACTCTTAGGACAAATGTCCTGATTTTATGGTTTATGCATTGCGCAGTCCTCAGATTATATGCTTGATAAAAATGCTATGAATCCCCAGAAGGCTATATGTTCTTATGGTAGCCATTTACTCGCTTTGTCAGGGGGAGTCATTCCAATAATTCTTCTTATTGCAGTACTGACAACGCTTTCAGGTTGTGCGATAGAAAAGCGAGAAATACCGCTACAACAGGAATCAGCCGCTAATTATGCCGATCACCCTTTATCGACGATACCCTACAATAGAAAAGACTGGCCACACTGGGTAGATGCTGATGGTGATTGCCAGAACACCCGGCAAGAATTATTAATTGCTACCAGCCAAAAACCAGTTCAATTCAAAGATTCAAGACGCTGTACGGTTATCTATGGCGAATGGTATGGGGTTTATACGGGTAAGACATTCACCCAAGCTTCGGACGTGGATATTGATCACATCGTGCCGCTGGCACATGCTCATAGACATGGTGCGGAAAAATGGACAAAGGCGCAACGCAGAACATTTGCAAATGACTTTGAGAATCTTTTGGTAGTGAGTGATTCCATCAATAGATCCAAATCAGACAAAGCCCCGCATGAATGGCTGCCACCATTAAAATCTTACTGGTGCGAGTATGGGGAGCGATGGGAGCGTATCAAGGAAAAATATAGACTTTGGTATAGCAAGCAGGAGCGTATTGTATTGAATCAACTGGCTGAGACTTGTTTGGAGTAGTCAGCCAAGATCATGTTCGAACCTTGACTGACTTGTGTATCATGAGGAACCGTTTTTTTAATTGCACTCTATTAATCGCAATTTATTTATCAGTATTAATGCAGCAAACTTTAAGAATTAGCATTGTGAAGTAGCAATATGGTAGCAATGAAATATTATTCCTACTGCTATTCTAATAGTAACATAATGATTTAAATGGCGCCCTGAAGACGAATCGAACGTCCGACCTACCCCTTAGGAGGGGGTTGCTCTATCCACTGAGCTACCAGGGCGAACTGGGTATTTTACGCTAATATCACACGATGAATAAGCCTGATCAGCCGAACCCTACGCAACCAGTCGTTTCAAGACAGCTACCTAGAACAGTGATCGTTCTCGGATTGGTCAGTTTCTTCAATGACTTTGCTTCGGATATTGTTGTGCCGCTGATTCCTATTTTGCTGGCGACTGTGCTGTCTGCAGGTCCCATTGTGCTGGGATTGATCGAGGGGGTTGCGGATGCGCTGGCTTGTTTTCTGAAATTATGGGCGGGACGGCATTCCGATGTAATGAGCGGGCGGCGTAAAGGGCTGGCGTTGTCGGGTTATATGCTCTCTAATCTGGCGCGCCCGTTGCTTGGGTTGGCGGGCTCTTGGGTTATGGTATTGCTGCTGCGCAGTGTGGATCGTATCGGTAAAGGGTTGCGTAGCGCACCGCGCGATGCGATGGTCGCCGATGCGACATCGCCGCATATCCTCGGCTATGCGTTTGGTTTTCATCGCGCGTTGGATAATGCCGGTGCGGTTGCCGGTGCATTGACTGCGGCGGCAATACTGGCGTGGTCGGATTTGAGCTTGAGTGAAGTGATTCTGTGGTCGGCGGTTCCCGGTTTTGTCGCGGTCGCGCTGTTGGGCGCGGGGGTGAAAGATGAGAAAACCAATCAAGATCAGCGAACAGAATTGCCGCGTACACTTCCACCGCTGCGCTGGTCTGCTTTGTCAGCACCGATGCAGCGTTATTTATGGGTATTGATGCTGTTCACGTTTGCGCGTGCTTCTGAAACTTTTATTTTGTTATTCGGTCATGAGTTAGGTATTGGCGTGGTTGAATTATTGTTGTTATGGGCGGCGCTGAATCTTGCCAAAGCCATCACCTCCACGCAAGGCGGGCAATTGGCGGATCATTTTGGGCGCGGCGCTTTGATTCTGATTGGCTGGTCAGCCCTTGCGGTATCGTTGCTGGCGTTAAGCCAGGTAACTACCAGCAGCGGGTTGTGGATGGTGAGTGTTTTCTATGGTCTGCTGATGGGCTTGAGCGAAGGCGCGGAACGTGCCTTGATCAGTGATTATTCATCACCCGATGAGCGGGGTACCGCTTTTGGCTGGTATCATTTGGTTAGCGGCATTGCTGCCATCCCGGCGGGATTGTTGTTCGGGGTGATTTGGCATGTATTCGGCGCGGCAGCGGCATTTTTGTTTGCCAGCGTGTTAGCGCTGCTGGCAATCGTATTATTACGGCTATGGGCCTGGCCGGTGCGGTATTACTATAACGGATAAGGACAAATAAGTATCATGGAATGGTTAACTATTATCTTGTCGGTGTTTGCGTTGGGATTCATGTTCTGGTTTTTTTCTACGAATAAAAAATCACTCGAAGTGGGGCAATCTGCGCCTGATTTTAAATTGGCGGATCAGCATGGAAAAATACATACGTTGGCCGATTTTCACGGGACATGGCTGGCGTTGTATTTTTATCCGAAAGACGATACACCCGGATGCACCAAACAAGCCTGTACCTTTCGTGACGGCCTCCAGGAGCTGACGGATTTAGGTGCTGAAGTGATCGGAGTCAGTGTGGATGATACGAACAGTCACGCTGATTTTGCTAAAAAATATCATCTGCAATTCCCGCTTCTGGCGGATATCGCAGCAGAAACTACAGCACGCTACAATTCCCTGATTCACCTGGGCATCGTTAAATTTGCCAAGCGCAATACATTTCTGATCGATCCACAGGGGAAAATTGCGCGCATTTATTTGTCGGCAAGCGCGGCACGAAATTCTGCGGAAGTGATCAAAGATTTGAAGCAATTGCAGGCGGTATAACGCATGGCAGGATTTCAATGGATTGATGCTCTGTTGACTTCTATCAAAGATTAATTTTCCATTTCATACAATATGCATGAGATTTCACTAAAGAGGGCACAGGATGGCAAATTTTACTGAAGATCAATTGACACAACTTAAAACGGCATTACACAAACGCTATTTGGATTTGCAGGAAGATATTCGCAACGAGTTGGCGCATACCAACGATATTAGTGATTTTGATCTGGCGGAGTATTTAAACAATATTCCCGATGACGTTGATACGGCGTTGGTTGACCGGCAGATTAACGAAATGCGTGAATTGGAAATGTCCCTTAAATATTTGAGCGAGCTGGAGTTCGGCGATTGTATTGATTGCGGCAATGCAATCGGGTTTGAACGGTTGCTGGCATATCCATCGGCGCAGCGTTGCATTGAGTGCCAGAGCCAATATGAAAAGTCTTTTCCGCAAGAATCCAATCCTTCGTTATAAACGCGGATTATTCCTCAAGTTTATGCACTGACTTTGAGCAAAATCAGAATAGCGCCGCCACCGCCGTCTTCTGGTTTGGCTTGGCAGAATGCCAGTACATCAGCGCGTTGTATCAACCAATTTCCGATCCGTATTTTCAAAACCGGCTCGCGGTTTTTTGAACTCAATCCTTTGCCATGGATGACACGGATGCAGCGATATTTTTCTTGCACACAGGCATCCAGAAAAGCGCTTAGCTCCTGCCTGGCTTCGTCGCGTGTGAAACCATGTAAATCCAGATTTTCTTGGATTCCCCAGTAACCACGCCGTAAACGCCGCAGCGTTTGGCGTGACATGCTCGGCCGCAGATAAGACCATTCATCTCCCGCCTCAATTTCCATCGCGATATGATCTGAAAGAGCATCTTCTGCTGTAGCCTGTTCTTGATGATTCTTTTTTCTGGGAACCGGAGGGGTTTTTGAACTGCTAAGAGTTACTTTATCTGAAGNNCATGGGCAGAATCTTTTTTAGACATCCAATCCTATCGTTGACTCGCAGTAGCCAAATCTTCGATTCATTCAATTATTTTAGATTGTCTAGATATTTTTCCGCATCCAATGCCGCTATACAACCACTGGCAGCGCTGGTTACAGCCTGGCGATAGATGTGATCCTGCACATCGCCTGCGGCAAATACACCAGGAATGCTGGTCGCCGTTGCATTACCCTGACCACCGCTTCGCGTAACAATATAGCCATTCTCCATTTGCAGTTGTCCGGTAAAAATATCGGTATTGGGTTTATGGCCGATGGCGATAAAAACACCCTGCAAATCGATCGTTTGAGTGGAATCATCCTTTGTGCTTTTAATGCGCATGCCGGTAACGCCGGATTGATCGCCCAGCACTTCATCGAGCACGTGATTCAACGCCAATTTAATATTGCCGGTGCGGGTTTTTTCCATTAATTTATCAATCAGAATTTTTTCCGACCGGAACTGTTCGCGCCGGTGAACTACCGTCACACTGCGTGCGATATTCGCCAGATAGAGCGCTTCTTCCACTGCGGTATTGCCGCCGCCAATCACAGCGACATCTTGTCCTTTATAGAAGAAACCGTCGCAGGTCGCGCAACCGGATACGCCTCGTCCCATAAATGCTTCTTCTGAAGGTAAACCCAGATACTGAGCCGAAGCGCCGGTGGCGATGATGAGTGCGTCACAGGTGTAGGTTCCCTGATCGCCGATTAACGTAATTGGTTTTTCAGTCAGTTTTGCGGTATGAATATGATCGAAAACGATTTCGGTTTGAAACCGCTCGGCATGTTTCTGAAACCGCTCCATTAATTCCGGGCCTTGCACACCCATCGCATCCGCTGGCCAGTTGTCCACATCGGTCGTTGTCATCAATTGTCCGCCCTGAGCCAGCCCGGTGATCACGACCGGATTCAGATTGGCGCGCGCAGCATAGACCGCAGCGGTATAGCCAGCAGGGCCGGAACCCAGAATAAGCAATGCACTGTGTTTGGTTGTCATAATTTATTTGCGAAGTAAATCGAGAACGATATTGTACTCGTAAATCGGCAAGTTTCCTTGCTGGCCGATAT
>CXWL01093233.1_pt1 | contig 14615 bp, 12 predicted proteins | sample 590931 | NCBI WGS metagenome assembly CXWL01 (sample SAMEA3498368, study PRJEB10139) | groundwater metagenome | biome: water well; material: biofilm material | place: Germany | collected 2015-04-27 | reverse complement strand
ACCCAGATGTTAGGCCGGGCGCTTGATATGGCAGAAAACTTTCTGCAAGCATCCAGGGCGGAAATGGCAAATCCTGACAAATTTCAAGATTTGGATTTAGTGGGACTAGTGCAACAAGCGGTAGATGAGGCTTATGAAGCCGCACATGCAAAACAGGTAACTTTAGATGTGCATTTGCCAGAGAATGGTTTGTGGGTTAAAGGTGATTTTGGTTTGCTACAAAGAGCAATTTTAAATATTTTGTTGAATGCCGTGAAATATTCGCCAGATAAAGCCGCAGTGCAAATAACGTTGGCGCACAACCACTTAGATGCGGTATTGAAAATCACTGATGCCGGGCCAGGTATTCCGCCTGAAAAAATACCAAAATTATTCAAGAGATTCAGTCGATTAGAAGGTGAGCATCAAGCGCCGGAAGGCAGTGGTCTTGGCCTGTATTTTGTTGATATGACTATAAAAAAACATTTAGGTATCGTTTCTGTGGCGAATGAATTAAATCCAGGTACCACTTTTACTATCATGTTGCCGTTAGTAAGGTTGGTGTAAATAGACCAATGAATGGGGTGGTGGAGTAACGACACTGCATAAATTTTCAGATATAATCCTGTATTAGATTTTTTATAAGATTCAGCTGCTCAAGTAAATTTGAAACGCTGGGTGATGTTAGATAATTTTCAGGAGGCTAAAATGGCAACTTTATTAGAACAATTAAAAACCATGACCACTATCGTGGCCGACACTGGCGACGTTGAGGCGATTAAAGCAGTTAAACCGGTAGATGCAACAACTAATCCATCTTTGTTATTAAAAGCAAGCCAATTGCCGCAATACGCATCATTAATTGATGCCGCAATTGCTTACGCTAAAGCACAAGGCGGTACTAAAGCGCAACAAATTGATCATGCTGCTGACAAATTAGCGGTGTTGATTGGTTTGGAAATTGTTAAAGAAGTACCAGGCCGAATTTCAACTGAAGTAGATGCGCGTTTATCATTTAATGTTGATGCTATGGTGGCTAAAGGCCGCACGATTATTAAACTTTACCAAGATGCTGGCGTAGATAAAAGCCGCGTATTGGTTAAATTGGCCTCGACTTGGGAAGGTATCAAGGCCGGTGAAATTCTCGAAAAAGAAGGCATCAACTGTAACTTAACCCTGCTATTCGGCTTTGGTCAAGCGCGTGCATGTGCTGAAGCTGGCGTGTTTTTGATCTCTCCATTCGTTGGCCGTATTTTAGATTGGTACAAAGCTAAAACAGGTGAAACATATACATCAGAAACTGACCCAGGTGTGCTGTCTGTACGTAAAATTTACGCTTACTACAAAGAACATGGTTATAAAACAGTGGTAATGGGCGCCTCATTCCGTAATATTGGAGAAGTAACTGCCTTAGCAGGTTGTGATCGTTTAACCATTGCACCTAACTTGTTGCAAGAGCTGGAAGCAACGCAAGGTGACTTACCTCGCTTGTTAGTAGATGGTGGTGCTAAAGCAGCTGCACCAGCTAAAATGACTGAAGGTGAATTCCGTTTTGCTTTGAATGAAGATGCAATGGCGACTGAAAAACTTGCTGAAGGCATTCGCGGTTTCGTAGTTGATCAAAACAAACTTGAGGCCGCCTTAAGCGCTAAACTGTAAGCTTACGAAACTATAAGCATGTTGAATGCTAATTATTTTGTAATTAAAGTGTAATCAAGCGAGTTTGGAATTGACATATATTAGCTGGACATTTATCATAAGTGTCCAGTTTTTGTAGTACTGAATTTGTAGTATTAAAACCTTTATTGCAAGTGCTAATAATGCAAGTTGTGATGCAAGTTTTTTACTAAAATAGCAATAAATTATCAACATCCTAGAAATTAATAACCGGAGAAACACCATGGCTTTAACCCAAATGGCTTTAGATTCATTAGATTTTGACGCAACAGTTGCATTAGCAACTACAGTTGCTCCACATGTAGATATTTTAGAAATCGGTACACCATGCATTAAACATAACGGTGTTAAATTACTTGAAGTTTTACGCGCTAAATTTCCAAACAATAAAATCTTAGTTGATTTAAAAACAATGGATGCTGGTTTCTACGAAGCTGAGCCATTCTACAAAGCCGGTGCTGATATCTGTACAGTATTAGGTTGTGCTGACATTGGTACTATCAAAGGTGTAATCGATGTTGCTAACAAATNNGACATCGTTACTGTATTAGGTATTTCTGATATCGGTACAATCAAAGGCGTAATTGATGTTGCTAACAAATACGGCAAAAAAGCACAAGTTGATTTGATCAACGTTGCTGATAAAGCTGCACGCACTAAAGAAGTTGCTGCTGCTGGTGCGCACATCATTGGTGTTCACACTGGTTTAGATCAACAAGCTGCTGGTCAAACACCATTTGCTGACTTAGCTTTAGTTGCTGGTTTGAATCTAGGCGTTGAAATCTCAGTTGCTGGTGGCGTTAAAGCTGGTACAACAGCACAAGTACGTGATGCTGGCGCAACTATCATTGTTGCTGGTGCTGCAATCTACGGCGCTGCTGACCCAGCTGCTTCAGCTGCTGAAATCACAGCTATCGCTCACGCTTAATTTAAGCTATTTCAATAAGTAATTATTGAGATGAGTAATTAAAATCCTGACTCAGTAATGGGTCAGGATTTTTTTTGATACAATTAAATTAACATTGAAATAACTATTGAATTACTTCTGTTGTATTACTAAGGAAAAAAATCATGGATCATCAAAAATTAATTTTAGATAGACTAACCACTATTTTGTCAGAAACAGATAAAAGCAACTCAGCAAAATTATCGAAGCTGGTTGACGAAGCTGGTCGTATATTTGTTGGCGGCGCAGGTCGTTCCGGTTTGGTGTCACGTTTTTTCGCCATGCGTTTAGTGCATAGTGGTTATAACGTGAACATGGTTGGCGAAATCGTGACTCCAGCAATTAAAGCAGGTGATTTGTTGGTATTGGTTTCTGGCTCAGGTGGTACAGAAACATTGTTGCCATTTGTTAAAAAAGCAAAATCTGTGGGTGCTAAACTGGTTGTGGTTTCGATGAAGGCTAAATCTGCGATGGCGGATGTAGCGGATTTAACCATCCAAATAGGTAACGACAATAGCTTTCCTCTAACTAAAGGTATGCCGATGGGTTCACAGTTTGAGCTATCAACCCTAGTTTTCTTAGAGGCTGTTATTGGTGACATCATTGAGGCAAAAGGCTTAACTGAAGAAGGTATGCGCGCAATTCACGCAAATCTTGAGTAATCAGTATCAAATTTTGCAGTCATTCGACCCTGGCAAACAAGTGGTTTGCTAGGGTCTTATTTTTTCAAATGACAGTTTTTTATTATGTAATGTCGTTGCTACCAACGCGCCAGCGACCCTCAGGTTTTGCAGAATATTGAGATCCTCGTTATTCCTAATACCGCCAGCAGCATATACCGCGCGGTTATTTGCGTGACTTATGATAGTCTGTAGTTGTTCAATATCTGCCCCTAGTTGGCTTCCAACCTGGTTCAGCGTCATTGCAATCACTTTTTCAGGCCAATGTTCAGTCTGAGTTTGTAAGTCGGCAGGCCCTAAAAAACCAGCCTGATTAAAATCAAGTGACAATATAAAATTACCATTCAGTTTTTGGTTGATTTCAGTTAAGTCATATAATGAGGCAAGGTTCTCACTACCAACGACGTGGGTCACATTCGCAGTTTTCCAAGTTGCTAGAGTATCTACATTTTTAATGCCAGCATCTAACCATATTTCAATGTTGGGATATTGCGTTTGAATGTTTAAAATTTGGGTTGCATGATTACCTTGCCCTGTAATTGCATCGAGATCGGCAATGTAGATGCGTTTGAATGGGTATAATTCGAGTATCGCGCTGATAACATCCATAGGTGCGCTAGATCTACATAATAAAGATTGAATCGGTTGGTAATGCTGGCGTTGTCCCATGCGCGCATGCACAACATGACCATGCATTAAATCGATGACTGGGATAATTTCCATTTTTAAGCGTTGAGTGTGAGAGTTTTTTGAAAATATTGTTAATTGAATATATCACAGCTGGTGGCTTAAGCCACGTACCATTACCATCTTCATTGTTGCTTGAAGGCACACTAATGCGCGATGCTTTATTACGCGATTTCAGTGGAATTGATGATATTGAAATTGTGGCTACTTATGATGCACGGTTAGCTGTGCCCAAGCATATCAAGCAAGCGATTAGTATTGATGATAGCTCTAATGCAACGGCTACCTGGCAGTCACTTTTACAGACATGTGATGCTGCTTTGTTAGTGGCACCAGAAACAAATGGTGTGCTAACAAACCTGACACAAATGGTAGAAGCTGCAGGGGTCGAGAATTTAGGTTGTACGCAATTAGCAGTCAATGTTGCCAGTAGCAAATACGATACGTATCACTTGCTTGATAACGCCAATATTTTGACGATTCCTACTTATATTGAGGGTGAGTTTTCAGGGCATGATTTCACTTCAGACAAATCATTCAACAATGGCTGTGTTGCTAAACCAGACGATGGTGCGGGCTGTGAAAACACACTCTATTTTAAAGATTTAACAGCATTGCAGGCATGGCTGCACCTAAGTATAGGGTCGGATAAGCAATTAACGCACATCATTCAGCCATATCAAACGGGCATACCAGCCAGCATCTCTATACTGTGCAAACATGGTAAAGCTTGGGTATTGAGTTGTAATCAACAAACTATTGAAATTCATACAACACAGGCTAACGAAGCTGCTATTCAATATAAGGGGTGCTTGGTGAATGGTTTAAGTATTTATCATGATGCTTTTGCAAAGCTGGCAAATAGTATTGCTGCTGCGTTACCTGGCCTACACGGTTATGTTGGCATCGATGTAATCATCAATAATGAAGATATTTATGTGGTCGAAATTAACCCAAGAATCACTACGTCTTACATTGGTTTATGTGAGTCGCTCAATTGCAATCCAGCCAAGCTCATATTGGATTTAGCATACAATCAGACTTTCATCTTGCCTGAAAATATGGCCACTAACATGGTAGAAATTAGCGTCAATGAATAATCAGATAATAGGCTGGGATGTAGGCGGGGCGCATCTCAAGGCGGCGTTGCTTGATGGTAGCGGCAACTTGCAACAAGTATTGCAAGTACCGTGTGCACTTTGGCGCGGTTTACAAGAGCTTGAAGCTGCGATTGATGTCGTGTTAAACACGTTCGCCGCAAAGCCTATGCTGCATGCGGTGACCATGACGGGTGAACTGGTTGATTTATTTTCTAACAGAAAAGAGGGGGTCCAGTCTATTAGCGGTGTGATGGACGCTAAGTTAAGCGGCATTAAACAATTTTATGCTGGCGCATACCGTTATGCTAGCGTATGCCCTGCGGATTTTTCAGGTTTTGTTACAATTGATGAGGTCGATAATCATTGGCAATATATTGCTTCAGTCAATTGGCTTGCCAGCGCTTGCTTTGTGGCAAGCCAATTAAAAAAGCTAAAACAGGTACAACATGGCTTGTTGATTGATATTGGTAGCACGACCTCAGATTTTGTGCTGCTTGAAAATAATAAACCAGTCTGTAAGGGCTTTACTGATGCGTCTCGCATGCAGTCAGAAGAGTTGGTTTACACAGGCGTGATACGTACACCGCTCATGGCTATAGCGCAAAAAATAAAATTTGAAAATACCATCACTTCAATCGCCGCAGAGTATTTTTCCACCACTGCGGATGTGTATCGTTTAACTGGTGATTTACAAGTTGCGGATGACATGGTGGATACCGCTGACGGCAACGTAAAAACGCCAATAGCAAGTGCGCGGCGCATTGCGCGTATGATAGGGCATGATGTGGACGATGCACCAATGGAGACATGGTTGGCGCTTGCACATGAATTTAAATCGCAGCAAATTTCACGCTTAAAGCACATAGCGCTAGCGCATATTTCGTGTATAACTGATAAAAGCCAACGCAATGAAATCAGTATTGTCGGCGCCGGGGCAGGGTGTTTTATAGTTAAAGAGATTGCAACCATGTTAGATATTCAATACATTGATATAGCTGATTTGACCAACGCAGACATGATCAGCGTGGCTGCGGTAAATTCGGCAGAAACAAGGCATTGGGCAAGTGTTTGCTTGCCTGCATATGCGGTTGCTTATTTGGCGTACACAAGAAACAATGCGCATGAGCTTTCTTAAATATAACCTGAAATACCATGCTAATACAGCGCAGCTGTTTGCACGATTGAGCCACAAACCTTGGGCTATGTTGTTGGATAGTGGCCAACCGCAAAGCCAATATGGGCGTTATGATATTTTTGTGGCTGACCCGTTTGTGACAATCAGCACAATTGAAGCAAGTACCAAAGAAAATTCTGATGCAAGCAATAAGATATGCACGGAAATTTTACAAAATGGGCAAATGACAATTAGTCACGATGACCCTTTTTCAATTCTCAACAGCTTATTAGCGCCTTATCAGGCAGGTCAAAACACATTACCGTTTAGTGGTGGCGCAATCGGCTATTTTGGTTACGATTTGGCGCGCCAAGTAGAGAACTTGCCCGATCTAAGCTTACACAATGATGCAATTCCACATCTGATGGTGGGCATTTACGATTGGGCTGTGGTGGTTGATCATCGTGAAAAAACCGCTTGTTTGGTCTCTCATGGATTTCAGCAATCTACGCATGATAACTGGGCTGCATTATGTGGTTTATTTGATGCGCCTGTAGAGATGCAGGCGGCTGAGTTTGAGTTAACAACTTCTGTAACGAGCAATATGAGTTTCAGCCAATATGCCAAGGCGTTTAACGCGGTAAAAAACTATATTACTGAAGGCGATTGTTACCAAGTAAATTTGGCGCAGCGTTTTTCTGCAAAAGCACAAGGGTGTAGCTGGGCTACATACACTAAACTTAGAGAAATCAGTCCAGCACCTTTCATGGCATATATGAATTTTGGGTATTTGCAGGTGCTTTCTAGCTCACCAGAGCGATTTTTACAGGTGGTTGGTAATCATGTGGAAACTCGCCCTATTAAAGGCACCAGGCCGCGTTCTGATAATGTTGAGCAAGACAAGCAGTACGCAAAAGATTTGCAGGCAAGTATTAAAGATAAAGCCGAAAATTTGATGATTGTCGATTTATTGCGTAATGATATTAGCAAAAATTGCGAAATCGGCTCGGTGAAGGCGGATAAACTGTTTCAGCTACAAAGTTTTGCCAATGTACACCATTTGGTAAGCATCGTCACGGGAGTCCTTCAAAAGGGTAAAACGGCCATTGATTTATTGCGTGGTTGCTTTCCGGGTGGGTCTATTACAGGCGCTCCCAAGTTAAGAGCCATGCAAATTATTGAAGAGTTAGAACCGCATAGGCGTGGCGTGTATTGTGGCGCTATTGGTTATATTGGGTTTGATGGCAATATGGATACCAATATCGCTATTCGTACGGCTGTATATTCTGAAGGCGAAATTAGTTTTTATGCTGGCGGCGGCATTGTTGCTGACTCTGTTTTAGAAAAAGAGTATGCTGAAACGCTGGACAAAGCCTCTAGTATGTTGAAAACAATGCAGTATTTTAAATGCGCTGACTAAGTGTTTGAATGAAAACAACACCAAAAGCATGTTTAATCAACCTCTTATTTAATCGAGTTTAGCGTTAGTCTGATACTCAGGAATTAGTATTGGAGGGTAGACCGATGTGGGTAGTAAAATTAGGTGGCAGCTTGCTTGGTTCGCCTGAGCTTGTACGCTGGTTAGAAATTTTAGTCAAATTTAGCGATGGTAAAGTCGTTGTCGTGCCGGGTGGAGGCTTGTTTGCTGACTCGGTTCGAGAAGCTCAGCAGCTCTCAAACGCTAGCGATGCCGTTGCACATGAGCTTGCACTTTTGGCGATGGACCAATTTGGGATATTATTAGCCGGGATGAATCCGGCGATTGTAACCGCCAGTAGCGAGCTGGAAATTGCAGAACGTGGTTGGCAACATCGCGGCATTGTTTGGCTACCAAGTAAAATGGTATTGGCTGAGAGCAGTATTCCAAAAAACTGGCAAGTCACGTCAGATAGCCTTAGCGCATGGTTAGCGAATAAACTCAGTGCAGAGCAGCTGGTATTGGTGAAGTCTAAACCGCTTATAACGTACCAAAAAGAGGTGCCAACACCACTGCAAAATCTGGTTGAAGATGAATTGATAGATACTCAATTTGTAGATTTTGTTTCAGGGCAGAGCTATCAAGCATGGGTGTTAAATAAAGCGGATTACAGATTGTTTGAGCAAGGATTTAGTGTACAAAAACTTGAAGAAAAAGGCCTGCTCATTGATACTGCATCTAATTAACAGGTTTTTTAAACAAGTATTTCAGATAAATTTTTCTTTTTCAAACTTGCCAAAGTGCAACATAATCGTTGGTAAAATCAACAAGTTAAGTATCGTTGAAGTTACTAAACCACCGACAATAATCGTGGCCATCGGGCCTTCAATTTCACGCCCAGGTTGACCGCTACCAGCCGCGAGTGGTAAAAGTCCAAGCGCAGTAACCAAGGCTGTCATTAAGATAGAGGGTAGGCGTTCAGATGCGCCGCGGATGCAGGTTTCTAAGCCCCATACACAGTTTTCTTCATCAATTAAATGTTGGTAGTGCGATACCATCATGATGGAGTTGCGTAGCGTAATGCCAAACAGCGTGACGAAGCCGACCAATGAGCCTAGTGAAATCCAGCCACCTGTAAACATCACGGCAAGTACGCCGCCAATTAAGGCGAAGGGTAGGTTGGCAAAGGTGAGTAGCAGGTTACGTAAACGACCAAACGCAATGTAGAGCATTAAAAATACTGCGACAGCTGCCAAAAGTGACTGCAAAATGAGTGCTTCTCGCGATTTTGCATTGGCCTGGGCGGCACCTGTAAACTCTAAATATGCGCCTTGCGATAATACAACATCACTCTTTATTTTGCTTTTGAGTTCATCGGTAAAGGTATCAATATCACGCCCAACAACGTTGGCAGTTACCGTTTGAATGCGTTTTGCGCCTGCATGGAGTATTTTAGAGCGGCCATTTTCTTGCGCAATATCCGCGACGTCACGTAATCGTAATAACTTACCCTCAGGGTTAAATAGCGGTAAATTGCCAGCTTCTTGTATGTCGTCACGTGCTTCTAAATCCAGTACCACACTTACGCCGATGACCCGATTGCCTTGATACACTTGCGTGATGGGTATGCTTTGATAGGCGGCGCGAATATTGTCTAGTACGTCAGTTGGAGGCAAACCCCATTGTGCCAGCTTCTCAGGGCGTAAGCGTATAATTAATTGTGGTGTTCCTGGCGGTGATTGTACGAGCACATCTGATGCACCGTTTACATTACTAACCACGCTTGCAACAGCTTGTGCATCGCGATCCAGCGCGTCTAAATCGTTACCATAAATATTGATGACGGTAGAGGCGGCGTAGCCTGAAATGGTTTCTTCTATACGCTCAGTTAAAAAAGTATTGATTGCAAAATTAACGCCGACAAAACCAGGTTCAGCTTTACCGTCATGATTAGTATCTACTTCTTCGCCCGCAAGCTCCTCGCGAATGTTGTTTAGAATACGCCGTTGTTCTTCAGCTGAAACCGCGCCGACTTCAATTTCAAATTCACTGTAGTGTGTGCCAAATGTATCTGCGCCATTCGGTGCGCGACCTACCCATTGTGTGACAGACTTAACGCCTTTGATATTGCGAATAATAGCAGAGGCTTTTTTACCAATACGCAAAGACTCTTGTTCCGATGTGCCAGGCACGGCAGTCATGTGCATAATATAGTGGCCTTCATGCAGTGCTGGAATGAATTGGCTTTTGAATAAGGGTAAAAGTCCAAGTCCTAGTGCAATAAATATAAAGCTGATCATCATTACTGCTTTGTATTGTTTTTCAATTTTATACAGCACTTTAACGTACCATTTTTTAATGATGCGTATCATGGGCGGGTCTTCTGCATCCAGGTTGGCATGGCCTAGTAACAAATAGCAAAGTGCAGGGGTGAGCGTAAGCGCGACAACGAGAGAGGCCATAATTGCTGCGATATATGCATAGCCAAGCGGCGCAAATAGCTTGCCTGCCACACCACCTAAAGTGAGCAACGGCATAAATACCAGCGCCACAATAATGGTGGCATACACCACTGAACTACGTACTTCCATAGAGGCATTAAATACTACGCGATGTGTAGGTAATGGTTGGGCGAGCATTCTGTTTTCGCGTAGCCGTCTAAAAATATTTTCAGTATCAATAATCGCATCATCCACCACTTCGCCCAGCGCAATCGCCAAACCGCCAAGTACCATAATGTTAAGTCCAATTTTGAAATAGCTCATCACAACAATTGCAGTGAGTAATGATAGCGGGATAGCAGTTGCTGAAATAAATGCAGTACGCACATTAAACAAAAATAGAAATAGTACGGTGATGACTAAAATCGAGCCGATTAAAATATCGGCACGCACACCTTTAATCGCCACTTCAATAAAGTTATCAGGCCTGAATAAGCCCTCATGCAAGGTGACTTTTTCTGCTGTTAGACTGGGTTTTAATTCTCGTAGAGCGCTTTCAATATCCTGTGTTACTGCATGTGTGTTAGCACCAAGTTGCCCCTGTACTGACAGATACACGCCAGTTTCTTCGTTAATTGCTGCGGCACTGATAGAGGGGGCGGCGCCTTCAACGACCTTGCCGATGTCACCGAGTCTGATTGTTTGCCCGTTTTTATGCAGCAGTGTAGCAAGTGCTAGCTTTTCCGGTGTGGTGGATTGGCCTTCGGTATTAATGACGATGCGTTGATTATTATTTTCAATAAAACCGTTACCGCGAACACCAGTGGCTTTTTTAACAGCCTCTTCAATTTGGGTCAGTGAAACGCCGTAGTGAATCATTTTTTCAGGGTCTACCTGCACTTGAAACTGCCGTACTTTCCCGCCAAATACATTCACATCTGCCACGCCAGGAATGGCGAGCAAATGTGGCACTATCGTCCAATCTACCAGCGTGCGTAACTCGGTGAGACTGCGTGTTTTAGACGTTAAGCCAACGCCCAGCACCGTGCTGGCAGAAGATGTGAGAGGGGTGATGTTGGGTGTGATGTCTTGCGGTAATTGATTGTTGAGTGTGGTTAAACGTTCTGCAACTATTTGTCTATTACGATAAATGTCAGTGTTCTCATCAAAAATTACCGTCACAATGGATAAGCCTGGAATGGACTGCGAGCGTAAGCTTTCAATACCTACAGTGCCTGCAAGACTGGTTTCAATAGGCTGGCTGACAAGGCGCTCTACCAGTTCAGCTGATAAACCAGGCGATTCAGTTTGAACGATAATTTGCGTGGGTGAAAATTCAGGGAAAACGTCTAAGTTACTGTGCGCCAGACTGTATAAGCCATACAACACCATTAGAGTAGACAAACCAATAATGACGCCGCTAAAGCGAATGGAGAAGCGGACTAAAGCCGACATCATGACGGCCTAATCCTCGTTTTCATTAGTAATTTGTGATTTAAATTCTTCAGATAGCAATAATTGTGCACCACTGGTCACCACATAATCAGTTGGCTCCAAATTACCTTGATAAAACCAACCATTTTCAACTTCAGTATCTGTGTTAATGGGCAATCTGTTAAATTGCTCGTTGCCGGTTTTGCGATACACCCAAGGTTTTCCACCGTACCAAACGACAGCAGTGTTAGGAATAATCACGCCATTTAGATTGTTTTTGGATTGGGAGCTCAGTATTTTGACTTGCATACCAGCACGTAGGTCTGTGGTTTTGGCATAGTAAAAATAGGTTTTACCTTGAACCGTGGCATTGCCAACGGGTGCTCGAGAAATATACCGAGCATTGATTGTGTGTGCTATTGAAGTAGCTGGTGAAATAGTGATGGTGCTATTTGTCATCGGCTCAACTGCATCAAACGGCAATGTAATTTGAATGAGTGCTTCTTTGTAGTCAATTAAGTTTTGCAACAATACACTCGTATTTTTATCTGCTGCTAGTTTGGTTAGCACTTCTCCCCAAGTTTGCCGCATGCTATCTGCGATATTTTTAGCACTTGATTCGGCTGCAGACATTTTTGCTTCAACTGTTTTAATGTCTGCAAGGGCGGTTGCAACGGCCCTGTCGGATACATTTTTGTCGTCAAGATTAAGTTCATGCAAGCGGGTATATTCATTTTTATTTTGCGTTAAAGCAGTACTCAAAATTTGAGTCTCTGCTTTTGCAGCAAGATAGCGTGTACGTAAATCGATTAGGCCGTCAATGCTCATCACGCTGCCATAACTGCTTACCATAGCTTGATGTGAACTGGCTTTAAGGGCGCTAGATTTAATTTCACTTTGCATTTGTGTTGCAGCACTAACGGTGATAACAGCTATGCCGTGTTTGGTGCTAACACGATTTGGCGCTTCAATTTCTTCTTCGGATTCTTGCGTTAAAGCTTCGTACTCATCCTTGCCATAAAACACTAATACCCAAAACAGTATGATAATTAAAAAGGCTTGTAAGCCAATGATAATGGCTAATTTACGGTTCATTCTGCACCCCAGCGCCTGCAAGTGGTTTTTGCAAGGTATTTTCTAATTGGTTAAGCGTCGTTTTAAGCTGAAAATGCGCTAAAGCTACATTTTTATCTGCTGCAATATTTTCTAGCTTAGCAAATGCTAATGCCAGCCTGTCAATCTCGCCAGCCGCAAATTTACGTTCCATACGCTCTGTGTTTGTTTGTTGTTGTAAAAACAATTGTTGTTGATTTTCTAGCGTTTGTTTTGCCTGATTCAACTCCGCATTGGCAGTGTTCGCCTCTGCAATTACTTTAGTCTGCAAAGCTTCAAACTGTGCTGCTTCAACCTCACGTAGTTGAGTAGCTTCTGCAATACCCGCTTTGTTTTTGTTCAATAGCGTAAGCAAGCCCGAAAGTCCAAGCGACCATATGTTATCGCCAAATTCAAAGGCGACACCAGGGCTGATGACAATATCTGGATATTGTTTGGCAATTTCTAACTTTAACTTGGTTTCAGCAGCAGCGTATCGTTCTAGCGCGATGCGGATGTCTAAACGGTTTAAAAGGGCGGTAGCTTGCAAGCTAATATTTTGCAAATTATCAGCTTGTTGTTTGTCATCACTATTTATTAAATGCATCACCTCCACTTTGGCAAACGGCAAACCTAAATTGCTCGCCAGCTTTGATAAGAGTACCAATTTATTTTGTTGCGTGGCGTGCAGTTCAGAGCTGGTTGTTTGTAACTGAAGTTTCGCTGTGCTCAATTCAACATTAGAAGCTGCGCCCAGACTCACTCGTTTTTGGTAGATAGAAAAAATTTCTTGCCTGCGTGTTTGTTCTTCAGTCAGCAATTTAATTTGTTGCTGGTTAAATTGATATTCAGTCAGTGACTGCGCCACTTGATCACGCAATTGCCATGCAGTTTGCGCAATTTCAAGCTTGGCGGCTTGCGATAAATGGTGCGCATTTTCTATGCGTATGTCACGTTTGTTCGCAGTTTCGATGGGAATGTCGATGCTCAGCCCAAACGCAAAGGGGCTAATGTCGTCATTAGCACGGTTACTATGGGCAAAATGGCTATTTGCCGTTGGCACAGCTTTTTCAGAAGCAGCAATTTCAGCGGATTCAGCGACGCGCCACCGCGCCCGCACAACATCTAAACTTGGGTGAAAGAAAAGAGCACAGTAAGTCAGCTCATCTTTACCCCATTGTTGTAACGGTAGAAGGTCAGTTGTGTAGCCATTGTTGAGCAGGTATCGTTGAAATTTTTCACTTGCAGGGTCTTTGTGCTCAAATTTGGCTGCATTAGCTACGGGGTCAATCGGTTTTGGTGTGTATTGCTGAAAGCTGCAGGCAGGTAAAAACAGAAGTAAATAAGTGGCTAAAGCCACAATAGAGATTAGCCTTGCGATTGACTTTGTGCGTTTAATCAAAACAGTGATGGGTTAAATTAAGTTGATTGATGGGTTAATTTGCACGGGTTAATTTACTTAAAGTGCAGCAGTTGATTTCAGTTACTCGGATTACTCAACAATTTCAGCGTGTACAGCGCTTAATGCATCCTGTAATGTTTCTTCATTTAAGCCATTGATGGTGGTAGCTAATAAATCTGCGGCTTCTACTGTTGTAATAGGCAAGTCGTGGCTATCCATCTCCGCAATCAAGCCTGCCGCTGCACCTGTCACCTTTAATAAAGACTGGCGCTCGCGCATTAAAAGCTCCAACTCTGTGCGTAGCATATTAATTTCGTTTTGGTTGATATTGTTTTGCATGTTTTTCGACTTTATGTTTTATGGGGTTATGTGGCATTCTCGCACAATCCTAGCCTACTCTGCTAGAAATTCAATTACCTGAACTGAATTTTCTATAATCAGATATTTTATGAATAAATATAAGCTTTTTTGTTTTATATCTTTTCTCACGGCGACTAGTTGATATACAATAGCGCCTTGTTTGAAACGGCTGTAATTTTAAGCCGTACCCTACCTGCGAGAGTGGCGGAATTGGTAGACGCACTGGATTTAGGTTCCAGCGCCGTAAGGCGTGAGAGTTCGAGTCTCTCCTTTCGCACCAGTATTA
>CXWL01005180.1_pt1 | contig 14619 bp, 13 predicted proteins | sample 590931 | NCBI WGS metagenome assembly CXWL01 (sample SAMEA3498368, study PRJEB10139) | groundwater metagenome | biome: water well; material: biofilm material | place: Germany | collected 2015-04-27 | reverse complement strand
GTCATGGCCGTGGCAGGTGGATTGCACGATGACGCAGTGCTCGATGCCAAGATGCGCATGCAGTGCGAACAGATTTTCCTTGGGTGCGTCGGCGGGAACAAAGGGCGCATCCTTCGCGTACGGAAATACGCCGGCTGGCCCGAACACGTGCACGTGCGCGTCGCAGGCACCCTTCGGCAGGCGCAGCTTCGGCTTGCCCGGAGAAGGGTGGAAGGACGGCGCCAAGCCGCTTAACTCGGTTTCTTGCCCGTCGTGATGGAGTCGAGCAGGTCGCCCATGGTCTGGTCGGCCCAGTAATCCGGGTCCTTGTCGATGATCGCGTCGCCCTTGGCGATCACGTCGGCGGCGATCTTGCGGCGCTGGCAGAAGCCGCGCCAGAACTGCTTGATTTCTTCTGCGCTCATGTCCATGAAGCGGTCGTCCCAAGACAATTCGGTAAGGTGGCTCCTCGACCTGGACTCGAACCAGGGACCTGCGGATTAACAGTCCGACGCTCTACCAACTGAGCTATCGAGGAATCGTGCGAAGGGCCGGAATTATATAGAAAAAGGGCTCCCGGAGGGGCCTACTTGATGACCTTTGCGATGGCGTCGGCGACGTAGTCGATGTTCTTCGTCGTCAGCGCCGCGACACAGATGCGGCCGGTCTCGATGGTGTAGATCGAGTACTCGCTGCGCAGGCGCAGGACCTGCTCCTTGGTGAGGCCGGAGTAGGAGAACATGCCGCGCTGCTTCAAGATGAAGGAGAAGTCCGAGCCGGGGACGCGCTGGTGGATGCCGTTCACCAGGGCCTTGCGCATGTCCTTGACGCGGTCGCGCATCGCGCCCAGTTCCTTCTCCCAGTGCTTGCGTTGGTCGGGCGAATTCAGGACGCGGGCAACGATGTCGCCACCGTGCGTCGGCGGGCTGGAATAGTTGGTTCGCACGATGCGCTTGAGGTTCGATAGCGCGCGCGCGCCTTCTTCGGGGCTGGCGGCGACGACGCTCAGGGCGCCGACGCGCTCGCCGTAGAGCGAGAACGATTTGGAGAAGGAGCTCGCGAGCAGTACCGGCGTCATCGCTTCGGCGAACAGGCGCGGCGCAAAGGCGTCGGCATCGGTGCCGTCGGCGAAGCCCTGGTAGGCGAGGTCGAGGAAAGGCACGATGCCGCGCGCCTTGACCACGTCCAGCACCGCGCGCCACTGGTCCTGCGTCAGGTCGACGCCGGTGGGGTTGTGGCAGCAGGAGTGCAGCACGGCGACGTCGCCGGAAGGCATTGCCTTCAGCGATGCCAGCAAGCCTTCGAAGTCCAGGCCGTGGGTCTTCGGGTTGTAATAGGCGTACGTTTTTACCGGAAAGCCGACGCTTTCGAACAGCGCGCGATGGTTTTCCCAGCTCGGCTCGCTGATCCAGGCCGTGGCGCCGGGGCAGATCTGCTTCAGGAAATCGGCGCCGACCTTCAGGCCGCCGGTCCCGCCGAGGGTCTGGATGGTGATGACGCGGTTCTCTTTCAGTGCGGCGGAATCCGGACCGAAAACAAGGTCCCGCACCGCCTTGTCGTACGCAGCGATGCCGTCGATCGGCAGGTAGGACTTCGGCGTGCCGCTGCTGACGCGGGTGTCTTCGGCTTCGCGCACGCACTCGAGCACCGGCACCTTGCCGTTGTCATCCGTGTAGACGCCCACCCCGAGGTTGACCTTCTTCGGGTTTTTGTCGGCGACAAAGGTCTCGGTGACGCCCAGGATCGGGTCTCCGGGCGCCATCTTGACGGCGGCGAGCGGGGAGGGGGAGGAGGGCAAGTGCGGCGCGTTCATCTGCTAGACTCGAAGGTTGTTTTTTGCAGTGCAATAGTTTACCCGTGGACCTGACTTTCCCCAACAGCCCTTTCAAGCTGCACCAACCGTTCCCGCCGGCGGGCGACCAGCCCGAAGCAATCGCCAAGCTGGTCGAGGGGATCCACGACGGGCTCGCCTTCCAGACCCTGCTGGGCGTCACCGGCTCGGGCAAGACCTTCACCATGGCGAATGTCATCGCCCAGCTGGGCCGGCCGGCGCTGGTGCTCGCACCCAACAAGACTTTGGCGGCGCAACTGTACTCGGAGTTCCGCGAGTTCTTCCCCGAGAACGCGGTTGAGTACTTCGTCTCCTACTACGACTACTACCAGCCCGAGGCCTATGTGCCCTCGCGCGACCTGTTCATCGAGAAGGATTCCTCGATCAACGAGCATATCGAGCAGATGCGCCTGTCGGCGACCAAGTCGCTGATGGAGCGGCGCGACGTGGTGATCGTGGCCACGGTGTCGGCGATCTACGGCATCGGCGACCCGGTCGACTACCACGGCATGATCCTGCACCTGCGCCAGGGAGAGAAAGTCTCGCAGCGCGAGGTGATCGCGCGCCTGGTGGCGATGCAGTACGACCGCAACGAGCTGGATTTCCGCCGCGGCACCTTCCGCGTGCGCGGCGATGTGATCGACATCTTCCCCGCCGAGCACGCCGAGCACGCGATCCGGATCTCGCTGTTCGATGACGAAGTCGAGAAGCTGGAGGTGTTTGACCCGCTGACCGGCCGCGTGCAGCACCCGATGGCGCGTTTCACGGTGTATCCGTCGAGCCACTACGTCACGCCGCGCGCCACGACCCTGCGCGCCATCGAGGCGATCAAGATCGAACTGCGCGAGCGCGCCGAGTTCTTCCACCAGGCGAAAAAATTGGTTGAGGCGCAGCGCATCGAGCAGCGCACGCGCTTCGACCTGGAGATGCTGGTCGAGCTGGGCTTCTGCAAGGGCATCGAGAACTACTCGCGCCACCTGTCCGGCCGCAACCCGGGCGAGCCACCGCCGACGCTGATCGATTACCTGGCGCAGGACGCACTCATGTTCATCGACGAAAGCCACGTCACCATCGGCCAGCTGGGCGGCATGTACAAGGGCGACCATTCGCGCAAGTTCAACCTGGTCGAGTACGGCTTCCGGCTACCCTCGGCGCTGGACAACCGGCCGCTGCGCTTCGACGAGTTCGAGAAAGTCGTGCGCCAGACCGTGTTCGTCTCGGCGACGCCGGCCGACTACGAGAAGACGCGCGCGGCCCAGGTGGTGGAGCAGGTGGTGCGGCCGACCGGCCTCATCGACCCGCCGGTGCAGGTGCGGCCGGCCACGACGCAGGTCGACGATTTGCTATCGGAGATTTCGATCCGGGTTTCCCGGAATGAAAGGGTTCTTGTCACAACCCTGACCAAGAGAATGGCCGAGGAACTCACCGATTACCTGGGCGAGCATGGCGTCAAGGTTCGGTACCTGCACTCGGAAATCGAGACGGTGGAGCGGGTCGAGATCATCCGCGACCTGCGCCTCGGCGAATTCGACGTGCTGGTCGGCATCAATCTGCTGCGCGAGGGCCTCGACCTGCCGGAAGTCTCGCTGGTGGCAATCCTGGACGCTGACAAGGAGGGCTTCCTGCGCTCGGAGCGCTCATTGATCCAGACCATCGGCCGCGCGGCGCGCCATCTCAACGGCAGTGCGATCCTTTACGCCGACCGCATGACGGATTCCATGAGGCGCGCCATCGCAGAGACCGACCGGCGGCGCAGCAAGCAGATCTCGTACAACAAGGCGCACAACATCACGCCGATCGGCGTCACCAAGCGCATCAAGGACATCATCGACGGCGTGTACGACGCGGACGGCGCGCAGCAGGAGCGCAAGTCGGCCCAGGACGACGCGCGCTACGAGGCGATGAGCGAGAAGCAACTGGCGCGCGAGATCCGCGCGCTAGAGAAGCAGATGCACGACCACGCGAGAAACCTGGATTTCGAGAAGGCCGCGCAGGCGCGCGACCGGCTCGCCGAACTCAGGAAGCGGGTGTTCGGCGTGGAGCTCCCGTCCTCGTAGAGGACAGGTGCGACAGCCACATGCCGCGATAGGCGTGTTCCATGTTGCGGGTGAAGCGCGCGGCATCCATCAGCGCGGAATCCTCCATGCGCTGCCGCAGGCCGGCGCGCAGGGTGGCAAGCGCCGGCAGGTCCGCCGCGTGGCGCGCGGCGAGCCCGGCGATCTCCTCCGGCGTCCGGGCAATCCATTCGGATAGTCCCAGCACCTGCAGCAGGCTCGCGCTGCTTCGGGATAGCGACGATGCACCGGTGAGCGTGAGTGTCGGCACGCCCATCCACAGTGAATCACAGGTCGTGGTCGCGCCGCTGTAGGGATGCGAATCCAGCGCGATATCCACGTGCTGGTGCGCTTCGCGAAACTGGCGCAGGGACATCCGGTCCTGCATTTCAAGCCTGGTGGCCGGAATGCCGCGCTGCGCGAAGAACTCCGCCAGCCGCGCGTGCTCGTCCAGCGGCACGCCGATGAACAGCAGTTCCGCGCCGGGGATCCTGTGCAGCAACGTGGCCCAGACTTCCAGCAGCGCGCCCGACAGTTTCTGGAACTTGTTGAACGAGCCGAAGCGGATATTGCCCGCGGCGAGCGCCGGCAGGCGCGATACGGGCGGCGTCGCTCCGGGATGGCGGTAGCACCACTGGCAGTCCGGCAGTCGCACCAGCGCTTCGCTGTGAAAGCACTCGGAATCACCGGGCGGGTCGGCATAGCCGTCCGTCAGGCGAAAGTTCATTGCGCTCAGGCCGCTGCTGTGCAGGTAGCCGAGCCACGTTGCCTGGACCGGCGCGGGTTTGCGCGCCAGCACCGGCAGGCGATTGCCGGCCGTGTGGCCGGCGAGGTCGACCAGGATGTCAATCCGGTCGGCCTCGATGCGCGCCGCGAGTTCAGCGTCGGAGTATGCGGCGCATTCAACCCAGTGCGGGCTCAAAGCCTTCAACCGGGCGGTCACTTCGTCTTCGCGGCTCTGCAGGTAGTAGCAAGACACCTCGAAGCGGGCAGGGTCGTGGTGCGCCAGTACCGGCTCTATGAAATACGAAACCGCATGATGGTTGAAGTCCGGCGAAATGTAGCCTAGCCGGAGGTTGCGGTCCGGATCCGGATCCTCGGCGAGTCGCGCCGCCGGGGGGAACAGCCTGTCGTAGCGCCTGTGCTCGGCAAACGCTTCGTCCGGCGCGACGGCGGTACTCAGGTTCAGCGTGAACAGGTAGCTGCTGAAGATATCGGCTTCGGTCGGGGCCAGCGCCAGGGCCTGGCGGAACTTGGCCAGGGACGCCTCGATGCGGCCCTGGCTGCGGTAGATTGCCGCCAGGTTGGCCAGCATCGGCGCCGTGCCGGTCGGGTCCAGGACGAGCGCGCGCTCGTATTGACCGGCGGCTTCCGGCAAGCGCCCCTGCTGATACAGAATATCGCCCAGTGAAAGATGGAATGCAGGATCCCCACTATGCTCGCGTATGGCACTCGAGATCAGATCCATGGCGAGTGCAGCGTTGCCGCGCGCATGCTCGATCAGGCCCAGCAGGTACAGCGCATCGTGATGGTGAGGCTGGTGTCGCAGGATTTCCTGGTACAACGCCTCGGCCTGCGGCAGCGATCCCGCCTGATGCAGGGCGAACGCGGCACGCATGAGTGCGTCGGTCTTTGACATGACGTCAAATAATACGCTGTCGGTCCTGTTCGTCCGGACCGGCAACGTCTGCCGGTCGCCGACCGCGGAGAGCGTATTGCTGGACTTGGTCGAGGCCGCTTCGCGCGGCCTGCTCGACCATGTCCAGGGTCACTTGTTCTGCGTTTCGACCTGAACCAGCTCCGCCTCGGCTGCCGACGGCGCCGGCCGCTCGCGGCGCGGACGTCCCAGCTTCACCGGCTCGGGCTCCGGCGCCGGGGCGCTGGGCCGGGTGACGGTTTCCACCATCTGCAATCCCGCACTCGAGAGGATTTCCTTCGCATCGATCCGCGGCGCCGGGGCGGGACGCGGAGACTCCTGCCGCGCCTCAAGGCGAGGTTCCTCGCGTTGCGGTTCCGGCTGGGCTTCCTGCAGCGGCTCGGCGCGAACCGGTTCCGGGCGTGATTCAGGCGCCGGGGCAGATACTGGCTCGCGCTGCGGCTGCGACGCCGCTTCCTCGGCTTCGCGCTGCATCTTGAGGCGGTGTTCCTCCAGCTGCTGGGCGTAGACGGATTGCTCGCCGCCACCCTGGTGCGGCTGCGCGTTCTGGTCCGGACGGCGCTCGCCGCGATCCGGGCGATCGCCACGGTCGCCACCGCCACCGCCGCGGCCGCGGCCGCCGCGATTGCGGCGCCGGCGCGGTTCTTCGCCTTCCTGTCTCGGAGGACGATTGCCATTCTCGGGACCCGCATTCGAACCCTGTTGCTGGGGCCGGGGTTGCTGCGGCGGACGCGGGGAACGGTTCTGCTGGTCGCCCTGCGACTGCCCTTCGGCTCGCGGCTGTTGTTCGCCGCGCGGTTGCTCCCCATTTGGCCGTTCCGGGCGCGGTTGCTGCTGTTGCGGCGGGCGCTGGTCACGCCGCTGCTGCTGGTCGGGCCTGCCACCGCGGTCGCCGCGTTGTTGGTCACGCTGCGGGTCCGGTCGACCGCCACGGCCGTCGCGTTGGTGATCGCGGCCGCCTTCGCCACGCCCGCCGCCGCGTCCACCATCACGTCCACCGCGTCCGCGTCCGCCGCGCTCGCCGCGCCGGTGCTCATGCCGGTCGCGCGATTCGTCGTTGCCGCGCTCGGATCGCTGTGGCCGCGTGTGGCGTACGTTCGACTCGTTCGCCGCCGGCGGCTGCTCGGCCGGCTTGTCAGATTTCAGCCAGCCGAACAGGCTGGCGAGGAATCCGGCGCGTGCCGGTTCGGCGGCCGGAGCCGCGGCGGGGGCAGGGGTCGCAGCCGCTGCCGCCTCCGGCCGGGCCTGCGGCTCCGGAACGATGGGCGCGGGCTGGTCGGGCACGATGCCCTGGACCGCGGCGAGCTGGCGCTCCTTCTTCGGCTCCGCGTCCTTGCCCGCAGTCTTGGATTCCTCGGGCTGTTCGACCAGCTCGTAGCTGGAAGGCACATGCTCCATCTGGTTCAGCTCGTCATGCTTCAGGCGCTGGATCTTGTAGTGCGGCGTCTCCAGGTGCGAATTGGGCACCAGGACGATGTTCACCTTGATGCGCGCTTCCAGCTTCTGGATCTCGGCGCGCTTCTCGTTCAGCAGGAAGGAGGCCACGTCGACCGGCACCTGCGCGTGCACCGCGCCGGTGTTTTCCTTCATCGCTTCTTCCTGGATGATGCGCAGCACGTGCAACGCGGTGGATTCGGTGCCGCGGATGAAGCCGGTGCCGCCGCAGCGCGGGCAGCTGATGTGCGCGGTCTCTTCCAGCGACGGCTGCAGGCGCTGGCGCGACAGCTCCATCAGGCCGAAGCGCGAGATCTTGCCGATCTGCACGCGGGCGCGGTCGTGGCGCAGCGATTCGCGGAAACGATTCTCGACCTCACGCTGGTTCTTCTGCGACTCCATGTCGATGAAGTCCACCACGATGAGGCCGCCCAGGTCGCGCAGGCGCAGCTGGCGGGCGACTTCTTCCGCCGCCTCAAGGTTGGTGCGGTAGGCGGTTTCCTCGATGTCGTGACCCTTGGTGGAGCGCGCCGAGTTGACGTCGATGGCGGTGAGCGCCTCGGTATGGTCGATCACGATCGCGCCGCCCGAAGGCAGGTTGACGTGGCGGCCGTAGGCGCTTTCGATCTGGTGCTCGATCTGGAAGCGCGAGAAGAGCGGCACGTCGTCGCGGTACAGCTTGACCTTGCCGGTGTTGGCCGGCATCACGGTCTGCATGAAGGCGAAGGCCTGGTCGTAGATTTCCTCGGTGTCGATGAGGATCTCGCCGATGTCGGGCTGGAAGTAATCGCGGATGGCGCGGATCACCAGGCTCGATTCGAGGTAGATTAGGTAGGGCTTCTGCGACGGCTCCTTGCCGGCGCCGTCGATCGCGCCCCACAGCTGCAGCAGGTAGTTCAGGTCCCACTGCAGTTCCTCGACCGAGCGGCCGATCGCAGCGGTACGCGCGATGACGCTCATGCCCTCGGGGACCACCAGCTGGTCGATGGTGTCGCGCAGCTCGTTGCGGTCTTCGCCCTCGACGCGGCGCGAGACGCCGCCGCCGCGGGGGTTGTTCGGCATCAGCACCAGGTAACGGCCGGCGAGGCTGATGAAGGTGGTGAGGGCGGCGCCCTTGCTGCCGCGCTCGTCCTTCTCGACCTGGACAATGATGTCCTGGCCTTCCTTCAACGCGTCCTGTATGCGGGCGCGGCCGACATCGGCGCCTTCGCGGAAGTAGGCTTTCGCCACCTCCTTGAAGGGGAGGAAGCCGTGCCGTTCCTCGCCGTAATCGACGAAGGCGGCCTCGAGGCTGGGCTCGATGCGGGTGATGATCGCCTTGTAGATGTTGCTCTTGCGTTGTTCCCTTGCGGCCGACTCGATGTCGAGATCGACCAGTTTTTGACCTTCGACGATGGCGACGCGCAGCTCTTCCTGCTGGGTCGCGTTGAATAGCATGCGTTTCACTTATTGTTCTCCTGCGCGCGCAGGAGCTATGTCGCCCGGATGCTCAGTGTTCTCCTTGGGGGGAAAAGACCAGTCAAATGGACCACGCTGTCAGCGCGCGTTTCCAGTACCATCGCTACTTCCGGTGAGCGAAATTAACCACTGCGCTTCGGGACCGGCCGGGTTTCTACCCTTAGGGACTGGAGGCGGGTTGCAGGTTCCGGCGCCCGGTTGGATTTGGCTGCAAATTTCGCAACCGCCAAGCCCGCGCGTCTTGTGGTCCCTGTGCCTCGCAACTCGAAGCGAGTTCCCGGATTGTATTGAAAATGAATGACTTAAGCAAGGTGCGTGCGACGCTCCTCGAAGTGGGGGAGGAAAACGAGTCGCAACGCCTCGACAACTTCCTGCTGCGCCACCTCAAGGGCGTGCCGAAAAGCCATGTCTACCGGGTGGTGCGCAGCGGCGAGGTCCGCGTCAACAGCGGCCGGGTGAAGCCTGATTACCGGGTCAGGATCGGGGACAAGGTCCGGGTGCCGCCGATCAGGGTGGCTGCGGCCGCCGCCAAGGCGCCGGCGAAGCCGTTCGGCCTGCCGATCGTGCATGAGGATCCTTCTTTGCTGGTGGTGGACAAACCCTCCGGCGTCGCGGTGCATGGCGGCAGCGGTGTGAGCCACGGCGTGATCGAATTGCTGCGCGCGGCGCGCCCGGAAGCGAAGCTGCTGGAGCTCGCGCATCGGCTGGATCGCGATACTTCGGGGTTGCTGGTGATCGCGAAAAAGCGCGGCGCGCTGGTCGAGCTGCACCGCATGCTGCGCGATGGCGAGGTCGAGAAGATCTACGTCGCCGCCGTCAAGGGCGTTCCCGCCGAGAAGCACTTCGACATCAAGGATGCCCTGCATAAGTATGTCAACGCAAAAGGCGAGCGGCGCGTCGCCGTGAAGGAGGGAGGCTTGTCCGCCGTTACAAGAATAAAACTCCTGGGAAAAGGCAGGGACATGAGCTTGCTCCAGCTGCGCCTGATGACAGGGCGCACGCACCAGATCCGCGTGCACCTCGCGCATGCCGGATTCCCGGTCCTCGGCGACGACAAGTACGGGGATTTCGAGTTCAACCGGGCGCTGGCGCGCCAGGGCGTTAAGCGGCTGTTCCTGCACGCGCGCCGGCTGGCCTTCAAGCATCCCGCGGATGGCAAAAGCGTTGCGCTCGCCTCGCCACTGCCCGAGGATATGCTGCGCTTCTGCCGCGCGAATTTTCCCTACGTCGATGCCTAGAAACTATCCGCTGATCGTCTTCGACTGGGACGGCACGCTGTTCGATTCGGCCGCGGTGATCACCGAAGGCATCCGCCAGGCGGCTCGCGACATGGCGCTGCCGGTTCCGGACCGGGAGACCGCGAGCCACGTCATCGGCCTTGGTTTGAGCGACTCGCTGCGCCACGCCATGCCCACGCTGCAGCCCGAGCGTTACCAGGAGTTCCTCGCGCTGTACCGGCGCTATTTCCTGGAGCGCGAGGACAGCTTGACCCTGTTTCCGGGGATACCCGACCTGCTCCTGGAGTTGAAGGAGCGCGGCCACCGGCTTGCGGTCGCCACCGGCAAGCCGCGGCGCGGGCTCGATCGCGCGCTGCAATCGAGCAAGCTGGGCACGCTGTTCGACGCGACGCGCTGCGGCGACGAAACCCGGCCCAAGCCGCACCCGGCGATGCTGCTGGAACTCATGACGGAGTTGGAGCTCGAACGAACCGAGCTGCTGATGATCGGCGATACTTCGCACGACCTCGGGATGGCGCAGAATGCGGGCGTGGATGCCGTGGCGGTGTCTTACGGCGCGCATCCGGAGGAGTCCCTGCAGGCGCTCGCGCCGCGCGCCTGCGTTTCGAGCGTCGTGGAGTTGCGACAGTGGCTGACGGCGAACGCCTGATCTGCGCTTCGGAAGCGCTGCTGGATTCCGGCAAGGCGGTGCGCTTCGAAGTCGAGTACTTCGGCGAGAGCGCGCCGGCCTTCGTGGTGCGCTTCGACGGGAGCGTGTACGGCTACCTTAACCGCTGCGGCCATATGCCGATGGAACTCGACTGGCGCGAGGGCGAAGTGTTCGATCTGGAGAAGCGCGATTTGATATGCTCGACGCACGGCGCGACGTATGCCGCCGACAGCGGAAAATGCCTCGGCGGACCCTGCGGCAGCACGCCGCTCGTGCCGCTGCAGGTCGAGGAGCGGGACGGCAGGGTTTACTTCAAGGGAATCGACGATGGCTGACAACGACGGGCAGTGGGAACGCGGGTTGATCGAGAAGCTCGCCACCGAGGCGCTGAAGGAACAGCGGCGCGCGCGGCGCTGGGGCATCTTCTGGAAGCTGCTCACCTTCAGCTACATCACGGTGCTGATCGTGCTGGCGCTGGACCTCAAGGGCAGCGGGGACGCCAAGGGCGGCCGGCACACTGCGCTGGTCGAGATCAACGGCGTCATCGGGCCCGGCACCGACTCCAGCGCGGAGAAGGTGGCAAATTCGCTGCAGGCGGCGTTCAAGGACAAGAACACGCAGGGCGTGGTGCTGCGGATCAATTCCCCCGGCGGCAGCCCGGTGCAGTCGCAGAGCATCTACGACGAGGTGAAGCGCCTGCGCAAGAAACACCCGGAAACCCCGCTCTACGTGGTGGTCGAGGATCTTTGCGCCTCGGGCGGGTACTACGTCGCCGCGGCGGCAGACAGGATCTACGTCGCCAAGGGCAGCCTGCTGGGTTCGATCGGCGTGCGCGCGGACAGCTTCGGCGTCGTCGGCCTGATGGAGAAGCTCGGCATCGAGCGGCGCCTGATCACCGCCGGCAGCAACAAGGCCATGCTCGATCCGTTCCTGCCGCAGGATGAAGCGCACAAGCAGGTCGTCGTCGGCCTGCTCGGCGAAATCCACGGCCAGTTCATCGCCGCGGTGCGCGAAGGCCGCGGCAAGCGCCTGAAGGAAACCCCGGATATGTTCTCCGGCCTGATCTGGACCGGCGCGAAGAGCATCGAGCTCGGCCTGGCCGATGCCGTCGGCGGCGTGGACTACGTCGCGCGCGAGGTGATCAAGGCCGAGGACATCGTCGACTACACGATGAAGGACAACCTCGCCGAGAAGTTCGCGCGCCGCTTCGGCGCCGGCGCGGCCGGTGTGCTGCTCGACTTCTCCGCGCGCACCGGGCTGGAGCTACGCTGACAGCAGCAGGAACACGGTCGGCCGCTTGCCGATGGCACGGGCGTCGCGACGCCACTGCGCGACGCTTTGGGTTTTTATTTTTTCCGAGTTCAAGCTGAGATCGGTCGCGATGCAAAGTTGCGTGCCCTCGGCGCAGGTCTCCAGCAGGGCGGCCAGCATCGCGTCGTTGCGGTAAGGCGTTTCGATGAAGATCTGCGTCTCGCGCTCGCGCCGCGAGCGCGATTCCAGCGCGCCGATTTTCTTCTTTCGTTCCTCCGCTTCGCGCGGCAGGTAGCCGCAGAACGCGAAGCGCTGGCCTTCGAGTCCCGACGCCATCAGCGCGAGCACGATCGACGAGGGCCCTACCAGCGGCACCACGCGGATGCCCTCGCGCTGCGCCGCTTCGACGAGCTTCGCGCCGGGATCGGCGATCGCCGGGCAGCCCGCTTCGGAGAGCAGTCCGGCGGAATGGCCTTCGCGCAGGGGTCTTAGCAGGTCCTGGAGGACGGATTTTTCATCCAATTCCTCAATCTGCATTTGTTTCGGATCGCTCCCGGCATCCTTCAAGAATGCCCGCGCACTCTTCGCATTTTCCACCACGAAATGACGCAACGTCCTTATCGTTTCCAATGCGGAGGCAGGCAGGGCATCCGCCGCCGTGCCGCCCAGCGGCGTCGGAATGGCGTAGAGGATTCCCGCCATCAGCCGAGCACGGGAGCGCCGGCATCCGCGAGCAGTTGCGTTAGCGCGACGAGCGGCAGGCCGATCAGTGAGGTGGGGTCTGCGGTGTCGACGCGTTCGACCAGCGTGATGCCGAGCCCTTCGATTTTCGCGCTGCCGGCGCAGTCATAGGGTTGCTCGAGGCGCAGGTAGCGTTCGATCTGCGGCGCGCTCAGCTGGCGAAACGTCACTTCGCACGCGACGACTTGCGTCCCCACCTTTCCCGACGCGGTATCCAGCACGGCGACGGCGGTATCGAAGCGGGCGGTCCTGCCGCTCATGGCAGTGAGCTGCCGCACGGCATTGTCGTGATTGCCGGGCTTGTCGAGACGCAGGCCGCCGCAGGAAGCCACCTGGTCGGAACCGATGATGAGCGCCTGCGGAAAACGGGGTGCAACGGCCCGCGCCTTGGCCTCCGCAAGCCTGCGCGCAGTGGCCGCACCGGGCTCCCCGGGCAGCACGGTTTCGTCGGTCCGCGGGTCGGCGCAGTCGAAGGCGAGGCCGAGGCGCTCCAGCAGCGCCCGGCGATACTTGGAAGTGGAGGCGAGTATGATCCGCCTGGGCGAAGGCATGACTTTGTTTTGACAGAGATTTTTCAGGATGATACCATTCGCCCCCGTATGTCGCACCAGCCGGTCATTGACGGCCTTGAATTCGCGAGGACCGGCTCGAAGTTGCAGGGGGCGTGGCCGGTCGCCGAGTTCTCTCGCTTGCGCGATGTGTTGCGCACGGATGAGGGAACGCTCCAGTACGAATTGCTGGGCGTGCCGCAGGAGCGGGCATACCCGGCGTTGCGCCTCAAGGTCGGCGGCACGTTGCAGCTGGTTTGCCAGCGCTGTCTCGGCGCGCTGGAGCTCCCGCTGCAGATCAACGTGTCGCTGGGGCTTGCGGCGACGCAGGCGGAAGTCGACGCCGAGCCGCTCGAAGCCGAGGGGCCGGAACGGATCGTCGCCAGCCCGGAAATGCCGGTGCGCGATCTGGTGGAGGATGAAGTGCTGCTGGCGATACCGCTGGCGCCGCGCCACGAGCGCTGCGCGGGACGGCAGGCGGAAGCGGCAAGCAAGGACAGTTCGCCGTTCGCGGGCCTGCGCGGGCTGGTCGGCGGCACCAGGCATTGAAAACTTAATCAAGGAGTTGAACATGGCAGTCCAGCAGAACAAGAAATCGCCTTCCAGGCGCGGCATGCACCGTTCGCACGATTTCCTGACGGCGCCCTCGCTCGCGGTCGAGCCGACCACCGGCGAACCGCACCTGCGCCATCACATCAGTCCGACCGGCTACTACCGGGGCAAGAAGGTCGCCAAGGGCAAAGGCGAGTAGCCGCGCCCAGCCTGCGCACGGTGAACATCACCGTAGCAGTCGACTGCATGGGCGGCGACCACGGCCCCCAGGTCACGGTACCGGCTGCGCTTGAGTTCCGGCGCGGCAATACCGACGTGGAAATCGTCCTGGTCGGATTGAGCGACGCCATCGAAGCCGAGCTCGCGGCGCACGGCGCCGCGCCGGACGCCGGGCTGCGCGTGCGCCACGCGGCGCAAACGGTGGCGATGGACGAACCTCCGGCGCAGGCAATGCGCTACAAGAAGGACTCGTCGATGCGGGTCGCGGTCAACCTGGTGAAATCCGGAGAGGCGGATGCGTGCGTCAGCGCAGGCAACACCGGCGCGCTGATGGCTATTTCGCGCTTTGTCCTGAAGACGCTGCCTTCGATCGACCGGCCGGCGATCGCCAGCGGCGTGCCTAACCAGCGCGGCGGCTACACCTACATCCTGGACCTCGGCGCCAACGTGGATTGCACCCCGGAGCAGCTGATGCAGTTCGGCGTCATGGGCGCCATGCTGGTGGCCGCGCTGGAGCGCAGGGAACGCCCGAGCGTCGGCCTGCTGAACATTGGCGTCGAGGACATCAAGGGCAACGACAGTGTGAAGCAGGCGGCGGAGCTGCTGCGCGCGAGCGGCCTGAATTTCCACGGCAACGTGGAAGCGGACGACATCTACAAGGGCACGGTGGACGTGGTGGTGTGCGACGGCTTCGTCGGCAATTCCGTGCTCAAGGCCTCCGAAGGCGTGGCGAAGATGATCGTCGCCTTCCTGCGGCAGGAGTTCTCGCGAAGTCCCTGGCGCAAGCTGTCGGCGTTGATCGCGATGCCGGTACTCAAGGCCATGCGCGCGCGCATGGCCTTGAGTAATTACAACGGCGCCTGCCTGCTCGGCCTGAAGGGCATCGTCATCAAGAGTCACGGTTCGGCGGACGTGCACGCCTTCGGCAATGCGCTGACGCGCGCGGCGGAAGCCGTGCGCAACGACGTCGTGCAGCGCATCGCGCGGCAGATGGAAGGAGTGCAAGCT
>CXWL01002148.1_pt1 | contig 14620 bp, 13 predicted proteins | sample 590931 | NCBI WGS metagenome assembly CXWL01 (sample SAMEA3498368, study PRJEB10139) | groundwater metagenome | biome: water well; material: biofilm material | place: Germany | collected 2015-04-27 | reverse complement strand
TCTCGTTGCGAACCGGTTGATGGCCGCCGCGCGGATCGATGACTCGTAATCGCCGCGCCCCCAGTGAGACGCCTGCGGCAGAATACATCCCCTCATCGTCAGGCCCACGATGGACCAGGCGAGCGAGCATCCGCTCAAGCAGGACCGGATCGTTGTCGCCCACAAGGCCACAAATACCGCACATGAGATGAGGACTCCAATGATACGTGGCTACCGATTTTTCTCCGTCACGGCTCGCTCCCGCCGATCGTACTCGTCCCGCTCCTTCTGGTGCCGCGGCGAGACCTCCTGAGGCGGCACATCGACCGGCTCATACCGGATATGTTTGGCTGCCCCCACCGAGGTCAACAGTGACCGCACTCCGAGCGTGGCGAAGGCAGCGAGCAGGCACAGCGCCACGAGCAGCGCGAAAAACCTGAGTGCCTGGCGCCACTTCCGGGGCCTAAACCAATGGGATCTGCTCATGACAATCTCTCCCTCCGCTGGGCGATGAGCTCAAACGAGGGAGCTAAGACCGTGCGACCTCCCGTCACCTGATAGAGCAACTCCGCACAGGACCAGAACACCGTTGCGCCAATCCGCCACTTGAGGCGACTCGTCCACGAACTATCAGGAGTGAGAGGCCCTCGGCTCGGAACTGAGTTATGGATCGCGATGGTGTGCAATCCGATCCCCCTCAGCAACGAGCGGAGCGCCTGAGGCGAATACAGGAAGAGATGAAAGGCCTGATCACTGCGGGACCCAACCCACCGAGCCGGTGTCCGCATCGGAAGATGAAACGCCCCATTGGTCTCTCTGATGACGACGAGGCCCGATGGCGTGAGTGCGCCCGCGACCTGTCGTAAAAGGCGCGCCGGATCCGTTACCGTCTGCAAGACGTTCACCAGGGTAATCACGTCGAACGGTTCGCGCTCACCAGTCCGTTCCAACCAATCAGGGGAAAGCATCGTCAGCCCTCGACGAGCCGCGCGCGTAGCGGCTTTCTTCGACAGTTCCAGCCCGGAACAGGTCCATCCCGCCGACCGACAGAGCGACAAGAGCGCGCCGTCTCCACAGCCCACATCGAGCAGCCGGCCAGGAGCCTGCCGGTAGAGACCAAGACGGCGCACGACACTCTCAAACACCGGCTGGCGATCCGGCGATGCCTCCGCCTCACCATAGGCTTCATCGTAATTCTCACGGTAAAACTCCTCGACCATCGCTTTCACCGGGCGAGGATTCAGAAATACGAGCCCACAGCCAGGACAACGCACATACCGTCTGGTCGGCGTCTGGAACACATCCAGCGGCATCGCCTGGCTGCCACAGGGACAGCCGATCTGCTCTGTCTCTGGCATAACGACCACGTTCACACCAACACCCGCTGCGAGGCAGACGCCAACACACCAGCCTCCTGCATCGCCGCCTCAAAAATCGCCGTCGTATTCTCAACCATACAATCCACCGTAAACCGCTCCCGCACCAGAGCTCGCCCCGCTGCACCCATCCTTGATGCCGCAACGGGATCGCTCAGCATGTCCCGAATCGCGCGCGCCAGCGCCTGAGAATCTCGCGGCGGCACAAGGAGTCCCGTCTTATGGTCTTCAATTAATTCCGGCACACCGTTGACTCGCGTCGCGACGACCGGACAACCCATGGTCAGCGCTTCCAACAGCACAAAGGGAAAACCCTCCGAGAGCGACGGCAGCACACACACGTCCGCCGCAGCCAGAATATCGGCGATGTCCTCACGGACCCCCACGAACCGACAGGCTCGCTCGACACCCAAGTCCATCGCCATACGCTGCAAGGTATTGAGCAACTCTCCTTCTCCCACGAACAGGCAGCACAGCTGGGGCCACATACGCAGCAGCTCAGAAAGGGCCTGCAGCAGATAGCGATGGCCCTTTTGATCCGTCAATCGTCCGATCATGACCAGCACCGGCCCCTGCGCAAGACCCAACTCCTGCCTGACCTGTTGGCGATTTGACAGTGACGAACACGCCGAAGAATCCACACCGTTGTACACCGTCTGCACCTTCGCCGCCGCAGCCGGGCACTCGTCGACTAGGTCCCGTCGAGTGGCATCCGACACACAAATAATCCGACGGACCAATGGGAGCGTCACACGCAACAGACCTGCATAGAGCCATCGCCTGAGCGAACGAACCTCATAGTCTTTCAGCGAATTATGCACCGTCGAGATCACGACCGGCACGCCGGCCACACGGCCTGCAATCCGCCCATAGAAATTCGCTCTGGCTCCGTGCGTTTGGAGAATCGTCACATGCTCGCGCGCCAGCAGCCGAATCAACCGCCAGAGGGCAAGGAGATTGAACAGCGGCGCCAAATGGACGAGATGTGTCTCCACACCACGCGCGCGCATGCGCCCCACGAACGGACCAGGCTCCGGACAGATCAAGAGCGGGCGAAATCTCGTACGGTCCACGCGATCAAATAGCAATTCCAAATACCGCTCACCGCCCCCATAGCCCGACGATCCGGCCAATTCGGCGAGCACAATCGGCCTCATACCGGAACCGTCGCCGTACTGAGCAGGGACGACTACGTTCTTCTTCACCGCATCATCCATCGCCTGACATCTCCGTCCCAACGAAATCACGACTGGCCTCTGACTCCGTCCGACTCCAGCAGCTTGAAAGAATTGTATGGCGGTTCTCCCCTCTCGTCCGCAAGAATCCGCCACGCCGATAGCCCCTGTCGCATGAGATCGGGCATCACTGCCGTCCGATCAATCGGCTTCCCCACCGTATCGTAGCCCAGATACCGATCGTGGAGAACCACATATGCCCGCGGCCCATGATCCAGTACGTCCAAGTCCGTCAGGTAACGAAGACGCCCTCTCGAAAAATCAGGGTGATGGCTGTAGTAATTGATTCCCGTTTGATACCGAAGATGGTAGTTGAGAAACAGGATCCAACGAGGATGCGTGACGTAAATAGGCCGAGAGGAGTCCGCCGCCACCAGAGCTGTAACCCGTTCATAGGGACGCGCATCGTCCTGCCCGTTCTGACGCACGCGATAGGTACCGTACAGCGAGGTTCCGGCAAGACCCGTTATCACGAGAACCAGCCCGACCATCCTCCACTGAGACAGCGAGAGCAGGCGTGGCCGCCACTTGAGACCATCCGCATGCCGAAAGAACGTGACCACACCATAGGCGCTGAGTAAGACGATGGCTCCAGAAATGACACTCATGTAGTGGGGCACCTTGGGAAGCGGCACGTAGCGCCAGAGCGACACGCTGCCGAACTCCAGATACAACAATGGCACGGCGATCCAGGCAAGCAGCGGCACGATCCGAGGCAGCTCGCGACGCCATACTGCGACCGCAATTCCAGCCAGCGCTGCGTAGATGAAGAAGCCGAACGAGGCCAACCCTCCAAGGTCCCACCCCAGCATCGCCGCCGGGTAGTAGGCCCAGGATGTCGGTCCTCCGACAAAGTACGTCTGCGACGGAGTCGCCGTCGCGGCATCCAGCGCATACAGATCGTTCAACTGCTGGATCACCGATTGCCGATACAGCAGATCTCCCGTCTTAGCCCAGTAGTACGCCATCTCGGCCGCGAGCGGAACCATGCATCCAACGATGATAAGCAGCGGCTTCAGCGACCATACCCGGCGGACGAGGATGAGGCAGGCCAATGAGCCGAGCAACAGAACACTGCTCTCGCGAGCCTGCATCGTCAATCCGATGCACAATCCGCTCAGGAGATACCACCCAACTTGACGACCACTCCTCGCCTGCTCCCCGCAGGCAAGCCAGCAGGCCAACATCGCAGCGACCGACAGGAATGGAATAAAGCTGTCCGGACCCAGTAGCGTTGCGGCAGGCAAATCCAAAGGAAAAAACACATAGAATCCGCCAGCGAATACGCCCGTCTGCTCGTCAAATAATATTGTTCCAAGCCAGACTATGAGAAGGAGCGTTCCGAGAGACGCGAGCAACGGAAAGAACGCCGATGACCAATCCCCGACTCCCCACCAAGCATAGGCCAACGCCGTCGGAAGCAAGACGGCATAGCGAAATCCGTAATACTGATTGTCCACCGTCACGTCATACTGGCCGGTCGCGATGTTATAGGCCTGGTGGGCATACGCGTAAGCGTCCGATCCCCTCACACCTCCTCCGAATAATGCCACGCGAACCAGCATGGCACAGAGGAGTACCATTCCGAGAATGATCGCCTTGCGACCTACCATACGATCCACTTCACGCCCCCCCCTAGAAGACTGCCCCTCCACACTCCGCGATCTTTCATGCACGCCACGAATGAGTCACGGTTTTCTCCCCACGATTAGGAGACTCCCACGCAAATACGGGATGAGATAGAACGGCACTTTGGCCCAATCAATTGCACGCTGGCGAGCGGTCTTGTAGCAATCCTGCGTGTCGTCACCCAGAAAAAACCGTGTGTCGGCAACCTCAAATCCAACGTGACGCAACATCTCAGCCAATTCATGCATGGCATATTCGCGCGCATGCGGACGCCATTCATCGTTCGGATCATCGTAGCCTGGAGGGGCCAGCCGATCGTTGGGCGACTGACCGATCAACAGCTTGAAGACATTGCCGATGCGAGTGACATTGGGGGTTGTGATCACGAGATGGCCACCGGACTTCAACAATCTGTAGGCTTCCGTCATCAGATGAAACGGCGACGTGAGGTGTTCGATAATTTCCAGCGCAAAGACGAGATGGACAGAGCCCTCTGATAGCGGAACCTGTTCCTGATACCCTTTGGACTTGAATTGCTGCCCCACCGGATCGAGGTTGACGGTGAAAATCTCCACATCCACATCCTGCTTCATGAACTGCACAAATTCTGGACTCGCCATCAGACCGGCGCCGAACAGCCGCGCCGTCTTCGTCGGCTGAATCCCCCGCAAGAGGCGTAAAAGACTGCCTGGAAAGGGACCGAAGTCCACAATCGTCTGAGGTCCTTCAGAAAAACGCTGCAACCCGCTTCGCAGCGCCACATGGAGGCGGTCGCGAGATTTCAAGGCATGATTCATCGGGGTCGTGAAACGCGCGTCTTCCGCCTCAAACGTCTCATACCGCGAGGCCTGGTAGGCTCGTACCAGGCGATTGAATTGCCTTCTGGTGAGATCATAACCCATGAGAATCACGGCCTCAGGGAAAAAGGTTACCGATGCCGCACAGACATTCTTGAGAGGCGAACCTGTGCCAACGCCGCCACCGACAGGACCATAAGGCACGGTAACACAGGTAAGGCATACCGGCCAGCTTCCACTGTGAATAATACGTAGCCCGACATCAGGCCGATGGGGAACAGATAGAGGGGAAGAAGCTCACGCCAGCGGGCGCGATGGGACCAGGCGCTCCAAAGCGCCAGCACAATCAACCCGGGAATCAGCAGCAGCCGTTTCGCCACGCTGTAGATGGCCACCAGCCAGCCCCGGTCGGCAACATCCCCTCTAAGCCCCTGCACGAATCCCTGATCGGAGCCCAGCAAGTAGAATGAATTCCCCATCCAGAAGTCGAACGTCCTGGTCAGGGTCAGCCAGAGATACCGAACAGGCGACTCGGCAATGCGCGCCCATCCCTTCTCACGTAAGAGCCGATCGGTCGACACGTCGTACATCGCATGGGCGTACGGCAATGGTGTAATCCCGGCGCTCTCCCAAATCTGCGTTTCCATGGGTTGCGGCATGGGCCAACTCCCTCGAGACAGCGGGTCGCTCCCCATCCAGAGTCCAGCGCCGACTCCTGCAGAGACGGGAATCACCATGCCAAACGCCCGATAGTTACGCATCGTCCAGGGCAACACCACCAGCAGGCACACAAACAGATAGAGGCCCGCGCGAACCATCTTGAGGCGAGCGGATTCTTGACCGAAGCAGGTAAGACCCATCAACGCGACGGCAAGCACGATCGTCACCGGCTTACAGAGAATGGTGAGACCAGCCAACAGTCCAGCTGTCATGAAGGAGCACATTCGCGTTGAGGAACGGCAGACGACCGTGGCCCACAACCAGGCACTGAGAAGACCGGTCAGCAGACTCTCACTTCTGATCCGAGAATCGTAGGTCCAATAGGCGGGATAGAGAAACAGCGCCGCAGCCGCAAGTGCGCCGACCCAGGGATAAAAGAGCCTCGCTCCCACTCTGTAGATACAGAGGCTGGCGGCGATATCGAAACCGACATGCAGGTACGAGACCCACTCAGGCCTGTGACCGACTACAGCATAAAATGCAGCCAACATCGCTGGATAGAGAGGACCGACATGGGCAGAAGGTGTGGCGCCGTCCAGGGTAAACCATCCCAAGGAGACGAGATTCCATGCCAAGGTATCGAACAAATCGTCGATGGCGTAGCCTTGCCTTGGCGTATGGGAAATGATCCACGCTCGTGCCAGCACCCCAAGCGCACAAACCAACAGCAACAACGCGGTGGGAGACCAGATTCCGCCTAGACGCCTGTCATTGCCCTGCGTCATTTCATGCAAATCCCAATGAGATTCGTGTCGTCGGCCACACCTTCTTCATACTCAATATCTTCAGGGGTGATGGATGCCAGCGCCGGTCCACCTTGCACTCGACTGACCAGACCGCCGAGCCAATGACGAATGGGACGTGGGATGAGATTGCGGACACCGCCAGGATCGAATCGTCGCACAGCATCCATCGAACGTTCAGCAGCTTTTAATCTGGCACCCTGGCGGCGACCAAACCAACGGATGGTTGAGAAATGTGGCGACAGGATGTCGCGAAACTCCTCCTGGTTATACTCCCGCACATGATAGGGGTCCTCCGGCTTGTATGCGACACCCTTTCCATGGGGCGTGAAAATGACGAGGGTACCTGATTTGCGTAAGACCCGCGCAACTTCGGCCACGAACCGTCGATCGTCCATGATATGTTCGATCGTATCTTGCGACAGGATACAGTCGAAGGATTCGTCATGAAAACCCAGTGCACAGCCATCCATCGCCAAAAACGACGCGCCTGAATGACCATAGCGAGCACGGTTGCGGGCGACGATCTGAGGCACGCAATCTACCCCGACGACTCGACCGGCCTTTCCACTCAGATAGTCGGATCCATAGCCGGTCCCGCAAGCAAGATCAAGTACACATAGTTGGTCAAGCTGTGGGATCTGCATGGCTGCCCACACATATCCCGACAAATTCACAATATGTTGTGTGTCGGTCGGATAGGCCTCGCGGCGTTCCATACGCTCGCCCTTCTCACTCCCCTTGGAGTCCGGAAAAATCCGCACGCAACTGCTCGACCGTCCGCGATCCACCCCATAACCGACGGATCGTCGTTAAGCAACGCTGTCTCTGTTGGCGCCGTTGCGCCACCGCACACCACATCGATTGCACCAATCGCCACCCTGTGCCGCCCGCGATCCACCCCTTCATCAACCAGCGCGTGACCGGAGAAAAATGCTTCTCGATATATCGAATGCGACTCAATTCCCACTCGAGGTTCAATCGATCGACCCTAGGCCCACTACTTCGCCCAACGAGGTGCACGATCTCAACCTCCGCGTGATGATGAACTCGATACCCTTCTCGATAAATCCGCCGACAGAGATCGACGTCTTCGAAATACATAAAAAACCCTTCATCGAGTCCGCCAAGCCGGCTCAACAGCGCGACGCGCACCATTAGGCAGGCCCCATTCGCCCAATCAACATCTTGTGACAGCGTGCAATCGACTGCCTGTCTCCCGGCAGCGGCCGTTTGCATCCTCGGCGCGACTCGCTGGAACAGCGAGGCATGGTAGAGATGATCGCGAAGGGACGGGAAGGGAAAACAGGTTCGGCTCAAACGCCCCTCACCTGTGCATTGTTTGCAACTGACCGCGCCAACATCTGGGTGGTTGTCCAAATATCCAACCATCGTCGCCAACGCCTGGTCCCTGATGATCGTATCGCTGTTGAGCAAGAGCACATGCCTCCCGCGGCTCACCGTGAGGGCTTGATTCACTGCCTTCGCAAAGCCCAAGTTATCAGAATTCGCCACGACGCTCATGGCAGGATAGGCCTCCTTCAGCGCGGCCACCGTCCCATCCTGTGAATGATTGTCGACGACGATCACTTCGAAGGTGATAGCGGTCGTGTGGGCATAGACCGAGCGAAGACAGTCGAGGAGGATCTCTTTCGTGTTGTAACTCACAATCGCAATGGACAGATCCGTCGTCGATGCAGTCAGAGACTGTGCGTCAGCCAGCATCATAAAGACTCATTGCGACAATCGAACTCTGCCACGATGATCTGCCGGTAACAGGGACCGACATTCAACCAGCGCCGCACATGGACCAGCCCAATGGCCAGGCGATGCAAAACATAGCTGACCCGGTCCGTCCGCATCCACAAATGAAGCAACATTCTGTGCACCCACACATTCAAGTTCGGTTCGCAGTGAAGCCGAATGGGTCTTCCACTCTGCTCGGCAATGCCTTCCATCTCCGCGAGAACGGCCTCCAACCTGGGAAGACCATTGGCAACATGCTCATCGAGAAACAAAAACGACTCGCCTTTCTGCGCCCGGTAATACTGCTGCAGGGCCTGATCTTCCCGTTCGGATTGAGATCCCATGGGACATCCCATGTACACCCGCCGCCTGGTGACTCTCATGAGCTCCCGCAGAAAGCGATTTCGCTCAGAAGACTCGATATGTTCCAGCGTGTCCATGCAGACCGTGTAGTCAAACGCTCCGGACTGAAACGGTAATGCCTGCCCCTTCGCGAGAACGGGAGTGACCAGTGCAGGACACACGCTCGCCATAACACAATCCACTCCAACCACCGGCCGGCGAAGGTATGTTGTCAGCCCCGAACGGTTCACCCCGACTTCCAGAATCAAACCTCGCGGAGGATCGGCACACATAGACTCCACCACCGGCAAGTACCGCAAGGCGATCTCAGGCACCCAGTCGGGATAACGCCGATTCCACCAGTCCTTCACGCGATGCATCATGGCAGCCATTATTCGTCAGCGATGGTCCCAGAGCACTGTTAAACGTGGAACCTCCACCGACCACAGATACCAACCATACAATCCAAGCCCCACGACACAGGCAGTGACTACGATCCAAAAGGTCATCGGAATTGCTGCAGTTCCTGCCAGGAAGACGAGCCCCCCCGCGAGGGAGCCAGCCAGAACACTTGCGCGCCCCATAGAACGTAACGTGGTATCCACTACCGGCCCGAGGAGTGCTCTCGTTCCGATACATTGCAGCGCCACGCCGACAACATAGCTAGCCACCAGCGCGGCGGCCGCACCGGTAAGACCCCATTCCATAGTCAGCGGCACAATCACCACGGCGTAGAAAAGGAACTGCCAGGCCCAACTCTTCATCTGAAGATCGGGACGGTTCGCCCCATACTGCAAGGCCGTCATCACGCTCAAATACCCGGCGCAGACAACATACACGCACAGTATTCTGAGTGGGTCGACGATGGCGAGCCACTGAGAACCAAATGCCAACGGCACAATGACCGGAGCGAGCACCCCAACGCCCACCGCCAGCGGAATGAAGATGAATCCAACCAGCCCCATTTGCAGTTCGAATACGCGGACCACGCCGGGTCGATCCCGCTGAAGCAACGCATAGGTGGGCAGACTGATCTGGTTGATCAGCATCGTGGCCCGTACGCCTAACAAGAGAGGGATCGCCAGCGCGATCTGATAGAGACCCAGCGCATCTTGGCCAAGGACGCGACCGATGACCAGCTCTCCCCCGCTCATGACGCCGAACATACAGAGTGTCGTGACATTCAACTGCTTTCCAAAGCGCAAAAAATAATGGCGAGCCGGTCGGTAGAGCGACAGGCGTGGCCGGAACGGGGCCACCCAGAATGACAGAAGACTGCCCACGCACATCCCTATGAGCTGCCCAAGGACTAACGCCCATAGGTTGCGGAGCCACAACGCGAGGGAGATGATCGCGCCAGCTTCAATCACGCGTCGGACGAGATCCAGGGTGACACGCCGACGGAGATCGAGATTCTTTAACAGGATCGCCATCGCGGGGCTGTTCAACCCCTGCAGGACGAGCGCCCAGGCATGTACCCGCAAGACCAGCGCGAGTTGAGGCATCTGCATCGCCTGACCGATGACGTCGGCCGTTGCCCAGAGACACGCCGCCATCGCGACTCCCCGCGCAACCGCAACGGTCCACGCAACAGCTAAGTCCTCCCGGTCAACCTCCGCCTTAGCAATCAACGCCGACTCCAAGCCCAGCTCACTGATCGTCGCAAACGCCAGGACAATGGCGGCAGACGCAGCCATCACACCGAAATCGGCTGGAGTCAACAGGCGTGCCACCACCATGAGCTGGATCGCCGCGATCACTTTATCGCACACAAATCCCGCCCCTGCCCATCCACCAGCCTGAAGAATCCGATGGCGCAACCGCAGGGGGGCTGATTCAGCCATGTCCTGTTTCACCTGAGACGCTGTGATCGCCATATTACCGCTCGTCATCATGCTGTCCGCCGCTTCGTAGCGACCGCTTCACTGCACACGCGCTCCAGCTCTTGGGCTCGTGCTCCCCACGTATGGGCCTGGACCACCGCCGAGCGTCCTCGGTCACCCATCTTCATTCGCTCCTCAGGGTCCTCAAGAAGACGGATCAACTGCTGGGCCAAATTCTGCGCATCGCCTGGCTCCGCTGCGAGCCCGCAGCCGATGGCCACGACCGTCTCTCCGTAGCCGGGTCCGGCTGTTGTCACCACGGGGCGCCCGCACGAGAGATACTCCCACAATTTCATCGAATCACCAGGATACGATCGCGTCTGTCGATGTAGCACGACACAGACATCGCACGCCGCGATCCAAGTCGGCACCTGTGTCCAATCGGCCCGTCCAATAAAGCGGACGATATCCGTCAGTCCTTGTTGGCGAACACGTTGTTCGAGAGCAGGTTTTGTTTGGCCTTCGCCCACCAGCAGGAACGTAGCAGAAGGGACCTTGTTCCGCACGAACGGCACGGCTTCGAGCAACGTTTCCAACCCATGCCAGGGAAAGAATCCGCCGACAAATCCGATGTAGGGGCCTTGGGGAGAAAGCCCAAGAACGTGCCGGGCAGCCTCATGCGACTGAGGATGGAAACGATCCCCGTCAACTCCGTTGCGAATGACGCGGCAACGCTCCGGTGGGATGCTCCAGGCGTCTTGCATCTGCGTCACAATCTCACGGCACACGCTCACCACCGCCTGCACCCGGCGCGCAGCTGTTTTCAATGCCGCGCGAAGCACCCACCGTACAAGCGGAAACCGCCAGAACCCTTGAACCTCTTCCTCCGGGAATCCGTTGACAAACAGTACGCTCGCACAGCGATGGCCGGACAGGGCGAGCAACGGGGCCATCTGCCCTGGCGAATCGAACCATAGCAGCACATCGGGCCGCCACGTCGCCAGCTCCTGCCTCAAGACAATCCACGAGGCGATGAGAAACGAGAACGGACGAAGACCAGCCACCGGCCAGACAGACACAGGCCGGAACGACAACGAGGCGAACTCCTGCGCGAGCTGGCGGCCTTGAGCAGGCTGGGGCGCCACAATCCTAATGGTATGGGTGCGTAACGAAAGGGCCTTGGCAAACTCCAGCACCTGCCGGGCTCCGCCTGCCGCAATGCTCAGGTCTTCATCACAGAATACGAGGATGCGCATGGTGTATCGATGTCTGCTCCGCAGCAAGCCACTCTCTTAAACGATTAGTGAGACCTGCCCAGCTAAACCCCTGCTCAACAAAGCGCCGGCCATCGGCGGCCATGCGAACCTGCCGGTCCTGGTTGTTCAACAATGCCACCACCGCCTGAGCCAACGAGACCGGGTCGTCAGGCGGAACCAAGGTGACTCCGGTTTCTTGAACAAACGTCGAGGAGACAGAAGGGATGGCACTGGCGATCACAGGCCTTCCGCAGGCAAGGTAATCAAAGATTTTCACCGGAGACGTTTCACCCCGGTCCCCACGAAACGGAGCCACACAGAGCGTCATGGCGCCGATCCACGAAGGAACATCCTGATAGGGTATCCTGCCGGTCCAAGTAATACACGAAGTCAGCGCCAGACGATCCGCTTGCTGCTTCAACTCCTGAGCCGCTTCTCCGTCACCGACCAAGAGTAGATGCGCGGATGGTATGGAGAGCCTGATGATGGCCATCGCGTCCAGCAAACACTGCAATCCTTGATAGCGGTAGAAGCTCCCGACAAAACCGATGTAGTCCCGGTCTAGGCCCAATCCGATTCGGCGCCGACAGGCTGCTGCGTCCTGGGGGCGAAACACGTCGGTATCCGTTCCACTCGGCAGGACAGCCACTCGCTCGGGGGCGACCCGATATCGACGAACGACGAGATCGCGTAATCCATCTGTCAGGACGACGACGCGATCGCAGCGGCTGAGCGCAAACGATGCCAGCCAATGCTTCAGTCTCCTCTTGAGCGTGCGATCGGTCTCTGACCAATCAGGCACCGGCTCCCCGTTCACTTCGCAGACGCACTGCGCGCCGACCAATCTCGCGAACAATAACGGATGAGGACTGTCCATCCACCGGTAATATACGACGTCCGGTTTCGACCGAACGGCTCGCACGAGACCGACGATACAGGAAAAAACCGCATAGGAAACCGGACGCAACAACGACCAAGGCAGAAGCGGAATCGGCGCGGTCGAAAATCCTCGCTGGAGTAACGAGGATCGATAGCGTGGAGGAAGGACCGTCACGCTGTCGCCTCGTTCGACAAGCTGACGCGCCAGGGTCCAGAATCGGACTAGCCCGACGGGATCGGACGGCGCATCCGGTTCATACCAATAACAAAAGAGGAACCACCTCATACGAGCGCTCGCTGAGGGGCAAGATCCGTCTGCTGCGACGTCAGACGTGGCAAGATCATGACGAGTCCTGCGCAGAGCCAGAAGGGCTCCATGATGCGGATGATAATGAAGGTGTTGGCACCGACGCCATGCGCGAGCATCGCCACGATGCCGAGCAGCAACCCATAGGCCAATCCCTTGCAAAATGGATCCTGTTCGGCCAGAAATGTCTCTCGTGCGCGCCGCCACAAGCGGACAATCAGGAAAATGAACGCGACGAGGCCGGCGAGACCCGTTTCGCCGAGGATCTTGACGTATTGGGCATCCGCCCAGGCATAGCCGGTAACACCGCGTCCGAGCAGAGGACTGTGGACCCAATCTTTCAGAACATACTGCCATGAGTGCAGCCGCTCTGTCGTGGAGAGATCAAACCCAACACGTCCCACTTTGATTTCTCCCCCATATTGACGTCCGAAAAACGTCTCGTTGACCCGATTCTTGACATTGGCTGGCGCGACAAAAGGAAGGACCACAACAATCAACAGTACAAGCGCAACCACTCCGGGGCGCCGCCATTGCGACGCGGCGACAGCCAGCATCAAGACTCCGGCAGCCAGGTACGATGAACGAGACAGCGTGGCCATCAGCGCGAGACTAATGAACCCCATCAGCAGCACGAGTAACACACGAATCGGATTGGACTTCAAGTGGAGAAACAGGCCCATGACGATGGCCAGGATGAAGACCAGATACCCGCCCAGGGTATTGGGTTCGCCACTTTCCCCTTCAAACGGCGCGCTCGCCCGTTGTCCGCTCGGGATTTGAAGAATCGCGTAGACACTGATGAGGAAGCAGATGGCAAGCAAGGCTGTGACCAAACTGACGACCTGACGTTTAGTCGACACATGATTCACCACCATAAAGAAGACGAAGAAATACTCAAAGTACTTCAGGATGAAGAAGAATCCCGTCAGGGGACGAACCCGTCCGGCGATAACGCCGATGAGTGTGGCGAGCACACAGGCCAACATGTAGTAAGCGATGGGGCGATTGAGTGGCGTCTCACGAAAGAGGGCTAGATCGCGATAGATGATCGTCTTAACCAGCCAACTGAATCCGATGATCACAAGTAAGAGATCGTCCGCACGCAGCGAGAGCTCTCGCGCACCGACGCCTCTCCCCTCCACTCGCCCGACCGCAATCTCCGGAGAGAGCAACATGGAAAAAATCAGCAGGAAGAGCGAGGCAGGAACCGACGTGAAGGCTACCAGCACAACGAGAAAACCGAAGACGACCTGTAAGCCGACCGTGGGAGTTGCTACGGTGAGACCGAGCGCGAGCACAGCCGCCAACACCGAAACGATGACGGCATCTTGCGGTTTCACCAATGACGCATGCATGGAATCTCAGCTCCTAGCGCCGCGTCAGCGATATTCGTAGCGGTACACACCGTAGTCCGGCGTGACCTCGGACTTCACGTTCGTCAAGACGATGCCCATTACATTGGCCTGCGCATGGTCCAGGAGAAACTTGGCCCGCTTGAGGGCGTTCCGACCGATGCGCCCGACTTGGTAGACCAGAATCGTCCCATCGACGCGCGAGCTGAACGCGACCGCATCTGTGACCGGAAGAATAGGGGGAGAATCGAAGAGCACGAGATCGTACTCCTCATTCATCTCATTCACAAGTGTCTTGATCTTGGTCATGTTGAGGAACTCGTTCGGATTGCCGACCTCAGACCCACTGGTGAGAATATGCAGATTATCTAATCCCGGCGTGCTCATCACACGATCGACTCCCATCGGGCCGAGCATCAGATCCGTGGCGGAT
>CXWL01053132.1_pt1 | contig 14624 bp, 13 predicted proteins | sample 590931 | NCBI WGS metagenome assembly CXWL01 (sample SAMEA3498368, study PRJEB10139) | groundwater metagenome | biome: water well; material: biofilm material | place: Germany | collected 2015-04-27 | reverse complement strand
TCTGGCTCTAGCGCCGCCAAACGATACTGAACTACCCTTGACCTGTCGCTGAACTTGCTTAAACGGTTGGGACGGATCATCGAGGTCAGGCAAAGATTGCCGAAGGGGACGACACAGTAGCAGTGAGTATTAACTAATGCGAAAAAGACCGTCACGCAAGTACAACTTAATCACATTTGTGGCCGCTGACGTTTTCCCACCCTCATGCGAACTTGCCATGGATATCCTTCGCCTTATGTCGGCATATAACGACATCTCCGAAGTCTTGGATTGGATGATTGGAACTAGATCTATCACTACCAAGCGGATTGCTAGTAGAAAAGCTCGCATTCGAATGTCGATTCAAAATCGAATGCTGCTAGGATTCCTTCACGAGACTTTCAGAGTTATCGATCAGTTGCAAGGCACAGCAGAATTCAAGGAGGTTAAAGAAAGGCTCCCTGAGAGAGGGATAAGATCTCTCAAGAATCTTCAACAGGCGAGTGGAGGTGAAGAACCAATTAGAAGCCGCATAAAACTGACGCGAGACAGTGTAGCATTTCATTACGACCGTGAAAGCTTCGCAAAAGGCGCTTCAATCTATAGCAGCCTATTTACTGAGAGAACTAAGGCCGCGTCGGAAATTATTTTTGAAAGTGGAAGCCGAGCGTACTTCTTTTATCCAGAACAGGTTCGTGAGATCGTCGCGTTTGGATTTATCGAAGGTGATAGTGGCGATCAGATACCAGTAAAACTTGGTCAATTTCTGACGGAAGCTCAGAAGCTAATGCATGAGGTAGGTTGCTTCCTGGATCAACTCCTGCCCATTTATATTGAGATCAAGGGGCTAGAACCGGCTCTTCGATATGAGTCATTAACAGAGTAGGCTTGCGCGCTTCGTTTCGGTCACAGTTGTATCTTTCCTACTTCTTTCGGATCTGTACTCATACGTGGCTTCCGCATAGACCTAATCCCCCTGTTCCCAATACCCTCTCATTTTTCTAAGTCTCTCTTTTTGCGAGGGTCTCGGTGTAAGCTTCCCCATTCTGGGACGCCCCAAAAGGAGAATCTGACAAAGCTAACGTTGGCCACGATGACCTTCCATCATCCAAGGGGTTCACCCCAAATGAATGTGCTAAAATTGTGCTAAAAGGGATAACAAACCACCGAATTGAGCAGAATCAATTGACTGCGTAGAAACTCTCCAAGCCGGCAATTTTTCACACGAAAGTGGGGAAACCTTCGCAACAACGAACCCTTTTAAAATTCGACCTTTTGTCTCTCTTAATCAGCGGGCCTCGTGCGAAGCCCAGCGCACCGCTTTCTCCAGCTCCGCTGCCACTACACATCTACGCTCGACTTGGTCTCGAAAAGATAATAAAAATACTCCCCTCCCACTCTCCTTGACACTTCCCCACGGACGGCCTAGCCTTCGACTATAACAACATGTGTGGACGCTTTACCCAAACGGCCTCGCCTGCGGTGATCGCCCAACAGTTTGGCGTCACGGTCTCTCCCCTGTTCACTGCCCGTTACAACATTGCACCATCTCAACCCGTGGCCGCGGTACGAATCGAGTCGGGTACGACGACCCGTCAGCTGGTGCTATTACGCTGGGGCCTAATTCCGTCCTGGGCCAAAGACGCCAAGATCGGGCATCAGTGCATTAATGCCAAAGCCGAGACTGTAGCAGAGAAACCCTCGTTTCGTGCCGCGTTCAAGACGCGACGCTGTCTCGTGATTGCGACGGGATTCTATGAGTGGCAGGTCCAGGGGATGAGAAAGCAGCCGATGTGGATCGGCTTGAAGAGTCACCGCCCCTTTGCCTTTGCCGGCTTATGGGAGCAATGGCATCCCCCGGAAGGCGCAGACATCGAATCCTGTACGATCCTCACGACGGAGCCGAACGAATTGCTGCAACCGATTCACAATCGGATGCCCGTCATTCTGGCTCCCTCGGCCTACGACCAGTGGCTCGACCCCACCGTCCATGACGCAGAATCTCTGAAATCCCTACTTTGTCCCTATCCGAGTGAGGAACTCACGGCCTACCCGGTCAGTACGCTCGTGAACAACCCGCGACACGACGCCCCGGACTGTCTTGAGCCCATCTCGGTTTAGGACTACACTAGGCGCGGTCAATCTGATGAGGATCTTCATGCCGATGAATGTGGATGCCGTCTATACTCCCGATCTCTCGACGCGGTATGCGCTCCCGGTCTTCCTTGGCCGCCTGCCGGCAGGCTTTCCCTCTCCTGCTGACGACTATATCGAGGGGAAGCTCGATCTCAATCGTCACCTGATTAAGCACCCGGCCGCGACGTTCTTTGTGCGCGTGACCGGCGACTCGATGCTGGAGGCCGGGATTCATTCGAGTGACATTCTGATCGTGGATCGTTCCCTGGAAGCCGTGGATGGAAACGTGATCGTGGCGGCGCTGGACGGAGAGTTAACGGTCAAACGTCTCTACAAGCGGGATCAGACACTCCGTCTTCTTCCAGCCAACAAGAACTATCAGCCCATCGAGATTCAGGCCCACCAGTCCTTTGAGATTTGGGGCGTCGTCACCAACGTCATTCACGCACTCTGAGCGGTCCCATGCCTCCCATTTTTGCCCTGGTCGATTGCAATAACTTCTACGCCTCCTGTGAACGGGTGTTTAACCCGAGGCTAGAGGGTAAGCCCATTGTCGTCTTGTCCAACAATGACGGCTGTGTGGTGGCTCGGTCGAATGAAGCCAAGGCGCTTGGAATTGCGATGGGTGTGCCAGAGTTTCAGATTCGCCCGCTCCTTCGCGCCCATCAGGTACAGGTATTCTCCTCGAACTACACCCTCTACGGGGATATGTCTCAGCGGGTGATGGAGACCGTGAAACAGTTCAGTCCCGATCTCGAAATCTATTCCATTGATGAAGCCTTTTTGAGTCTATCCGGGTTCACCTCTCGGAACTTCACGGAGTATGGCCGTACCATTCGCGCCACTGTGAAACGCTGGACCGGTCTTCCGGTATCGGTCGGCATCGCGGAAACCAAGACTCTCGCCAAGATTGCCAACCGTGTCGCGAAACGCACACCGGATACGAATGGGGTGTTCGATCTGCTGGCCGGTTCCGACCGAGACACCTTGCTAGGCCGGGTGTCCGTTGAGGAGGTCTGGGGGATCGGGCGGAACCACACGAGGCTTCTGAATCAACATGGCATCATGACGGCGCTCCAGTTGCGCGAGGTTGATGATCAGTGGATCCGGAAACACCTGGGCATCGTGGGTCTTCGGTTGGTGATGGAGTTGCGGGGAGTGTCTTGCTTGGATCTGGAAGAGTGCCCTGCCCCGAAGCAGAGCCTGACGTGCTCACGGGCATTTGGGGCGTTCATCAGCTCCTTGGCCGACATGGAAGAGGCCATCTCGTCCTATACATCCCGTGTGGCGGAGAAGTTGAGACGCGAACGGCTGGCCGCGACGGTGTTAACGGTGTGTCTCACCACGAACGAATTCAAAGAAGGCCCACAGTACAGCAACGCGCTGACGATGAAGCTGGCCATTGAGACCGACTCCACGTCGGACCTCGTTCGGTCGGCACTGCAGGGAATCCGCACCATCTATCGAGAGGGGTATCGCTACAAGAAGGCCGGGGTGATACTCACAGGCCTGGTCCCTGCCTGTCAGACACAGGCCGACCTGTTCGACTATCAGGACAGGGGAAAGTCCAAACGGCTCATGTCCGCGCTTGATGCGATCAATAATCGGTGGGGCGCAGACACCCTCCACTATGCGTCCAGCGGTATGCGCAAAGCCTGGAAGACGCAATTTCAGCACCGTTCGCCGGCCTATACAACGGATTGGGCTGCGTTGCCAATCGTGACGGCGTAGTCCATCAATATAACCATTGGGTTGTTACCAGTGTCATCAAAGCGCCTAACTCTGTGTCTTTGAAACCGGCAGCAGCCCATTATCGAGAAGGTGAAGAGCGAGTCCCTCCGAGTAACCGCAGATTTCTTCAACGGATCGAAGCCATTCCAGTTGTTCGAACCCCAGGTATCCCCCGAAGAAGCAAGAGCAAGATCGACGTCGGTCGATGATAGGTATGGTCCATCTCTACACGCAGGCGCAAGCGCTCGGCCTCCAATTTGGTCCGCGCCTGGTTAGAGCGGCTGTAGCGACTGCGGCACCGGAGTGAATCGTGACGTGGCGGGCCAGCGGTCGACCCGTTGGCCCGGCAGCCGTTTGAGGCATGAGCGGAGCGATTTCTTCAAAGAGGGCATCAGTGGAACGCGTATATCCTTCAGGCGACAGGGAATCCCAGTCCTCACGGCATCGTCCGATCCACCGCCCTTCTGCAGAGCTGATTTCTAGGTTGATGGGATATCTTCAACCAAAAACGATCAAGGTGGCCGGCCGTGGCTAGCCAAGTTACGATTGTGTTGCTTGGGCCCAATCCCACGACGAGATCAGTGGAGAGCTCGCCAGAACTGGCGACATATTCCGCTCCCTTCTGGAGAACCAGGCCTCATCTGTGCGGCATCGCGAGACGATAACGAAGTCGGGTAGCGGTCTCTTAAGTTTTGCCGGCTCCAAACCGAAACAACGTCAGTTATGTGACGACCTTCAGTCAATCCGGGAAAGGGCTGCCTACAATGAAAGACCAAGATGAGGAAATGCGTGAAAGCTTATCTACGGCCTATCATGAGGCGGGCCATTTTGTCTTAGCTTGGATGTTTGATTTTGATACGGGTTTTGTCGCATTGGCAAACGAGCGGGAGCAATTAGAGGGATGGGTGGGTGCTTTGGAACTCCCGAACTACTTCGATACCTCGAATCTGGGCAAGATCGAACACTACTTAATGATGACGCTTGCTGGAGGCATAACGGAACGGCGCTTTCTTCCCACGAGTGACATCGAGGGTTCCAGCGGTGATCTCGCCTGTGTCGACGGATGGATCCACAAAGCCCTCTCCCGCCAAAATCGGGGCCAGATGAAACCGGGCCATGCTGCCTCTGAGTATCAACAGCTGCTTGAAAAGGCGACCCTGCAACTCGTCGAAGACGCCAATGTCTGGAATGTTATTGAGATCGTCGCTATAACACTAGCAAAAGAGCAAAGGTTGAATAGACGTCGCTTAAGACTGTTAATGCAGGGGGTCAGCAACGCCCTGCGACCGACAAGATGTCCGCATTGCTTTGCGCCGGAGTATGACACCTCGCGATTTGTTTCTGCTGAGAATATCGGGGCAGTTTTTCCTTGTCACGTGTGCCAACGTCCCGTGTCCCACGATTCCTCAGTGAGAATCACGGCGATTCCTATAAATATCTGCCGGTACTGCCTCGCAGCGCACTATGACAAGAAGGAAGGGTCGCTCTCGTCTAACCAATGAGGGGGGCATGTCCGTGGTTGTCGTTGCCATGTCCTCCTCAGTAAGCTGCCCTCCTGAGTCCCACCACCAACAGGAGGGGGTATGGATTCGTCGTTATCGCATGACTTAACGCTAAGCCCCCCTTCGGGTAGCGGTCGGTCATGTACTTCTGCTTTGGGTCGGATACCGATGGTCGAAGAACGGCCAGAAGCGGACATTGAATCTTGGTACATCCCTCTTGCCATATAACGTCCGGCATAAAGCCGCGCGCGGATTTTTGCGCGTCGGCTGCATGCCGTTGTTAGGCAACTCCATCCTGGTCCTAGTCATCGCCGAAGTCCTTAGGTCGCCATCCGGCAATGTACTTGTCCGCGAGTTCAAGCAAGTCGCCGATGTTCTCCGGCCTGGATGCCTTAAATTCTTCGATACGCTGCCGAAGCGCAATCTCGTTACCGCACACTTCGATCAATACATCCCAGGCGAGCCGAGGCTTGCGGCGAACTGCCCGGCTGCCCATTGATTGACTTCGCACTTCGCTCCTGGCCGCTTTCAGGAGCGTGTGTGTGACTGCCACCGAGTCAGGAACTGTGAACGCAGGCTCGTCAGGCCCAGCATCCCTCTTGGTAATAATGAGAGTTCGGAGAAGATCCGTTTCCCGAGCCAGGACATCCGCGTCGCTAGCGCGAACTGCAGCACGCCACTCCTTTTCCAAGCTTTTCGCAGTTGCCTCGGACACAAGTTTGTGTCCTGCGCCCTCTCGATATCCGACGTCCGTAATTAGCTCAAGCTTTGATGACAAAGACGCAACGTGAGGAAGTATCTCGCGAACTGCCGCCTCCACCGCTTGAGGGTCCTTCAGCGCTCGCACGAGGCGATAAACAACCCTCCCAACAACCAATCGTGTATCTAGATCGAACATCCCGCGCTGGCGCTCGGGAAGGTTTGGTAGAAGGTTGAGGAGCACGATCGTTGCGGGAACTACATGCTCGGGGCCGAACTGGTCTTCGTATGCTTCGAGTGATGAAATAACGTCCTGCAGTCGTTCAGCTGGCAGGGAGTGGAGATAGGTTTCGAGGGCAGTCCGATCAGTCATGCGTGCCCATGCGTTCTCAGCTTCCGCAAAGGCCTGAAGTCGCTCGCCCATGACCCGCTCTAGATAGAAACGCAGCACATCTTCATGCGCCACTCGTCGTTCCCGGAGCCACCGGTTTTTCCAATCGCCGCCGTAGTGAGAGCCGCCCATGTGCCGCTGGCCCGCAGGAAACAGTCGTTGAACCAAGTCTCGCACGACCTCTCCACGGTCGCCGCCGGCCTTGATTAGCACCTCGATCTGTTGCTTAAGGTGGGGTGGGTCTCCCCGGTGGCCATAGCCATCCGAGGTATTGGTGAGTCCGTCAACGACAGAGTGCAGATTGCGGAATACGTCAGGGAGAAATACGCGAATTGCCTCAAGCGCTAATACGTCAACAAGAGCAACCCGTCCGCCCAAGTCGCGAACTGTCCCATGAATTGAGGCCGAATATCGCCGTACGTCCCTCATGTTTCGGATAAGAGGTCGAACGACCTCCATAAACACATCCGGCCACACGTCCGAATCGAAATTCCCGGGGTTCTGAATGCTGCCGAGTGCTTTGTCGATTGCAGCAAAGATCTGCGAGTTCAGTACATCCGCAGGCACGGCTGGCAGGTCGATGCCTACCTGTAATATCTTCTCAAGGTAGTCGCGCCCTGGTATTCCTTGTTCGGCGAGGGCCTGCTCAACCCTAATGCGATCGAACGCCAACAGATAGATAACATTGGGGAAGTTGGCCGTAAGTCGTACCAACTTGAATACATCCCTAATTTCAGGCGTGGTTAGCCGGTCGATGTCGTCTAGGACCACTACAATTGGATTCGGAAGCTTAGAAAGAGCATCGCGGACCTTTGACTGGCGACCCCGAATGCCCTCTTTCTTACGTTGCAGAAGCTTAGCTAGAAGCTTGCTTGCTGCTCGACCGCGCTCGATCCATGGACCTACAAGCGGTAGCCACGCAAGGCCGGAGAAGGTTTCACCATAGTCCTCGACAAGCTTGCCGATCTCGGCTAGATCTCGTTGCAGCTTTAGCTGAGCGGAGAGTTCTACGAAGAAAGCCTGAACAAGCTGATCCGCACCGCTAAACATCCAAGGGTTGAATTCAAGTACCGTAACGCCCGCCTGCTTCAGTCGTTTGCGGGCAAGATTGACGAAGGATGTTTTGCCGGAACCCCAAGGCCCCAGGACTCCCACAACAACGCCTTCGGTTGAATCTAGGGCGAGAACCTGCTCCGCAAATGATTGTGCGGGTTTGGTGCGCCCAAGCGCGTCGTCTTCCGGCCTGGTAATTGGATTGTCTGCGGTAATCTTGGGTTCGTCGTTTGCGATCTGAGGCATCCGCTCCATCCCAGAGACGTCACCCACCGTTTCGGTGCTTTCTCGTCGAAACCAGCGTCGTATCCAGCCCATAGCCTGCCGAGTTGCCTAACAATGTTTAGACAGATCCGCATAAGAGCCGGATCCGACCTTTCTGTCCGTATAACACGCCACTATTGTTCGTAAACAATACGCCGTAATTAGTGCCGCCTCAATGAGTTATGACTAGGTGACCATGTATCACGGGTTCTTATGCGGATCGGCGTAAGATCCTCCCATTTTCTGGTAGTGGTCGGTTGCGTACTTCTGCTTTGGGTCCGGATACCGACGGTCGAAGACGGCCACTTTGCGACAGTCGCTACGGCCATCTCCGTGCTGAAAAGCGGCCGTTCATTAGAGATGATGCTCGCTTCGCGCTACGCTTGGTTGGATTGGGCATGAGTCTGCTGGGTAGGGGCGTCGAACAGTTACCTCACCTGCGTGTCGGTGTTCACAAAACCTGCCCACATATCTTCCTGTAAGTTCTCGATTGGGGCACCCCCAGTTTCATTCATACACCTAACTGGGTGTCTTTGAAACCGGCAGCAGTCCATTCCTTCTCATGCCAGCAACAAGTCAGGTAGGCAAGAAGACAAGTCGGCCATTTCACCGTTGGGGTGATTAGCCTCTGCTTGCGATCTTATTCGGGTCGTAGTTCCCGAGAGGCTTTTCCAGAATGCCAAAGCCCCTTCCAAAAAGATTGTTTAATTTCTTTATCATGGCCGGAAGCTTTGCACGGAAATCGTCCGTGCTTTTTAATGCTAATGGGGCCAAAAGACGGGAAGCATATCGGACCCGCTCTGCCTCTACCAGATAAAGAGGAGGTTCGCCGGACATGAACACAACGCTCAATGGGTACCAATTGTAGCTCTCAGGACCTGATTCGAACTGGAATTCAGCCCTCAAGAATAGAAATAAATCAGCGTCCATAAAGTCTCGGAAAGGAACAATCGAACCAAGCTCACCTTGACTATGCCGCTGCTTCAGAATATCAGCCTCGACTGATACACGGTTCAACCCTAACCGTGTATTTCTATCGTCGAGTAACCGGACATATTCGGACACTGATTTAAAAGGAACCAATCCTCGAACAGTTTGATTGGTAACGTAAATCTCCTCATCTAACAACGTCACGCACATTTCCCATCGATTATGCTTGAGGAGCAATGAGAAAAAGCACACAAACAGTTCATGGCCTATAAATTTGTGTAAATCAAACTGCTTATTGTAGACAGTCCCTGAAAATCCTCGAGGCACGTCATATCTATTCAAAATCTTGCCGAAACCTTTATACAGGACGAGTGCCTCTCTATTGGCTTGCTGTTCTGCGATTGCCTCAGCGATCTTAGAGAAGTGCACAACAATTCCAACCGATTTGTCTATGGCTTGCACCAGTAATTCGTCCCACTCCCCCCCTTTAGTAAAATCGGGCGCAACAGCTGCGATTTCTTCATCAAGGGAAGCCATAAACTTTGCCACTAGCCCCTCAGCGTCTGGCGCGCACGCCAAAATACTATTTCTTGCCTCTAGTAAAGTTGAGGGCAAACCAGGATTTGGGACAAATGCAGCCATTCGCTCATAAGTAGTCATTAAATCCTTGAAAAACGTGGCAGCTCCTCGACACTCTATATAGTTAAATGTGTCGGTCTGGAACAGAGAGCAGACCTCGCTGGCAGGCTTCCTCGGATTGACCCAAAATGCCGGATAACGGTGATGCCTTCTTGCCTGAAAACAGCGAAGTATCGAGTTGTCCTGGCCACCGTACCCCACAATCAACAAGCCATGCTCAGTCATGACTTTGATAAGCTCCTCTTCCATGTCAGATGGGAGCCTTTCTAGATCGTGTGGGGTGTTCCTAAGATGGCCAGAAGCCAAAGTGCCGTGAGGCTTATAGACCCTGAAGCTTTTACAGTGGATCAACGGCTCTGAATGGTGCAGATCATCTGAATTGGCAATCACCTGTACGGGAACCCCGGCCTCTTCAAGTGCACGTTCCAAAAGCTCGTCAAAATTAGTGGTGATAGCGCATCGGATGACACCCATTTTTGCCAACTCTGCTATGAGACGATGTGCATCTCCCACCCGGTTGGCACGCAGTTTCTCTTGAACAAATGACCGCTGTTCTACGGGAGTTGGGAATAGGCTTCCGATCAACTCTGAATAGGTCATTCGAGCGTACTTACTCTCCTTGAACCACGCTTCCAGGTCTTTATCAAGCCCACTTTCTTCACCACTGCTTAAGATTGAAGCAGTGGCTAACATCAGGTCCCAAGCAGTAGGAAGGCCGGCATCCCTTGATAGACCTGCGCCTGCGAACAAAATATACTTCCGTTCACCTGGCTGAGCACTAGCAGCTAGTTTTACAATGGGGTGCATTTCAGAAGTTGCCTCGTGGGAAGATTCCAACCGTGACCAGCCTTCAATCAGTGAAGGCCTCTACAATAGGTGACCAGCCGGGAGTTTTTGTACCACCTACCATGTTAGTCCATAGCTCGCAAGCTGGATGATTGCATATTCCGATGAAACACGGTCAGTAGTTTCGATAGGCTTTTAATGAGAGACTGGCTGCTGCCGGTTTCAACGACACCCAGTTAAGTGTATGAATGAAATCAGGCGCAGCCCAGATAGCGGTCGATCGTGGGCTTCTGCTATGGGTCGAGGACTGCCATCGGCCACTTTTCGACAGTCGCTACGACAATCTCCACGCCGGAAAGCTGCCGTTCATTTGAGATGGTGCTCGCTTCGGCTGGAGTGGGCAGGAATGAGCTGGAGTGAGGTGGGCTTGAGCACAAAACAGTGACAACACGGCTAGACCTCGTCAGATCTCTCCTTCATTTCGTCGCGAGAACGACTCTCTTACCTCAGCGATCATCGATTACTATACGAAACGTTACCTGAGTAGCCATACAGTTAGTGAATTATAGAATGAAGGGAGGCTAAACCGATGAGCCAGCAACTCACTCCCCAGCGAATCCTATCGTTTTGATAAACTATGAATCCACACCATCGCCGAATGGACATACCGAAGTTCTTGCTGTGAGCTTAGATTAGGCATAGGTGCAGTTCCGGGGCCATGACCATGATCATTGCGAATTCTAAACATTGAGAGCAGTTCCTCATGCTCATCTTTGATAAGAACAGGCCCGCTCTTACTGCCTGCAAGATGCGAGAGAAAGGCAGCGGCACCTTTTTCATTGCCAGTTACAAGCGCTTTATCGCTACAAACGATTTTAATCATGCTTTCCAACGCTTTTGCAGCATAAAGTGCAGGATCACGGCCTCCCGTGTCATAACGATGCACTGCCTCGAGCATGTCAGTTTCTACATTCTTGTATTTTGGATTAGAGACTAAGGCCCAAAAGGGTTGAGCGACCTGTTGCTCGATTACCGGATCAGCGGACTTTTGAAAGAAGCCATTGTGATATGCGAGAGGTAGTTTGTGTAACTTCAGCCTTTGATTAATCTGTGGGCTGCTGCCAGTTTAGTTGACACCAACCTACGCTAATTCTGCCTGCCGTTCGAACTCTATTGGACTCAGATAGCCCAATGTCGAGTGTCGCCGCCTGGGATTATAGAAGCGTTCGATGTAATCAAACACGTCGGCTTTCGCCTGGTCTCGCGTGCGGTACGTTTTGTTCGCCGTGCGTTCAGTTTTCAACGAGGAGAAGAAGCTCTCCATCGCGGCATTGTCCCAGCAGTTGCCGGCTCGGCTCATGCTACAGGTCACGCCATGGTCAGCCAGCAGCCGCTGGAAAGGCTCACTGGTGTATTGGCTCCCTCGATCGGAGTGATGCAGGACCGCCTCCGGCTTGCCGCGCCGCCAGATCGCCATCACGAGGGCATCGGTGACCAGTTGCGTGGTCATCGTCGCCTGCATCGACCAGCCGACGACCCGTCGTGAGAAGAGATCCACCACCGCCGCGACGTACAGCCAGCCTTCGGCGGTCCAGAGATAAGTGAAGTCGGCGACCCATTTGCGGTTGGCCGACGCGGCCGTGAATGTGCGGTCGAGCACATTCGGCGCGACGGCGTTCGTCGACCGGATCCCGGTATCCGACGGCATTTGTCGACGCCTGGGGCGGGCGCGTAGCGCGGCCTGTCGCATCAGCCGCTCGATCCGATGTCGACCGCAGGAGACCCCGTCGGCCAGGAGATCGTGCCAGACACGCCGCGCGCCATAGGTGCGGTCGCTGGCCAGGAAGCTGGATCGTACCCTGCTCAGTAGCTGTTCGTTGGCCCTCGCCCGGGCACTCGGCGATCGGGTCCGCCAGGCATAGAAGCCTGCACGCGAGACCCCGAGCGCCTCGCACAACCATCCCGTCGGCCAGATTCCTCGGTGGGTCGCGATGAAGGCGAATTTCACAGCGCCTCCTTCGCGAAGTAGGCCGCGGCTTTTTTTAAGATGTCACGCTCCGCCTTCAACTTGACGACTTCACGGCGGAGCCGAGCCAGTTCCGCCTGTTCAGGCTTCATCTGCCCCTGGCCCGGAAAGGCCTGCGACGCATCGGCGGCAGACTCCTGCACCCATCGGCGCAACACCGTCCCATGCACACCCAAATCCCGCGCGGCTTGCGCCACCGTCACCCCGCGCTCCTGGATTAATTTCACCGCCTCAATTTTGAACTCTCGCGTAAACTTCCGTCGCTCCATGGCCCACCTCCGGTTTCATTCATACACCTAACTCGGTGTCTTTGAAACCGGCAGCAGCCCAGTTCGATCGGTTAATCCTTAGGCAGGTTGGTGTTGTAAGCGCGTCATGCGAATGACGTGGTGGTTGCGCGATAGTTCGTAAGCGAACGAAGGCGTGAGTTAGTTCAAGGAGCAATGAACGTCGTGAAGTGCGATTTTTTGGTGATAGGCGGAGGGGTGATTGGCGTGTCCATCGCACGCGAGCTTCGCCGTCGGTACCGTGCCCAGGTGGTTGTAATCGAGAAAGAGGCGTTTGCAGGCCAACATGCCAGTGGGAGAAACAGTGGTGTGCTTCATGCTGGCGTGTACTATAAGCCTGGCACATTGAAAGCGCGGCTGTGTGCGGAAGGTGGCCGACAGATGAAAGATTATTGTCGAGCAAAAGACATTCCGATGAATGAGCACGGGAAGGTGATTGTCGCGAGGAGTGAAGCTGAACTCCCTGCCTTGAGAGAACTCTATCTGCGGGCGCAGCAGAATGGCGCGACTGTATCGCTTCTTGACTCGCAGGCGCTGCGGGACATCGAGCCTTGTGCCAGGACAGTGAGTCAAGCTCTTTATGTCAAGGACACGGCAGTGGTCAATCCCCAGCTGGTCATGAAATCATTGATAAGTGATGCGGTGAATGAAGGGGTTGAGTTTTTATTTGATTGCATGTGGCAGGGTTCTGGCGACGTGAAGATCGCAAAAACCTCAAAAGGTCTAATCGCGTACGGGCATCTTGTGAATTGCACCGGGCTATTTGCTGATCGTGTGGCTCATGCATTTGGTGTGGGACTGGACTATCAAATTCTTCCCTTCCGAGGACAGTTTTATCTGTTGAGCGCGGCCTCACGTATGCAAGTTAGAGGGAACATCTATCCGGTTCCTGACATGAGAAATCCATTTCTCGGTGTGCATTTTACGAGACGGCCAGACGGAGGGGTGACAGTCGGCCCTTCTGCATTGCCTCTATTAGGGCGTGAACAATACATAGGACTGAGAGGGGTTACCTGTCGAGATGCGGGGACTATGTGCCAGTATTTAGTCAGGCTCTTTCAGCGGAACCAAGATCATTTCAGATCAATTGCATGGCGAGAACTTATGAAGGTCACCCGCGCTGGCTTTTTTCGTGAGGCAGCAAGTCTAGGCGTTGGATTGCAGCCTAACGACTTATTGCCTGGGAAGGAACCGGGGATTCGAGCTCAGTTGGTTAATACGCGAACTGCTGAACTCATGAGCGATTTTGTGGTCGAAGACGGACCTTACTCGACACACGTTTTGAATGCGGTTTCTCCTGCCTTCACATCCTCGTTCCCCTTTGCCAGGCATGTAGTCAGTCGCATAAATGCTCAATAGCTTGATTGCACTAGGCAAAGAGTTCCTGCCTGAGGTGTGTTTGTGTGGCCGGTGTTGCTGCTTGAACATCGTTGGCTCAGTTGCTCTCTCATAATGAGTAAGATGCCTCATGTTGGTGCTATGATCACCCAGCGCCATGGCAGACCCCATAAAAAGAAGGACTAAGTTAATGAACGTGGATGCCATGGATGGGGAGGGCTGTCTTGCCAGGGCGCATTCTTCAGTGACCCTGAATAAAGTTCACGCTATGTACGGAAGTGTCGTTGTGCATGGGATGGGTGTGCGGGTAGGGGTGGGAGTGGTTATCCGCGGGTCCGGCGATACGATTCTGTTGGAGAGGCGCCGTGATTGTGGATGGTGGGGATTGCCCGGTGGGAAAGTCGAGCCAGGGGAGTCGCTCGTTGATACGGCCGTGCGGGAGGTGTGCGAGGAGACGGGGCTGGCGGTGGAGGTTACGCACCTTATCGGCGTGTATTCAGACCCTCGTGGCCGCATCGTGACCTATCCGGACAATGGCGATGTTGTTCAATTGATCGATGTCATCGTCGGCGCGCGAGTACTGTCCGGCAGTCTTCTGTGTAGTCAGGAGAGTGAAGAGGTGCGATTCTTCACTTTAGCTCAATTGCCTGAAGAGATTGTGCCTCCGGCGCGGCAACCGATTGCCGACGCATTCGCAGGCCACCGCGGGGTCCTGCGTTAGAATGGACTCGTAATGACATCATTTCGGGACCTCCTTATTCTCAGTCTTGGACGAGGACTTCAGGTTCTCGCGGGCCTTGTCACGATCAAGACCGCGACGACTCTGTTGTCACCGAGCGATGTCGGTAGCATGAACCAACTGC
>CXWL01001032.1_pt1 | contig 14626 bp, 14 predicted proteins | sample 590931 | NCBI WGS metagenome assembly CXWL01 (sample SAMEA3498368, study PRJEB10139) | groundwater metagenome | biome: water well; material: biofilm material | place: Germany | collected 2015-04-27 | reverse complement strand
GCGCGCAAAGCGGGTGTGCCGGTGATCGCCGATGGCGGCATCAAATTCTCCGGTGATTTGGCGAAAGCGCTCGCCGGCGGGGCCGAAGTGGCGATGATAGGCTCGCTGCTGGCGGGATCGGAAGAAGCGCCGGGCGAAGTGATGCTGTATCAGGGGCGCTCGTATAAAATGTATCGCGGCATGGGGTCGCTCGGCGCGATGGCGCGCGGTTCGGCTGACCGTTATTTCCAGAAGGAAGTCTCCGACCAGATGAAGCTGGTGCCCGAGGGCATCGAAGGCCGCGTGCCGTTCAAGGGGCCAGTGTCGAACATCATCCACCAATTGGTCGGCGGTCTTCGCGCCGCGATGGGTTACACCGGCGCCGCGACGCTCACGGAACTGCGCGAGAAGGCGCGGTTTGTGCGGATTTCATCCGCTGGCCTGCGCGAGAGCCATGTGCACGATGTATCGATCACACGCGAAGCGCCGAACTATCCGTTGGGCTCCTAGATGCGTGATGGCGCGCGTGTCGCTGCGGCGATCGAGATTCTGAGCGACATCGAAGCGCGCAAGCGGCCCGCCGCCGATGCGGCCAAGGATTGGATGCTGTCGCATCGCTTTGCCGGTTCGAAGGATCGCGCCGAGATTGGCGACTTGGTGTTTGGGGCGCTGCGCTGGAAGCAATCAAGCGCGTGGCGCTTGGGCGAAGATACGCCGCGTTCATGGGTTTTTGGAGCCGTGGCTTGGGGCTTCGCGCGCGGGCCTGACTGGATCGCGAACGCGTGCGCCGCTGATCCGCACGCGCCGCCGCCGCCAAGTGAATCCGAGCAAAGCGCACTTGCGCAAGCCACGCTCGATGGCGCGCCCGATTGGGTGCGCGGCGATTTTCCCGAATGGCTCGACGCTAGTATGGCGCGCATCTTCGGTGAAGCGCGCGCCGAGGAAGGCGCGGCGCTCGCCGCGCCGGCGCCGCTGGATTTGCGCGTCAATACGCTGAAGAGCACGCGCGATGACGTGATCGCCGCGCTTGCGGAGAGTCCGCGTTTGAAGGAGCCTCCAGCGCCGACCTCGCACGCGCCGGATGGCGTACGCATTCCGTGGGCGCAGGGGCGCACGTTTCCCTGGGCCGCCGAGCAGAGCTTTCTCAAAGGCTGGTTCGAGGTACAGGACGAAGGCAGCCAACTTGCGGCGCGCATGGCGGGCGCTAAGCCAGGGCAGCAAGTCGCCGATGTGTGCGCCGGCGGCGGCGGCAAGACGCTGGCGCTAGCGGCGCTGATGCAAAATAGGGGGCAAGTCTTCGCTTTCGACGTTGATGGCCGCCGTCTTGCGCCGTTGCATGAACGGTTAGAGCGCGCGGGCGTGCGCAATGTGCAGATCCGCGCCCCCGCGCGCACGCGCGATGTGCTCGCCGATCTGCGTGGTTGCATGGATGTGGTGCTGATCGATGCGCCGTGTACGGGTTCGGGCACCTGGCGGCGCAATCCTGACTCGAAATGGCGCCTGCGGCCGGCGGCGTTGCAAACGCGCTTGCAGGAGCAGCGCGAGGCGCTCGCGCTCGCGGCGCCCTTGGTCAAACCGGGCGGACGGCTGGCGTACGTGACATGCTCGGTGTTGCCGGAAGAGAATGAGGACCAGGTCGCTGCATTCCTTGCCGCAAATGATGGGTTCAAGCCCGCGCATTTGCGCGGCGGCGAAGTTCCCGGCTATGCGCGCGGCCATGCGATCCAGATGACTCCGCTCAAAACCGGCTGCGACGGTTTCTTCGTAGCAGCGCTGGAGCGCACTGCCTGAGCGGCGCGTGTGACATCGCCATCGCCGGATGCGGTGTGGCAGGATTGGCGTGCGCGGCCATGCTTCGCGCCCAGGGCGCGCGCGTGGTGGTGTTTGATAAGCTTGCGGCGCCGGCGCCAATCGGTTCGGGGCTTATTCTGCAACCGGTCGGCCTCCACGTGCTCGACGTTATCGGCGTCGGCGCGCGCATTCGCAGGCTCGGCGCGCCGATCGAGCGTTTATACGGGCGAGCAGTTCCTTCGCAGCGTGTGGTGCTTGACGTGCGCTATCGCGCCTTGGGGCTGGACGCGCCGATTGGCTTGGCGGTGCATCGCGGCGCTTTGTTTCAGGTGTTGTACGACACGGCGCTGGCGGCGGGCGCTGAGATCGCGGCGGGGCGTGAGGTCGCCGCCGCTGACGCGGGCCGGCTGGGTTTCAGCGACGGAACCCAGAGCGCGCGCTTTGATCTGGTGATTGATGCGCTTGGCATGCGCTCGCCGCTCTCGCGCCAACCCGCGCAGAACTTGCCCTATGGCGCGCTGTGGGCGAGCCTGGATTGGGTTGACGGTTTCGATCCGCATGCGCTGGAGCAGCGTTACGAGGCCGCGCGCAAAATGGCGGGCGTGTTGCCGATCGGGCTCTTGCCGGGCGCCGAGCGCACGCAAGCAGCGTTTTTCTGGAGTTTGAAGCATGAGCAGCGCGCCGCGTGGCAAGCGCGCGGGCTGGAGGGGTGGAAGCACGACGTGCGCGCGCTGTGGCCTGAAACGGCGCCGTTGCTGGATCAAATCACAACGCGCGAGCAGCTGGTGTTCGCGGCTTATGCGCATCGCACTTCGCGCTCTCCTGTCGCGCCTATGCTCGCGCATGTTGGCGATTCCTGGCATTGCACCTCGCCGCAGCTTGGCCAAGGCGCCAACATGGCGCTGCTTGATGCGCTGGCGCTGGCGCGCGCTTTGGAAACACAGGGCGATATCCAGACGGCGCTTGGCGAGTACGCGCGGCTGCGGCTTTGGCACATTCGGCTTTATCAGCTGGCGTCCTGGATGTTCACGCCCGCCTACCAGTCCGACAGCGCTGGTCTCGCGTGGTTGCGCGATATGATCGTGGCCCCGCTCGCGCGCATGCCGCCCGCGCCGCAAGTGTTGGCGGCGTTGGTCGCGGGACAAGTCGGCGCGCCGTTGGCGGCGATGGGTTTGCGAGACGCTACGCGGTGGTGACACCGTGCCGTCAGCGAGGTTGGGCCGCCGGTATTGAGCGCGGCGAGCTGCGCGGGCTTACGCTGTCCGACGCTTGTGACGGCGTGCGAACTCCGCGCTCCGCGCTTGCCTGGCGTTCAACCGGCCATAGATCCATAGCCAGCGAAAAAAAGCTTGTTAGCAGCGTCAGCCATGCCGTCATCTTCAGTTCGCGGTTGGGATGCCGAAACAGGACAAAGTCCGGTCGCTTTGAGAATTGCATTTTTATGTAATAGCTGCCGAATACGTTTGCCCGCTCGCGCGTGGCTTTCGCTCGCCCAAGCCTGTTGAGGATGCCAGGTTTCTGGCTCGCCAACCATCTGTTGGCGCGCTCGATAATGTGCGCTTTCCGCGCCTCGGCGATCAGATCAACTTGCGCTGCACCAAGCGATATGACAGGCGCTTGGTCGTCTTCAGTCCAGAGTGGTTCCAACCGATTTTGTTCAACGTATTCACCAACTGTGCTGGCCGTCGGTGAAATTTTCTCCGGCATCGATTGGGGTTCGAAGACCGGATAAGTGACGCTCGTCTGCGGCAGCGGTGCTAGGTCATCAGATGTTTCGAAGCCGAATTGGGTTGTCTTGGGATCAACCGGAATTGGGCTCACCCGGATGTGCATCTTGAGCGTGCGCGGTCCAAGCACGGAGATGCGCCGCGTGCGGCTGGAGGTGTCTTCGTACTGATAGAAGACTTGGCAGGTCGCCTCGACACCATCCATTTGAAATGGATACTTGGTTTGATCGAAAACGACGGCGCTTTCGCCAAGCCGTTTGTTTGTGTGGGGGCGAATGGCGATCGGGCCTAGGACGGAATCCTGTGCATACCCACTGTAGACCAGCGCGATGACCCAAATGGTGACGAGAACGAGCCCCATCATGCCGATGGCTCTTGCGATCTTGTTGGCGAACAAGTCGGCAAGCGTTGGATCGCCAACGGCGTGCCAAAAGCCGCTCAGCCAGATGCCAGCTTGGTCGAGCATGGATGCCCCTCCCGTATGGTTAACGAACCTTAACTTTTGTGGATAAATGCGCAACCAAGGTGGGAAATTCCCGCATGGACCGCCGGCGCGCTCGACGGCTAACGCTGCCGCCAGCCGGCGGGGACGCCGGCGGTCCAAGGGCCGTCCCGCGGCGTTGACGCAGCCCCCGACGCGCTCCATTTCAGGCCATGTCTCAGAGCAAAACTGAACCCGCCGCTCCCGCCGCCAAGGCGGGGCACGAGCGCGTGCTGATTATCGATTTTGGCAGCCAGGTGACGCAGCTCATCGCGCGGCGCGTGCGCGAGAGTGGGGTCTATTGCGAGATCCATCCGTACAACAAAGTCGATGCGGCGTTTCTCAGCGTATTTGCGCCGAAAGCGCTGATCCTCTCTGGCGGGCCTGCCAGCGTCATTGAGGGGCAAAGCCCGCGCGCGCCCGAGGCGGCGTTCGCGCTCGGCGTGCCGATTCTGGCAATCTGCTACGGCCAGCAGACCATGAGCGTGCAATTGGGCGGCGTGGTTGAAGGCGGGCACGCGCGCGAGTTCGGCAGGGCCGATGTCGAAATCAAACGCGCGAGCCCGTTGTTCGAGGGCGTATGGGAGGTCGGCGGCAAATATCCAGTGTGGATGAGCCATGGCGACCGCGTGACGAAACTTCCCGATGGCTTCGAGGTGATCGCCACCAGTGAGAACGCGCCATTTGCCATCGCCGTCGATGAGAAGCGCCGCTTTTACACCACCATGTTCCACCCCGAAGTCGCGCACACGCCGGACGGCGGCAAAGTGCTGCGCAACTTCACCCACAAGATCGCCGGCCTGCGCGGCGATTGGAGCATGGCCGCGTTCAAGGACGAAGCCATCGCCCGCATTCGCGCCCAGGTCGGCGACGGCACGGTGATTTGCGGGCTATCGGGGGGCGTCGATTCAAGCGTGGCGGCGGTGCTGATCCATGAAGCGATTGGCGACCAGCTGCATTGCGTGTTCGTCGATCACGGCTTGATGCGGCTGTACGAGGCCGAGCAGGTGGTGACGTTGTTCCGCGATCATTACAACATCCCGCTGATCCACGCCGATGAGAGCGAACGCTTCTTGAGCGCGCTCGAAGGCGTCGATGATCCCGAAGTGAAACGCAAAACCATCGGTAAATTGTTCATCGATGTGTTCGAGGAGAAGGCCAAATCTATTGGCGGCGCGGCGTTTCTGGCGCAAGGCACGCTCTATCCCGACGTGATCGAAAGCGTGAGCGCGATTGGCGGCCCGTCGGTGACGATCAAGTCGCACCACAATGTAGGCGGTCTGCCCGAGCGCATGAACATGAAGTTGGTCGAGCCGCTGCGCGATCTGTTCAAGGACGAAGTGCGCGCGTTGGGGCGCGAACTCGGCCTGCCGGAAGCGTTCGTCGGTCGCCACCCGTTTCCGGGACCGGGGCTCGCTATTCGCGTGCCCGGGCAGATCACGCGCGAGAAGCTCGACATTCTACGCCACGCCGATGCTGTGTATCTCGACGAGATTCGCAAGGCGGGTTTGTACGATGAAATCTGGCAGGCGTTTGCCGTGCTGCTGCCGGTGAAAACCGTCGGCGTGATGGGCGATGGACGCACTTATGAGTTCGTCTGCGCGTTGCGCGCCGTCACGTCGTCCGACGGCATGACCGCCGATTTCTTCCCGTTTCCCATGGACTTCCTCGCCCGCGCCGCCACCCGCATCATCAACGAAGTCCGCGGCGTCAACCGGGTAGTGTACGACGTAACCAGCAAACCGCCGGGGACGATCGAGTGGGAATGAGTTTTTAGTCAACCCGCGAAGGCCGTCTGAGGCTCCATCCGCACGGGCTTCGCGGTGGACGGATTGAGACTCATCATGCCGACGTCCGCTCGGGGGGCGTGTGTACCTCGCGATGGCGGACGCGTGTGGCGTATTGTTCGGAGAGCGACAAGGTAAGTGGGCCCGGTGTGAAGTGGTGTTCCTCGACTTGCGCGACAGGCGTTACTTCCGCGGCTGTGCCGGCGAGGAAGCACTCTGTAAAGGTGGCGAGTTCCTCCGGGCGGATATAACGCTGTTGCACCATGATCCCGCGCGCTCGCGCCAGGCGAATGATGGTTCGCCGTGTGATGCCATCAAGGAAGCAGTCCGCGACGGGCGTGTGCAGGGCGCCGTCACGAACAAAGAAAATGTTGGCGCCGGTGGATTCCGTAACGTTACCTGCGCCATCCAACATCAGCGCGTCGTCGAAGCCAGCACGCTCGGCGATGTTCTTAGATATTGTGCAGATCATGTAGAGGCCGACCGCCTTTGCCGCCGTGGGGGCGGCGTCGGCTGACGGGCGCCGGTACTTCGCCCAGGTCAGTCGAATGCCGGTCTTGAGCCGCAGCGGATCGAAGTATTTCGGCCACGCCCACGCCGCGACCGCCATGTGAATGCGTGTGTTGTGTGTCGATACGCCAAGCTCCTCGCTGCCGCGCCAAGCGATGGGGCGCACATAGCAGTCAGAAAATCCATTGCGCTCGCATGTTTCGATGCAAGCGTGGTTTATCTCATCGTTGGTGTATGGAATTTGGAAGTCGAGCATTTCTGCCGAACGCATCAGGCGTTCGGTGTGTTCCTCGAGCGCGTAAATGGCGCCGTCATACATGCGCTCGCCCTCGAATACGGCTGATCCGTAGTGCAAAGCGTGGGTGAGGATGTGCACCTTGGCATCGCGCCAGGGCGTGAATTTACCGTCGAGCCAGATCCAGCCGTCGCGGTCGTCGAATGGAACCAGACTCATGTCAGCCCCATTGCATTTGCAGGCGATGGGCGGCGAAGCCTCGCGGCGCCACAACGCCCGAGGCGATCACCTCGCCCATGTCGCGACAGCCGAGATCACCGCCGAGATCGCGCGTGAGCGATCCCTGGTCGATCGCGCCCGCGACCGCGTTTTCAACCGCGTCAGCTTCAGCTTCAAGGCCGAGGCCGAACCGCAGCAGCATGGCCGCCGAGAGGATAGCGCCGATTGGATTGGCGGTGTCTTTGCCCGCCAAATCTGGCGCCGAGCCGTGCACTGGTTCAAACAATCCAGGCCGACCGTCTCCGATGGATGCAGACGGTGACAAACCCAATGACCCGGCGAGCACGGACGCTTCATCTGAAAGGATGTCGCCGAACATGTTCTCTGTCAGGATCACATCGTAGCTGCGCGGATGGCGGATCAGGTGCATAGCCATGGAATCAACCAACTGATGCTCGAGTTCGATTTCGGGGTAACTCTCCCGGTGCACGCGCGTGACGACTTCGCGCCAGAGCCGGCTTGTCTCCATCACATTGGCTTTGTCCACTGAGGTCACTTTGCCGCGGCGGCCGCGCGCGGTTTCGAAGGCCAGGCGCGTGATGCGCTCGATCTCGGGCCGCGTATAGACGCACAGGTCGCTGGCGACTTCGCCGTCGCGTTTCTTCTCGCCGTAGTACGAACCACCCAGCAATTCTCTGAACACGACAAGATCAACGCCGCTGACGATTTCTTTCTTGAGCGGCGTGCGGTCGGCCAGCGAGGCATGCACGTAGACGGGTCGGACGTTGGCGAAGAGCCCAAGCGCTTTACGCAAATCAAGCAAGCCTGCTTCCGGGCGCCGGGGGGCGGTGTCCCAGCGTGGCCCGCCGACGGCGCCGAGCAGAACGGCATCGGCGGCGCGGCATGCCTTGAGCGTTGTTTCGGGGAGCGGATCGCCCGCGGCATCAATCGCGGCGCCGCCGACCGGATGAGTCGTAAACGTGAAGCGGTGGTCGTAGGTGTCGGCGACGCTCTCGAGCACCTCTCGGGCGGCGTTTGTGACTTCGGGCCCAACTCCGTCGCCAGGCAGCAAGGCAATAGTGTGGTTCTTCATGGCGTGCGCTCCAGATGGTGCGCAGTTTCATGCGCAAGAATTGCGGGGGTTTGTTCAAGCAGCCAGCCCAACGGGTCAACGCCTTCGAGCAGGCAGTGGCGTGCGAAAGCTTCGACGCGGAATGCCACGGGCGCGAGGTTGGCGAAGCGAAGCTCGCACTGTTCGAGATCAATGGTGACTTCGTAGCCCGGGCGTTCGAGCAAGGCGGCGTGGGTGGCGGCATCGACCTCGATGGGCAAGAGCCCATTTTTCAGCGCGTTCGAGGTGAAGATGTCCGCGATGCTCGTGGAAATAATGGCGCGGAAACCATAATCGAGCAGCGCCCACGGAGCGTGTTCGCGCGAGGAGCCGCAGGCGAAATTCTCGCCGGCCACCAGGATACGGTGTTCCGCGGGATCGACCGCGTTCAGCGCAAACTCCGCGATTGGCGCGCCGGTGGCATCGTAACGCCAATCCTGAAAGGCGTGCTTGCCGAGACCTTTGCGCGACGTTGTGGTGAGGAAGCGCGCCGGGATGATCTGATCGGTATCGATGCTTGCTTGCGGCAACACCATTGTGCGCGAGGTGAGCGCGCGAAGGGGGTCAGGCATGGGCCGCCTCGGCAAGATAGGGTCGCGGGTCGCTCAGAACGCCGGCGACGGCGGAAGCGGCGGCTGTTGCGGGGCTCGCGAGAATAGTGCGCGCACCTTTTCCCTGGCGTCCTTCGAAGTTGCGGTTCGAGGTGGAGACGGTGAGCGAACCGGGCGGCGCGAAATCACCGTTCATGGCGATGCACATCGAGCAACCGGGCAAGCGCCATTCGGCGCCGGCATCCGTAAAGATGCGGTCGAGGCCCTCCGCTTCCGCTTCACGCCGGACGGCTTCCGAGCCTGGCGCCACCAGCACCCGAATGCCCGCCTTTACACGTCGCCCGCGCAATACGCTCGCCGCCGCGCGCAAGTCGCTGATGCGGCCATTGGTGCAGCTGCCGATGAACACGATGTTGATGGGATGGCCCGTTGTCGCGGCGCCGCCCGCGAAGCCCATGTACGCTAGCGCCTTGTGATCCGAATCGCTTTGCGGCGCCGGAATCAGCGCGCCAATGGGCGCGGAGGCATCTGGCGTTGTTCCCCAGGTCGCCATTGGCGCGACGCCGCTTGCGTCAAGGCGGATTTCGCTGTCGTAGGGCGCGCCTGGATCGCTGGCGAAAGCGAGCCATGCCTCGGCGCTCTTATCGAATGCATCGCTCCTAGGGATATGCCGGCGGCCGCGCAGGTATTCGATCGTCTTCTCGTCCGGCGCGATCATTCCCGCGCGCGCGCCAGCTTCGATGGTCATGTTGCACAGCGTCATGCGGCTCTCCATGTCGAGCGCGCGCACTGCCTCTCCGGCATACTCAATCACGAAGCCCGCGCCGCCGCCAAAGCCGAGCGCGGCAATCATCGCAAGCGCCAGGTCCTTGGCCGACACGCCCGCGCTCAAGCGTCCGCCGATCTCAACCAGCAATGTCTTCGGCTTCCGCTGCAGCAGACACTGTGTCGCTAGTACGTGCGCGACCTCAGAGGTGCCAATACCGAAGGCGAGCGCGCCGAAGGCGCCGTGGGTGGCGGTGTGGCTGTCGCCGCAAACGACGACCGAGCCCGGTTGGGTCAAGCCCAGTTCCGGCGCCATGACGTGGACGATGCCGCGATCGGCGCTGTCCCAGCCCGCGAGCGCGATCCCGTGTGCAGCGCAATTGCGCACAAGCGTCGCCACCTGTTCCTCGGCGTCATGTGTGACATAGGGACGCCGGCCCTGGGCGTCAGGCGGGAGCGTTGGCGTGGAATGATCCAGCGTGGCGAAAGTGCGGTCGGGACGGCGCGCCTTGATCCCACGCGCCTCGATTTCGCTGAACGCCTGTGGGCTGGTCACCTCGTGCACTAGATGCAGGTCCACATAGAGAATGGCGGGGGTCTCCGCCGTCTCGGGCGACACCACATGCGCTTGCCACACTTTGTCGAACATCGTTCGCTTAGGCGACGGCATTGGCGCCTCCTAAATGTTCCACTCTGGCGTCGGCGAGCACCGCTTCGATAATGTCGATAAGCTGTTTGTCGTCGATGAGTCCGATCTCATCGGCGCGTCTCTTGAACGCGACAAACACCTGCGCCAATGCGTTACCCTTTAAGGCGTACCCCAGAAAGGTCGCGCGTTGGGTCATGGCGTGGCGCCCNNCGCATGATTTCGTAAGTGCGTGCATCGGCCATGACCCCGTGTTGGTGAATGCCGGCTTCATGGGCGAAGGCGTTTATGCCGACGATGGCCTTGTTGCGCACCATGGGCGAGCGCGTGGCTTCACTGACTAACCGGCTCGTCGCCACAAGCTTGCGGGTGTCGATGCCGGTGCTGACGCCGAACTGGTCGCCTCGCGTGCGCAGCGCCATGACGGCTTCCTCCAGCGCGCAATTGCCGGCGCGCTCGCCGATGCCGTTGATCGCGACCTCGATCTGCCGCGCGCCCGCTTCAACCGCCGCGAGCGTGTTGGCGACCGCCAGGCCCAAATCATTGTGACAATGAGCGGAAAACACCAGGTCCGGGTAGTGTGGGGCGATGCGCGCCTTGAGCGAAGCGAACAGACGTCCGATTTCGTTCGGCGTAGAATAACCCACTGTGTCGGGTATGTTCAGCGTTGTTGCGCCGGCGCGCGCTGCCGCTTCGAGCGCCTCGGCAAGAAATTCAGGCTCGGTGCGAATGGCGTCCTCGGCGGAAAATTCCACCGCATCGAACATCGTGCGTGCGAAGGCCACTGAGCGGTGCGCGGCGTCGAGCACCTGGTCAGTGGTCATGTTGAGCTTGGCGGTGCGATGGATCGGGCTGGTTGCCAGAAAGATATGGATCCGGCGCCGCGGTGCGTCGTGCAGCGCGCGGTGGGCGGCCAGAATGTCGGGTTCGGTGGCGCGTGACAGGGAGCAAAAAATCGGCCCTTCGATTTCACCGCAGACCCGGCGGATGGCGTCTTCATCGCCCGGCGAAGCGGCGGCAAAACCGGCCTCTATGACATCAACGCCGAGGTCGCGCAGAGCGGCGGCGATGACGACTTTTGTCGCCCCCGACATGGAGAAGCCGGGGGCCTGTTCACCATCGCGTAGGGTGGTGTCGAAGACAATGACGCGGTTGGGGTCCGTGGTCACGCTGGGCATGGCGCAACCTCGTACTCTACTGCTACGGTCGTCGATGCCAGTCGCCGCACCCCGATTAGGCGGTCGATTTGGCGGCCCAACACGTCGGCGCATCGGCTTGAGTCACGCGCGCGCACGTTCATGCGGATGTCGCGATGGGCGCCGGCGTCGTTCATGGCGATGCGCTCAATGTCGAAGCCGCGGCGCTCAATCAGGCCGATGAGGCGTTGCAGCGAGCCGTCGGCGCGGTCGATGAGGATGTGGAAGCTGGTCATATGGCGTCTCCATGCATCATGTCTGCGTTGCTCTTGCCTGGCGGCACCAGCGGCCAGACGTTTTGTTTGGGATCGATGAGGACGTGCGCGAGGCAGGGGCCGGGGGCGGCGAGCAGGCGCTCGATCCCTTCGGAGACTTGCTCGCGCCGGCTAATTCGGAACGATTCAATACCGAAGGCGGTCGCCACGGCGGCGAAGTCTGGATTGTCGGAAAGATCGACTTCGCTGAGGTTGCCGTCGAAGAACAAATCTTGCCACTGGCGCACCAAGCCGAGCATGGAATTGTCAAGCAGGACAATCTTGAGCGCGATGTCATAGCGCCTAAGCGTGGCTAGCTCCTGAATGTTCATGATGAACGAGCCATCGCCAGAGATGGTCACGACATGCGCGTCCGGTCGCGCGAGCTTCGCGGCCATGCCGGCCGGCAGTCCGTATCCCATGGCGCCGAGACCACCTGAAGTCAGGTGAGCGAAGGGCGAGGTGAAGCGACAATGTTGCGCGGCCCACATCTGGTGTTGACCCACATCGCACGCCGCTATGAAACTATCGCCCGCCCGCTCGGATAATTCCTTGAGCAGCGCTGGCGCATACACGCCTTCACCGGGCGCGTCATAACGCGGTGTGAAATGGGCGTGATCGCGTCGACAACGGGCGACCCATGGCTCGATCCGAGGCTTAAGTGGAGAAAGCGCCGGCAGGATGCTCTTCAGATCGCCGGTTATGGCGATGTTGACGTCGCGCAGTTTACCGATTTCGGCGGCGTCGATGTCGATGTGGATGACGCGTGCATGTGGTGCGAATTCGGACAGCTTGCCGGTAGCGCGATCGTCAAAGCGCGCGCCCAGCACGATCAGCAGATCGCACGCCTGCACTGCCTCGTTCGCGGCACGCGAGCCGTGCATGCCGAGCATACCGAGGTTACCTGGCCAATCTGGCGCCAGAGCCCCGAGACCCTGCAGAGTCGAAACCGCGGGGATGCCGGTCTTGTTGGCGAAAGCGCGGAGGTCTTTTACGGCGTCGGCAATACGAACGCCGCCGCCAATGTAGAGCAGCGGTCGCTCGGATGTGCCGATTGCCGCTTCGGCGCGACGCAGCTGGGCGGGATCGATGCGTCGGGCCGGCTCGCGCGGCGCGGTGTGCACGCGCGGCGCGCCAGAGCGGCCCGACTGCACGTCCTTAGGGAGATCGATCAGGACCGGCCCCGGACGCCCCGATGCGGCGATGTGGAAGGCTTCGGCGAAGATTGCTGGTATGTCGGCGGGATCGCGTACGATCCAGGAATGTTTTACGATCGGCAGCGTGACGCCGAGGATATCGATCTCCTGAAACGCGTCCGTGCCCATCAGTGGAGTGGCGACGTTGCCAGTGATGCACACCATCGGCACCGAATCCATCATTGCGTTGGCGATGCCGGTGACGAGATTTGTGGCGCCCGGACCGGAGGTGGCGATGCACACGCCGACTTTTCCAGTAACGCGTGCATAGGCGTCCGCGGCAAACGCCGCGCCTTGCTCGTGACGCACCAGGATATGCTTGAACGCCGCGCCAGTGAGCGCGTCGTATATCGGCATGATGGCGCCGCCGGGATAACCGAACACGATCTCTACCCCTTGCGCTTCCAGCGCGGAGACAACGAGACGCGCGCCAGTGATGGGCGCGATGTGCTCGGTTTGCTTTTGGGGGGAGGCGCTCATGTGACTGACCGATCAAGCGTTTGTGGGTTGCTTCAGCCAGGCCATGCGAGCTCTGAGTGCCGCGCCTGTCCGCTCTATGGGGTGCTCGCTATCGGCTTTGAGCAGCGCATTGTAGCGCGGCTTGCCGGCCTGGTTTTCGAGGATCCATTCGCGCGCGAAGGAGCCGGACTGGATGTCCTTGAGCACTTCGCGCATCCGCGCTTTTGTTTCTTCGTTTATGACGCGCGGGCCGGAAGCGACCGCGCCATACTTGGCTGTCTCCGAGATGAACTCATTCATCTTCGAGATGCCGCCTTCGTAGAAAAGGTCCACGATCAGCTTCAGCTCATGCATGCATTCGAAGTACGCGACTTCGGGCTGGTAGCCGGCGTCGATGAGGGTCTGGAAGCCGGCCATCACCAATTCCTTGGCGCCGCCGCACAGCACGGCTTGTTCGCCGAACAGATCGGTTTCGGTTTCCTCCGCGAACGTGGTTTCGATCAGGCCGCCAGCGGCGCCGCCAATGCCTCGGGCGTAGGCCATGGCGCGCGCGCGGGCTTTGCCGGTGGCGTCCTGATGCACAGCGAACAAGGCTGGCACACCGCGCCCACGAACGAACTCACGCCGCACCAGGTCGCCAGGGCCCTTCGGCGCCACCAACACCACATCCATGTCAACACGCGGCTTGATCCTGCCATAATGGATGGAAAAGCCATGCGCGAAGAGGATTGTCGCGCCTTTGGCGGCGCTATTTTCGATCGTGTCTTTCCAGATGCCGTCGTGGGTCATGTCGGGCGCCAGGATGGCGATGAGATCGGCGTCCTTGGCCGCTTCAGCGGGCTCGGCCGTATCAATCTTATCAGCGCGCGCGTTGGTCCAACCTCTGCCGCCCTTGCGTACGCCAGCGACAACCTCATGGCCGCTATCGCGAAGGTTCTGCGCATGCGCGCGGCCTTGGCTGCCGTAGCCGATAATGGCGATGCGGCGCCCCTCCAGAGCTTCGCTGGGCACATCTTCGGTGGTGTAGACTTGAGCTGGCATCATTGGGCCTCTTGGTTTGGAATGGTGACGGCGCCCTTGGACGCCGAGGAAACGAGCGCCGCGTATTTGGCGAAGGCGCCCACCGGGGCGGGCCTCGTCGGCGGCGCGAAGGTGCGGCGCGAGAGGTCGGCTTTGACATCGACCGCGCGCGCCGCAACGTCGATGCAGACGATGTCGCCGTCTTCTATCAATGCGATCGGTCCGCCGAGCGCGGCTTCGGGCGCGACGTGGCCGACAACAAAGCCATATGAGGCGCCGGAGAATCGCCCGTCGGTGATCAGTGCGACGTCCTTGATGCCGCGCCCTTTCAGCGCCGCCGTCACTTGCAGCATTTCGCGCATGCCCGGGCCACCCTTGGGACCCTCGTACCGGATGACGATCACGTCGCCTTCGTTGATGGCGCCGCTCTGAACGGCTTCGAACGCGCCTTCCTCGCTATCGAATACCCGCGCGGGGCCTTCGAACCGAGCGATGTCGTGACCGGCGAGCTTGATCACGGCGCCCTCTGGGGCAGCGTTGCCGTAGAGCACCGCGTAGGAGCCGCGCGCCATCACTGGCCGCGAGAAATCGGTGACGACCTCTTGTCCGCTGGTTTCGATCGCTTCGGCGGCTTCTTGAAACAACCGATTCCCAGAGACGGTTGGCGCGTCTTCGAGTTTGCCGGCATCGGCGAGGCGC
>CXWL01008091.1_pt1 | contig 14628 bp, 14 predicted proteins | sample 590931 | NCBI WGS metagenome assembly CXWL01 (sample SAMEA3498368, study PRJEB10139) | groundwater metagenome | biome: water well; material: biofilm material | place: Germany | collected 2015-04-27 | reverse complement strand
CTATATAAATACCAAGCGGTAAAAATACCAGCCACAGATAGCCAGAATGGTGCTGTCGACAACGCGTGCATCATCATGCCACCGATTCCTGTAAATTCCGCACCCAATTTCTCAAGAGCATCATGTTGCGGCAGCACATAAATTACATTGTAAAAATAATCACCAAAAACAATTGGACCAATTAACCAGCCCGCAGCAATGGTTGGTACAGCTAGAATCATAAGCGGCAAAGTGACTACCCAGGGCGATTCATGTAAATGCTCTTTGGTATGCGCATCCATTCGAGTTTGTCCATGAAAAGTCATGAATATCAGCCGGAATGTATATAAGGCCGTAATAAAAACCGTTACCAACACACAGAAATAAGCAAAACCACTGCCAGTAATATTGGCAAAGTGCACAGCTTCAATGATCGCATCTTTAGAAAAGAAACCGGAGAAGCCGGGAACACCAGCACTGGCCAGGGCAGCGATAAACATCGTCCAATAAGTAATAGGCATATAACTTTTAAGTCCACCCATTTTCTGCATATTTTGTTCATGATGCATGGCAATAATGACAGAACCTGCACCTAAAAATAGCACAGCTTTAAAGAAGGCATGAGTCATCAAATGGAAAATTGCAGCAGAATAGGCAGACGCGCCTAGTGCAACAGTCATATATCCTAATTGCGATAAAGTAGAATAGGCGACAACTCGTTTAATATCGTTTTGCACTACTGCAACAAGTGCCATAAATAATGTCGTAATTCCACCAATAATCAATATGACAGATAGTGCCGTATCCGATAATTCAAATAGAGGCGACATTCGTGCCACCATAAAAATTCCTGCTGTCACCATGGTAGCCGCATGAATCAGCGCAGAAATTGGTGTAGGACCTTCCATCGAATCAGGTAACCACACATGTAATGGAAACTGTGCTGATTTACCCATTGCACCGACAAAAAGTAAAATACAAATAAGTGTAATTACCAGCCAAGGCATACCAGGTATTAATTCTATCTTTTCATCGACTATCCCAGTTGCTTGAGAAAAAACAGCAGCATAATCTAACGTACCAAAATACATTAACACCAGAGCGATGCCAAGGAGAAAACCAAAATCGCCGACACGGTTAACTAAAAATGCCTTCATATTTGCATAGATAGCCGTTGGGCGCGTATACCAGAAGCCAATTAATAAATAAGATACAAGTCCGACTGCTTCCCAACCAAAAAATAACTGCAAGAAATTATTTGACATCACCAACATCATCATTGAGAAGGTGAATAAGGAGATATAACTAAAGAAGCGTTGATAACCTGGATCGTCATGCATATATCCAATGGTATAAATATGCACCATCAATGAAACTAAACTGACAACTACCATCATTGTTGCTGACAATTGATCGATCAGGAATCCAATCTCGAATCGAGTATCACCAGTCACCAACCAAGTATACACATTACCATTATAAATATTACCTTTCAGCACATCGAGCAAAATCACTATAGATGCCACTAAGGAAACGAAAACAAGTAAGATCGTTGTGCGGTGGCTCCACACGGGGCCGATAAAACGTCCAAATAATCCAGCTATAAGTGCTCCTAATAGCGGGGCTAGTGGCACTAGTAAATATAGATTTTGCATCTCGGTCAATTATTCTTATGTCAGTTATGAGTACTAAAACTTTTCTTCGTTATTTTGTACTAGCCTTTGAGTTTATCCAGGTCATCAACATTAATCGTACGCATATTGCGAAACAGCACAACGAGTATAGCTAAACCAATAGCTGACTCTGCTGCCGCAACTGTCAGAATGAAGAATACGAAAATTTGGCCAGATATATCCTGCAAATAGTGCGAGAACGCAACAAAATTCATATTTACTGCTAACAGCATCAATTCAATAGACATCAGTAAAATAATGACATTTTTTCTGTTGAGAAAAATACCAACTAAACCGATAGCAAACAAAATTGCGCCAAGTACTAAGTAATGAGATAACGATACCAAGCTAACTACCTCTTCCTATGATTAAAATCTTCAAAAAATTTATCGTTTGACCGTCTCATTCTTTCTTTTCTGATGCCATTGCCACCACACGTATCCGATCTTCTTTTCTCACTTTGACTTGTTTGGATGGATTCGGTGATTTCTTATCTTCACGATGTCGCAAAGTCAATGCAATCGCTGTTACCATTGCAACAAGCAGAAGTACTGCTGCCAATTCAAAGGCGTACACATATTCGGTGTAAATTAAGCGGCCTAACTCTCTGGTATTACTGTAATCAGCGTCATGTGGCTGGGGTGCTGGCATTTCTTCGATTCCAAAATATTTGCCCATCAAAACCATTGACATTTCAGCAACCATAATAAGCGCAATAACTGCACCGAAGGGGAACCACTTCCAGAATCCTTCGCGTAATCGATCCAGATTGATATCCAACATCATCACTACAAACAGGAACAATACCATTACAGCACCGACATACACCAACACCAATGTAATCGCAAGAAATTCCGCTTCCAGCAGTAGCCACAAGCCAGCACAGGTAACAAAAGCCAGCACCAGTAATAGCGCCGAATAGACAGGATTACGAACTGTAATCACGCCGAGGGCCGATGCTACCAATACAGTTGAAAAAATATAAAATAAAATATCTTGAAAATTCATTTGAATTTACCAGTGAGATTCAACGGTAACGAGCATCTGCTTCTCGATCCTTGGCAATCTGTTCCTCATAACGATCTCCAATAGCCAGCAGCATTTCTTTGGTATAGATCAAATCACCTCTCTTCTCGCCGTGATACTCCAATATACGAGTCTCTACGATTGAATCAACAGGACAGGATTCTTCACAAAAACCACAGAAGATACATTTACTCAAGTCAATATCATAGCGTGTAGTACGTCGTGTGCCGTCCGCACGCTGTTCTGAATCAATAGTTATTGCCATAGCAGGACAAACTGCTTCGCATAATTTGCAAGCAATACAACGTTCTTCACCATTTGGATAACGTCGCAACGCATGCAGGCCACGAAACCGGGGCGATTGAGGAGTTTTTTCCTCTGGAAAGTGTACAGTAATCTTGGGCTTGAATAGATACCGTCCAGTAACAGCCATTCCCTTTAATAATTCAAATAATAAAAAGGTACTGAAAAAATTCTTGATGTGATCCATGGTATTTTCTCTATTTTAGAACCAGATATTTAAAGGAAATGAATTCCTTATCGATTCTGGTAGTTGCATTACCAATCCTAATAGAACAATCCAGATGAGTGTAATCGGAATAAATATCTTCCATCCCAATCTCATAATTTGATCATAGCGATAGCGCGGGAAAGTCGCACGAAACCAAAGAAAGAAAAACAGGATAAATGCAATCTTCAATAACAGCCAAATAAAACCGGGAATCCATGTAAAAGGCTCCATATCAACCGGCGGTAACCAGCCACCCAGGAACATGATCGATGTCAGAGTAGCCACCAGTATCATGTTAGAATATTCGGCCAGAAAAAATACGGTAAAGGCCATACCTGAATAATCTACATGGAAACCTGCAACAATTTCTGATTCGCCTTCTGCTACATCAAACGGGGCGCGATTTGTTTCAGCTATCCCTGAAATTAAATAAACCAGAAACATTGGAAATAGCGGAATCAAATACCAGTTCAACAAACTGTTACCTTGTTGCCCGTTAACAATATCACCCAAATTCAAACTTTGCGACATCATTAAAACACAGACCAAAGCAAAACCCATTGCCAATTCGTATGAAACTACCTGAGCAGCCGAACGCATGGCACCCAGGAAAGCATATTTCGAATTCGATGCCCATCCAGCGATGATAATACCGTAGATACCCATTGACGTCATTGCCAAAATATATAGTAAACCTGCATTGATATCAGCAAGAACAAGCTCAGGAGAAAAAGGTATTACTGCCCAGGCCGCAAGCGCTGGCATAATTGTTAGCACTGGTGCAAGAATAAATAAAAACTTGTTTGCGCCAGTCGGAATAATGATTTCTTTCATTATTGCCTTAACTGCATCAGCAATCGGTTGACCCCACCCGCGCAACCACGGTATTCCAAAAAAGGTTACTCTATTAGGTCCGACACGAATTTGCATATAGGCAATTATTTTCCGTTCAGCAAAAGTTAAGTAGGCGACACCTAATAACAATGGGATGACAATAGCAAAAATGAATGTCAAATTTGAAGCTAAAGAAAACAACATGGATCCCCATTCTGCCCCCAATATTTCCAAAAATTGTTGTTGAATATTATCCATTAATAGATTCCAACCCTTGCCATCACAGTTTTTCCACCAGAATTTCCCCGAACAAATCGCCGAGCGCTACTGTCTTAGGATGTGCACCTGCAATACGTACACAATTATCAGGTAATTTTTCATCATGCCCTACCTCGAGCCTAACGAATTCATCGTCCTGCATAACTTTTACCTGATCACCCGCGATAACACCCAAGCTCTCTAGCATTGCAGTTGTCATCCAAGCTTTGGGTGGCACAGCATCATGAGTAGCCTGTAAGGATTCAGCGCGACGAACAATCGGATCCGCTTGATAAATTGGCACCTCTCCAATACGTTGTATGCCCTGTTCTTCAGTTACTTTGATCTCAATATCAAAGTTTCCTACAGCATTATTGAGGTATCGATTTATTTCTAATCCATCAGGAAAAATTTCTGCACGAATCTGCTCTGGTGTTTCATAATTGAATTTTTCCAGGGCCAGTAAATTCGCCAGTACACGAAGCACTTTCCAACCAGGTCGTGCTTCTCCTAATGGGGAAACAACACCATTGAAACTTTGTATTCTACCCTCAGTATTGACATAAGTTCCCGATGTTTCGGTAAAGGGTGTAATAGGTAATAAGACATCTGCGTAATCTGCTGCATTTCCTTTATAAGCACTCAGCGATATCACAAATTCACTTGACTTGATTGTCTTTAATGCTTTCTGGGAATTATAGGTATCAAATTCTGGTTCCATATTCATTAATATAAATGCTTGACACTTTTCATCGGCCAAGTCATTGCTAAATCCCAGCATTTGTGCTGCGTTTAATCCGGCTTCTAGCTGATAAAATTTCTCTGTGATAGACAGTGTGTTGATGTCCGGTATTGCACCTACCAGATAAGCGCCGACACTGTTTGCAGCTTCACCCAATACGCCATAGCTCGCTCCTGTAATTTGCGCAAGCAAATTCGCAAGCAAATTAATCTTTGAGTAATCTGGATGGTGTTGGGATAAATTACCTAAATAAATTGCTGCTGGTGCGTTTTCTATTAGACTCGAAGCAATAGCAAATGCGCTGGCAGTACTCGAAACATTTAATGAATTGATAAGTTGCTGTATCCCTTTCGTTTGTTCTGTACCTTTTATCTCAACTGCTGCTTTTAAAATCTCTGCCATCTTCTTTATCATTGCACCAGGAGCAACTATGGCCTTATTCGCAACATTAACTAATAAATCATCATCTACTGGATTTACAATATTTAATTGCATGCCATTTTTAACGGCGTGGCGTAAACGCTGTGCTATAAGCGGATGATCTTTACGTAACGTACTGCCTATAAGAAGCGTCGACTTTAATTGTGAAATGTCTGCAATACTAGTACCTAACCACGGAACGCCTTGTATTTGTTTATCTGCACGAAAGTCTGACTGGCGCAGACGATGATCAATATTGCTGCTGCCCATGGCGCGTAATAATTTTTGCAATAAATACAATTCTTCTGATGTGCTATACGCAGATCCTAATGCAGCTATGCTTTTCACACCATATTTTTGTTTGATTGACTGTAGGGTATTGGCGGTGAATTCCAATGCTTCTTGCCAGTCACACTCAAACCATTGTCCATCGCGTTTGATCATGGGACGTGTCAATCTATCTTCGGAGTTTAATCCTTCGTAAGAAAAGCGATCTTTATCCGACAACCAACATTCATTGATCGCTTCATTGTCCCGCGGAAGAACGCGCATTACGCGATTCTGTTTGACTTGCACAATCAGATTTGAACCTAGACCACAGTGCGGGCTTATTGATTTTCTGCGCGATAACTCCCAGGTCCGCGCTGAATAACGAAAAGGCTTACTAACCAGTGCACCAACAGGGCAGAGATCTATAACATTGCCAGACAACTCAGAATCCACGGTTTTACCGACGAATGAAAGTATTTCAGAATGTTCACCGCGCCCAACCATTCCAAGTTCCATAATTCCGGCAATTTCCTGACCAAAGCGAACGCAACGTGTGCAATGGATACACCGCGTCATATCTGTTGATATCAGTGGTCCTAAATTTTTATTGACTACGACCCGTTTCGTTTCGGCATAGCGTGACCCGCTTGCACCATAACCAACAGCGAGATCTTGCAGTTGACACTCTCCACCTTGATCACAAATAGGGCAATCCAGCGGATGATTGATCAGCAGAAACTCCATGACACCTTTTTGTGCTGTCACTGCCTGCTGTGAATGTGTATATACCTTCATTCCATCCATTACTGGTGTAGCACAAGCAGGTAATGGTTTTGGTGCTTTCTCTACCTGTACAAGACACATGCGGCAATTGGCTGCAATGGATAATTTCTTGTGATAGCAAAAATGCGGAATATATACACCAATCTGTTTAGCACCATCCATGATGGTGCTCCCTTTAGGAACAGATACTTGCTTACCGTCGATTTCTATATTGACCATCGGCTAAAATTCTTGGGTTAATCACGAATTAAAAAAATGATGCGTGCTAATTACTTAGCATAAGAACAATTAGACCATACATTTCTTATTCTCTATATGGTAAACAAACTCGTTCCTAAAATGCTGAATCATTGCGCGCACCGGCATTGCCGCAGCATCGCCTAAGGCGCAAATGGTTCGTCCCTGTATGTTATCAGCAATATTATCAAGCAGATCTAGATCTTCAAGTCGGCCTTTGCCATGTTCAATGCGATTAACAATACGATAAAGCCATCCTGTACCCTCACGACACGGCGTACATTGACCGCATGACTCTTCGTAATAAAAATATGACAATCTTTCCAGCGCTCTTACCATGCAAGTTGTGTCATCCATGATGATGACGGCCCCCGAGCCGAGCATAGACCCTGCTTTCGCTATAGAATCATAGTCCATATCCGTTTGCATCATAATATCACCAGGTAATACTGGCATCGACGATCCACCCGGGATACAGCCTTTTAATTTTCGTCCTCCGCGCATCCCTCCTGCCAATTCCAATAACTCAGCAAAGGGTGTTCCTAGCGGTATTTCATAATTTCCTGGTTTATTAACATGCCCTGATACTGAAAATAGTTTTGTACCACCGTTATTAGGTTTACCAAGTTGCAAATATTTCTCTCCACTATTACGAATAATCCAGGGAACCGAAGAAAAAGTTTCAGTATTATTAATAGTGGTCGGTTTGCCATACAGGCCATAATTTGCTGGAAAAGGTGGTTTAAAGCGCGGCTGTCCTTTCTTGCCTTCTATGGATTCCAACAATGCCGTTTCTTCACCGCAAATATAAGCTCCATACCCATGATGATTGTAAAGTTGGAAGCTAAATGTTGATCCCAGAATATTATTCCCTAGATAACCCGCCACTCGCGCTTCTTCTACAGCTTCTTCCATGCGCTCGTAAGTTTCCCATATCTCACCATGAATATAGTTGTAGCCAGCTTTAACACCCATTGCATAGGCAGCTATTATCATGCCTTCGATCAACAAATGCGGGTTAAATCGCATAATGTCCCGATCTTTAAATGTACCAGGCTCGCCTTCATCTGAGTTACAAACGATATATTTGTTTCCTTCATATCCTTTGGGCATGAAACTCCACTTCAATCCGGTGGGAAAGCCAGCCCCACCGCGACCACGAAGTGCAGATTTCTTAACTTCCTCAATCACTTCTTCAGGCGTAATTTTCTTAGCCAGTATTTTTCTAAGCGCTGCATAGCCTTCACGTTTCTCATAATTTCTGAGCCGCCAATTTTCCAGATCAGAAGGGTCAACACCATGCATTAATGTCTTCGGGTACTGATTCATTCGCTCAGTTCCTCCAGCAATTTATCGATCGTTTCATTAGACATGAAACTACACATGCGTTTGTTATTGACTAATAGCACCGGTGCATCACCACAAGCCCCAAAGCACTCACCTTCCTTTAGCGTAAATTTACCATCAGGAGTTGTCTGGTTAAATTCAATGCCTAATTTTTTCTTTAAATAAGCAGCACTATCATTACTACCAGATAGCGCGCAAGGTAAATTAGTGCATACCGTAATCTTGTATTTACCCATGGGCTCGAGGTTATACATATTATAAAAAGTGGCCACTTCGTAGACTGCAATGGGAGGCATTCCTAAATATTCAGCCACAAAATTCATTGTCTCATTGGCCAGCCAACCCTTTTCATCTTGTGCAATTGCAAGCGCTGACATGACAGCGGATTGCTTTTGTTCAGCCGGATATTTAGCGATCTCTCGATCAATTCTTTTAAGGGACTCTGTGCTTAACATCGTTTATTATCTATCTATCTCGCCAAATACTATATCTTGTGTGCCAATGATTGCTACTACATCTGAAATCATGTGTCCTCTCGACATTTCATCCAAAGCAGCCAGATGTGCAAATCCAGGTGCACGTATTTTCAGTCGATAAGGCTTATTAGCGCCATTGGATACCAAGTAGATACCAAACTCACCTTTGGGATGTTCAACCGCTGCGTAAGTTTCCCCCGGAGGTATATGGAAACCCTCAGTAAATAATTTGAAATGATGAATCATCTCTTCCATATTTTGTTTCATATCTACACGTGAAGGTGGTGCAATTTTATGATTATCAGTGATCACCGGTCCAGGATTCTTACGCAACCAATCTACACATTGCTTAATGATGCGATTAGATTGTCGAAATTCCTCCATACGCACCAAATAACGATCATAGCAATCACCATTAACGCCTACTGGTATATCAAAATCCATACGGTCGTATACTTCATATGGCTGTTTCCTTCTTAAATCCCATTCCACACCAGAACCACGTAACATCGGACCAGTAAAACCCAACGCTTTAGCACGCTCAGGAGAAACGATACCAATATCTACCAATCGTTGCTTCCAAATTCTATTGTCAGTTAATAATGTTTCATATTCGTCAACATACTTTGGAAAACGATTCGTAAAATCTTCAATAAAATCTAATAAAGATCCTTCTCGATTAGCGTTTCGAAGACGAGTCTGCTTTTGATTGTGAATTTTCGATGATTGATACTGAGGCATAGTATCGGGTAAATCACGGTATACTCCACCAGGTCTGTAGTAGGCAGCATGCAACCGAGCCCCTGATACTGCTTCATAACAATCCATCAGATCTTCTCTTTCACGAAAAGCATACAGAAACATTGTCATAGCACCGACATCAAGCGCATGCGCGCCAATCCACAACAAGTGATTCAGTATACGAGTAATCTCATCAAACATTACACGTATGTACTGTGCTCTTATTGGCACTTCAACTTGCAGCAGTTTTTCGATAGCCATGACGTACGCATGTTCGTTAGCCATCATCGAGACGTAATCCAATCGATCCATATATGGAACTGATTGAATATACGTCTTATTTTCCGCTAATTTTTCAGTTGCACGATGCAACAATCCAATATGGGGATCCGCACGCAATACAACCTCGCCATCTAATTCAAGTACCAATCTCAACACGCCGTGAGCTGCCGGGTGCTGAGGTCCAAAATTCATGGTGTAATTACGTATTTCAGCCATAAGTTATTTCACAAAATTCTTATTTAAAAACACAATCCATGCACTGAAATCGTACGAAGATCAGGACTCACAGTCCCCATAATTTTCTTCGCGTATCACGAGCGGCGTTATCTCTCTCGGCTCAATAGTGACAGGCTGATAAATAACGCGCTTTTGTTCCGCATCATAACGCATTTCAACATGACCTGTTATTGGAAAATCCTTACGAAATGGATTCCCAATAAAACCATAGTCTGTCAATATTCTGCGCAGATCGGGATGACCAATAAAAACAATTCCATAAAGATCAAATGCTTCACGTTCAAACCAGTTAGCGACAGGCCATATTTCAGTGACTGAACTCACTACCGGAAAATCATTGTTTTCAGCTAAAACCCGAATACGCAATCTATGATTATGATCAACCGAAAGTAAATGATATATCGCGGCGAAGCGTCTATTCTTAAATTTATTTTTTTCAGAAAGAGCGTCACCATACGTCGAATAATCAATTCCACACAAATCAATCAACGTATCAAAAGTCAGAGTAGGATTGTCACGTAACATTTCACTGGCTGCTAATATGTCTTCAGCACGCACATTGATAGTTATTTCTCCATACTGAATTTGTAAACTGATCAGTTTATCCCCGAGCGCCCCCCGCAACGATTCTTCAAGCTTTTCCAGATAATTAGTAAGCATAGGAATTATCGTGCGATGGTGTTGGTACGATTTATTTTATTTTGCAACTGGATAATGCCATATAACAAAGCTTCTGCTGTGGGAGGACAACCAGGCACATAAATATCAACCGGTACAATGCGATCACAACCACGTACTACGGAATATGAATAATGGTAATAACCTCCACCATTTGCACACGATCCCATCGATATTACCCAGCGCGGCTCAGCCATTTGATCATAAACCTTACGTAAAGCTGGAGCCATTTTGTTACATAATGTACCCGCTACAATCATAACATCGGACTGCCGCGGACTTGGTCGAAACACTATACCAAATCGATCAAGATCATAACGTGATGCTCCTGTCTCCATCATCTCAACTGCACAACAAGCCAATCCAAAGGTCATTGGCCACATGGAGCCAGTACGTCCCCAGTTAATAATTGAGTCTAAGCTGGTTGTAATAAAACCCTTTTCAAGAGTTCCTTCTATACTCATAACTTTAATCCCATTCTAATGCTCCTTTCATCCATTCGTAGATAAATCCAACCACCAGGATACTCAGGAATATCATCATAGCAATAAATCCAAACATTCCAATTTCATCAAGTACGATTGCCCACGGGAAGAGAAAAGCAATTTCCAGATCAAATAAGATAAATAAAATTGCGACCAGATAATAACGCACATCAAATTTCATTCGCGCATCTTCAAAGGCTTCAAATCCGCATTCGTATGGTGATAGCTTCTCGCTATCAGGACGATTTGGTGCAAGTAGCCAACCACATAGCATGGGTACAACACCAACCAAAAATCCAACAACAAGAAAAAGTAATATTGGAAAATAGTTTTCAAGCATATTCGATCTTTTATTTAAATGTGACAGATTCCAGAAACAGCATTTGTCGTTACGAGCTATACTAATACAATCGTTGCGTGGTGCCGACGGCGAGACTCGAACTCGCACAGCTTTCGCCACCGCCCCCTCAAGACGGCGTGTCTACCAATTCCACCACGTCGGCGGCAAAACTATGCACTTTTTGATCAAAAATCTGCCACAATATTTTTATCAAAGAAGCTACTCTGGTATCTGATTAACTTTTGAGTTTCCTTCAACTTCGGGTATAACACGGTCCTTTTCTAAAGACGATTTTTTTTCCAGTTCGACTTCAGATCCACTTTCAGATTCTTCGATCCGATCCATGATGCTCATGACTTTTCCACTTCCAGTTTGATTCACGGAAAGATAAGTTAAACTCATACTCGTTGCAAAAAAAAGCGCAGCAACAAAACTTGTCGCACGGCTCAGAAATGTCGCTGAACCACTTGCTCCAAATAAACTGCCCGCTGAGCCGCTACCAAACGCAGCTCCCATGTCGGCACCTTTTCCATGCTGTAATAATACCAAAACTATTAGCACAATCGCTAACAAAACGTGCGCTGCCCAGACCAAGATTTCCAACGTGTTACTCCAAAAAATTTATTGATGTAAAGCGCGACATATCGCAACAAAATCATTTGCAACCAGTGATGCACCACCAATCAAACCACCATCAATATCAGTCATATCAAATAGCTCTGATGCATTACTTGCTTTGACACTTCCGCCATATAGAATAGTTAAGCTTTTGGCTATATTTGCATTTTGCTTAGCTATAATACCTTCTCTTATAAAAGAATGCACATCTTGAGCTTGCTCAGGCGATGCTGTTCGACCCGTACCGATAGCCCATACTGGCTCATAAGCGACAATCGCCTTAGCTAGCGATTCGACTCCTGCCAATTTGATAATCGTTGCTAACTGCTCTTCAATAACTTGCTCTGTTTTACCCGCCTCACGCTGTTCAAGTGTTTCCCCTACACATAGGATAGGAGTTATACCAGCCCGTTGGGCTGCTTGATATTTTTCAGCGACGTTTTGAGAATCTTCCCCAAATAATGACCTTCTTTCCGAGTGTCCTACAATTACATAACGACATTCAAAATCATTCAACATGGAAGCCGATATCTCTCCTGTATATGCGCCTTTTTCATACTGACTTAAATTTTGAGCACCCCAAGCTATGTTCGTATTCTGTAATATGCTTTGTACCGACGGTAGATAGGGATAAGGCACACAAACTAAAAAATTAACCTTGTATAATCCATTCAGGCCCGTAACAATCGCATCGAGTAGCTGTTTATTTTCAACCAAATTACCGTGCATCTTCCAGTTACCAGCCACCATCTTTCTGCGCATATCACCTCTCGCTTCAGCTTACCAAAATGGGCGATGCTACCCTTCATTCTTCATCAAGTCAATTCTATATCTTTATTGTTGCGCCTATTTATGTGCATTAATTTAAGGTTAGAAATTTAATATTTTATAGATTCTTAATTTATGCAAATTCTTAAATTACTTTTAACAACTGATTTTTCTTATTTCAGATATGAAATTAAATATTACCCATTTACTACCGATAAATAATATCTGTCTTACATCGTCTTACATGGATTAACCAAACCGGCCTGTTATGTAGTCTTCTGTCTGTTTATTCTGTGGTTTGATAAATATTGTATCTGTCACGTTAAATTCTATCAATTCACCTAAGTACATATAAGCTGTATAATCAGATACTCTTGCAGCCTGTTGCATATTATGAGTTACTATTAATATAGTGACTTTATTCTTTAAATCAGTTATTAATTCTTCAATACTGGCAGTCGCTATTGGATCGAGCGCTGAAGTTGGTTCATCAAATAGCAATATTTCCGGATCAGTTGCCAGTGCACGCGCTATACAAAGCCTCTGTTGTTGTCCACCAGACAGGTTAAATGCCAAATGATGCAAGCGATCTTTTACTTCATCCCATAAAGCTGAATTACGTAATGCCACCTCAACTTTTTCATCCAAAATAGCTCGCTGCTTAATTCCCCTAACACGTAATCCATAAGCAACATTTTCATAGATCGATTTCGGAAAGGGATTAGGCTTCTGAAACACCATACTTATTCTCATCCGCACTTCAATCGGATCTACGTTAGACGCTAAAATATTTACATCATCAGGATGCAGTATAATTTCACCTTCATAGCGATTTCCAGGGTATAAATCATGCATTCTATTAAAGCAACGTAAAAATGTTGATTTGCCGCAACCTGATGGCCCTATTAATGCAGTAATTTTTTTATCATGTAGAACCATGTCGATCTTTTTCAGCGCATTAAATCCACCATAATAGAAATTTAAATTCTTTACTTCAGATTTAAACTGTCTCAGTTCTTTTTTTTTGTCGGAATTATTTTGCACGATTCTTTTACCACTTAATATTTTTACGCATACGATATCGTAAATAAATTGCCAGACCATTCATGGCAAGCGTCATGACTACCAATACTAAACCCGCTGCTGCTGCATTCAGTTGAAAAGCTTCTTCTGGCCGCGATACCCAGTTAAACATCTGTATTGGCATCACAGTGAAAGGCGCTGTTAGCCATTCAATAGAAACATATGGAAATTCATTTTTCACGGGCGATGGCGGCAAAAATGCAATAAATGTCAGTGCTCCAATAGTAATAATCGGCGCTGTTTCACCGATAGCTCGCGCCAGACCGATTATAATTCCTGTTAGAATTCCCGCCGATGAATACGGCAATAAATGGTCCGATACGGTTTGCCATTTAGTTGCCCCTAATGCATATGCGCCTTCTCGAATTGTGACGGGAATAGATCGAATCGCCTCACGCGTTGCTACAATAACAACAGGTAGAATCAGCAGCGCCAAAGCCAATCCCGCTGCTAAAATACTTTGTCCGAAACCTAGTTGATATACAAATAATCCTAATGCAAGTAGACCATATATTATTGAAGGTACACCGGCTAAGTTTGTCACATTGATTTCGATAATTTCTGTTAATAGATTTCTAGGAGCATACTCTTCTAAATAAACGCCCGATCCTATCCCTAAGGGTACTGCGGCAACCGCTGTGACTAGCATAACTAAAGTCGTGCCAACCCAAGCCGATAAAATTCCGGCGGACTCAGGTTTGCGTGATGGAAATGATGTAAAGAAATCCCAGGATAAACGCGGCATTCCATCAATCAGCATATGTGCAAATAACGCCATAAAGGTCAATACTGCAATCATCAATGCAAAAATACCAGCTATCATAAAAATGAAATCCCATT
>CXWL01066454.1_pt1 | contig 14631 bp, 12 predicted proteins | sample 590931 | NCBI WGS metagenome assembly CXWL01 (sample SAMEA3498368, study PRJEB10139) | groundwater metagenome | biome: water well; material: biofilm material | place: Germany | collected 2015-04-27 | reverse complement strand
CCTCTACTTCATCCACCCGACGCTCGTCGTCCCGTTCAACACCGCGATCGTGCGAGGCTACAACGCGCTGACCGGCAGCAACGTCAGGCTGGGGCGTTGGGACCACTACTTGTCGATGCGCGAAGGAGTCATGCGCCTGAACGCCGAGCATCGCTCGCGCCTGTCCAACGACCTTGGCGCGGTCGCTGGCCTGCTGTTCGACATCGGCGCCGGCCGCTACGTCGCGCCGCCGCGGGAGCACGACCCGTTGGCGGCGCGGGCTTGGCAAGACGACCTCGCGCGGGTGCGTGAGGAGACGGCGGCGCAGCACCGGCAGTGGGCGCTCGAACGCGAGAGCGACACCACGCACACCGAGATGCAGGGCTGGCTGCGCGATCTCGGGCTGGGCCTGGGTTTTCAGGTGTGGATTGCGGCGAATGATCGTTCGCGCGAGTACCTGGACGGGCGACTCGGCGATGGCTGCCTGGAACGCCTTCCCGTCGAACTCGATGGCGCCGCGGAGTCGGTGCGCCTGATCGATGTGGTCTGGCTCGAGGCCGGGGGCCGGCGCGTCGCAGCCGCCTTCGAGGTCGAGCACTCGACCTCCATCTACTCGGGCATCGTACGCATGTTGGACCTGGCGCTGGGCAGCGCAGTGGCTGCGGGCACCACGATGTTCCTGGTCGCGCCCGACGATCGTCGCGACGAGGTGGCCCAGCAACTGCGGCGTCCGGCGTTTTCGCGGGTGTCCGAACTCGGCATCCGCTACCTGCCGTACGGTGAACTGCGCACGCACCGCGCAGCCATCGGCCGCTTCGGCGCGGGGCTCAGACCCCTGCTCGAAATCTCCAGGGCCTTGTGATCGGCGCAGGACCCGCGACGAGCGACGAGCGACGAGCGACGAGCGACGAGTTTGGACTGGAGAGTACGTGAACGTCGGAACAGTCCCGTTGCGCCTGTACCTGTGGCCGCATCGCTTGTTGTATGTCGGCCCCGGCCTCGATGCGCGCATGCACCGTCACCACGCCGCACAGGTCTGCTGGGGACTTGGCGGCCGGCTTCGATTGAAAGGCGGGCCGCAGGGCGAATGGGAGGAATTGAATGGGTTCTTTGTCCCGCCGGACCGACCGCATGCGTTCGACGCCTCAGGGTCGACGGTGGCGATGCTGTACCTGGAGTCCGAATGCGCCGAGTTCGCGTCCCTTCAAACTCGGATCGGCTCTTGCGATGGCAGCGCAGCGTTTGAACCGCCACCAGTCGCGGCAGAGAGCCTGAGGGCTCTTGTGGTGGACGGCGGGTCGATCGACGCTGCGGACTCGACCTGCGTGTCGTGGCTCGGGCTGGACGGCACCGATCCAGGCGCCCGTGGCCGCGACCCGCGCATCGCACAGGCCCTGGCCCTGCTGAGCGCCCAGATTGATCGGCCGGTGCGCCTGCAAACGTTGGCGGGCGCACTGAACGTCTCGCCCAGTTGGCTGAGCCACCGCTTCGCCGAGGACACCGGGGTTCCGCTGCGCCGCTATGTGGTGTGGTTGCGCCTGCGGCGCGCGGTGGAGTCGGTGCTTCAGGGAGCGTCCTGGACCGAAGCTGCACACGCGGTCGGCTTCAGCGATTCGGCACACCTGTCGCGGTCGTTCCGAGACACGTTCGGCATCGCGCCGTCGTCGTTGTTCAGGCGCGGGGATCAGCTTTCGATTTGCTTTGCCAACTGAACTGGTGGGCGGGGCGAGACGGTCGGCATGACCCGATCCGCGATGAACCGCCTGATCGCCGTTGCCACGGCCCGTGGCTGATCCTCGGTCACGAAGGGCCCGGAGCNNGAAGGGCCCGGAGTCCTCGATGATCTCCACCGCGGCGTCAGGAAAGAGGGCCGCGAGTCGATGCGCGTGCTCCAGCGGAAAGAAGCGTCGCCGTTCCCGCGCCCAGACCAGCAACACGGGACACCCAAATCCAGCCAGTCTCTCGGCGACTGCCAAGGTATACCTCGGGTGGATGTTTCGGACCAGCGCCGCGAAGTCGCGGCGCGTGCCCGCGTGTTCGCGCAGGGGAGCGGTGTAGGACCGCATGATCTCGGCAGGGATGGCCCGCTCGGTCAGCCGGCCGAAGGCGATGGGCAGCCGTTGCACCCAGCGCCAGCGCAAGGTCTGCGCCAGCACCCAGAGTCCCCATGAAGTTCGTCCGAACAGGCGCAGGTGTCGGATCGGCAGGGGCACGAAATTGTCGAATGCGTCGCAGGGTGTCAACACGAGTGCTGCGATCCGCGCGGGGCGGTCGACGACAACGTGCTGCGCCACGGCCCCTCCGGTGTCATTGGCGACCAGCACCACCTGGTCGAGACCCGCGGCGGCCAGAAACTCGTCGACCATCGCGGCGATGCCAGGCAATGAGAAGTCGGTGCCTGCCCTCATGGTCAGTCGGTGCGCGCCGAGCGGCCAGTCCGGCACGATGCAACAGTGATCGCGCGAGAGATCTGCCACCACGCCGCGCCAGACATCGCCGTTGGCAATGATGCCGTGCAAGAACACGACCGTCGGACCCCGGCCCGTGACCCGGTACTCGATCGGGCCCTCGGAAATATGCAGGATGTGACACTCTCCGAGCTCAGGCGACGTGGACATGTGACGGGACCTGTTGTGGGCGGGATTCAAGAGCGGGGCGGGGCAACGCTGCTAGCGGCGGCGCTGGCGCCACGCGATGACACCGGACCAGGCCAATAGCCATCTGGCGCGTCCTTGCGCCAGGAGCCACCAGCCCAGCTGGCGAGTCCGTGGAGCGCACCCCGATCTGACGTCGACCGCTACGCAGTGGTAGCCGCGTGCTCCATCGGGATACGGGGCGGCGGGCGCTTCGCTCTGCACGCCGTCTCGACCCCAGGCCCGAACCTCCAGCGTATGGCGGCCGGGTGTGGCTTCCCACTGAGCTTCCCAGAGGACCCAGGCGTTGGGACCAAGCGCGGTCACCAGCGAGCAAGCCTGCCAATCCCCGCCATCGACTCGCAACTCGACCTTCACGACGCCATGCGGCGGGCTCCAGGCGACGCCGGCCACAAGCTGTTCACCCGGTGCAAGCAGAGCCGAGACGCATGGGACGTCGATCTTGGCATTCGGCGCCATGCGCGATGGCACCCGGGGCCAGCCCTTGCGCTCGGCGTAGTCGATGGCCTCGCTGAACCGTGTGACCTCGATCGAAGCGAGCCACTTGATGTTCGCGTCGTATCCATGGATGCCCGGGACAAGCATCCGAACCGGGGCGCCGTGCTTCGCGGGTGAGCGGCGCGCCGTTCATGGCGTAGACCAACAGCGGTTCGAAGCCTTGCTTCGAGCAGTGACAGGCTCACTCCCGCCGAGAATCCGTCGACGGCATGCAGGCGGAGGTGATCCGCTTGCCGCGACGCGCCGGCACGGTCGAGCAGGTCGGTCAACCGCACGCCCTGCCATCGCGCATTGCCGACAAAGGGGCCGCCCACCGGGTTGTGCACGCACACGAGAACCGAATCCACTTCAACCGAGGGTATTGCCAACAGTTCGGCGAACGTCAGTGACAGCGGCTGCTCGACATGGCCCCGCACCGTGAGCTGCCAGCGCCGCGTGTCCACGGACGGCGCCGGAAACGTCACGTCGGTGACAAAGAATTGGTCGACCGGGGTAAAGAGCTCGGAGAGCCCTGGGATTTGCGGGGCGGCCGACCGCGGCGCCGGTGGCACAGACACCGGAAGGATCGCGGGCTCTTTGGTTCTACGCCGGTGCCGGAGCCGGCGGATCGCCAGCGCGAGGACTGCCAGCGCGAGTCCGAGAGTCAGGGAAGCGACAGCACCGAGCCAGACACCCAGCAATCCGGCACCGATTGCCAGCGACCCGAGAGGGAACGCGACCGCGCGGGGAAGTTCGACGCGGCGCCACAACGCATAAAGCCCGATGGATCCCTGCACAAGAATCGCTGCCAAGAGTGCGGTTGTTCCCGCCAGCGACGTCAGCGCTGGAAGGCCAATGCCGAGCAAGACCAGTGTTGCGACGATCGCGGGTTTGTCGCCGCGACGAAGGAGTGCGATGCCCACGTCTATCAAGGGCGTTGGCAGTGCGTCGATCAGCCACTTGCCGACGGCTCGCAGGGGCGAGGTGTGCGTCCCATGGACCGCCGCGGCAAACTCGCCAGCTGCCAACTGCACGAAGGCTGCGCCCATGCCCAGAAGCCACGCGTCGGACCAAGATGGCAGCATCTCTTTCCTGTGTATTGATGATGTCCGTAGCGTGCATCGGGATTGCGCATTCAGGCTTGAAGAAACTGGCAGATCTGCGCGTGCCCGGCGGCCAGCGGCGCAATCGCCGAGGTGCGACACCCTCGCTGGAAGAATCTCACCGTGGATCCTTGCGCGGCCACGGGCACGAGACAAGCTTACGAACCTGTAATGTGCTCGTCGGCCGTTCGTCCGTTGCGGTTCCCTAGAGTGCACGGCATGCCAAGTGGCATGACGTTGAGGGAGCGAATCCCTCGCTGCATCACGAAAGGTTCGATCATGAAAGCAGCTCTGTTTACCTTGGCCGTCGCGTTCGCGGCCGCCGGGGTCTCCGTGCCGGTCTTCGCGCGCGACGCCCTGCCGCAGGCCACGCAGCAGGTGCTGGCTCTGAAGGACGGTTCGACCCTGTACGTTTTCAAGGACGGCAAGATGGCCAAGGAGGATCGCTACGGCCGTGCTGCCTACCTGAAGCAAGGCGAGGTTCTCGAACTGGCCGATGGACGCAAGGTCCCGGCAGTCGGCAACGAGGTGGCTCGATTGGACGGTCTGCTCAACGACGGGCATCGGAACTGAAGCCCGGCGCGCCAGGCCCACCACAAAGCCCCCTCGAGAAACACCCATGAAGACATTTGGCAAGGCCGGCGTCGTGTCGGCACTCGTACTCGCCGCGTCCGCAGTGATGGCAGGTCCCGGCCACGGCAGCAATCCCGTGGGCGAAGCCGGCAAGGTTGCGCAGGCCACCCGTACGGTCGAGATCGACATGACCGACAACATGCGCTTCACGCCGGCCGAGATCTCGGTCCGGCAGGGCGAGACGGTGCGCTTCGTCGTGAAAAACTCCGGCGCGGTCAAGCACGAGCTGGTGCTGGGCACGCCCGAGGAGCTGAAGGAGCACTACGCGATGATGATGAAGATGCCAGGCATGGAACACGCCGACGACAACATGGTCAGCGTGGCGCCCGGCGAGACCGGCGAGGTCGTGTGGCGATTCACCAGCTCCGGCAAGGTGGATTTCGCCTGCCTGCAGCCCGGCCACTACGACGCCGGCATGAAGGGCCTCGTCAACGTCGCGCTGAAGACGGGCGTTTCCAAGAACGATGGGCACGGCAGCCATAAGCACTGACTGACGACCGTCACGGCATGGCGGCGGCGCACGGCACCTGCCGGTGCCCGGTGCCCTCGGCAGACTTTTTTCTCACACCCCTACGGAGCAATCCAGATGAAGACCTTCAAGCCCTTTCTTGTCGCCATAGCCTTTGCCGCCTCGGTGCCGTTTGCGATCAGCGCCCACGCCCAGGCGATGGATCACAGCAAGATGGGCGGCATGAACATGCCCGGCATGAAGATGGACGGCTCGCCCGCCTCGATGACCGAGGGCGAGGTGCGCAAGGTCGACAAGGAAGCCAAGAAGATCACCGTCAAGCACGGCGACATCAAGAACCTGGACATGCCCGGCATGACCATGGTCTTCCAGGTCAAGGACGCCGCGCTGCTGGACAAGGTCAAGGCTGGCGACAAGGTGATGTTCACCGCCGAGAAGGCGGACGGCGCGATCGTCGTCACCGCCCTCGAGGCGGCGAAGTAAGCCCAGAAGATGAGGTTCCCGCGGATGGACTCGTCCAAACGCCGAACCCTGCAGACGCTGGCCAGCCTGGGCGCGCTGGCAGCCCTGCCGCGCGCCTGGGCNNGCCTGGGCGCAGGTCCGGGCCGTCGAACTGCGCGACACGCCGGCGTCGCGCTCCTACGACCTGACCGTGGCCGAGACCACGCTCAACGTCGCCGGCAAGCCCGCACAGGGCATCACGATCAACGGCACGATGCCGGGCCCCGCAGGTCGATGAGCCGATGACGAGTCCGTCATCTGGTAGTCACCCATCTGTGCTGTGCGCGCCGGCAGGATGCACGCCTTTTGGTTGTGCCGGGCTGGCGGCGCGAGCTACCGCGATTCAGCATGATTGAGGCTACCGACCTTCTCAGCGCGTCAGTCATCGGCTGGGATACTTTCGACTGCGTCGTGATTGGGGGAGGACCTGCCGGGCTGACTGCAGCCATTCATCTCCGACGGCATGGGCGCAGCGTGCGCTTGGTGGATTCGGGTGCCGGCCGGGCGCAGCGCATTGCGCGTGCCTTCAACGTTGCCGGATACCCCGATGGTGTGGTCGGCGGACATCTGCTCGAGCGGATGCGACAACATCTGCGCGCAGCGGACGGACATGTCACCTACGATTCGGTCGAAGATATTCGACGTTGCCCGGACGGCAGGCTCTTGCTCCGGCTAAGGCATGGAACGCTCCTGGCGCGCAACATCATCTTGTGCACCGGGGCCACGGATCCGGCGATCAACCTGCCCGGGATCGACGACGTGGCGTCGGCAGGCCTGCTGCGGACCTGTTCCTGGCAAGGAGTCGACGATCTATTCGGGAAGCGTGTCGGGGTGCTGGGCGATTCGCGCCTCGGCGTGCCTGGCACGGCCGATCTGCGGAAGGCGTGTGCGGAGGCGAGATTCATCGAGATCGACTGCGCGGCCGGGAAGGCTGAATACTCTTCATGCCATGCCGGACTCGAGCGTGTGCCCGGCGTCGCATCCCATGTCGCGTTGGCTCGCAACAGCGCCATCTTCGTGACGTGCGACGATGGTCGCGCCCATAAGTTCGACCTGCTGCTAGCAGCATTCGGCTCGCAGCCGCGAACGTACCTGGCGAATCGACTGGCAGTTCGGTTCGACGTTCACGGCGCAGTCGCGATCGATCCGACCGGACTCACGAGCGCAGACAATGTGTACGCTGCGGGCGACGTCGCGGGAGTGCCGTGCCAGATTGATGTTGCGATCGGTCGGGCAGCGGTAGCCGCTGCAGCCGTGCACGGCAGCTTGTAGGTCCGGTTCGCGTCTTCTCGTCGCCCCTGCGGAGGCCGCAAGAGGCCGCCGCTTGCGCACTCGCCGGGATGGCCATCTGGTTGATCTGTCGGAAGGCGGAGAGGGGGATCGCGTTTCTGCGACTGGCGTGCGATGACGAAAGTGTCATCGCGGCGTCGGTCTGTGGTTGGTGATGGCTTTCTAGAGTGTTCCTTGTGCGCGCCGTCGCGCACGCCATTGAACGCCGTTAGGAGCCTCCATGAACACCTATTTGAATCGCGCTGCGCTCGCGCTGAAGAACCCGATTCTTGCGGCAACGATTGCCGGCCTCGGGCTGTTCCCGGTACAGGGACACGCCAAGGACTCGCCTCTGGCGACGTATCGCTGCGTGGTTTCGGGGCAAGCAGATCAGTGCCACACGTCCGAATCGATGTCCGATGTTCGGATCGAGAAGCAACTCGTGCTCGGGCCCTATGCGCGCTACCTCGTCTACCGTGGCGAGAGCACGCGCGCCGCAGCCGCGAGAGCCCAAGCCCTTGGCGAGCAAACCATTGAGCGAACGGTGAGGATCACGAAGAGAGAACTCGGAGCGTTCCAGCGATACCAGCGTGCCATAGGGGNNGATGCACGTGCCAGCCCGGCCCGCGCCTTGACGATCCTCAAACCGATGCGCTGCCGCAAGATGCATACTTGATAAAATTTCTGGACTCGATCGCTCATGTTCCGCCGTCGTCAACAGCTCCGCCGCTGGGCCCTCCGGGTTCTGTTCGTGTGGCTGTTCGGTCTCGGCCTGGGCGTTGCCAATGCTTGCCTGGCCGCCCAGCAGTTCGCCGCGGGCGGTGACACGTTCCACGGGAAAGCCGAAGTGCAGGCCGCCGACTTTGCGGCGGCGCCCGCGGGGTGCGAGCATCACTCGGTCGCGGCGCCGGATCAGTCCCGGCATGATCCGGGTGACTCTTCGCCGAAGTCGAACTGCGAGAGTTTCTGCGAGCGGGCCGGCGTGACGATCCCGCCGCAGAAGTCCGTTCTCGACAACTACCAGTTCCATGTCCTGCCGCCTCCGATGGTGGCGGCCCTGATCGTGCCGGCGTCTGTTGACGTGTCGGCAGATGTGGGGGCACCGCGCCGGGTTGGCGCAAGGCCCCTTCCCATTTCAATCGCCTTCCTGCGCTTGGCGCTATAGAGGTCACGCGCAAGCAGCCGGCCTGCATGGCCGCGCTGCCTGCGTGCATCTCGCGTTCTTTCGAAGGCCGTCTTCAACGGCGGCGCCTCGGAAGACTGACCGTATCGCCGCTGTGATCTGAACCCCGGATCGCCCATGTGTCCGGCTCTCCGAGCGGCACCCAAGGAGAAGACGAAATGACGACCGTACTGGGTCAGGCGAATAGCGCATGGCCAGGCGTGCCGCGCTGGGCCGGCTCGCTGGTGGTGGGGCTGGCTCTCGGTGCTGCCGGGCCCGTTGCCGCAGTCGCTCAGGAAGCGCCGCTGGGGCGCGACCTACCGGGGTTGCTGGCCTACGCCCGTGCCCAGAGCCCGGAGATCCGTGCCATGCGCGAGGAAGCCGAAGCCGCCGCGCAGCGTGTCGGGCCGGCGGGGGCACTCCCGGATCCGGTGCTGCGCGTGGAACTCATGAACATCAACAACTACGGCAACGACGCTTCGCCCAGCCTGCTGCCGTGGAAGGTCGGTGAAACCAAGTACACCTTGATGCAGGCACTGCCCCTGTGGGGCAAGCGGGAGCTCAAGCGGGACGCCGCCGCCGCGGATGTGCGGCAGGCCGAGGCCCGCGCGAGTGCGACCTGGGCTGAGCTGGCGGCTCGAATCAAGGCGGCTTATGCGGAGTACTACCGTGCCGCAGGCAACGAGCGGCTGACCACGGAGGTGCTTGGACTGATGAGCCGGCTCGAGCAGGTCGCGCAGGCGCGCTATGCGGGCGGTCTGGCCGCCCAGGCGGACGCGATCCGCGCGCAGCTGGAGCAGACGGCGATGCGCTCGGAGCTGATCATGATCGACAGCGAGAAGCGCCAGATTCGTGCCCGGCTGAACGCGCTGCTGGCTCGCGAAAGCGGCGCACCGCTGGCCGAGCCCCTGGAACTGCGCGCGGCACCGACGCTGAATACCGCCGAGGCCTCGTCGTTGGCGGAGCGGGCGCGGTCGGGCAATCCGCAGATCCAGGCAGAGCTGGCCCGCGTGGCCCTCGCACAGAAGAGTCGTGACCTCACCCAGCGCAATCGCTATCCCGACCTTACTGTCGGCGTATCGCCTTCGCAGATGGGCTCGCGCATCACCACCTGGGGCGTGATGCTCGAGATGAACATCCCGCTGCAGCAGGACGCCCGCCGTGGTCAGGAGCGGGAAGCCGAGGCGATGGTCGCCGCGTCGCGGTCGAGAGCCGAAGCGCTGCAGCAGCAACTGGTCGGTGACCTGGGCGTGAACCTGGCCGGGCTCGAGGCCGCGCGGCGCAACGAGACGCTGCTGAGGACGCAGCTGCTGCCACAGTCGGAACTCGCCCTTCAATCGGCGCTGGCAGCCTACGAGACCGGCAAGGCCGAGTTCGCGATGTTGCTCGACGCGCAGCGCCAGATTCGCAAGGCCCGCCAGGAAATCCTGAAGACGCAGGTCGAAGCGCAGATGCGCCTGGCCGAGATCGAACGCATTGTGGGAGAAGAACTGTGAAAGCCGCCACAACCGTACTCATGATCGCCCTGATCGGCGCTGTTGGCGCCGGCAGCTACTGGCTGGGCTCGCAGTCGCGCAGCGCTGCACACTCGTCCGCCGAGGCAAGCCAGGAGTCGCCCTCCGCCGCCGCGCCGAAGCAACGCAAGCTGCTGTACTACCGCAATCCCATGGGGCTGGCCGACACCTCGCCGGTGCCGAAGAAGGACCCGATGGGCATGGACTACATCCCGGTCTACGAAGGCGAGGACGAGGCAACACCCAACGCCGGCCCAGGGGCTGCGGCCCAGGTGCGCATCAGCACCGAGAAGATCCAGAAGCTCGGTGTGCGCACCGAGCCGGCTGGCATGCGCTTGCTCGGCAAGACGATCCGGGCAGCAGGCCGCATCGAGCCGGACGAGCGCCGGACCTTTGCGGTGACAGCGAAGTTCGAAGGCTACGTTGAGCGGCTGCACGTCAGTGCGACCGGCCAGCCGGTGGCCAAGGGCCAGCCGCTGTTCGAGGCCTACAGTCCTGAACTGGTTTCGGCGCAGCGCGAGTACGCGATCGCCATGCAGGGGCTCGAGGCGATGAAGGAGGCCGGCACGGAGGCGCAGGCGGGCATGCGCCAGCTGGCCGAATCGAGCCTCGCGCGCCTGCGCAACTGGGATCTGTCGGCGCCGCAGGTGACGGCCCTGATGAAGTCCGGCCAGCCGCAGCGGACGATCTCGTTCCCGTCGCCGGTGACGGGCATCGTCTCCGAGAAGAAGGCTCTGCAGGGCATGCGCTTCATGCCGGGCGAGTTGCTGTACCAGGTGACCGATCTGTCGGCGGTCTGGGTGATCGCCGATGTGGCCGAGCAGGACATCGCCCTCATCAAGACCGGTGCCAAGGCGCGCGTCACGACCACGGCGTATCCGACCGAAGGTTTCGAAGGACGCGTCACGTACGTCTACCCCACCCTGAAGGCCGAGACGCGCAGCATCCCGGTGCGTGTCGAACTGGCCAACCCGGGCCAGCGTCTCAAGCCGGCGATGTTTGCCCAGGTGGAACTGGGTGTCGGTGGCAAGTCGCCGGTGCTGGCGGTGCCGGACTCTGCCGTGATCGATTCCGGCACGCGGCGGATCGTACTGGTCCAGGTCGGGGAAGGGCGCTTCGAGCCGCGCGAGGTCGAACTCGGCGCGCGGGCGGAGAACTACGTCGAGGTGCTGAAGGGCGTGCGCGATGGCGAACCGGTCGTCGTGGCCGCGAACTTCCTGATCGATGCCGAGAGCAACCTCAAGGCCGCGGTCGGAGGCCTCGGTGGGCATGCAGGACACGGCAGCCCCGCGTCTGGGAGCGCCGCGCCAGCGGTACCAGCGAAGCCGGACAAGCCGATGCCGCCGGCGGTGGTCGGCCACAAGGCCGAAGGCACGGTCGACAGCGTCGACGCCAAGAACGGCACGCTGAGCCTCAACCACGGGCCGGTCGCCACGCTGAAATGGCCGGCCATGACGATGGAGTTCAAAGCCGCCAACGCGTCGCTGCTCGGCGGCCTCAAGCCGGGTCAGGCCGTGCGCTTCGAGTTCGTCGAACGCCAGCCGGGTGACTTCGTCGTGACGTCTATCGCCCCGGCCGGAGCCGTCCCCAACGTGGCGCCGCGGGCCAGGCCAGCCGCACCGGCGGCCAGCGCGGGCCCATCCACCCACTCCGGCCACTGAGCAGAGGGCGCCATGCTTTCCAAGATCATCCAGTGGTCCGGAAGGAATCCCTTCCTGGTCCTGCTCGCGACACTGTTCATCGTCATCGGCGGCATTCTTGCGGTGCTGAAGACGCCGCTGGACGCCTTGCCAGACCTGTCCGACGTGCAGGTCATCGTCTACACCGAGTACCCCGGCCAGGCGCCGCAGGTGGTCGAGGACCAGGTGACCTACCCGCTGACCACCGCCATGCTGGCGGTGCCGAAGTCGAAGGTGGTGCGCGGCTTCTCGTTCTTCGGGGCCTCGTTCGTCTACGTCATTTTCGAGGACGGGACCGACATCTACTGGGCGCGCAGCCGGGTGCTGGAGTACCTGAACTTCGCGTCCGGGCGACTGCCCAAGGGGGTGTCGCCCTCGCTCGGGCCCGATGCAACCGGCGTCGGCTGGGTGTACCAGTACGTGCTGCTGGCCAAGGACCGCACGCTCGCCGAACTGCGCACGATCCAGGACTGGTACGTGCGCTACCAGCTCACCAAGGCGCCTGGTGTGGCTGAGGTCGCTTCGCTCGGCGGCTTCGTGCAGACCTACCAGGTCACGGTCGATCCGCTCAAGCTGCGCAGCTACGGAATCCCGCTGATGAAGGTGTCTCAGGTCATCCGCGATTCCAACCGCGACGTGGGCGGCCGCGTGGTCGAGATGGCCGAGACCGAGTTCATGGTTCGCGGCAAGGGCTATCTGCGCGGCAAGAACGACATCGAGACCCTGGTGCTCAAGAGCGAGGGCGGCACGCCGGTGCTGATTCGGGACGTGGCGCGCGTCGAGATGGCGCCCGACGAGCGGCGCGGGTTGTCGGAGCTGAACGGCGAAGGCGAGGTCGTCTCCGGCATCGCGATGTCGCGCTTCGGGCAGAACGCGCTGGAGGTGATCCACAACCTGAAGGCAAAGGTGACGGAGATCTCCGCGGGCCTGCCGGATGGCGTGTCGATCCAGGCCGTCTACGACCGGTCGGACCTGATCCATCGGGCCATCGACACGCTCAAGCGCACGCTGATCGAGGAGAGCCTGATCGTCGCCGTGGTCTGCGTCGTGTTCCTGATGCACGTGCGCTCGGCGCTGGTGGCCATCCTCATGCTGCCGGTGGGCGTCCTGATCTCATTCATCGCCATGAAGCTGTTGGGCATGAACTCCAACCTCATGAGCCTGGGCGGCATCGCGATCGCCATCGGGGCGATGGTCGACGCGGCCATCGTGATGATCGAGAACGCGCACAAGCACCTCGAGCGGCTGCCCCCTGTCCACACCGTCAAGCAGCGTGCCGACGCGATGCTCGACGCCTGCAAGGAGGTCGGGCCGGCGCTCTTCTTTTCGCTGCTGATCATCACCGTGTCGTTCCTGCCGGTCTTCACGCTCGAGTCGCAGGAAGGGCGGCTCTTCGCGCCGCTGGCCTACACCAAGACGTTCTCGATGGCCGGTGCGGCTCTGCTGTCGGTGACGCTGGTGCCCGTGCTGATGATGCTGTTCATCCGCGGCAAGATCATGCCGGAAGCGAAGAATCCGCTGAACCGCTTCATGATCTGGATCTACCGCCCGATCATCGCCGGCGTGATGCGCTGGAAGAAGCTGACGATCGCGCTGGCCGTCATCGCCATGGCATTGACCTACTTCCCCGCCTCCAAGCTCGGCAGCGAATTCATGCCGACGCTCAACGAGGGCACGCTGCTGTACATGCCGGCCTCGCTGCCTGGCATGTCGATCACCAAGGCAGCCGAGGTGTTGCAGACCCAGGACAAGATCATCAAGAGCTTCCCGGAGGTCAGTTCGGTCTATGGCAAGGCGGGCCGTGCGAACACCGCGACCGACCCCGCCCCCATCGAGATGTTCGAGACGGTGATCAATCTGAAGCCGCAGGAAGAGTGGCGGCCGGGCATGACCACCGACAAGCTGATCGCCGAGATGGACAAGGCCTTGCAGTTTCCGGGCGTGTCGAATGCCTGGACGATGCCGATCAAGGCACGCATCGACATGCTCTCCACCGGCATTCGCACGCCGATCGGCATCAAGGTCTTCGGCAAGGATCTCGGCGAGATGGAGAAACTCGCCAAGGAGATCGAGGCGGTGGTCAAGGCGGTGCCCGGCACGACTTCGGCCTTCGCGGAACGCCTGACGGGGGGCAGCTACCTGAACATCGAACCCAACCGAGAGGCACTGGCCCGATACGGCCTGTCGGTCGGTGAACTACAGGACATCATCGGGACTGCGCTCGGTGGCGAGATGGTCACGACGACGGTCGAGGGCCGCGAGCGCTTCGGCGTGACGGTGCGCTACCCGCGCGAGCTGCGCACCCACCCGGAGCAGATCGAGCGTGAGGTGCTGGTGCCCACGATGGGCGGTGCGATGGTGCCGCTGGGGCAGGTCGCCAGAGTGAGCGTGGCGCGCGGCACGCCCGGCATCCGCACCGAGAACGCATTGCTGTCCGCGTACATCTTTGTCGACATTCGTGACCGTGACATCGGTTCTTACGTCGCGGACGCCCGCAAGGCGGTGGCCGATCAGGTGAAGTTCCCGCCGGGCTACTACATCACCTGGAGCGGCCAGTTCGAGTACATGGAGCGTGCCGTCGAAAAGATGAAGGTCGTCATCCCGGTGACCTTGCTGACGATCTTCCTGCTGCTCTACCTGAACTTCAGGCGGTTGACGGAGACGTTGATCGTGATGCTGTCGGTGCCCTTCGCCCTGGTCGGAGGCGTGTGGCTGATGTGGTGGCTGGGCTACAACTTGTCGGTGGCCGTGGCCGTCGGCTTTATCGCATTGGCCGGGGTCGCGGCGGAAACCGGCGTCGTGATGTTGATCTACCTCGACCATGCCTGGGCCGAGGCACGGGAGCGCTGCCGCGCCGAAGGGCGCTTGCCCGGTCCGGCCGACCTGTACGGCGCGGTGATGGAGGGGGCGGTCGAGCGCGTGCGTCCGAAGATGATGACGGTGGTGGCCATCATGGCCGGCCTGCTGCCGATCATGTGGGGCACCGGCACCGGCTCGGAGGTGATGAGCCGCATCGCCGCGCCGATGGTCGGCGGCATGATCTCATCGACCGTACTGACGCTCGGGGTGATCCCGGCGCTCTACGCGCTGGTCAAGCAATGGCAGCTCAGGAGGGAGGCGCTTTCTGCGCCGGTCCCTTCCACACAGGAAACCTTGGCCCCTTCGGCGGCCGCGTGAGGACGGTGCCATGA
>CXWL01010214.1_pt1 | contig 14632 bp, 7 predicted proteins | sample 590931 | NCBI WGS metagenome assembly CXWL01 (sample SAMEA3498368, study PRJEB10139) | groundwater metagenome | biome: water well; material: biofilm material | place: Germany | collected 2015-04-27 | reverse complement strand
TGATTATAGAAAGCGGTATTGCAGATTTACTGGAAGATTGGCCGTTTCCTGATGAGATCAGACAATTGGGGCATGCAAAAAATGAATTGATTCAGGAAATCAAAACCTATTTTGATCTTCAAAAAAAGCTCAGCCCCTATCAAGGACATTTGCTTGTGATGCATGCTGAGAACGATGATTGCTTGGACCGTTCGCACGCCGAACGTTTGTATACCTGGAGTGGTAGTCGCAACAAACGACTGGTCATATTTCCAGAGGGCGACCACAATACAATCTTTTCCTGTAATGCTGCGGGCTACCTTAATGAACTAGCAGAATTTATTCGACCTTTAGGATGGGTGAACCCATTTAGATCAAGGTACTACGAGAGCATGAGTTGTCTGGTTGATGACAAAAACATGCAACAACGTATCGTTGATTTAATAGCCCGCGAACATGCCGAAGATTCGATAAACTACTTTGAGCGCATTACACAGGAAAATAATCACACCGAAGTTTGGCAAAAAGGGCTGGCCACAGCTCGGGAATGGCTTAGATTAATCAATGGTAATTCGATATCCCAATCCGAGCTCAAGACATTAATAGCTAGTGTTCATGCCAATCGTTTTAGAACCAGTGGGTGGTATGAAATGGCAGGCGGCATCTACTATTGGGTTCGATCAAAAGGGGTGCCGGTATTACCTTCCGAACAGTTTTTTGCAAGTGAACCTCAGCTAAGTCGAAAAGAACTCCAGCAAACCAAGCCTTCTGACTTTGCACATTCATTGCTTAAAATATTTGAGGAATACCATCAGGAGGATCCCAGCAGCAAAGCGTGGTCTTCGGGTTTAGATGTTATTCAGGCATGGATGCGTTTGATAGAAAATCAGGAAGTCAGTCGTTTTGAAGTTTCGGCGTTAGTTGAAATCTCGGTTGAAAATGAACAAAAATTTCTAAGTTCAACTTGGACACAGACATTAATCGGAATTTGTAACTGGTGCAAAACACTAGGTTACCCGGATCTGATTCCAGAGAAATATCAGTTTTTGTTAAAATGATCATCTATTCTCCATACCAGCCGTTGGCCATTTTGTTTAAGCTTATACAATTACGGCCAAATTCAGACTGTCACGACCGTTATAATCAACCCCTAAATTTTATTGAAACAGACACTCAGAAGGTTGAAATTGTGTTATTTCATATCCCTCCCCAATAATAACCCCCGTTAGGTAAATTACTATCCATTCCAAAACCTTGGCATTATATGTTGCCTTAGTATTCGTTGCCATAACGAGAGCAGACAATTAATTACTTTTAATTGCCTGATATTTAAACTAATCTACACCCGTCCCAAAATAATAATAATAAATCCCCCATTGGGTTGGAGTTTTCATGCAATTCCGTCCATCGGTAAGGCAGCTTTGCTTGGTGGCTATGGCTGTCAGCATTGAAATTGCAGGCAATCAATTGGCACTTGCCATTGAAACATTGCCCGAAATGACCATAACAGCGCCACGAAAACCACTGGAAGACCAGATAAACAATCCTCAATTACTGGAAGAAGATGATATAACCATCGCCCATGAACGCAGTATTGCCGATGTCATCCAGGGATTTCCTGGGATAAGTTCAACCAAGGCTGGCGGTTTTGGACAAACTCAACCATTGAATATTCGTGGTGCTAGTGGGCAAGGCGTGGTTACCTTGGATGGTTTACCTTTGCTGCAGTCGGCTCCCGGATTCCTGAATCTGGATACGTTACCTACGGAAGCAATCCAAAAGGCGGAAATCGAACGCGGGCCTGGTGCTGCATATAACTCATTCCAGGCTTTAGGCGGGGCAATAAGCCTTTATACGAAGGACCAACAAGATACTACCGGTGGCAAGCTTTCCGTAGAAGGCGGCAGCTTCGGTATCCTTCGGGAAACCCTGCAAAGTGGGCTTACCGGAAAATTTGGCCGAATGACTGTCACGCTAAGCCGCGCTGACGCGTTTGATGGTGCCCATCTTGCCAACTCTGCCAATAATCCAGAGCGTGAACCCTCTCATTTTACACAAGGGATCATGCGTTTTTCCTCCGACTTATCGTCTCGTTTGTTGTGGCAGGGTTCAATGCTTTACAGGAAATCGAGAGTGGGCTTTGACAAATTCGGCATCGACGGACAGGGACGGGTCGCGTTTCAAGACGATGCCAATAGTGCCGCTAAGGAAGAAACATGGTTGGCGCAGAATAGTCTCAGTTATAAAGTGACTTCAAACTGGAACACTCACTTACAACTGGGCTTTACCCAATTAGTTACCCGCATTAATGCAGGGTCATTACAAAATGGTGTGACCAGTCGACTGTTTCTGGCGAATTGGCGCAATACCCATACAATTATCGACAATGACAAGCAAAAACTACAATGGCATGTTATCTGGGGAGGTCAAGGCCGGCAGGAACAAGGTGAATCGGCAACTAATGGTTTCAGCCAAGAACGCACGATGGCATCTGGTTTTATTGACACCCAGGTCCAGTTCAGCAACTTGAGTGCAGAAGCAGGGGTTCGCGTCGAACATTTTGACCAATTTGGTGATCATCCCTTATTTAAAACCGCTACGGCATGGCAGATAAAGCCTGATTTGACATTGCGGGCTTCAGGTGGAACCGGTTACCGCCTGCCTAGCTACACCGAACTACTGTTCCTATTTTTCGGTAATCCGCAGTTAAGACCTGAGCGTTCGGCCAGTGGCAATTTAGGCTTGGAATGGTATCCGGTGACGGCCATGAAAATAAATCTCAATGGTTATTACCATAGTTACCGAGATCTCATTACACCCGCCTACGATCCGCACCGCGGCCCTATTAGCTTAAATGTTGCCGATGCCAGCGTTGCTGGAATGGAGCTGGATTCCCAATATGCCTGGACGGATTCTTTGGAAACAGGCATCAGCTATACCTATGCCGACAACCGTGATTTAAATACGGATAAAAACCTGCCATTGCGTCCCCAACATATAGCACGGGTTTGGGGACAACAGAAATTGACGCACCTTCCTGTTATATTGTGGGCAGAGACTGTTATTCGAAGTACCACTTGGAACGATGTTGCCAACACTATTCCCGTCAATGGATCTGTCCAGGTCAATGCGACAATCCGTTATATGCTCGCGGGCAATGCTGAAATATACTTGCGTGGCGAGAACCTGACCAATAATCGTACCCCACAATTTTACAGCACCGATATGCCGGGCGTTGCTGTTTATGGTGGATTCAAGCTGGATTTTTAGCTATGGCAAATTAAGAAAACTATTACCACTGCCAATACAAATTGCCAAATCCCAAGTAATGTTTTTTTCAAATGAGTGTTGCTTCCGATCAAAAACTAGTATTGTCGGTTCTTCCTTACTGTAAGTAACTGCTTTTTTATGAAAAAAACAACCGCAACAAATCCTTCTGTCGATGACAGTCGGTTTTCTGCAATAAGCTGGCCAACTGTGATCGCACCGTGTTATAACTCACCTGATGACGATCAGCTATTTCTTTGAGTGAATAACCGGTCACCAGCCCTTGCAAGACCTTACCTTCTTGAGGTGTCAATCGGTAGCCTTTTAAAAATTGTTCATAAAAGTTGGTAGGCGTTGAATTCGCCTCTGTCAATAACAACAGCACTTTTTCGGTTAAAAGATCCTTCGGCAAACCAGGTGGAGCTTCGGCCATGAGCAAGGGCAGACTTTTAATTTTCAAAGCCGAACCTGCTAAAGGTCTGGCCAGCGTCCAACGATGACCGACTCCCCGTTTAGCCAAGTCCAGCATCGAGGCAAGATGCTGACGGCCAAGCGGTGTCATCGAACTAAGCAGTCCGTTTTTTATCGTCAAACTCTCTTGTTTGTCGAGCCACGTTAATGCTAACTCATTGGCATATAACACCTTAGCCTTTAGATTGATCGAGATGATGCCCACCTTCAGTTGATTAACCGCCGTTTCATGCGCATCAATACCGGCCTTCAACGTATCCAACTGCCGGGCAATAGCCTGCGCTCGGCTGATATGACCGACCAGAACAGCAAAACGATCCCGGTCGGCTTGCGAAAAGTGCGCTGAACCCAGCGGCCGATCAATCGCCAGAATCGACGTGTGGGCAGGGTCCGCCGACAATGATGTGTACATGCTGTGCTCAATGTCGAGCGGATGCAGAAATTCATTAAACCAAATCGAGCGTTTAAAAACCGCCTTGTCCACCAGTTGATCGACCGAATAAACCCGGTCCACCGTGTTCAGTCCCTGATTGAGCAAGGCCTGGCTCCATAAATCATGCTGATAATAATACTCGCCATACGCCACAAACGCTTCAATCGGCAGATTAAAACAAGTTAGCTCCGTTTCATGAGCCCCTGCACCCACCGTCATCGTAAACGCCGCATGGCCGCCAAAGAGTTTGGCTAATGTTTCCAAAGCAACAGACCACTCCATCGGTTCGGTGGCAGAGCGGTAGATAGCGGCAATCAGCGCCAGCGTGGCGTCATTTTGTGTCATGGGCAGCTAAAAACAGTTTCGGAATCGACACGCTACTCTACAGAATAGGGCATCAAGCCTTTACGAGGCCTAACTCTGCAACAAAGCGTTCGATAGACGTTAACGCCGTGGTGTGATCTTGGGTCAAATAAGCCAGATGAATTGTTTATAAAAAAATTGGCTTTATCATCCATTTGTATGATGCATTCTTAAAAAAATTGAATTATTGTCGTAACCCACAGAGGGATAATGATTATCTAATTAACACAAACTAGAAAAAGCCGTAGTACCTACCGAAATAAATAGTTTGGACTTATTTGAAAAATTATATCCCAAAAATTAATATTGACCTTTTTAAGGAAAATAATTTTTAATAACCTTAAAATTGGCTTAATAAAAATAATAAAAAGCTAAACCTACAGTAATGTAGGGGCAGAAAGTCGCGGATCCCAAAAGGAAAGCCGGACTGCCGTTAACTCATCTGCGTTAGAGATGATTGACCGTATTAGGTGTGTGACTGTTTGGCAGCAAGGTTGCCGTTCAATCCAGAACTCACTGATGACGAATCGGGCGCAACAAGGCAGAGCCAAACCATGACTGGCCTGGCGCTCAACGCGAGAGTATGGCTATGATTGTCCAACAACATATCAACAACCGTGGGGTCCAAAAACTTTTGGGTGATGCGTGTTGTTCACTTCGTTTACTCCTTCCCCTACACTCTGGTTTCTGGTTGTCGGGCAAGTTCCGGAAGTAAATAATAATGACTCGCATCCTTTTGGGTGATCATAATGAATTAAGCCGACTGGCTATACGTTCGCTACTCAATGCACAAGCTGATATCGAGCTGATCGGTGAAGCCTGCTCATTTCAGGAATTGCTCTACTTAAGTCATCAACTCAAGCCCGACTTGATTTTGTTGGAACTGTGTTTAAGCGATGGCGATGTCACCTCAAAAATGACTGATCTATTGGAAAGCAGCCCTTTAGTGCTAGTTTTGACCGCTTGCAAAGAACGTGTGGCACATCTGCTGGCTTTAAGGTCAGGTTCCATCGGTATCATCACCAAAGACCAAAGCCTCGAAATGATTCTAAAGGCCATTCGTTCAGTTTCTGCTGGGGAAGCCTGGATTGACCGTTCCATAGCACAGGAACTATGTTACAACTTCAGTCATCCCGAGGCTTTTTCATCTTCAGTTGAAATTTCAGACACCTCATTAAGAGCTAAGCGAGTCAATTTATCATCACGAGAGATTGAGATCGCCAGGCTGGCTTCTCATGGACTTTCTTCCAAAAAAATTGCTTCGGTTCTGTTTATTAGCGATAAAACTGTTCGTAATCAGTTAGCGGTCATTTACAGTAAGCTGGACATCGCCAATCAGTTAGAACTGGTGTTTCATGCGACTGAGTTAGGTCTAAAATGAATAAAAACGAACTACTCATCATTACATAGAACTAAGCAATAGGGACAATTGTCACAGTTCACATCGTGACAATTGTCCCTTTTTTAATGAATGGAATTATGCAACACTTTGATTTTTCCAAAATGTCAAAAGAGCAACGATCTATGAATACAGAAAAGGAAAAAAGGCAGCAACCGAGACACTACGGCACTTTTTCAGTTCAATTACGCAGTGCAAAACCAGCCAAACAACTGCTGAAGGTTCATACCATAGCCGACAATATCAGTCAGGGTGGCTTATATCTACAAATGCCCTATGACGTAGATATTGGCTCGATCTTATTTCTCCTGATAGGATTTCCCAATGGCGCCAAATTGGCCGCCTTTGGGCAGGTATTGCGTTTGGAATCCAAAAATCAGTCATTATTCGGAGTGGCGATTTGTTTTCGACACAGTCGTTTGTTGACAAGTCTTGCTGCCTAAAATTTTCTACTCACCCTCTGCCCACTCGATCCGTTCACACGCCAAATTAGGCGGACCTGTTTATCACTAAAAAACAGACCCTTAGAACCCTTCATTAAACACCATTTCAGAATAATCGGGACAATTGTCCCGAATATATAGTGACAACTGTCCCGGTAAGTTCGGGACAATTGCCTCATGACAAGCGCATTTTTAATAATCACAATTAAGATGACACTATATAAAAATGTTCAATAGTCAGCAGGGTCAACTTAGAACTTATCCTTCTACACGCTATGTCGATAGTGTTAAGGGCATGTAATACATAATAAAAATAATAGAATCATAAGGAAAAGATTATGAAAAAATATAATATCCTCATCAAACATATCTTAATAGGAATAAGTTTTATATCCATGACACTGATAAGCCAGCCCACGTTGGCTGTCGGTGCCGATGTTTTGATTTTAAATACAACCGATATCGGTAGCGAAGCGGCTGCGGCGGCAGCAGATGGGTTGACGGTTGACGTTGTCTCGCCAACCCAATGGGGTACGATGACGACTGCGGACTTTGCGGCATATAAAGCAATTGTATTGGGTGATCCCAATTGTCTGACAGGTACTGATTCAATTGCCGCAGCCGAAGCAAACAAAGCCGTTTGGGGGGCTGCGATCACAGGAAACGTCATCCTCATCGGCACAGACGAAGTCTTACATGGCAAAAATCTAGTCAGTGAAAAAGGCATTGCTTTTGCCGCCTCTAAGCCCGGTAAAACAGGCGCGTTTATCTCGCTCAGCTGTTATTATCACGGTGCTACTCCGTTAACACCTGTACCGTTGCTTGATGCCTTCGGCGGACCTGGTTCTTTCACAATGACCGGTGTGGGCTGTTTCAACGCTGCACATATTGTTGCTACCCATCCTGCATTGACCGGCTTGGACGACACGTATTTGTCTGACTGGAATTGTTCAGTGCATGAAGCTTTTGATACTTGGCCGCTCGGCTTTGAGGTCTTGGCTATTGCTCAAGGTGCCGGAACGACCTTCACTGCAACTGACGGAACTATCGGCATCCCCTATATTCTTGCTCGCGGTGTAGCCGTCATCAGTGATATCAAATTAGATCCAACTACGGCAACTAATCCATTAGGCGCGACGCATATATTGAACGCTTCGGTCGCAGAAAATGGCACACCGTCAGTCGGTGTAACGGTGAGCTTCAATGTCATTGCCGGACCCAATGTCGGCCTCAACAGTACCGGTGTAACAGATAGTTTAGGGCATGCTACCTGGAGTTACAGTTCATCAGTTGCTGGAATCGATACCATCGAAGCCACATTTGTCGATAGTTTGGGTAGAACACAGCGTTCTGGTCGGGTGACGAAAGAATGGATTGGGGTTCCACCCATCGCTTGTAAGGCTGGCACCGATTTTTCTGTAAATGAAGTAACAAGTTTTAGCCTGAGTGGTTCAGCTTCCAGCGGCGGTGTAGCACCACTGAGCTATTCATGGTCGCAGACTCTACCGCTTACCGGTGCAAACTCCGCTACCCCAGCAGGCACCACACCGATAGTAAGCAGCAATACGGATTATAACTTTGCCCTGACCATCACGGATTCAACGGGTCAAACGGCAACATGCGGTGTTGTGCTGACCGTGATTAATTCAGATACGGGACCTGATTGCGTCAATGCCTCCGCATCACCTGCCATGTTGTGGCCACCAAATCACAAGTTGAAGGTAGTTAGAGTGACCGGTGTAGTAGACACAAAATCCGGCGCCACCATTATGATAACTAGCGCTAGGCAGGACGAACCTACCAGTGGTTTAGGCGATGGTGATACAGGCCCTGATGCCGCCTTAGGTGGCCCAACTGCGAGGGTCCGTGCTGAACGTGATGAAGAGCGAGCTGTATCAGCGCCATCGGGATTGATGGATGAAGAAGATGGAAATGGCCGTGTAGTTCATTTAGGTTTTATAGCGACCAATGCACTGGGTCAGAGTTGCACAGGCGATGTAACAGTTGGTATACCCCATGATAAGAAACATGCGCCGGTAGATGATGGTCCTCTTTATGATGCCACTCAAATGTCGAAGCCAAGATGTGATTCATCCGATCATAGCAAGGAACACTGTGAGCTGGAAGGGCATGGTGACGAATAGTTTCACTAGAAGTTAGATATGAACAATCAAGCCAGGCACAACTTCGCTGAGCGGTTAAATTAAAAAGTGATTGTGTGGTTGAAAACCAAATATGATTGAAAATCAAGACCACATTATTTCGGCATTACGCTTTTTCAAAAACCGACATGTAATTGGTCACCTTCCGTAGGTAGAACAAATCGAAGCTAGGCAGCAGCAAAAATAATTTAACAGGGGAAATAACAATGAAAAAAATACCAATTGGGCTGATCCAGCGTTGGTTGTTGCAAAAAGCATCAACTCATACGGTTCGTATAAGCCTCCAATGCCTAATCACCTTTTTACTGGCCTTGACATTAACATCCCTTGCGGAGGCAAGTGTTTTTTACAAATTTGATGTGATTGCAAAAACTGGCCAAGCGGGTTTGCTTGGACTCGGAAGTGGCCCCTCAATTAACGATAATGGCAGTGTCGCTTTTCAGGGTGTTGTAACGGGAGGTCAAAGTATTTTTGTTGGCGATGGTAATACCGATCCAATCAATATAACACCAGGTTTTATCGGAGCAACACGAACATTTTCACAAACCGTACAAATAAACAATGCGGGCAAAGTTATTGCTCGAGATCAAGTTGCTGGAGCCCCGCCTAGAAATCTAGTGCGAATTTGGGACTCCAAGGCTACCCCATTGGATTCATTTGCGGTCGTAGCCAGAGGAACTCCATCAGACCTCTTTGATGCTGTTATTGGTTTTAATTCACTAAATAACAACCTTGCGCTAGAGAATTTAGCCATTACAGGGGGGAATGGCGATGGTCTATGTGACGTTGGCGAAAGCTGTGTGGAGCAAAGTGTATTTACTGCATTTAAAGGGCTCAGCGACTTTCTGGCAACGCCTCAAAGATCGTTAACTGCAAGTCTTACTGATCCAGGCATTTATAATCTTGTTTCTGTAAGTCTTCCCCTCCAGCCCATGATAGCCGATAACGGTAAAATTGTTGCGCGTGCAGGCAACCTACCGATTGATCCAATTAAATTATATGAAAACTACTTACTAGCTTCCGTTGATATTGCCACTTCCAGTATGGGGTTTATCACGTTAGGTGAAAGTCCGGGAATTAGCGACAATGGAAAAGTTATAGTTTTTTATGGTGATCTTAGCGCATCCGGTGCTGCGGCATTAAATACTACTTCCGGACCTGGAATATTTGCAAGTATCGATGAAGGAAGCATTGATGGTGACATCACCGCTTCTCGAAAAATTATTCGTCTGGCTGGCACGCTTGGCGAATTGGGTAAGGATAACACCGATAGCACACTAAAATCACTTACCTTTGCGGGTTACGAGGACAATAGGGTTGGTGTTATTCACCAAACCATTAATGGCACAGATACGCTAGTCGTGACGTTCGTTGCAGCACCTGACGGTGCTTGCACAGCGCTACAATGCGACAAGGGACTGCTGTTTTCAAATGCAAACAAAGGCCTATGGGCTATTCGTGTTGACTTAAATAAAACTTGCGTTTCGCCAACTGCGCCAGATAAAGCGCTAACTACAAATCCATCTTCTGATGATATAGTTGTAGGTGAAACCATACAGGCAGGTTTAGATAAAATTTGCAACACAACAGCCTCTTCTACTTCTCGCCAGCGAGCATCTGTTGGTAGCCGATATAACTACGAATTAAAAGATTTAGTCCCTGTTATTCAGGTTGGTGATAAAGTTCCCCTATCCACAGGACCAATCGCCGATATAGCCATTTATGACCCCATTACCCTTGCTGATGGAAAAAACAGTAACAATCAACCTCGCGTCCAGTTCCCGGGTGAACACCGAATTGCGTTCTGGGCAAGAACGGCTACTGGCAACTTTGTCATTCGTGCCAGCTACCTGGACTCAGACGGAGATTCATTGCTTGACCATTGGGAAACGGATGGCCTGGATATTGATCAGGATGGTATTTCTGATTTTGATCTTTCAAAATTTGATCCGGCTGCCCAAATAAAACCGGACCCTACAAAAAAAGATATATATGTTGAAATAGACTATATGGAATGCAAAATAGGTAGCTGCCCGAATAATCCAAGCGTTACCCATAGCCATAGGCCCCAAACAGCTTCTATTGCGTCAGTTAAGACTGCCTTTGCAACTGCCCCCGTAAAAAATCTCAATAATGCAACTTCCTCACAGGGAATTCAACTTCATGTGCTTGTAGATGAGCCTTTGTTTGAGGCAAGCCCATTGACTTTTAATGCGCGTCAACCAGGAATTCGAGATGATTTTCTTGATATAAAAATAGGTGATAATGGTTCTATTCCAATTGGACAGCCCTGTGGCGTTACGCAGAATGATGGACATTTAGGAACCAAAAATGAGAGAAGTGATGTTGCTAATTGCCCAAAGACTCTTCATGCACGTCATTTAACTGAGCGGTACGGGATATTTGGTCAAGAATATGTTAGTACCCCTCCTGGAAGTAGTGGAGTAGCCAAAATTGGTGGCAGCGACTTTATGGTCACACTCAGTAAACAATTACCCACCAAAGATGGGTTTGACGTAACTTGGAAAAGGACAGAACGTCTATGGCGAGGCTCTTCGTACAACACAACGGCACTAAAAGAGCAGATTGATGCAGAGGCTGCAACATTTATGCATGAATTTGGGCACACCCTTGGTTTATTACATGGAGGGAATAAACTTCTCGTTAATTACAAACCAAATTATATCAGTATCATGAATTACTCTAGGCAATTCAATAGCGTTGGACGTGATTTTTTCGATGCATTTAATGGCGTTTTACCGCCAGGTTCTGGTGTAAAAATAGCCAGAATCAAAAGGGATATCACCTATTCGAGATTGCTTGGAGACACTTCTCTAAATCGTTCACTACATCCTGATCTAAACGAAAACGCGCTAGTTGAGAGCGTCGGCATTCAAGACGATTCCCCCAAGGATAGGATAACTTACACTGGACAGAATCCAAATATAGCTAATTTTGTTGTTAATCCCACAGGCAATTTTACTGCTATTACGTCAAGTAATGGACCCATCGACTGGGATCTTAATCAAACCATTGTTTTCGGAACTGTTACTTCTGATACTAATGTAGTAGATGTAACACCTGCGAATAGTTCTGTTAAAGTCTTTGATTTTAGTCCAAATGAGATTTTACAGGACTTTGATGACTGGTCAGCTCTCCAGTATGGATTCAGAAATTCACCTTATTTTGCTGCTGGCGGAAGTACGGAAATAATATCCACAGATTCCAAAGTCGTTGAACCAACGGCCATTGAAGTTCTTAATAGTTTCTTAGCGGGAATACCAGATTATGATGACGATGGACTGCTTAACGAGAATGACAACTGTCCAACCGTTTCCAATGTTGATCAGATGGATAGTAACGGCAACGGCTTCGGTGATGTATGCGAACCAACGGGTGACGCGCTGTTCCCCGAAATTGTTACTGTCCCAGACATTGTTGGTTTGCCAGAAAATGAAGCAAGGCTGAATATAAGTGCAGTTAGGCTAGCGGTAACCAATGTAACCGCCGAAATGAGTAGTTCAGTTGCAGCCGGATCGGTTATTTTTCAATCCCCAGAATCTAATTCACTTTTGGATGTAGGCGGAGGCGTTAATTTTGTTGTGTCAACGGGCAATACACCCCCAGTGGCAGTGCCCAATGTAAATGGATTGCTAGAGGGTGATGCAACTCTTGCACTAATCAATGCCGGATTAACTATTGGAACGATTAGCCTTCAACCCAATAATACTGTACCTCTTGATACAGTTATTAGCCAAACACCGGAAACTGGATTTTTTGTCGCTCCAGGTGCAGCAATTTCATTGGTGATTTCGTCTGGCGTTAATAGTGCGGTTACTGTGCCAAGTGTAGTTAATTTATCCCAGGCCGATGCTACAGCGGCGATTACCGGTGCAGGCTTGATCGTCGGTACCGTAACAACGGCTACCAGCTCCATCGTCGCTAGCGGTTTGGTCATCAGTCAAAATCCAGCTTCCGGCACTAATGTCAATTCCGGCAGTGCGGTAGACTTAGTGGTGTCGTCCGGCCCCACCTTGATCACGGTGCCAAATGTCGTGGGTCAAGTCCAAGCCATTGCGGAAGCGGCATTGACAACGGCTGGTTTGGTCGTCGGTACGGTAACCCCAACGTCTAGCGCAACCGTACCGGCCGGTTCGGTGATCAGCCAGAATCCGGCAGCCGGTGCAGGTGTAGCGTCCGGCAGTGCGGTAGACTTGGTGGTCTCTTCCGGCCCCGCCTTGATCACAGTGCCGAGTGTGACCGATCAACCCCAAGCCGCGGCTGAAACGGCAATTACCGGAGCAGGTTTAATCGTCGGTACCGTGACAAACGCTTCCAGCACCACGGTGTCCGCCGGTTCGGTGATCAGTCAAAATCCGGCCGCAGGCACGCCAGTCGCTTCTGGCACAGCGGTAGATTTGGTGGTCTCGTCCGGACCCGCCTTGATCACGGTGCCGAATGTCATCGGTCAAACCCAAGCTGCTGCGGATACGGCGTTGACAACGGCTAGTTTGGTCGTCGGCACGATAACCACGGCGTCCAGCGCAACAGTACCAACCGGCTCGGTCATCAGCCAGAATCCGGCAGCCGGTTCAGGTGTAGCGTCCGGCAGTGCGGTCGATCTGGTGATCTCTTCCGGCCCCGCCTTGATTCCTGTACCGAATGTAGTCGATCAACCTCAAGTCGCGGCTGAAATCGCAATTACGGGTGCAGGACTGGTAGTTGGCACGGTAACGCCGCAAAGCAGTAATACCGTACCAACCGGCTCGGTCATCAGCCAGAATCCGGCAGCCGGTGCAGGCGTAGCGCCCGGCAGTGCGGTCGATCTGGTGGTCTCGTCCGGACCCGCCTTGATCACAGTGCCGAATGTCATCGGTCAAACCCAAGTAGCTGCGGATAGGGCGTTGACAACGGCTGGTTTGGTCGTCGGCACGGTAACCACGGCGTCCAGCACAACGGTACCAACCGGTTCGGTCATCAGCCAGAATCCGGCGGCAGGTGCAGGCGTAGCGTCCGGCAGTGCGGTAGACTTGGTGGTCTCGTCCGGCCCCGCCTTGATCACAGTGCCGAATGTAGTCGATCAACCTCAAGTCGCGGCTGAAACGGCAATTACGGGTGCGGGACTGGTAGTTGGCACGGTAACTCCGCAAAGTAGTAATACCGTACCGGCCGGTTCTGTGATCAGCCAGAATCCGGCAGTCGGCACGTCCGTCGCTTCTGGTACAGGGGTAGATTTGGTGGTCTCGTCCGGACCCGCTTTGATCACAGTGCCGAATGTCATCGGTCAAACCCAAGCTGCTGCGGATACGGCGTTGACAACGGCTGGTTTGGTCGTCGGCACGGTAACCACGGCGTCCAGCGCAACAGTACCAAACGGTTCGGTGATTAGCCAGAATCCGGCGGCAGGTGCAGGCGTAGCATCCGGCAGTGCGGTCGATCTGGTGGTCTCGTCTGGAAGCTTAGGAGGTACCGGTTACACGTTCGAAGGTTTCTTCGGGCCGGTAAAACAAAATGTCCTAAATGTTGTAGAAGTTGGTCATATCATCGAACTGCGGTTTGGGTTGTCGGGCTACCAAGGAATGGATATCCTGGCACCAGGATCACCCCGCTTCACGCATAAAGTGTGTAACAAAGATCTTCCCTCAAACAAAGTAGAACAAGAGCTGAAAGCACGAGCTGGTGTTCTTAATTATGATCGAATAAAGAATCAGTATGTTTACACTTGGAAAGTTTTAAAGCGCCCTGTCAAAACTTGTGGACAGATAGATATTCAATTAAAGGATGGGAGTAGTCACTTATTAAACTTCAAGTTTAAAAAATAACTCACTAAATCATCATCAGGGTGTTGCAAAAAGCATAAACTAATTGCGCCCCTGATGAATTCAACTCTCAGATGAGCATGGCTAGGCATAAGGATTCCCTCGTCACGCGACGTGAAGTCGTAATATATTAATGGGGTTGAATTGATTTGTTGATGGTACGGTGTGCTAGCCCTAAATCCGCGAATGTCCGCATTCTGGAACAAATGAACACGGCTCCGACAGTCTTCTGTGGGTCGAAATATACACTTCTAGTTTGTTCAACTAATGAAAGTGACGACGGTCTGATATCGAGA
>CXWL01015659.1_pt1 | contig 14636 bp, 11 predicted proteins | sample 590931 | NCBI WGS metagenome assembly CXWL01 (sample SAMEA3498368, study PRJEB10139) | groundwater metagenome | biome: water well; material: biofilm material | place: Germany | collected 2015-04-27 | reverse complement strand
GGCCATGGGTCAGGCCGGGTACGCGTCGATGTCGGTGGCCTTCACTGCCGCGAAGACGGAGTCGCCGGGCCGGATGCCGAGCGAATCGAGCGCGGCGGCGGTGATCTCGGCGGTCAGCGGGAGCGGGCCGTCAAGGCTCACCCGCACCCGGTCGCCGAGCCTGTCGATGTCGGTGACGGTGCCCGGCCAGACGTTGCGGGGGCTGCCGTGGTCTGTTCCGCTGTGCAGGGCGATGCTCTGTGGGCGGACGACGGCGAACGCCGGACCCGTCGGCGCGTCGGCGATCACGATGCGGACGCCGTTCGCCGTCGTGAGCACACCGGCGTCGATCGTGCCGATCACCAGGTTCACACCGGCAAGATCGGCGACGTAGCGCGACCGAGGGTGGGCGGCCACCTCGGCCAGCGTGCCCATCTGCACGATGCTGCCGGCGTCGACGATGGCGACCCGATCAGCCAGCGCGTAGACGTCGACGGGGTCGTGAGTGACGAGCACCCGCATGCCATCGAACGCCTCGAGGTACCGCCGGAGGTCACGGCGCATGTTGTTGCGCGTGCCGGCATCGAGCGCGGCAAGCGGTTCGTCGAGCAGCAGCAGGCGAGGACCGGTGGCCAGCGCCCGGGCCAGCGCGGCCCGTTGCGCCTGACCCCCCGAGAGCGAGCGAGGCAGTTCGTCGGTGTACTCGTCGAGCCCCACTCGCTCGATCCACTCCCGGGCGGTGGTACGCGCCGCAGCCTTCGGGGTTCCGCGGGCGCGGAGGCCGTAGGCGACGTTCTCGAGCACGGTCATGTGGTCGAACAACAGGTAGTTCTGGAACACGAAGCCGGTCGATCGTTGCTCGGGCTCGACGAAGATCCCGGCTGCCGGTTCGTCGACGCACAGGCCGTCGATGGCGATGCGCCCGGCGTCGAGCGGTTCGAGGCCGGCGAGGCAGCGCAGCACGGTGGTCTTGCCGGAACCGTTCGGACCGAGCAGCGCGACCAGCTCGCCGGGCCGCACTTCCAGATCGACATGCAGATCGAGGGTGCCGAGCTGCTTGCGAACGTGCGCGGCCAGGCTCATCTGGGCACCGCCGTCGGCGGCGTGCTCTGGCGCCCGCCGAACCAGCGATCGCGCAACCCGATCAACACTGCGAAGGAAACCGCGATCAGCACCAGCGCCAGCACGATGGCCTGCTCGGGGTTCGTCTCCAGGGCCAGGTAGATCGCCAGCGGCATCGTCTGGGTGGTGCCCGGGAAGCTGCCGGCGAAGGCGATAGTTGCGCCGAACTCCCCGAGTGCTCGCGCCCACGCAAGCACCGCGCCGGCGATCAGCGCCGGTCGGATCGCCGGCAGGGTGACCCGGCGGAACGTGTACCACCGCGAGGCGCCCAGCGTGCGCGAGGCATCCTCGAAGCGGCTGTCGAGTTGGCGGAGTGCAGCCTCGACCGTGATCACCAGGAACGGCATCGCGACGAACGTCTGCGCCACCACCACGCCTGCGGTGGTGAACGGAAGCCGCAGATCGAACCAACGATCGAGCCACTGTCCGACCAGTCCGCGCCGGCCGAGGGCGAAGAGCAGGGCAACGCCGCCGACCACGGGTGGCAGCACCATCGACAGCATGCACAGGGCGCGAACCACACCGCTCCCGCGGAACGGCACGCGGGCGAGCAACCACGCCAGCGGAACGCCGAACGTGATCGACAGCGCTGTCGCCCACAGCGAGCAGAGCATCGAGAGACGCAGCGCGGTGAGCGAGCCGTCGTCTGTGAGGTAGCCCCACGCGCTGCTCCACGGTGCCCGCCAGAGCAGCCCCACCAGCGGAAGTGCGAAGAACCCGATGGCGATGCACGCCAGTGCCAGCATCGGAAGTGGCGGACGAGTGCGCACGGTTCGCGGGCGGCGTGTCATGGCGCGAGGAACCCGTACTGGCCGAGCATCGCCTGACCGGCCGGACCGGCGACGAAGTCGATGAACGCCTGTGCCGCTTCGGGATTTCGCGACGCCGCGGTGACCACCATCGGATAGTGGTTGATCACGTTCACAGAGGCAGGGATCACCACCCCGACGGCGTCGTCGCCGGCACCCTTCACATCGGTGGCGAACACGATGCCGGCGTCGGCCTCGCCCAACTCGACCTTGGTGACGACGCCTTTCACCGAGTCCTCGAGGCTGCTCGGAGTGACCTCGACCGCGGCGTTGGCGAGGATCGTCGCCGCGCCCTTGCCGCACGGCACCGTGGCGGCGCAAAGCACCACGATCAGGTCGGGGTCGGCCAGATCGGCCACGGAGGTGATGCGCTTCGGATTCCCCGGCTCGACGATGATCGCCATCGTGTTCGTCGCGATCGAGACCGGCTCCCCGGCTGCCTCGCCGGCACCGACGAGCCTCGCCATCGTCGTGTCGTCCGCCGACACGAACGCGTCCGCCGGCGCCCCCTGTTCGATCTGCGTCACCAGCTCACCCGAGCCGGCGAAGTTGAACGAAACACCCACAGCCGGGTTCGCCGAAGTGAACGCGACGGCGATCTGCGTGAGCGCCTCGGTGAGCGACGAAGCGGCGAACACGAGAACGTCGCCACTCGCCGCGCCAGGTCCGACAGCGGATGAGCGAGCCGACGTCTCGCCCCGGCCGCACCCTGAGGTCAGCGCGGCGAGCAGAGCCAGTGAGGAGACGACCGCCCGATGTGCGCGCACCCGGCCACAATAGTCACCCGGTGACTATTGCACCGCAGCGGCGCCGAGGGTCTCGTCTGCGACGTGTGCGTAGAGTGCAGGTGAGGAACGCCCAGATCGACTTCCATCACTGGACCGGAGGACAGCAATGCCCATCGAAGATCTCCGCGACCTACCTCTGGGAACCGATCTCGGGGCCGAGCTGTGCATCGCCGGTGCGGGTATCGCCGGCTTCGGGATCGCACTTCAATTCGTCGACACCGACGTTCGAGTCGTGCTGGTCGAGAGCGGCGGGAACGAACGTGATCCTGCAGTCGAGGATCTCAGCGAGATCGACAGCACGGGTGAGCGACGCGCCCCGCAGGACGTCACCCGTGCACGCGTCGTCGGCGGCACGTCGTCTCTGTGGAGCGGTCGTTGCGGGGTGTTCGACCCGATCGACTACGCCAACCGCTCATGGGTGACGAACAGTGGTTGGCCCATCTCCGAACAGGACGTCAATCCGTACTACGACCGCGCTGGCTCAATGCTCGGCCTCGGACCGTCGAGCTACCGAGGGCTGCCCGCGTACGCAGTCGACGACGAAACGCGCCGACCCTGGGATCCAAAGGTGTTCGAGCCCGTGGTCTTCCAGTCCAGTGTGCACGACCGCGAGCACACTGAAGTCGTCCGGTCGTTCGTCGCCGACGGCGTCGAGGGGGCAGAGCACATCGGCGTGCTCCAGCACGCTGGCACGCCCAAGCCGACGCACTTCGGCGAGGCCTATCGGGCCATCCTCGACGCGGCACCGAACGTTGTGCTGCTCACCAACGCAACTGTGACCGAAGTGCTCACCGAGAACGACGCAACAGCGGTCACGGGTGTCACGGTGGCCTCACTCGACGGGCACCAGGTACGGGTGAACGCTGCGATGGTCGTCCTCGCGGGTGGAGGCATCGACAACGCACGTCTGCTGCTCGCGTCGCGTGGAAGCGACCCCCGAGGAGTGGGCAACCGCCACGACACCGTCGGCCGCTACCTCACCGACCACCCGTTCACCACGATCGCCAGTTACCGCGGCAGGGGCAGCCCCGCCCTTCGAAGGCGACTTGGCCATCGTTGGGTCGACCGCAGTGGCACGCGCCACGTGTATTCGGTTGGCGCCCGATTGACCGCCGAGTTCCAGCGCAACGAGGGTCTGCTGAACGGCGCGGTACACATGGTCGAGTGGGGCCATCGGGGAACTGCTCTGCGCGAGGCGAAAGAAGTCGTCGACCAAGTTCGCCAGCTCGGTATCGACCGACGAAGTGCGTCCACACTGGGCGCCATCGCTGTGCGGCCCGACCGGCTCGCCGTCTCCGCGTTCGACCGGTACGTGTTGCACCGACCGTCGCTCACATCGCCCGACCGCGTCGACTTCGGCTGCGTCGTCGAGCAAGTCAACGATCCCGACAGTCGGGTGACCCTGTCCGACCGTCTCGACGGACTCGGCATGCCGCGGGCCGCCGTGCACTGGAAGATCGCCGACGACGAGTTCCAGTCGATGGTGCGCATCGCCGATCTGTTCGAAGCCGAGCTCCGGCGATTGCGATTCGATCTGCCCGATCGAGAGCCGTGGCGGGAACGAGGAGCTGACCAATGGCGCGCATCGGTGCACGACATGGCACATCCGATGGGATCGACGCGCATGGCGGACGACCCCAACGACGGCGTCGTCGATCGCAACCTCCAGGTGCATGGAGTTCGGGGCCTCTACGTGGCCGGGAGCTCAGTGTTCGCCACGAGCGGCTACATGAATCCGACCCTGATGTTGCTCTCGCTGTCGCTCCGCCTGGCCGACCACCTCCGCGCAGCATTGAGACCCGGCGCGGCTGCGCTCGCGTCGAGCGCAGAAACCACCGCCATCGCACCGACCGCGTTGCCGGCAACTGCCACCACGGTGCCGGGCGTCCGGCGTCGGCTCAGAGTGGGCATCATCGGCGCTGGCGACCGAGTCCGCAACAGCCACTTGCCAGTGCTGCGCGCCCTGCACGACGAGTTCGAGATCGCCGGCATCGTCGGCGGTCCGACCCGTTCAGTGGCCGAGGTGACCGACCACACCGGCGTTCGTGCCTTTGCAACGGCCGCCGAACTGGTGGCGGAGACATCACCCGATCTACTGATCGTCGCAGTGGCCACCCAGGTCGTCGACACCGCGGCGCCCCAGATGGTCGAGCTCGGGGTGCCACTCCTTCTCGAGACCCCGTTCTCGTGGAACGTCCGCACGGGTCGCCGAACGTTGGAGAAGATTCGAGCGGCCGGTCGGCTTGTGTCGGTCTGCGAACAGACACCATTTTTGCCCATCGAACAGCTCCGCCGCCACGTCATCGAGCTCGGACACCTCGGTCGCGTTCACTTGGTGCAGAACGACGGCGCGTACTTCGACTACCACGGTGTCGGGGCCCTGCGGATGCTGCTCGGGGGCGGTCGGCAACCATCGCGGGCGATTGCCACCCGCGCCGATGTGGTCCCGACAGGCGACGGTGAGGTCCGCCGCATCGGCACCGTTGTGTACGACGATGGCGCGACTTTGCACCACCGGTCGGCCTATGCCGGCTCGACCGGCTCTGTCCTCGTGCAGGGAAGCAAGGCATCGATGGTCGACGACACGTTGATCACCGTTCGCGACGGCACACGCACGGTGACTCGCGTCGAGCGTGAGATGAACGAGAGTCGGCTTGCGGCGCTGGTTCTCCGAGGGATCGACGGTGAGATCCGGTGGACGAATCCCTTCGCCGGCCACGACTTCGATGACGACCAGATCGGCGTGGCCACGATGCTGCGTGGTATGCGCGATGCGGTGCTATTCGACGTCGACCCGCCGTACTCGGCGGCCTCAGGTCTGCTCGACATGGAGTTGATCACAGCGTTCGGTCACTCGGCGAGCCGTGGCGGCCGACCGATCCCCTTGCCGCTGCACGCCACGGTGGAACGCCTCCGCAGCAGCGATCTCTCCGAGATCACCTCGAAGATCACGTCCCGACTTAGCCGATGACAGTGCCCGGTCCCGTTCCTCGTGACGGGCTCACAAGCCGCAGCTCCGCGTGGCCCCAGTGCGGTTCCGACACAGCGGGGAACTGTCCAACACCTCGTCGCGCATCTCGCCGGATGGGACACCTACGGCTACAGCACATCGCACACCCGGTTCCTCTGGGAACTCCGCTTCGGCTGATCGTCACACCATCATGGCTGCCCGTCGCCTACGCAAAGACCGACGAACGCGACACTGCCTTGGCCATGGTCGCCCTCGACCCCAAACTCGACCGGCCCGGCTAGACCTCGATCTGGGTGCAGATCGTCTCGGCGTCCGAGACTCGTGGCACCCAGATCGGGAGTGTTCGTGGCAACCCCGACCTACACCAAGGTTCCGGCGGCTGTTCCGAGATGATCGAATCGGTCAACCGGACCCTGAAAGCCCAACTCAACCTCGCCGGTCACCAGGCTCTTGGCGGAGGGAGTCGCCGATGAGATCACCGAGACCGACCTGTCGTTCGACCAGTCCGACCTGACCCGCCTCGCGCACGCGCACGGTCTGTAGAGGCGTAGGGGCGTGGAGGGGCTCGACCCTCCCCACCCCATCCGATCTTCGGCCCTCCGACAGCGCTGGGCGACCCGAGACGGCCAAAATTCGGGTTGCGCGGAACTCGCGGGGGTCGCGGTGCTGGAATGCCGTGGGTTGACCCGGCCACCCACAAGGCCCGGCGCGTGTGGGCGTTCGTGATGGTTCGGGCGTGCTGTCGGCACATGTTCGTGCGACCGGTGCTGCGGATGGATGTCCACGCGTGGATCGCAGCCCATGTCGCCGCGTTCGAGTTCTTCGGTTCGGCCTGCTCGAGACGGGCGGCGAGCTCAGCGGCGTGATCGAGAATCTCTTGGGCGGTACGGGGCATCAGGATCACCTCAGGTACTTCGGTCGTGCCGGCATGGCATGAACGAAGATGGGGCCATCAGCGCTGCCGACCACCCCGACCTCGAGCAGGTTGCCGGCGACTCTGGGGTCGAAAAGCGACTGAAGGCCCCGCCGTGAAGCGGAACCTCTCATCGTATCAGACCTGCTCAGAGGCCATATTCGCCTGGCGCGCTCGAAGGGACTCGAACCCCCAACCTTCTGATCCGTAGTCAGATGCTCTATCCATTGAGCTACGAGCGCCGATGTCGGTGGGCGAGTCTAACGCCCTGGCGACGCTTGCGACACCGAGTTCCGGGGGCGCTTCAGAGCGCCCACGGCCCCCATCCGCCGGCCCGGTTGTAGAGGACGAGCGCGGCGTTGGCGTTGGTCGTCGGGTCGAGCAGCTGATCTGCGCTGGTGACCCCGATCCCGGCGAGCCAGCTCTTGTGCGGCTTGAAGTTGATCTGGAACAACCCGTAGCAGCAGGAGTTCTTGGCGGTCGGCTTCAGGTTGCTCTCCCGCCAGGCGATTCGCAACGCCTCCTCCTCGAGGTCGTCGGGCCACACCTGGCGGATGATCGCCTCGACCTCGGCGGTGGTGTAGCTGCGCCGCACGATCGTGGTGGTTGGAGCCGATGTCGTGGCCGGAGCGGCAGCGGTGGCAGCCGGCTTCGGCGCGGCGGGCTTCACCGTGGTGGCGGGTGCCGCCGTGGTGGCCGGAGCCGTCGGGATGGTGGCGTTGGCCGGCAGACAGATGGAGCGGCCGGGGAACAGCTTCGTCTTCACCGTGGCGTTGTTGGCCGCCAGCAGCTGCTTGGTGGTGACACCGGCGCGCTTGGCGATGCGGATCCAGTAGTCGCCGGCCACTACCTCGTACGACTTCACACAAGTTGGATGAGCCGGCAGCACGGCCACCGGTGCGACGACCGCAGCAGCCGAAGGCGCTTGCGCAGGAATCGCCGGCGCCGACTTGGTCTGCACCGCAACGGGTCGGTTTGCCTGTGGGGCAGGTGCCGCGGCCGCGCTGGCGACCTGTGCGGCTGCCGGCGCCGGCACCGCTGGAACGTTGATCACCGCAGCCACTGGCACAACCGCAGCCGCACCGCTTGGCACGGCAACCGCTCCGATCGACGGCGCGGTGCGGAACACATCCGAGCCGCTGCGCTTGGCAGCGAGCGCGAGCAACACAGCGAACAGGCCGAGCAGCAGCATCATCGCCATCCGCACGACGAACGGGTCTGACGTGGTGGTGAGACGCTGCAACGAGAACCCGTTCTGGCGAGCCGGGGTCTGGATGACCGCGAGGTGTTGTCGCGACCGGGAGGCCGTCGGTGCCCGAGAAGGCACGCGGCGAAGCACCCGTGTGGGCTCGTCGTGCCAAAAATCGCGTTCGACATCACCGATGTCGTCGTATGGGTTGTTCATGCTTCCCCGCCCTCAGTCGGCCGTCGGTTACGAAGATGACGAAATGTCTATCTCTATCGTCACACGATTGCAACAGAGAGTGGCGTCGCCCCGAACGAGCACCCGGATGGCGACCCTTCCGCCAACCTCGAATCGCGGCAGCCCGGCGGACGGATCCACCGGGCTGTCGCTCGACGCGGAGAGGGTGGGATTTGAACCCACGGACCACCGTTAGGGGGTCCCCGCATTAGCAGTGCGGTCCATTCGACCTGGCTCTGGCACCTCTCCAGTGCAGGCGGAGATGCTACAGCAGCGACCCCGACCGTCCCACCGAACAATCCCCGAGTGCCGACGGACACCACCGTTCTACACTCGCCGTTCGTCATGGCGTCGATCCAGGTGAGCCACGTGAGTTGGTCGCGTCCGGGGGGCGCCGAGCTGTTGCGCGACGTGAGCTTCACCGTGGCACCTGGCGAGCGAGTGGCCTTGGTTGGGGCCAACGGTGTCGGCAAGAGCACCCTGCTCCGCCTGATCGATGGCGAGCTCTCCCCGACGTCGGGCACCGTGTCGATCGACGGCCACCTCGGGGTGATGCGCCAGCTCGTCGGCCACGGCGACGCGACCGTGCGCGATCTCCTCGTGTCGCTCGCTCCGCTACGGATCCAATCGGCAGCTGCAGCGTTGGCACGTGGCGAATCAACGGCCGTCGACGATCCGATGCGCTACGCCACCGCGCTGGCCGAGTGGGGCGACGCCGGCGGCTACGTGGCCGAAGTGTTCTGGGATGCCTGTTGCACGCGGGCGGTCGACGAATCCTTCGCCCAGTTGGCGATCAGGCCGCTGCGCACCCTCAGCGGCGGCGAGCAGAAGCGGCTCGCGCTCGAAGCGATCCTGCGCAGCGAGTTCGACCTGCTGCTGCTCGACGAGCCCGACAACTTCCTCGACGTGCCCGGCAAGCGGTGGCTCGAGGACGAGTTGCGGGCCACCAGGAAGACGATCCTCTTCGTCAGCCACGACCGCGAACTGCTCGCAGCAACCGCCACCAAGGTGGTGACGGCCGAGGCCAGCGGAGCATGGACCCACGGTGGCGGATTCGAGAGCTACCACGAGGCTCGACAGGCGCACCTCGAGCGCCGTGAGCATCACCTCTCGGTCTACGAGGAGGAGCGTCAGAAGTTGGAGGAGCTCGTCGCCGAGATGCGACGGCGGGCCAAGATCAGCGAGGTGTTCGCGTCGCGGCTGAAGGCCGCCGAGAGCCGCCTGCGACAGTTCCTCGACAGCAACGACAAGCCCGAGCTCGTCCGCGAGCAGCGCATCGACATGCGCCTCGGTGGAGCACGCACCGGAAAGCGGGCCCTGGCCCTGAGTCGGCTCGAGCTCCACGGCCTCACCGATCCCTTCGACTCGGAGATCTGGTACGGGGAGCGGGTGGCGGTCCTCGGCGGCAACGGCGCCGGCAAGAGCCACTTCCTCCGTCTGCTGGCCGGCGACACCACCGTTGCCCACAGCGGCGAGGCACGCCTCGGCGCCGGTGTCGTGCCGGGGCACTTCAACCAGACCCACGAGCATCCCGACTGGGTGGGCGGCACCCTGCTCGAGATCCTCCACCGTCACGACGTCGTGCGCGGACCCGGCATGGGGATGCTCCGCCGCTACGAGTTGCACGGGTGCGCCGAGCAGCGCTTCGAGACGCTCAGCGGCGGGCAGCAGGCCCGGTTCCAGGTGCTGCTGCTCGAGCTCACCGGCGCCACGCTGCTGCTGCTCGACGAGCCCACCGACAACCTCGATCTGGTTTCGGCGGAAGCCCTGGAGGCCGGCTTGGCCGAGTTCCGCGGCACGGTCGTGGCAGTCACCCACGACCGCTGGTTCCTGCGCAGCTTCGACCGGTTCCTCGTGTTCGAGGGCGACTGCTCGGTCACCGACCATCTCGATCGGCCGGCGGCCTGGCGCTGACGCCACTCGAGCGAGCAGACGATCAGCCGGGGGCGATCAGGCGGCGACGGTGCTCGTGGTCGTGGTCGGCGCAGTCGTGGTCGTGGTCGTGGTCGTCGGCGGTGGCGCGGTGGTGGTCGTCGTGGCGGGTGTGCTCGGCTCACCCGTGGAGGCAACCGCCGGGGCAGTCGGCCCCGTGGGTTCCGGCGTATTGTCGACCGCCGGCTCGGGCAGCGTGGTGGTCGGCAGCAGCGGTGGTGGCTGGCCGTTCGCCGCGCCCTCCCACGGGGGAGTGCACGAGTACGGGGGCAGCCATGGTCCGCGACCGCAGAACACCCAGAGGTCGCTCGCCGCGTCGGCACACGCCTGGAGCGAGGTCTTCACCAAGTCGGGTGTCCACCCTCGGCGACCGAGCGATGCGGTGGGCTCGAACATCCGCGCCAGCGCGTTGAGCTGGAACGTGCAGTGCGAGTCGTCGCGGGTGCGGAGGTTGAGGTTCACCGCGTCGAACCGGCAGCCACCCTCGCGTGAAGCGATGTACACCGCCCACTGCTGGGTGGCGGCGTCGGCGCCGTCGTTGGCGAACTCGGCGGCGATCACTGCCGCCTCCGACGGGTTGCAGGCGAGGTGGTTGCCGAAGAACGGAATACCGTCGGCGGTGAGGTTCCAGAAGGGCTCCTCCTGGATCGGCGCGGGGAAGGGTCCCGGGCCAGTGTTGCGACCGTTGCCCGATGTGATCCCGCTCCAGATCCCGAGGGCGGCGAGCGTCTGGGCGCCGGCCTTGCCGTCGACGCGCAAGGGAGGGGTCGCCTTCTGGTACGTGCGGACCGCGTCCATGGAGGCCTTGTCGTGCAGGCCGGTGATCGAGGCCGCGTAGTAGCCGAGCTCGGCCAGGCGGCGCTGCAAGCACGTCACCGACTGGCCACGCTCGGAAGGGTCGATCTGCGCATCGGCCAGGCACAGTGGCGCTGGCGGCACGAGCGGCACGAACGCCGAACGCATCGATCCGGTGTCGATCTGCAAGGCCCGCAGCGTGCGCTCCCCGGCACGGCCATCGGCGGTCAGCCCGGGCATGATCGCCTGGAACCACCTGATCGCGTCTTCCGTGGCACGGTCGTACACCCCGTTGTTGGCCACGTGATAGCCGAGCATGGCCAGCGTGAACTGGAGGCACCGCACATCGGCGCCGGTGTCGCCGCGCACGAGCTCGGGGTGGGCGATGCATGCCTGCAGCTCCGGCAACTCGGCCGCGGCCGGGGTCGCGGCAGCGCCGAGCGTCGACATCGCCACGCTCACGACTGCCACTACCACGCAGAGTGTCCGCCTCACCACTCCCAATCTACGCTCGAAGCGGTCAAAAACGCAATGCCGCGTCGAAACACCCCCCACCCCCACCCCAAGAAATCGCCGGTTCGACACCTGCGTGACACCGACCGCGCCAGGCCACCCCCACTAGCGTCGGCGCTCGTGCATGTGCTGATGATCACGCTCGACCAGTTCCGTGGCGACTGCCTCTCGGCTGCCGGCCACCCGGTGGTGCGCACGCCGTTCCTCGATGAGCTGGCGGCCACCGGGGTGCGCTTCGCCCGCCACTACAGCCAGGCGACACCCTGCTCCCCCGGGCGAGCCTGCCTCTACACGGGTACCTACCAGATGAACAACCGGGTCGTTGCCAACGGCACACCCCTCGACGCACGATTCGACAACGTGGCCAAGGCCGCGTTGCGAGCCGGATACCGACCGGCGCTGTTCGGCTACACCGATCAGAGCATCGACCCGCGCGAGGCGAACGGTCCAGACGATCTGCGGATGCAGCACTACACCGGCGTGCTCCCCGGCTTCGATCCCGTGCTCCACATACCCGACAGTCACGCCCCCTGGCTCGACTTCCTGGCCGCCAACGGTCATCCGCACCTCACGGCCATCGAGGCCCTCCGCACCGAGAACCAACGCCCGGTCGAGCTCGGCATCTCCAGCTTCCTCACCGATGGGGCGAGCGATTGGCTGCGCAGCAGGCCACCCAGCGAGCCCTGGTTCGCGCACGTCTCGTACCTCCGCCCGCACCCGCCCTACTCGGCCGCAGGCGAGTTCTCCACCATGTACGACCCCGCCGACGTTTCGCTGCCGATCCCTCCACCGACGAAGCGACACCCGTTCCACGAAGCCCTGTTGCACATCCGCCAATCAGCTGCACCGACCGACGAGCGACGCATGCGCGCACTACGTGCCCAGTACTACGGCATGGTGAGCGAGGTCGATGCTCAACTCGGGCGGTTGTGGGCGACGTTGCGCGACCTCGACATGTGGGACGACACGGTCGTCATCGTCACCGCCGACCACGGCGAGCAGCTCGGCGACCAAGGCCTCATCGAGAAGGTCGGCTACTTCGAGGAGAGCCACCACGTCGTCGGCCTGATCCGCGACCCGCGCCATCCCGGCGTGCACGGCTCGGTGGTCGATGCCTTCACCGAGAACGTCGACATCTTCCCAACCATCTGCGAAGCGATCGGCGTACCCGTGCCGGCCCAGTGCGACGGCCTTCCGCTCACGCCATACCTGTGCGGCCAGGAGCCACCGTGGTGGCGCGAGGCCGCCCACTGGGAGTACGACTGGCGCGAGCAGTTCATCGACGGCTCACCGCACGATTGGCCGTGGGACCGACGGCTCGAACGCCAGCACCTGGCAGTGATCCGCGACGATCGCGGCGCCTACGTTCAGTTCGCCGATGGCACCTGGAAGTGCTTCGATCTCGCCACCGACCCCACGTGGCACACCGAGATCACCGACCCCGCGGTGGTGCTCGGCTACGCCCAGGCGATGCTGCTGTGGCGGTCGCATCACAGCGATCGCACGCACACCGACATGTTGGTGCAAGACGGCGGTGTCGGCAGGTTCCCCGATCCGGTGATGAAGGTGTCGGTCCCCGACCCCTGACAGGGCGCTCAGCCGCTCGGCGCTCAGGCGCTCAGCCGTGGAGGCCGCTGATCCGAACCGAAAGGCACGTCACGCAACCCTCGAGCTTCACGTACTCGCTGATGTCGACCGTGACCGGTTCGTAGCCCAGCTCGACGTACAGCGCGGCCGAGCGGGGGCAGTCGGCAGCCATCAGCAGACGATCGTTGCCCAGCAGCACCACGTGGGCACCGGACTCCTCCGGGGCAGCGATGAAGCGAGGGAAGACCGACTCATCGTCGACCACCGGCCGCCAACCGACGANNGAGCGGGACCGCGACGACCGTGGCGCCGATCGGTTCGAGGATGGCGCGCAACTGGCGGATGCCCTCGCCATTGGTTCGTCCGCCACGACCCACGTAGACGGTGTCGCCCACCTTCAACACGTCGCCGCCGTCGAGCGTGCCCGGCGCACGGATGCGGTTGATCGAGCAGCCGATCGACTCGACGACCTTCTCCACCTCGAGGATCTCGGGCTTGCGCGAATCCGCACCCGGGCGAGCGATGACGGCAACGTTCCTGAAGGCAACCATCGNNGCTTCGCACAGCACCCGGACGTACTGCTCCCACTGCCGCACCGCCAGGTCGACATCGACGGGCACGCGGTCGATGTGGGTGACGATTCCCTCGGCGAGGCGAGAGCTGGGGCGCCTCACGAGCGCTTTCATCGTTACCATGCCTGCGAGGTTATGAGATCGGAGCCAACAGGGTGAACGGAAACGTCAGCTACTCGCACCGCAGTGCCGGTGTGATCAGCGTGGAGGCCGTGGAGGCTCCTGAGGAGATCACGAGCGACTGGATCGACGAGCAGCTCGCCGAGACGTACCAGCGATGGGGCCTGCGACCCGGGCTGCTCGCCGAGCTCGCCGGGATCAAGGCCAGGCGGTGGTGGCCGGAAGAGGTCACCTTCGACCAGGCCGCGGCGATGGCCGGGCGCAAGGCGATCGATGCATCGGGCGTCGATCCGGCCGAGATCGGGATGATGATCTCCACATCGGTCTGCCGACATCACCTCGAGCCTTCCGTTGCCTGCGCCGTGCACAGCCACCTCGGGCTGCCGTCGTCGTGCACCAACTTCGACCTCGCCAATGCATGCCTCGGTTTCGTCAACGCGATTCACCTCGCCTCCACCGCGATCGACGCCGGCTTCGTGAAGTACGCGCTCATCGTCGACGGCGAAGGCAGCCGGCACACGCAGCTCGCCACCATCGCCCGGCTTCAGGGCGAAGGCGCCCTCGTCACCGACGTGTTCGACGAGTTCGCGTCGCTCACACTGGGCTCGGGCGCCGCGGCAATGGTGCTCGGCAACCTCGAGCAGCACCCAGACGCGCACCGCGTGGTCGGTGGCATCACCCGCGCCGGCACCGAGCACCACACGCTGTGCGTCGGCGATCTGGAGAAGATGACCACCGACACCAAGCGCCTGCTCGAGGCCGGGCTCGACCTGGCCGACGAGGCATGGGCCGATGCAAAGGCCATGTTCGACTGGGCCGAGGGCATGGACCACTACATCATCCATCAGGTCAGCTCTGTGCACACCCGGCTCATCTGCGAGCGGCTGTCGATCGATCCGGCCCGCGTGCCGCTCACCTATCCCCGCCTGGGCAACGTCGGGCCGGCCGCGATCCCCATCACGCTCGCCGGCGCGGCACCCGACATCGCCGCCGGCGAACGGGTGCTGTGCATGGGCATCGGCTCGGGACTCAACACGAGTCTCACCGAGATCGTCTGGTGAGCGATCCTCTGGTGAGCGATCCTCTGGTGAGCGATCCTCTGGTGAGCGATC
>CXWL01020684.1_pt1 | contig 14645 bp, 22 predicted proteins | sample 590931 | NCBI WGS metagenome assembly CXWL01 (sample SAMEA3498368, study PRJEB10139) | groundwater metagenome | biome: water well; material: biofilm material | place: Germany | collected 2015-04-27 | reverse complement strand
AGTGGAAGTACTTCGATGCGTCTAGGCGAATTACTCCCGAATCAATTGTTACAGTCCACTAGTATGATGATACGACTGCTGATGTTCATTCCCCTTGCCGGGGCCCTCCTCACCGGCTGGGCCCTTCCCGCCCTGGCCAGCCCGGCGATCGTCAACGATGTCACACAAATTAATCCGGTGTTGGTCGATGAAGTCGTGGTGCCCAAGACCGTGGATGAGGTGCGGGAGCTGGTGCGGACCCATCGAGGGCCCATCTCCATCGGCGGAGGGCACTTCAGCATGGGCGGACAAACGGCCTCGGAACAGACGCTGCACCTGGATATGCGAGGCCTCAACCGGATCGTGGCCTTTTCGCCCGAGACCAAGACGATCACGGTAGAGACAGGCATTACCTGGCGCGCCATTCAAGAAACCATCGACCACAAGAATCTGTCGCTCAAGATCATGCAGTCCTACTCGAACTTTACTGTCGGCGGCTCCTTGAGTGTGAACGTTCATGGACGATACGTGGGGCAGGGTCCACTGATCGGGTCCGTGAAGGCCATCAAGGTCGTCCTTGCGGACGGCCAATTAGTGGCGGCGAGCCCAACCGAACGGCCCGAGCTGTTCTTCGGTTGTATCGGCGGATACGGAGGGCTGGGAGTCATTGTCGAAGCAACCCTGGATTTGGCGGACAATCTCAAGGTGGAACGCAGCGTCCAAGCCATGCCGGTCACGGCCTACAAAGATTTTTTCTTCAAGACCATCAAGCCCTCCACCACCGCTATCTTTCATAATGGCGACATCTACCCACCGGCCTACGACGAGGTGCTGTCGATTACCTGGTCGGCTACGGACAAGCCTGTTACGGTAGAAGAGCGGTTGATGCCGATCCAGAGCCACTACTGGTTCGATCAACTCTCCTATTACTGGCTGTCGGAGATTCCGTTCGGCAAACAGTTTCGGGAATATGTGATCGATCCGCTGCGGCTGCGCGGCGAGGCCGTCGTCTGGCGGAATTATGAAGCCAGTTACGACGTGCATCAGCTCGAACCACGGTCGCGCGACACCTCGACCTATGTGCTGCAAGAATATTTCGTCCCGGTCCAGCGGTTCGACGAATTCGTGCCGAAAATGGCGGAGATCTTCACGCGTTACCATGCCAACATCATGAACGTCTCGATCCGCCATGCCGTGCCGGACCGCGGTTCGCTCATGGCCTGGGCCCGAGAAGAAGTGTTTGCCTTCGTGGTCTATTACAAGCAGGGCACCGCGCCGCACGAGAAAACGACCGTCGGCATCTGGACGCGCGAACTGATCGATGCGGTGCTATCGGTGGGCGGGACCTACTACCTGCCCTATCAGCTCCATGGCACCGACGAGCAATTTCAGCAGGCCTACCCGCGCACGAAGGAATGGTTCGCGCTCAAACAGCAGTTCGACCCAAACAACCGGTTCCGGAATAAATTATGGGACAGATATTACCACCCGTCTGGCATATCGCAGCCGCCGTTACCGGCGCCATCAACCACTGAGACGGCCGATCGAGACGTAAAAAAAAACTTCAAACCCTGACGCATTATGCCCGTAGCGCCGACCAAACCTTCCTCACCCTGCCGGAATGGTACATCGTCTATAGCGCCGATGAATTCGCGGCCTTCGTTCAAACCCGTCCCCCCAGCGAATTTCCCTACTTCTCCAGCATCCGCCAATTCTGGTGTCTCTATCGCCAGATCCTCCACGAAACCTGGCAGGCTCCGACCTTCAACTGGGGATATCACGTGATGATCGGAGTCATCGGCGTCAGTTATACCGCTGAATATGCCGTCAAGGGCCTCTATGAATCGACGGTCGGGGCCGTGACGGCCTGGCTGGCAACGGAGGGAACCTGGGCTGCACGAACGGCAGAGGATCGCTTCATCCAAGAGGTCGCCCGTGAGTACTCCAGCTTCATCCATGCGACACCCTGGTACGAGTATCCGTTCTGGACGAAGCTCTCCGACTTGTGGCGCTTGAAAGAAGCAGGGGAAGGGCCTTTCCTGCGCCGATGGGAACGGCGCGTCGAGTTCACGGTGGAACTGCTCTTCAAATCGGCCTGGGGCTGGGCGATCAAACAAGGCACGCAAGCAAGCTACGATCCCGAAGCGCTGGAGATTCAGGCCTGGGCACAACAAGGATCTCAGGATATAGGTGGAATCGGTCCCAGCATTCGCATGCGCCAGAACCTTGGTGGGCGCTCGACGCTCCTGTCACTGCCTCGATACGAACCCTTCGGACAGGCCGTGCGAAATCTTCTCGCTCACAACGTACGGCTGGTTGAAGTCGCGGGCAATGAGTATATCCTCATGACCATCATCGCACCGAAGAACTGGCGGGATCTGCTTCACCGGGGGACGTGGGTCTGCGAATGGACGATCCTCACGCAACCTGAGCACAAACGTGTCGCGCTGCTCGTTCCGCTGGGACAACTGCATGAGACCCTAGCAAGCCTGGAGAAGGAAGGGGTGCAGTTCGATCATCTATACGACTTTTAGGAGGCGGGAGCAGGCTGAAAGAAAGAAGATGTCTGGCCACACAGGGCATGAGCTGCCTCACACATGCGTGCTGCCGAAATTTATACGACAGCCGACGAGGTAGAGTGCGCCCTGCGATTCTTGTCTCAGGGGTTTCGTCCAACAGACTTCTGCCAAACAGACTGCGTTCTTGATCGCTGAGTTGCCGGTTTGAATTTCCAAGAGCTGCCCTTTGGTTGGAGCGACGCCAAGCAGGAGCCGCATTCCGGTGGGACTATCGTTCACCGCTGTGCCATGTCCCTCTTCGAGCGTCACGCCATCGCGATCCACCGAGCGCATCAAACCATAGGTGCAGGGACTGATTCTCGCGTGTCGAGCTTCCCGCCGACGTTCGACCCGAAGTGGCTTGATCCCATGCCACGCGGTGGCCCGTACGGAGGGCTCCGCACCTTGCACGCCTAGCTTCCGTAATAACTCTTTGCCGTACGACTGCAAGTACCCCAAGATCTGCTTCATGCGCGAGCTCCACCTGTACAACGAACGAAGTCGCCCCTCCCGGCATTCTCCCATCCGGATTGCCGACATTGCGACGACTCTGACGTTGTAATACACCGAGAATGCAATTGTATAGAAAACAAAAGGGTTCCCTAAAACTACGTAGGCTGTTGCGCCGCTTCCCATACGCAAATCGTACGTGATCGCGAGCCCTATCGTGCCCGCAGCAGGGAGTATTGGTGAAGCACTGATTATTGACTGATCGTTCCAATATATGCTACCGTCCTTTCGAAGAAGGACTGGAAGAACATCCACATGCCTCGTCCGAAAGAATTCAATCCAGATGAGGCCCTTGAGAAGGCGATGCAGATCTTTTGGCACAAGGGGTATGAAGCGACCTCGATAGAGGATTTGCTCAACGCGATGGGTATCAATCGCGGCAGCCTCTACGCCACCTTCGGCGACAAACGCGAACTATTCTTGAAAGCCATGGACCTCTATTGCTCCGGCGGCGGCATCGGCAGCAGGCTCTCCATCTTGAGCCAGCCAGGCCCGGCACTTCCTCTCATTCGCCAGTTCATCGGCGCCATGCTGGAATTCGGCCTCTCCGATCCGTTACGCCGAGGCTGCATGATGACCAACACCCTGGTGGAACTGGCCCCGCATGAGAAAGATATCGCCCTGAAAGTGTCGGGACGGCTGCAGATGGCGGAAGAGGGTTTCTTCCAACTACTCACACGTGCGAAACGCGAAGGGGAACTTGCCAAAGATAAAGATCCGCGTGCGCTGGCGCGCGTCCTGGTTACGATGATGCAAGGAACCATCGTCATGATCAAAGCCGGCACGCCGGCCGACGTAGTGAGACAGACGGCAGAGACCGCGCTCTCGATCCTGGACTGACGCGCGATCTCTTTTTTTGAGTCATTATGGACCGCGCGTTCAAGTGAGCGCGCCTCACGCGGACTCGCACTGGTGTTGGGAGGACCTCGCCATGAGTTGGACAATTCCGAAAAGCAGATTGGGATTGCGGCTGTGCCTGGGCCTATTTCTCGTCGGCTGCAGCGATCTCGCCTATCAGCACATGAACGATCCCTCGCGGGATACCTGGCAGAAACCGCTCGAGGTCATCGCGGCGCTTGCCATCACGCCAGGCTCCCGCGTGGCAGACGTGGGCGCAGGCGGCGGCTACTTTACGTGATATCTGGCCGATGCGGTCGGACCCCAAGGAAAGGTGTTTGCCGTGGAGATTGATGAAACGGCATTGGACATCATCACAAAGGAAATAAAAGCTCGAAGCCGTACCAATGTGACACCGATTCGCGCCGAACCTCGCAACGCAAAACTGCCTGAACCGGTGAATCTCGTCTTCAGCTGTGACACCTATCATCACATGATCGATCGCGTGGCCTACTTTCAGAAGTTGGCCCTCTCGCTGACGACCAATGGACGGGTGGCGATTCTCGACTTTCACCCCCATGGATTCTTTTCCGGCTTCCTGGGCCATGGAACCGCAAAAGAAGACGTCCGGCGTGAGATGGAAGCGGCCGGGTATCGGCATGAGGGTGACTTCAATGTTGTGGACAGCCAACATTTTCAGGTTTTTGCCCGGAAGCAGTCATGAAGCCGGACCAGTTACCTTCGTCGATCACGCGAAACACGCGAAAAGGATCACGACCTTTAAGAGACTAAAGAGGCCGCCATGGTAAAGCTGGAAGAACATCCCACGGTCAAACAGGCTCGCGAGCGATCGCTTCACGCCCCGGCATCCAAGCGGACGACTCCCCTCGACGCCGGCGAGCTGCGCAACTCTGCATGGAAGCCGGAGCCGACGACGTGGGCTTTGTCGAACTCACACGACCGGCTCTGGCTGATCAGCGCGACGACATTCTTCACGTCTTCCCGCACGCCAAATCCTTCATCAGTTTCGTCGTGCGAATGAACCGCGAGCCGATTCGCAGCCCAGCCCGGTCGGTCGCCAACCTGGAATTTCATCACACAGGGGATCGCGTCAACGAAATTGCCAGAACGATTGTGGCAGAGCTTGAGGCTCGCGGGGTGCGAGCCCTGAATCCTTCGATGGGATTCCCGATGGAGATGGACCGATTTCCTGGCAAAATCTGGGTGATCTCGCATAAACCGGTCGCAGTACAAGCTGGACTCGGCCAGATGGGCATTCACCGGAACGTGATCCATCCCAAATTCGGCAATTTCGTGCTCTTGGGCACCATTGTCCTGGATGCCGAGATCAGCGCCTACGATGCCCCGATCGCCTACAATCCCTGCCTGGAATGCAAACTCTGCGTGGCGGCCTGCCCGACCGGCGCCATCGGGGCCGACGGCCACTTCGATTTCTCCGCCTGCTACACGCACAACTACCGCGAGTTCATGGGAGGCTTTACCGATTGGGTCGAACGGATCGCGGACAGTCCGAATGCGACTGCGTACCGACAGAAGGTCAGCGACCCCGAAACCACCTCCATGTGGCAAAGTCTGTCCTTCGGCCCCAATTACAAGGCGGCGTACTGTCTTGCCGTCTGTCCCGCGGGAGAGGACGTCATCCTGCCGTTTTTGGCCGATCGCAAAGCCTTCACCGCCGGCGTCATGACACCACTCCAGGACAAGATCGAGCCAGTCTATGTCGTTCCGGGATCCGATGCCGAATCGCACGTAGCCAAACGATTCCCGCAGAAAACCGTGAAGCGAGTCGGCAACGGCCTTCGCCCCTCCTCGATCAATCAATTCTTGGCCGGCCTTCCGAATACCTTTCAGCGGGGGCAGGCAGAGGGTCTCGGCGCGACCTTTCATTTCACTTTCACAGGTCTTGAGGTACGCCGATCCACCGTCACCATTCGCAACAATACAATCACGGTCGAGGACGGTCATATCGGAACGCCACATCTTCGCGTCACCGCCGACAGCCGCACATGGCTTCGGTTCGTACGCAAAGAAGGCAGCCTCATCTGGGCCCTGCTGACCGGCAGGATTCGCCTCAAGGGCTCGCCAAAACTGCTGATGGCGTTTGGTAAATGTTTTCCGTCATGAATCTGGAGTCGAGACGCCGATGATCTGCCGCATGTGGCACGGATGGACGACTGAAGCGAATGCCGATGCCTACGAGCGCCTCCTGCGCAACGAGGTTTTCGCCGACATCCTTCGGCGGGAGATTCCCGGTTTCCGGGCTATCGATCTGCTCAGACGCATTGTGCCCGAGGGCGTCGAGTTCGTCACCTTGATGTGGTTCGACTCCATTGAGGCCGTGCACTGTTTCGCAGGTCCGGACTACGAAGCGGCCGTGGTTCCACCGAAAGCGCAACAGCTCTTGGTGCATTTCGATCAACGGTCGGCGCATTACAGGGTGATAGGGCAGCAGTCCGTAGAGCGGCCTACCAGTTCGGCTGTTTCAACGTGGCCTTGCGAAAATAGATAGCCCGCCCGATCTGTTAAAGGAAACGTAGGCATAACAGGAGAACACCATGCCGAAAGCAAATCGAGGCGGTTGGAAAGCATGCACTCGTGGGCACAAGTATCGCGGGGCTGATCCCTGTCCGGTTTGCTGGCCTGGCGGCGCTAAGAAGCGCAAGAAAAACTGTAGTAGGTAAAGAGCCTGTCTTCGAATCGGATCAATTCAGTCCGACTACTCACTCAAGGCTGAGGGCCCTCATAGGACGTCGGTGGCACCGTGATGGGAAGGATTTATGCGAAAGGAGAATCGGCCCATGGCCTACGATGAGCAATTGGCAGGGCGTGTGCAGGCCCTCCTCAAAGGGCAACGCGCGCTGGTGGAGGAAAAGATGTCAGCAGTCATTTAGGAGAGCGCATGGAGAAACGTGACCTCAAGAAATAGTTGAAGCACCTGTATCAACCCTCTGCTAAAAAGGTTATTCAAGTTGATGTTCCAACGATGAATTACTTGATGGTGGACGGCACAGGCGACCCCAATACATCACCGGCATACGCCGAAGCGATGGAAGCGTTGTTCGCCGTTTCATACGCCATCAAGTTCATGGTCAAGAAGGGACCAGCGGGAATTGATTATGGAGTTATGCCACTGGAAGGACTTTGGTGGGCCAACGATATGTCACAGTTCACCACCAAGGACAAATCAAACTGGAAATGGACAATGATGATCATGCAGCCGTCCTTTGTCACACCTGAAATCATCGACAGCGCCATTGCCGATGTGAAAAGAAAAAAGAATCCAACGGCTATTTCCAAGGTGCGGGCAGAAGACTTTCCGGAGGGTACGTGCGCGCAAATTCTGCATATTGGCCCGTTCTCCGAAGAAGGGCCGACGATTGAGAAGGTTCATCTATTCATTGACTCCAGAGGCAAACGAGTTGGGAAGCATCACGAAATTTACTTGAGCGATATACGCAAGGCTGACCCGGCGAAATGGAAAACCGTCATCAGACAGCCGATGCAATGACGCACGGATAGGATCGGCAACCGTTTTCAGCTCAGTCCCGTTCGGCCGGCAAGTGTGCGCTTCGATAGGCAAAGGAGAAGCTATGCCTGTGAACAAGGCAACGCATGTCGCGCTGTTACGCGGCATTAATGTCGGCGGGAATCGCCAGTTGCCGATGAAACATCTCACCGCCATGTTCACGAAGGCCGGATGCGTCGATGTGGAAACATATATTCAGACCGGAAACGTTGTGTTTCGCGCGCCGTCCACTGTCGCCAAGCGGCTGCCCGGCACAATCACAACCGCGATTGAGCAACAGTTTGGACTCTCGGCACCGGTGGTGATCCGCTCGCAAGAAGAACTCGCTGCGACTGTAACGCGTAACCCTTTTCTGACACGAGGCATTGACACCGCCGCGCTGCACGTCGCGTTTCTCGCCAATGTCCCTGATCCTGCCTCTGTAGCGGTTCTTGACACCACACGGTCGCCGGGAGACTCACTCGTTCTGTGTAGGCGTGACATCTATCTCTGGCTGCCAAACGGCGTGGCTCGAACGAAACTCACGAACGACTATTTCGATCGCACCTTGAAAACCGTCTCGACCGTGAGAAACTGGAACACCGTGCTGAAACTCTTGGAGATGGCCCAGAACCGATGAACGATGACACTGCCAATCGGGCACGCGAAGCGGTAGACGCGATCTACCGCACTGAGTCACGCCAGGTGCTGGCAACCCTCATTCGTTTACTCGGCGATTTTGACGCCGCAGAAGAAGCGCTGCACGAGGCCTTTGCCATCGCAATGGAACAATGGCCACGTGCGGGGGTCCCAGCGAATCCCAGAGCGTGGTTCGTCTCAACCGGCCGCTTCAAAGCGATTGACGGAATGCGTCGGCGCATTCGGCAGAATGCGTCGCTGGCAGAATTGGCGAAGCAGATTGAGTCCACGACCAGCATCGATGAGAAACAGCAGGAGGATGAGCACCTTGAAGACGACCGACTGCGATTGATCTTTACCTGCTGTCATCCGGCCTTGGCACCGGAGGCGCAAGTGGCCATGACCTTGCGCGAAGTCTGCGGCCTCACGACGGAGGAAATCGCGCGAGCCTTTCTGACAAAACCCCCGACCATCGCGCAACGAATCGTACGGGCCAAAGGCAAGATCCGCGACGCGCGCATTCCCTATGAAGTGCCGCCTGAGAAAGAACTGCCGGATCGATTGGACGCCGTGCTCCGCGTTGTCTACCTCGTCTTCAACGAAGGATACTCGGCCTCATTCGGTGAAGCAGTCACGCGGCATAATCTCTGTGGAGAAGCGATTCGCCTTGGGCGAGTACTGATTGCGCTGCTCCCGCAGCCGGAATCAATGGGACTCTTAGGGTTGCTGTTGTTGCAAGACTCGCGGCGGGCCGCGCGCACGTCAGCGACCGGTGAGCTGATTCTCTTGGAAGATCAGGATCGGTCGCTCTGGAACCGTGAGCAGATTGCAGAGGGAGTTGCGCTCGTGCAGCGAGCCTTCTCGAGGGGCCAAGTCGGACCCTATACCGTTCAAGCCGCGATCGCAGCCGCACATGCACAAGCCCCGACCGCCGCCGCGACGGATTGGCAGCAGATCGTCGGGCTCTACAGCCTCTTACTCCAAGCCGAACCCTCCCCGGTCATCGAACTCAATCGCGCGGTCGCGGTGGCGATGCGCGATGGTCCACTCGCCGGTCTGGAGTTGGTCGAGGCCATCTTGAAGAAAGGCGACTTGGACACCTATCACTTGGCCCACGCCGCTCGAGCAGATCTCTGCCGGCGGCTGGGGCGAACGAAAGAGGCGCGTATCTCCTACCAACGAGCCCTGAGCCTGACACAGCAGGAACCGGAACGGCGGTTTCTGGAGAAACGACTGAGCGAACTGCACGAGTGAACCTGAACAATGGAAAGATCCGACATGTATATCCCTCCCGGCTTCAACACGGTGACGCCCTACTTCTTTGTGGCCAATGCCGAAGCCTTTGTGCGCTTCCTGGTGCAGGGTCTTGGTGCTACTGAAACCTGCCGCACCATGCGACCGAACGGTCTGATCCAGAATGTACAAGTCAGACTTGGTACGTCGACTGTGATGGTGAGCGAAGCCACAGAGCGTTATAAACCGATGGCCGCCGCCTACTATCTATACGTCGAAGACGTCGATGCCTCGATGCAACGGGCGCTCGCACATGGAGCAGTTCTTGAAATGGAAGTCGGCGACATGCCCTATGGTGATCGGCAGGGCGGCGTGAAAGATCGGCACGGAAATATCTGGTGGATCTCACAACGTACCGTGCATGAGCCCTATACTCCTTAGAGATGCACAAAGATCGGGGGCAGTATGCACTTCGAGAGAACAGCTCACGTCATTCGGGCCTCCGCGATCTCAGTAACACTCTGCTCACCAACTTCTGCGGGCGACTGGTTATGCAGCCATACGTACAATGGCTTGCAGTACCTTATGCCCTACTTCAGCCTCTCCAGCCGCCCTTTACGCCGGACTATATTCTTATAGTCCCACTGAATCGCTCGTGCTTTCTTAAGCCATCGTCGCAAATCCGACTTCCTTACTTCCGAGACATCATTGTAGAAAACTGATGCGTCCTTGAATTTCTTGCCGATTACATTCAATCCGGCTTCTTCAAAATCCGCTCCGCTCCAGAACATCAGCCGTATGCCTGGTTTCTGCTTGCTGTATCCGACGATTGGGTTGCCGCCCAGAAACCAAACTGGATGAGCGTGCCATATCTTATTTTCAGCTTCAGGTAGGTTTCTGTCGATTTCCTCGGCAAGAAAGTCACACACTTCCTTGTGATTAGATTCCTGCCTCTCGTTGTACTTCAGGGTCTCTGGATAACGCACCTCTCACTCCTTTCTACTGATACAACTGAGCTGATCTCAATGAAATATCGCGTGCTTAGGCAAACGCGTCAATTGCCAAACTTCGGGTAAACCACCCGATGTCGATTTTAGCCTGGTCCAACGACTATCTTACAGAGAGGCTGATGGTCAATAGCGGAAAATTACAAGCCGATAGCGTATGGCTAATGGCTGATAACAGACGCCAACGATAGGAGGAGAACATGGCAAAGAAAGCTCAAAAGCGAAACGCAAAAAGCTCGAAGATGCCGGCCAGCATCTGCTGGTTCGAAGTGCCGGCTGACGATTTGGGTCGGGCGAAGAAGTTCTACGGGTCGTTGTTCGGCTGGAAGTTCGCAAAGCTCCCCGCGGCTATCGCCAACTACTGGCATATCGATACCGGTGGTAAAGATGCCTCACCGGATGGAGGGATTTCCCCACGCATGCATCCGAAGCAGACCATCACCGTCTATGTGTCCGTGCCGTCGGTCGATAAGGCTATGGCCAAGGTCAAAAGACTAGGAGGGACCGTCTGCGCGGGGAAAACGGCAGTGTCGGGGATGGGTTATTTCGCAATTTGTGCGGATCAGGAAGAAAACGTCTTTGCTCTATGGGAGCCAAACCAACGAGCCGCATGAATTGATGGTTGACGCTGGAGGAATACATCATGAAATATCTCTGCTTGGTCTACGTTGAAGAAACGGTCCTCAATGCGATGCCGCAGCACGAACGCATCGCCATTTCCAACGATGCCATGGCCTACTGCGGCGAGTTACAGAAGCAAGGGCAACTCCTTGCCGCCTCACCACTCCATCCAGTGGAGACAGCGACGACGGTGCGGGTCCGCGATGGGAAGACCTCGACAACCGACGGCCCCTTCGCCGAAACGAAGGAACAGCTGGGTGGGTTCTTGATGGTCGACGTGCGGGACCTGAACGACGCCATTCGCATCGCCGCGCACTTCCCGTCCGCTAAGTTTGGCAGCGTAGAGGTCCGTCCGATGAAAGAACTCGGTTGTGCGTAAATAACAGACCCGTCAAGTCATATTGGGAGTCATACGATGAAATTCATGTTGATCGTGCATCATGACGAATCGGCATTCGAGAAAATCGAAAAAGAGAAGCGGCAACAGATGCTCGCCGAATCGATCGAGCTGACGCACCAACTACATGCCGCCGGACAGTATTTGAGCGCCTCGCCGCTACAGCCGGCGACGACGGCTGTCATGGTGCGAGTGCGCGAGGGCAAACCGCTCGTGACCGACGGCCCCTTTATCGAAACTCGCGAGCAGATCGCAGGCTATTTCCTGGTGAATGCACAGAATATGAACGAAGCCGTCAGCATCGCTACCCGGGTACCAGGGGCACTGATCGGAACGGTCGAAGTGAGACCGTTGATCGAGATCACGGGGCTACCGGGCTAAACGAAGAGCGTATAGCTTATGGCGTATGGCACGGACAACAAGGTAAGGGAGCAACTTCATGCAAAAGATCACCCCCTGCTTGTGGTTCGATAATCAAGCCGAAGAGGCGGCGCAGTTTTATACGTCGATCTTCAAGAACTCCAGGATTGGACACGTGACCCGCTATGGGGAAGCCGGCGCAGGGGCCTCGGGGAGACCGAAGGGCTCAGTCATGACCGTGACATTTGAGATCGAAGGTCAGGAGTTCATGGCGCTCAACGGCGGTCCAATTTTCAAATTTACTGAGGCGGTATCGTTCATGGTGAAATGCGAGACGCAGCAAGACATCGACGAGATGTGGAGCAAACTCTCCGAAGGCGGAGAGGAAGGCCCCTGTGGCTGGCTGAAAGACAAGTATGGTCTCTCATGGCAGATCGTCGTGCCTGAATGGGACAAGATGTTGCGGGACAAGGATTCCACTAAATCCGAACGGGTGATGCAGGCCATCCTGCACATGAGCAAACCCGATCTCAAGGCGATCAAACAGGCCTATAAGGGAGCCTGATCCAGCCACGGGATACGCCTGAGCCACTTGCGGAAAAGGAGCCACCACCATGCGATTCATGGTCATCATCAAAGCCACGAAGGATTCGGAAGCGGGCGTCATGCCGAGCGAGCAGTTGCTGACAGAGATGGGTAAGTTCAATGAAGAACTCGTGAAAGCCGGCGTTCTGATGGCGGGCGATGGGTTGCACCCGAGTTCGAAAGGTACGCGCGTCCGATATTCCAACGAAACATTCCAGCGCATAGACGGACCTTTCGCGGAGACAAAGGAGTTGATTTCTGGCTTCTGGCTGATCCAGGTGAAATCAAGAGATGAAGCTATCGAATGGGCCCGGCGCGCCCCGTTTCGGGAAGGCGAGGTCGAGGTTCGTCCACTGTTCGAACTGACGGACTTCCCATTCGACGCTGATGAGAAGCCCGACGGATGGCGTGATAAGGAGCAGGACTTCCGAGATGCCTCGCCAGCTCGAAAGCCTGGGACAATCCGGTTCATGGGCCTGCTCAAGGCTGACAAGGATACGGAGGCGGGCGTCCTGCCGGATGAGAAAGTCCTGGTCGCAGTGGGAGAGTTTATGGAAGAGGGGGTGAAGGCCGGAATCATCCTTTCGGGCGAAGGGCTCCAGCCCAGTTCGACAGGCACGCGGGTCCGATTCTCCGGAAGCAAGCGCACGGTGATCGACGGGCCATTCGCGGAAACGAAGGAGCTGATCGCCGGCTACCTGATCATCCAGGTCAAGTCCCGAGAAGCAGCGATCGAATGGACCAAGCAATTCGTGACGGTTGACGCCCCAGGTCGTCTTGGCGCGGAGAGCGAGTGTGAGCTTCGCCAACTGTTCGAGACAGAGAACTGCGGCGCTGAGTTCTCACCAGAACTGAGGGAACAGGAGAAGCGGATGCGCGCACAAGCCGGGCAGCGGATGAAAGACGGGAAACGATAGTATTGCCACGCTGTGAGGGAAGCACGGAGGAGACAGGCGCTCATCACGCAAGGAGGGGTACTGCGATGTCCATCAAGATGATGTGGGTTGGTCGAGTGATCTCTGGTCTGCTCGCGCTCCTGTTCACAATGAGCGCGGTCATGAAGCTCATAGGTGGCGCCATCGTCACGCACCTGCGCATCGGCGAGCCGGTCTACGTGCAAATCGCGCTGGGCATGCTCGTCTAGCTCGGCCTCTACCTCCGCGAGCAACGGCTCAAAGCGTTGATTCCGTTGAGGACGCAGAATGCTGTCGATTTCGGGTCCCCCCATTCGACTAAAGGGTAGAGGCCATAAAGCCCCCTTTAAACGGCCTTAACCTGAAAGAGAGAGGAAGGATACCATGCTCAAGATCATCGCCCTCACCGTCATCGTACTCATCGCCGCGTTACTCATCTATGCCGCCACGAGACCGGACACGTTCCGTCTCCAGCGGTCGATTGCGATCAACGCGCCGCCGGAAAAGGTTTTCCCTCTCATCAACGATTTCAAGCGTTGGGTGGTCTGGTCCCCCTGGGAAAAGATGGATCCCGCGTTGAAACGGACCAACAGCGGAGCGGCGCAGGGTCAAAGCGCAGTCTATGAGTGGGATGGTAACAATCAGGTCGGGCAAGGACGCATGGAGATCATGGAATCGGTGCCATCGTCACGGATCATGATCAAGTTGGATTTCCTCAAACCGTTCGAAGCGCACAATACCGCCGAGTTCACCCTGGCAGGACGCGACGGCTCTACCCACCGTCACCTGGGCGATGTACGGTCCGCAACCGTACCTGGCGAAGGTCATGGGCATATTCTTCAATTGCGAAAAGATGGTCGGGCCGCAGTTTGAAACTGGCCTCGCCAATCTGAAGAAGGCCACAGAACAATAAGAAAGGACAGCGCCCATGCGATATGTCGACGGATTTGTCATCCCGATACCCAAGAAAAACCTCGCAGCGTACGTTCGCATGGCTAAGAAGGCCTGCAAGATCTGGCGCGAGTATGGGGCGCTTGAATATCGAGAATGCGTGGGCGATGACCTCCGCACAAAGATGAACCAGCCGTTTCCCCGCCTGGCGAAGGTCAAGCCAGGCGAGACCGTCGTCTTCTCCTGGATCGTCTACAAATCCCGAGCGCACCGCGATCGTGTGAACGCGAAGGTGATGAAGGACCCGCGCATCACCGCGATGTGCGACGCGAAATCGATGCCGTTCGACTGGAAACGAATGGCGTACGGCGGCTTCAAGGTCCTGATCGATGCGTAACTGGGTACCCCTTGATCTTGGCATGAATGCGAAAACATAGTTTCATCAGAGCAATCACTCACCGACCTCAACCACAAGGAGGCCATTATGCGTTTTACATCTTTTGCCGCCATCTCATTGTGCACCATGCTGACCGTCTCGCCGGCCCTCGCCAAAGAGAAGAAACACGAAAAGCCGATGGACCAGCAGGC
>CXWL01030284.1_pt1 | contig 14646 bp, 15 predicted proteins | sample 590931 | NCBI WGS metagenome assembly CXWL01 (sample SAMEA3498368, study PRJEB10139) | groundwater metagenome | biome: water well; material: biofilm material | place: Germany | collected 2015-04-27 | reverse complement strand
GCCCTCGAACGGCGCAGGGTATCGTTCGACGAACCCGACGATCGTCGCTGCCTGGTCGAGCACTCCCCGCCGAGCGTGGAAAAGTTGAACGGTCTCGAGAGCGATCAGGGTGAGCAGCCACAGACGTGCCTGGTGGCTGGTCGTCAGCACCCGATGAAGCGCGGAACCGACATCCAGATCGCCACAGAGAAGCCGTGCGTTGACCGTGCCGAACTCGGCCCACAGCGCTTGCTGGAGGTTGCCGATGCGGTGGGCGGCATCTGCCGAGAGCTGGTATTCGTCGTGGGCTGCCCGGCCGTCGGGAGGGTCGGCCAGATACAGCAGGCCGTTCCCTCGATAGAACGAGAAGACGCTCAACGCTGCGAGAGACCCGGTCCCCGTGTAGTACGCGCGTGCCTGCTCGAGTTCATCGAAGAAGCTGGGGTCGCCGGCGCCGAGGAGAACGTTGAAGACCATGTTCCATGCCTTGACCCGCAGCATGGTCGAGTCGGTGTGATCGACGATCTTCCGGAGCCGCTCGACCAGAGCGAGGGCCTCATCCGTTCGTCCGCCGGCGACAAGGGCTTCTCCCTGCCATATGAGGCAGACGCTGATGCTCACCTCGTCACCGTCGAGCGCAGCACCCTCGGCGGCCAACTCGACAGCGCGAGTCGGATCGCCGAGCTGATGCGCCCAGTACGCGCGTAGTCCGAGACTCGCCGCACTTCGTTTACCTGATCGACGAGCGAGCTCGCCGACCTCGACGGCCCAGTCCTCGTGCTCGTAGCGCATCTCGCTCTCGGCGAAGGCACCCGTGGCGACCAACAGCCGCTCGGCGACGGCGAGATCGCCGAGCGCGAGCGACCAGTTGAGCGCCGCTCGCAAGTTGTCCCACTCTGCGTCGAAGAACGAGAAGAACTCTGCTTCGTCCGACGTGTACGACTTTCGCCAGGCGCCACTCGCCTCGGTTGCGTAGAAGCGAAGATGTCGGTTTCTCATGTCGGCCGTCCTGTCGCGGTCGGCGAGGCGCTGCTCGGCGTACTGACGGAGGGTCTCGAGCAGGCGGTAGCGGGTCCGTCGGCCTGCGGCTTCGGCGACCACCACCGACTTGTCGACGAGATCGGAGAGGAGATCGAGGTGGTCACCATCGCCGACCTCGCCACAAATCCCCTCGACCGCGGCGAGGTCGAACGAACCCGCGAAGACGGACAGCTCGTCGAAAAGGTTGCGGGCGGAATCGGAAAGCAGCCGATAGGACCACTCGACGGCAGCTTGGAGCGTCTGGTGGCGTTCGAGCTGGCCCCGTCCTGCGCCGCGCAGCAGGCGGAAGCGTTCGTCGAGACGGTCGAGGATTTCCGCAGGACTCAGCGACCGGACCCGAGTTGCTGCCAACTCGATCGCGAGCGGAATGCCGTCGAGCCGGCGACAGATTGCCTCGACCGCGCCACGGTCACGTTCCAGGTCGAAGTCGCTGTCGACAGCCGCCGCCCGATCGACGAAGAGTTCGACGCCGTTCACGGGATCGAGTGAGGGCACCCGAACGACGCGCTCGCCCGGCACGCCAAGCGGTTCCCGACTCGTCGCGAGCACNNAGGTGTTCGCAGTTGTCGAGGATCAGCAGCACCCGACGGTCACGACACCAGTCGACGATGACGTCGACGCCTGTCAGACCGGCTTGGGGCTGTGCGCCGATGCTCTCGATCGTCGCAGCAATCACCGCATCCGGGTCGACGATCGGCGCCAGCTCGCACATCCAGACGCCACCGGGAAAGTCGTCGGCCGTCAGGAACCCGATCTCGGTGGCCGCTCTCGTCTTGCCCACCCCACCTGAGCCCGTCAAGGTCACCAGTCGGTAGTCGCTCAATGCTGCGACCCTTCGCTGCAGGTCGGCCAGGTCTCCCACGAACTCGGTTCGCGGCCGTCGCAGGTTGCCGACTGCTGTCTGACTACCGACCAGCGGACGGTCGATCCATGGCGCTCCGGGACCGCTCACACCGACCACATGGATCGGATCGACGATGCCCTTGACCTGTGCTGCGCCAAGACTTACATGCTGCACGCCGTTGCCGGGTGGGGCCAGAGCCGCTGTCACCGTCGAGATGACGAACTGCCCGCCGTTCGCAGCGCCCATCAGCCGAGCAGCCCGGTTCACCACTGGACCGAAGTAGTCGTCGTCCCGCTCCTGGGCCTCGCCGGTGTGGGCGCCCATTCGCACTTCGAGTTCGAGCCCGCCCGGCCAAACCTGGCTGACGAGTTCCGCCTGTGCCGCCAGGCCCGCCGAGACCGCTGCCGACGCTGTTGCGAACGCCGCTGCGTAGGAATCACCCGCTGTGGAGAACACGTGGCCACCGTGTTCCGAGATCGCCCGCTCGATCAGTCGATCATGGACCGCCAAAGCCTCTGCCATGAGCTCCGGGAATCGGTCCCACAGGGGCGTCGATCCTACGACGTCGGTAAAGAGAAAGGTGACCGTCCCCGTCGGACGATCGGACTCGTTCGTATACGGCCCGAGATCCACCCATCCAGCCTTGCACGCCGCTGTCCGCCTCTATTCACTGCTCGCGGAACTCGGAGTTCCCGCGGTGGTCGCGAACTGCCGGCGGTCGACAACGCGACTGGCGAGCGGTCACCGTCAAGGGACTATCGCGTCCGCGCCGGCCCCTCTGTCAAGACTCACGGGCGAGAGCACGCCTCGGCAAGCGCGAAACTCTCGTCATGGAACGAGATGACGAGGCGAAGGCGTGGGTGTCTGGTGTTTTCGATCGTGCTGCGTCGAGCTACGACGACGTCGCCGGTTCGTACCACGACCACTTCGGGGTTCGCTTGGTCGATGTCGTCGGCGTCAAACCAGGTGACGTTGTGCTCGATGTCGGATGTGGGCGGGGCGCGATCCTGATGCCGGCCGCCGCCCGAGTCGGATCGGATGGCAGTGTCGTCGGTGTTGATCTGTCACCGGAGATGGTGCGCCTTGCTCGCCAACGTGCTGACGCCGCCGACATCTCGGCGCGAATCCAGGTGATGGACGCAGAGAACCTCGACGTGCCGGAAGGAGCGTTCTCGGTGGTCCTGTGCGGATTCGGGGTCTTCTTCTTGCCCCATCCCGAAGCTGCCGTGGCCGGATTTCGGCGTGCGCTCGCACCGGGCGGCACGCTCGGCGTTTCCACATGGGGTGGCGAGGACGAACGCTGGTCGTGGGAGGACGAACTGTTCGGCGACCTCGTCGTCGAGCGTCGAGCCGTCCGGCGACCATTCGATCAAGCAAGCGATCTCGAGGCCTTGCTGCTCGATGGCGGCTTCGACGACGTCGTCGTACAGTCCGTGCACCACGAGGTCACCCTCGCTGGCCCCGAGGAGTGGTGGGCATGGAAGTGGTCCTACAGCTTGCGCGGGGTGCTGGAGCAGATCACGCCGGCACGACTCGAGCAGTTGCAGCGCGATGCGTACACGCGGATCGCGGCCATGCCTACCAACAGCCGAGGCGGCCTGGACCTGCGGTTGGAAGCGCTGTTCGCGGTGGCGGTCACGCGCCCTGACGACCGACCCCGTCGAGCACGTCGGATCCGTCGTTGTGGCTGTGCGTGAACCCGAGCTCCCGCTCGGCCGCCACACTGTCTCCGCTGCGGAACGCAAGGATGTAGGCGCGGCGGAACACTTTCACGCGCACGTGGTCGACCTGCGCGGCCAGGGACGCTCCACGCGGACACCCGGGCGCTACACGCTCGACAACATCGACAACGTCAGGGGTTCTCGCGCTCGGTGATCGTGATGATGCTCGTTGCTAGCAGCGCAGGCGTCGACGAGGGAACGGTCGTCGCCTCACCGATGATCACGGCTTTGGACACGAGCGAGAAGGCCCACACGTCCAGGCCGAACACGGAGATGCTCGGTAGCGACACGACTCCACACACCGAAACGTTCTCCGATGCGCCGACGTCCGGCTGTACGTTCATCGTCACCGTGTCCTCGGTGGTGGTCGGATCGAGAGTGATGGTGAGGACCACATCCTCGTCGACGGTCATGGTGCAAAACTCCGGCAGCGACAGCGTCGCGGTGATGTGCGCAATTGCTTCCGTCGCGATGTACGTGCCCGATTCGGCGGCGCGCTGCAGCGCAGTCGGCGGGAGATCGATGTGCCCCACAACCTGTGCGAGGCCTCCGGTGGCCGTGTAGTCGACGGAGATGGCGATCTGCAGGTCTCGCTTCTTGACCTTGAACTCGAGCGTCTTGCGACCGATGCCGCGCCGACTCGTCTGCTCGACCTTCACCTTGCCGAGTTCCTCGGGCTCAGAGCCCGCCGTGTACTTCACGTGAGCCGGTGGGTCCTGCGCCCTGCCCGCCGGGTCAACGGTCTTCGGACCGTCCAGGGTCGCCACGATCGGCGCCGCAATCTCCGCTCCATCGAACTTTCCCTTGCTCGTGACATCGAACTCGACGACCTCGCCCGGATCCACGTCGCGAGATTCCTCGTCCGTGGTGAGCTCGATGCACTTGCCAGAGCGCCACAGCGACTCGGCGTTCCTCGCCATCTCGAGGAGGAAGTGGTCGACCATCGCGTTGCCGATCATCACGCCGACGATCTGCGAGTCCGTCGCATTGTTCGACTGATGTGATTCGGCGTCGTAGTTCGCTGAACGAGTCCCGTCGCGGCTGTACGTGACGGGGATCGTCGCTGTCACTCCCCAGTCGAAGGGTCCAGACGGCGAACCGCCCGGCGTGCCGGGGCCATGGGCTCCCCTGGCGTAACTCTGCGTCGACTCGATCCGCTGGATTCTTGCATTGTCGCCGACGACGATGCGGAAGGGTGCGGAGACCGAATACGCGGTTCCGGCGCCCGTCGATCCGTTCCGAGTCAGCTCCTCGGTCCATGTCAGTTGGTAGGTGCCGGCGCCGATGCCGCCTTCGTCGGGGCAGGCGTTGAGCTCGAACTCGCCACGGCCACTGCCAACCAACGTCGCCACCGGCGTGCCATCCTTCGACAGCGTGTCCGTGGAGCCGATCTGCACCGTCCCGGTGGCGTGACCCTGGCCGGTGCGCACCGACATCTGGTGGTGGATGTTGATGGTCTCCTCGTATCCCGCCGCCGGCTCCTTGCGGTACGTCTCGTTCCGGTCCACCCTCCCTTCATTTGTCTCGTCCGCTCGCTCGACGAGCACTGTCATGATGGCCATCGACATCGTCGTGGTGGTCGATGCCTGCCCCACGAGGCTGCCGGTCCATCCTTGTCCGGGAGGTGTGCTCGACTGGAGGGGTCGCAACAAGCCACTCGGCTCGGCATCACCTGCGTCCAGGACGACACCGAGCTCAGTCACCATCAGCGGAAGCTGCGACTCCGCGAACTCGGTCCGCGCGAGATCGACGTCGGCGAGCACCGCATCACCGACGGGATCGAGGAGATCCGCGATGCCCGCGTCGACGCGTAGCTCGTTGACGGTGGCGATCTCGGCCTCGGCGGCGGCGAGAGAAGTCGCCGAGTCGAAGTCCATCTCCGTCGTTGGCTCCGGCAAGTCGAGTGAACCACCCGTTTCGTCCGAGCCCGAGGTCGCCGTCGCCGCCTTCTTCGAGCCCTCACTGCACGCGCCGAGCAGCAGCGCCGCGACCATGGCGATGCCGAACACGGATCGGCCCCGGTGCGAATGGTCGAGCGTGGTGTTCGCGCTGCGTTCCACACGAGACGGTGCCAAACCCAGCAGCCAATGTCAAGAGCGCAACGAAGAGGTCAGGACTGCGCCTTACCGTTGCCGGACTTCGACGAGCACCACAGCGCCGGGCTGCGCATCCCATGTCGACGTGAGACCGATGGCTGGGCGAGGCCCCTGCACGCGACGCCGGAACACGGTCAGCTCGAACCGGTCGTTGTGGAGCACCGAGCTGGTTGCGTCATCAGATCTGAGCTCGAAGCCGTCGACCGGGACTCGGTCGTGACTTCATGGAGCGATGTCGAGCGGCTGTCGCGCTGCGGACGGACCCGGTCGTGATGAGTTGCCTCAGTCGATCGATCCGCGCTCGACGATCCATTGCGTCGGTTGCCCGGTCACGGTTGCGATGTGGTCGAAGTCTGCGTCGTAGTGCAAGACCGTGAGCGACGTGGCCTCGGCGACCGCCGCGACGAGGAGATCTGGCACCTTGCGGCCCTTCAGTCCCCGAGCGGCAAGTTCGCGTTGGACCTGTTGTGCGCGATCGAAGTGATGTTCCTCAACATCGATTCGGCGGAACGCTCCGAGTGCCACGAGGAGACGGTCCCACTCGTCCCCGTTGCGCGCCGAGTAGCCGATCTCGAGATCGGTCATGGTCGTGCGCGCCAAGCCTTCGCCGTCGAGTTCTTCGATTCGCCGGCGGACGGGTGGGGCGCTGAGTCTGGTGAGAACGCTCGTGTCGAGCAGGAACATCAGCGCCACGCCGCGGAGCGGTCGTCCAGGTCCGCATCCGCAAGCAATGACAGGGCGCTCGCGAGTTGGGTGCTGCGTTGATCGGCGGCGCGGCGGAGGGCTTCGTTGACGGTGTCCTTGATCGTGCGGGTGCCGAGGCGGGCGCGGGCCGCATCGAGCGCATCGTCATCGACGTCGATCAATCGCTTGGTCACCAGGAGAGTATATACACGTCGCAATGACGGATATACGTCCGTGCAACCCTTCACGACCCCATCGACGGGTGACCGCGCAAACAGGTACGGCCCGCTCGGGAGCGATGGGTGTATAGTTAGCCGCATGCCGAAGATGCAGGTCTACCTCCCCGATGAGTTGTACGAGAAGGTGAAGTCACAAACTGCACGCTTGAACGTTTCGGGCATCCTGCAGGACGCCCTCGCACAACGCCTCGACCAGCTCGAACGACAAGACGCGCTCGCCGCGGCCGTCGACTCCTACACCGCCGAGTTCGGCGTGTTCTCCGACGAGGAACTGAACCGGCAGGCAGAAGCCGACCGGAAGCAGACGGTGCGCCCACAAACCAAGAAGAGGGCGTCCTCGGCCGCGTGAGCAGATTGGTCCTTGACGCCGGTGCATTCATTGCCCTCGACCGGAACGACAGATCTATGTGGGCCCGCCTCGCCATCGCTCACCAATCCGAACAACAGATCCTGACCCACGCCGGGATAGTCGGGCAGGTATGGCGGCGCCCCGCCCGTCAGGCACGTGTCGCTCAAGCACTGAAGGGCGTCGACGTCCGCTCCCTCACCGTCGAACTCGCCCAAGCTGCGGGACTCCTGCTTGCCGCCACCGGACGAGACGATGTCCACGACGCTGCTCTCGCCCTCGTGTGCGAGCCAAATGACGTCCTCCTCACCAGTGACATCGACGACCTGGCCGCGCTCCTCACCGAACGCCGAATGTCCTCCGTCGGAATGATCAGAGTCTGAGGCTGCGCGATCCCGCCAACTCCACTCGCAACAGAGGTAGTCGGTCTCAATCGACCACCCGGTGCGCGCTACGCGACAGCGTCCGGAGGGGCGACGAACTCCACTGCCTCGGCGAGCAGCTTTCGCCAGCGCCGTCGGTGGTGGTAAGGGATGGCGACCCATTCGCGGAACACCCTGCCGGCCGGCGCGAACGGACGCCCCACGCCTTCGGCAATGAGTGCGTCGACTCGTGAGCGCGAGAGCTTCACCACGAGGCCCGAGTCCTTGTAGTCGACGAGAGCGAGGAATTCTCCCGAGACGCGCGCGCAACGCCCGCCCATGATCGTGCCCTCTTCAACGCGGGAGTCGGTGATCCGCAACTCGTCGATGAGATCCCAGAACCGGTTCTGATCTGCCTGCGACACGGCGCGTTGCCCCCGTCTATCCCTATCTGTTTGCTTGGGTGTCAACGTAGGTCGTCAGCTTGTCGAATGCCATGTTCCAGCCCGTCTCACCGGGCGAGCCCGCGGGGATGCCGACGTGGGTGAGCAGCATCTTGGTTCGGTCACCTGTCTGGACGAGTTCAACGCGAACTTCGGTGGTCGTTTGGTGCCCTTCGGGCATGCCCATCGATTCCGGTGATCGCACGTTGCCGTTCTCGTCGGACATCGCCTCGGAGTAGGCAAGTCGGTCAGGCTCGAGAACCGAGAGGTGAACACCGGTGAACCACATCTGCATCGCGCCGTTGGGAGTATTGATCTCCATGCCCACGAAACGGTGGCCGCCCACACGGACGTCGAAGTCGGCGATGGGGATGGTGGCACCCTTCGGGCCGTACCAGGACTTGAAGTGCTCGGGGTCGGTCCACATCTTCCAGATGAGCCCGATCGGCGCGCTGAAGTTCCGTTCGATGACTACCGAGTTCGTCGGTTCGTTGGCGATGGTCATAGGTTTCCCTTCTTGCCTTGCGGCGCTTGAAGCTGCGTGAGGTAGATGTCCATTTGATCGAAGCGCGACTCCCAGATCGACCGGTACTGGTCGGCCCATGTCGACACCTCCTGCAACCGCGAAGCCTCGATGGCGCACGGCCGGAACTGCGCCCGATGACCACGACGAACCAAGCCAGCTCGTTCGAGCACCTTGATGTGCTTCGAGACGGCGGGGAGCGTCATGTCAAACGGTTCTGCGAGCTCGTTGACGGTCGCGGCTCCCCGCGCGAGTCGCGCCAGGATCGCTCGCCTTGTCGAGTTGGCCAGCGCGGCAAAGGTTGCGTCAAGTCGGGTGTCGTCGATCGCTGTCGTCATCGACCGCTGCTTTGCCTAATGGTTAATTTACTCACTGGTTAAGTGTGACACGGGCCGGCCGCACGCACAAGCCCCGTCCCCGGGCACATCGCCGCGATCTTGGACACGGCCTTCGTGGGCGACCTCCGACGTGGTCGCAGACTCCGGCCGAGCACACCCCAACCGTCTTCATATTTCCGACTTTCCCCGGTTGAGGGTACGCTAAATACGTACACACCCGAGAGATCCGGAGAGATCCGTGGATAACGACATCGTGTTCGCCGGCGACATGCCGTCGCAGACCATCAGCGACATGGTACGCCGCGGTGACCTTCGCCAACTTGCGCGCGGCGTATACACGACCGACACCGCGGGCCGTCCCGAGGCGGTCGTCGCTCGCCACTGGCACACGATCGTCGGCCACGAGTTTCCCGACGCGGTGATCACCGACCGCTCCGCGTTGACCGGCGGCAAGGTCGATGGCTACCTGTACCTGTCGCGCGACGGCCGCCCACGCGAGCTCGCGCTGCCCGGTCTCGAAGTGTTCGCGCGTCGCGGTGCCGGTCCCCTCGACGGCGACCTCCAACTGCCTGGCGGACTCTGGCAGGCATCAAGAGCGCGAGCGCTCGCCGAGAACATGCGACCCTCCCGCTCACGCGGTGGCCGCCCACGACGCAGGCTCGACGACCACCAGATCGATGCCTGGATCGAACGGCTCTGCAGACTCGAGGGCGAGGAGCGACTCACCGAGTATCGGCGACAGGCCGAGCGCCTCGGACCACAGCTCGAGGTCACTCCCGACCGCATCGCTGCGCTCAGGCGCAAGATCGGCGCAGCCATCGGCAGCCAGCAGATCCCGACGTCGAACCGTGCGCTCGCCGCGCGCCAGGCCGGACTCCCGTTCGACCCCGACCGCATCGAACGCTTCGACGCGCTCATCGTCGCCCTTCGCTCGGCGGCACCCCAGTCACGCCACGGCCTCGCCCCCAGCTCGACATCGTTCACGGTGCAGGCGTTCTGGGAGGCCTACTTCTCCAACTACATCGAAGGCACCACCTTCACCGTCGACGAGGCAAAGTCCATCGTCTTCGACGGAGCACTGCTCGCCAACCGAACGGCCGACAGCCACGACATCCTCGGGACCTACGCCATCGTCGCCGACCCCGAGGACATGAGCCGAACAGCGACGAACCCCGACGAGTTCCTCGGCATTCTGCGGTCTCGCCACGCCACGCTCATGGGTGGGAGACCGGCGATCGCCGGGGTGTTCAAGACGCTGCCGAACCAGGCCGGCATGATCTTGTTCGTCGACCCTGCCCTCGTCGAAGGAACCGTGCGCGAGGGCTGGCGTCGGCTCGCCGAGCTCGACACCGCTTGGGAACGCGCTGTCTACACGATGTTCCTCGTCTCCGAGGTCCACCCCTTCACCGACGGCAACGGCCGAATCGCGCGAGTGATGATGAATGCCGAGCTCGTACGCGGCCAACAGTCCAAGATCATCGTGCCCACTGGGTTCCGCACCGACTACCTCAGCGCGCTCAGACGCCTTAGTCGCGACGACGACCCAAGCGTCTACGTCAAGGCATTGCGCTTCCTCCACGACTACACCGCCCAGATCGACTGGACCACCCACGACACCGCCGAAGCCGACCTCCGCACCACCAACGCCTTCGCAGAGACCGACGACGCCCCACGGCTGAGACTGCTTCGCCCGGTGCCGCTGGCATGAGCCCAGCGGACGGCGACGGGCATAGCCGCTCTCGACGTTCACCACGATGAGTGACAGGCTCGCGCGGTGTTCACCCGGCCAGCTGATGTCGACGATGCCGACGTCGTGGGCGTGCTGTCCGAAGGTTGGGGTCTCGGGGTGGTGGACCTCGACTACCTCGCGGTCGGATTCGGGAGCCATCACTGGCGGGCCACGACGGCGTCGGCGAGCTGGTTCGTGACGGTCGACGACCTCGTGGCCAAGTGCCACGAGCCCAGCGAGCTATTGCTGGGAACACGCGAGCGTCTCGTTGCCGCGCTGACCACGGCGGCGGCGTTGCGTGACGCCGGCTTCGATTTCGTGGTGGCGCCCATCCGAACGAACGATGACCGCATCGCAGCGAACATCGGCGACCGATACGTCGTGGCCGTCTACCCGAACCTGGATGGCGAGACCTACGACTACGGCAACTACTCCGACGCTGCGCACCGCGACTCGGTCCTTCGCCATCTCGCAACGCTTCATCGCGCACCGACGTCGTGTCGCCGATGGGCATTGACCGACACGTTCTCGATCCCCCGACGCGCCGCGCTCCATGCCGCGTGCTCCCAGCTCGAGGACCGGTGGACGTTCGGCCCGTTCGCGGAACCCGCCCGGTGCTTGCTCGCGCGGCACGTCGACGCCATGGTGCACGCGTTCGACAAATACGACGCACTGGCCGCCGCCGCGAGCTCCCAGCCGTCGCGGTTCGCGCTCACCCACGGCGAGCCACACCCCGCGAACACCATCACCATCGATCGCGGCGTCGTGCTCGTCGACTGGGACACCGCGCTGATCGCTCCGCCCGAACGCGACCTGTGGGACCTCGTCGGCGAGGAACCATCGGTGTCCATCCAGTACGAGGACCTCACCGGCATCGGCGTCGACCATGATGCGATCGAGTTGTACCGCCTCAAGTGGGACCTCAGCGAGATCGCCATTTACATCAGCGACTTCCGCCGGGCCCACGATCAGACCGACGACACACACGAAGCGTGGAACAACCTCCAACACTTCCTCGACCCGACCCGCTGGTGACACATCGTCCCATTCCCACCGACCGGTGCTCGACCGACGAACGTGAGCGTCGCTGTTCGCCCTCGTCTCGCTCGCGATGCTGGATCGCGGGCGGGTTCCACGTGCTCGCCGGAAGGTCATCCTGATCGAGCGGGAGCCGGTCCCTGGCTTGGCTAGCGTTCGGCGATGGGTTCCGTCACTGTTGGGCACTCGCCGTGGCGAAACCGCGATCTCGCGCTCGTGCTCGTCGGCGGCACGGTGAACAACGTCGGGGACTGGATGCTCGCGGTCGCGCTGCCCGTGTACGTCTACGTCGAGACCGGTTCGGGCCTCGCGACGGCCGCGATCTTCCTCATCGAGCTCGTGATCGGGGTGGGGCTCGGTCCAATCGGTGGCAGCCTCGCCGATCGCTGGAACCTGCGCGCGACACTCGTCGCGACCAACGCCCTCCACGCGGTTGCGTTGTTGCCTCTCCTCGCCGTGTCCGAGTCGAGGCTGTGGCCGGCGTTCTTGGTGATCGCGTTCCAGGCGCTCATCCAGCAGGTCAACGACCCGGCGAGCTTCGCGCTCGTGCCCCAGCTCGTGACCGATCAGCAACTCGTCTCGGTGAACGCCGCGTTGTCGACCGGCGGCTCGCTGGCGCGGCTCGTGGGAGCGCCCTTGGGCGGCATCGCCGTCGCGACCGGCGGACTCACCGCCGTGGTCGTGGCCGACGCGGCGACGTTCGTGATCGGCGGCTTGAGCGCTTGGCTGATCCGCAGTGCCGCGGCGCAGCGATCGGCACGCCACGACGGTGACGACGAGCAGACCGATGCGTCGGTGCGCGCCGGGCTCCGTGTCGTCCGCGCCTCACCGCAACTGAGTGCGATGCTCGGAGTGCAGGCGGTCGTCCACGTGGCGTTCGGGGCGTTCAACGTGGTGTTCATCGCGTTCGTCGCCGACTACCTCGGCGGGGGCGGCACCGAGGTGGGGGTGATCCGGGGCAGCGCAGCGTTCGGCGGCATCGTGAGCGGGCTGATCATCGCCCGGTTCGCCGGTCGTTGGGACGCGCCCCTGGTGATGGTGGTCGGCTACGCGCTGTTCTTCGTGATAGGTCTCGGCTTCGTGAACGCGCCGACGTTCACCACGACGCTGTGGATCTACGTCTTGCTGTTCGGGCTGACCGGCTTCCCCAACATCACCTCGCAGGTCGGCACGACCGCAACGCTCCAACAGCTCGCCCCACGCGACGCGCTCGGCCGACTCGCCGGGTTGTCCGGAGCGGTCGCCGCGCTCGGATCGGGCATCGGCTCGATCGGGTCGGGCGCGCTCCTGGAGCTGACCACCGCCCGAGTGTTGTTCAACGCGCAGACGTCGTGCATGGCCGTGTGCGCGGTGATCGGCTACGTAGGCGTCCTGCGGCCGCGGCGGCGGTTGACCGCAGCGCCTGCAGCCTGAGCTCCTCCGTCCGGACCAGTTCGTCGGGCAGCTGGGACGGTTCGTAGCCGGGCACGCTCGTCAGCCCGAACAGCGGGTACGGGATTCCTGAGTACGCGCCGAAGCTTGAGCGCTTGGTCGCGAGCGAGGCCGACTGACTGTCACCGAACCGCTGGCCACCATCAGCAGCCCCCAACGGCCGGCCGACAACAACAGCCTGCTCACGACCCGAATTGGACGACAGTTAATCGCGCCGAGGCTGGCTCATCGCGATCACGAGGTCGCTGGCGATCGCCAGCGGTTCGGTGGTCGCGGTGTTGGTCGTGACAACGACGGTGCGGTCGGCGGCGGGGCAGGCGAGGGCGATCGTGCCAAGGAATCCGCGGTGGTTCCAGCACGTGTTGCCGGCGATCTCGATGCGATAGAGACCACTGGCGCCATCACCGAACGGGATGCCGAACTCTTCGAGTCCCATGTTCGTCGCGGGTATCCGCAACATCAGATCGAGCGTGCTCGGGTCATCGAACACCTCGCCTCCAAGCAAGGCCTCGAAGAACCGGGCAATGTCAGGGCCCGTTCCAGCGAGTCCGCCTCCCCCGAACGCGTCGATGGAGAAGTCGAGATCAGTCAGCTCGGTCGTGGTGAAGAACGAGCGGGAGATCGTCGGCGCACCAGGTGGCGCATTTTCGCCGTGCTCGAGCCACACCTGTTCGAGACCGAGCCGGTCGTAGCCGAGCAACTCACGCATCGCCGCTGCATAGGGCTTGCCGGTGGTGCGCTCGATGATCTCGCCGAGCAGGACGTACCCGGTGTCGCCGTAGTGGAACTCGGCTCCCGGCCCGGCGACTGGGTCGCCGACATCGACGGCCAGTTGGAGTTGCTCGGCCCGTGTCCACTCGTGGCCGAAGTCGGACAGGGCCCGTTGCAGCATCGGCGAGCCCTCACCGAACGCGTAGTCGAACAACCCGGCCGTGTGCACCAGCAGTTGCTCGACGGTGATCTCCGACACGCGGTACCCGTCCCCGCTCAGCAACGCGAGCGTTTCCGCCGACAGCAGTCCGTCGATCGTGTCGTCGATCGCGAACGCTCCGCTCTCGACCAATCGGAGCGTCGTTGCCGCGGTGAAGGTCTTGCCGACACTTGCCATCCGAAACGGCCGGTTTGCATCGTCGTCGCGTCCGGCTGCTCCGCTCCATGAGGTGTCGGTCGATCCCACGAGCACCGCGGCCTGGAGGGTGGCCTCAGGTGTGAGCATGCTCGGCATGGCGGCGTCGAGTATCGCCTGAAGCCGTTGTTCGAGTTGCGGGTCGAGGCGCTGCTCGGCAACCGGTGCCGTCGTCGAGGGCTCGAACGTGCTGGTGGTCGGGAGCTCGATCGGATCGGTCGCGTTCGATGCGGCCGCCGAAGCCGTGGTGACATCCGTGTTTGCCGTTGAGATCGGCCTCGACGATGCGGAGGGCGCCGAATCGTCGACGCTCGCGCACCCAGCAACGAGAAGAGCGCAGCCCACCACGCCGGCCTCGAGGGTGACGCGCTTGCGTGTGGGCCGACGTCGCATGGGCCCAGTATGCGCTCGGGTGCCCGTGGGCGGATCCGCTCGACGGCGAATCGGCGTCCGCCGACAGGATGAGCGGCACGAGCTCGCAGGGTGACGCGATCGGACAAACTCACCCGCCGCCAGTCGGTTACGTATCAGCCCTGTCGAGTTGCTCGGCGAGGCGGTGCATGGCCGTGGTGTTGTTGCGTTTGATGTAGGCGCGGGCCATTGGTTTGGTGAGTCGATCGAGCGCCGGCGCAATGATCCACCGGTACTCGAAGGTGATGTGGGTGCCTCCTCCCGGAAGCGGGGTCAAGGTGTACGTGCCCTGACC
>CXWL01002629.1_pt1 | contig 14649 bp, 16 predicted proteins | sample 590931 | NCBI WGS metagenome assembly CXWL01 (sample SAMEA3498368, study PRJEB10139) | groundwater metagenome | biome: water well; material: biofilm material | place: Germany | collected 2015-04-27 | reverse complement strand
GAATTCTCTTCTCGGTTCTCTATCCGGCAGAGGCGCCCGATCGATACCGCCGGTCCGTCCGATTCGATCACCAAGCCGACAACCTGAGAAACTTTACCATACTGCCGAATTGTATTCGTCCGGCTTATCCGGTTACAATACATGTCATAGGCAAGCTGGCTCACCGCCTTTCCTCCACACCCTGCAGCGCCTCGGCGATAACCTCAAACTGGGATTCAAGTCGTGCGTCGATGTCTCCGGAAGGAGTCTCGATGAGGCACCCTCCATCGTGAACACGGGGATCCGGCTCCACACCGACATCCCGAATTCCCGCCGTACTCGCAAGGAATCGATCCAGGTTTCGCTGCACGACAGGCAGGAAGCTCGGGTGTACTTTGATCTTCAGTCGCGATCGGTCTACAAGCTGGGCGACAGCCCCCTCGATGATCGTGAGGAGCGCTTCCTTATCCAGCTCGATGGCCTCGAAAGTCACCTTCTTGCTGATCTTCAGGACGAGGTCAAGAATCTTCTCTTTGGCTTCGATCAACATCGTCTCCCGTTGACCGACGGCATCGTTTATCGCACGGTCGAATTGGGCGGCCACTTGGCGAGCTTCGTCCAGCCCCTTCTGGGTTCCCGACACGAGTCCCTGTTGATGCCCGCTCCGAAATGCAGCGTCTCTCTCAGCCTTGAGAACGGACTCAAGGGCGAATACTTCCGCGAGCGGAATGAACTTTGCGCCGTCATGAGTCGTAACAAACGATACCTGTGGAAAGAGTGCAGCAAGACGCGCCTCAGCCTTTTGTTCTACCACCAGGTCTCGTTGTCGCTCGCCGATGAATACTGCCGGCGCCTCCACGCTGTTCCTGATAAGTTTAGACAATAATATCCTCTTTGCCTCCGCGGCCGGAAATAATGACTTGCCCTTCCTCTTCCAGACGTCGGACCGCCTCGACGATCCTGCCCTGAGCCGCCTCGACATCGGAAAGTCGCGTCGGCCCCATGAATTCCATCTCTTCCCGGATCATGACCGCAACGCGCTCTGAAACATTGGAGAAGATCTTATTCTTGACCTCTTCACTGGCCGCCTTGAGGGCGATCGACAGGTCCTTCGTTTCCACCTCTTTGAGTACGCGCTGGATCGAACGATCATCCAGTAGAATCAGGTCATCAAAGACAAACATCATGTTCTTCACTTCCGCCGCCAGGTCTGCATCTTCGGCTTCAAGGGACTGGAGGATATTCTTCTCGGCGGATGTATCGATCAGATTCAGTATTTCAGCAATGGCTTTCGCGCCGCCGGTCACTGAGAGGTCTCGACCCGATGTTTGTCCGAAATGAGACTCCAGAGTGGCTTCGATCTCCTTGAGAATCTCGGGGGATATCTTCTCCATCGTCGCGATACGCAGCGCGACCTCCGCCTGGAGTTCAGGGGTGAGCTCTGAAAGTACGGCCGCCGCCTGCTGAGGCGACAACTGGGTCATGACCAGCGAGATTGTCTGGGGATGCTCGTTCTGAAAGAAGCCGCTGAGCTGCTTCGGATCGATGTCCTTCAAGAGCGAGAAACCGTGTGATTTGAAGGAGGATTCGAGGCGATGCATGATTTCGCGGGCCTTGGCCCCGCCGACCGCTTTCTCCAGAATATCTGATGCAAAATCTACGCCCCCCTGCGAAATATACTGGCGCGCCATGAAGATTTGATGACACTCTTCAATGACTTTGGCCTCAACTTCGGGGGGAACATCGCGAAGGTTCGCGATCTCGATCGTGATCTTCTCCAGTTCACTCTCGGACATCCCCTTCAATACCAGGGCAGCAACTTCAGGCCCGAACGCAACCAGCGCTACGGCCGCCTTCTGCTGCGAGGTCATCTGTTCGTATTCCATTTATCTCACCCTATTCAATCATCATGGTCTTGATGACCTTGGCCACTTCGTCTGGACGCTCTTTCGCTGTCTGCTGCATGGCATCGACGAGACGAGGTTTTCTCTTTTCAATCACAATCGGCTTGGCCTCCTCTTCGGGTTCAACCTCAACGGCGACGGCCCTTGGGCGTGCGGCCGGCATGAGCGTGCCAATTGACGAGAACAGTTTCTTGACCTTCTTGCGAACATAGAGGAGAGCCAGGATGATAAGAAGTACAATGCCGACCTTCTTGCCAATTTCGGTGTAGAAATCGCGCTGGTACATGGTATCGAGTTGCTTCTGCTCCTCTTCAAAACCTTGCCGGTCGAAAGGAACATTGAAGATTTCCAGTTTGTCATCACGCTTCGGATCAAAGCCGACGGCATTGCGAACGACCGCCCCGATACGATCTATCTCCTCCTGTGAACGCGGTTGATACACTTTCTCCGTGCTGCCGCCCGCTGCGCCCTTCTGTTCACTATACGTCCCGTCAACCATGAGCGCCACGGTCAGGCGGTTTATCGTTCCCACCGCGTTGACGATGTGCTCAACCGTCTTGTTAAGCTCGTAGTTTGTAACGACCGTTTCGTTGCTTCCCTGTTCGTTGCTCTGACTTGTGCTGTCGGCCCCTTTGTTGGCATTGATGGTCGTTGATTTGGTTCGTTCTTCGCTTCTGACAGACGGAGCGTTGGGATCAAACTCCTCGGTTTGCCGCTCAAGCTGCTGGAAATTGAGATCAGCCGTTACGCGAACTATCGCCTTTCCGGACCCAAGCACGCCGTCGAGCATGGACTGGGCTTTTTCTTCGAGGTATTTCTCTACTGTCTGCCTGACATCCAGCTGTGAACTCGACATGCCTGCCAGGGCGTCACTCTTCTGTCCTCCCGACAAGAGATTCCCGTCGTAGTCAACAATCGTGATATTGCTCGGTGTCAACCCCTCCACCGACGACGCCACCAGGTGGGTAATCCCATTGAGTTGTTGACGTCCCAATGCGGCGTGCCCCTTGAGTTTCAGGAGCACTGATGCCGTCGCCTCTTTCTTATCCTCTTTGAACAGTCTGTCCTTCGGGATGACAATGTGAACACGCGCCGCCTGTACTTCGGACAACTGCATGATCGTGCGAGTCAGTTCCCCCTCCAGTGCACGCCTGAAATTCAGGTTCTGCAGAAAGTCGGTCATGCCAAGATTGTTTTTGTCGAAGATCGAATACCCGACTGTGCCCCCCTTGGGGAGCCCCTCAGAGGCCAACGCTATTCGCGTCTTATAGACCTCACCGGCGGGTATCTCAATTGATGTGCCGTTGTCGACAAGATTAAACGGGATCTTGCGCTCGGTCAGATACGACACGACCTCTCCCGCCTCGCCTTCTTCAAGATGAGAATAGAGCCGCCCGTAGCTGACATCTCTGAACCATCCTACCGCAAAGACAATGCCGACGATCGTACCGGCCAGCACGCCGAGCGCCATCATGACCTGACTGGATGTCATGTTGGCGACGACGTTCCCAAAATTCTTGAGAAAAACTTTCAGACTCTCCATGGCAATTCCTATTGTCCGCCTTTATCCGACCATCCATGGCCGAAAGGCACATGTCGTTGACTAGATGGGCATCCTCATCACTTCATTATAGGCGTTCAAGAGCTTGTTCCGTATCTCCAGCAGGAGATCCATCGTCAATCCGGCCTCTTGCGCTTTGATCATGACGTCATGAAGTTCAATCGGCTCGCCCGACATAAATGCCTGCTGGGCCTGAGCTGACTGCTGCTGCATGTCGTTGACAGAATTGAGCATATTCGAAAACAGCTCAGTGAAACTGGGTTGACTCGCCGTCGGGGACATCTCCTCGAGTACAGTTTTGCCCCCGGGCTTTTCAATGAGCCCCGGGACAAGTCGACTTACATTGTTCACTGTCAACGCCACATCACACCTTTACGTCGATGATCCGCCCGATTTGCGCGTCGGACGCTGCTGTCTCCGACCCATTGCTGTAACCCGGACCAAACCGGCTCCCATCGCGAAATCTGCTAAACAGCAGGTCAAGCGCCTTCCTCTCATCGACTGAGAGAAACTCGGCATATTGCCCCGCCGGCGCTTTGACGGCCATCTTTGAGGTGGCTGTTTCCCGCTGGGGTTCAATTGTCACACGTGCTTCAGCGAGCTGCCGTTCCTGGCTTTCAGGCGCCATCGGCGCCGCCTGCTGATCGCGTTTGGTAACCTGCTGATATGACTGAATGCCTACCGGATCGATTTTCATGCGGAACTCCTTACTTGACTCCAATATTCAAGGCGTCGTTAGCCATCTTCTTGGCGCTCGCAATCGCGTTCGTGTTCGCCTCATAGGCCCGACTCGCCGCCATCATATCCACCATCTCGTTAATGATCTCAACATCGGGCATCTTGACATAGCCGTCAGCGTCCGCTTCAGGATTCGACGGGTCGTAAACAAGCTTGAAGCTCGAAGCCGGATCCACTACTTCCCGGGCGTCCGTCGAAGGAAGATTGATCTGATTGCTGATATTCAAGACCTTACCCGGCAGGTGGCCGTTATTCGTTCGCGCAAGAGGGGTCTGAGCCTTCTGCAGATAGGAGTCAAACACTCCCGCGTCCTTCTGTTCGCGCACAAGCACCCGTTTCCTACGGTACGGCCCGCCGTCAGCGGTCTTGGTCGTTTCGGCATTGGCAATATTGTCCGCGACAACGTTCATCTTGCGACGCTGGACCGTCAGCCCACGGGCCGATATGTCAATCGAGTGAAAGATCCCTGCCATGTGATACTCCTACTAACTCTTGATCGCCTTCTGCAACCCCTCGAACCTTCCCTGAAGGAGCCGTGCCCCGACGGTGTATGTCAGTTCGTTCTCGACCATCGCCGTCGTCTCATGATCGATGTCCACAGAGTTCAGAGTGCCATCCGGGATACGCGCCTTATCCACGTCGGGCGATTTTCCTGCATGTTGCCCAAGTGGAATGTGATTGGGATGAGTGGCAAAGCCGGCCACGTGGTTGCTCTTGGCGGTGAGTCGATCGAATTCAGTCTTGAAGTCGACATCTTGAGCCTCATAACCGGGCGTTGCGATGTTGGCAACGTTACCGCTGATCAATTTGTGTCGGAACGAACTCAGATTGAGAAACTTCTGGAACGTCGGCACCGAAGCCTTATCGAATATGAATCTGGAAAGCTGGTTATCCATATACTTCACCCATAATCTCAGGCGAAGTCATGCAATACGCGTGCCGAGTTTCGCACGGCAAGGCAAATCCGTTGTCAGGCAACGTGTTTCGTCGGAGTGACCGACTCCGGTCGCCTGCTGTTCGCACGGCACACGGGAAATCGATTCCTTGTTGAACGGAAGAAATTACTGGGGTGAGGTTATGCCTGCTGAACTGTCCTGAATGAGCGCTCGCTCTGGGTAGTAAAACTGCGAGCGAGGTTCCTTCGCGGTCAGTTCCATCGTCAGTATGACAAAATCAACGCGACGATTCTGGGCTCTGTTTTCAATCGAATTATTCGGGCGCACGGGACGATATTCGCCGTACCCGAGCGCTGAAATTCTATCCGGTGTGATGGCGTCGGAGCCGGTCAGATATCTGACCACTGAAGTCGCCCGCGCCGAGGACAGTTCCCAGTTTGAGGGATAAAGCGCACTCCTGATCGGACGATCATCAGTGTGCCCTTCAACACGGACATGGTTGGGCAGGGCTCGAATTTTTTCACCGATCAGATCCAGAACGTCCAGCGCCTTCGCTTCGAGATTCGCTGAACCTTCGTGAAACAGCGCTGACTCCATGACATGGACGACAAGCCCACGTTCGGTGATCTCGGTCTGGATGAGCTCTTCGCGTTTCTCCTCCTTGAACCGTTCGTCAATCTGCTTCTGGATCATGTTGAGCTCACCGAGCTGAAGCACGCCGTGACCCGTCTTCTTATTGTCGGTGTTGTTCTTCATGATGTTGTCGCCGCCTTTCAGCACACCGTTGAGTGCCTCAGCCATGCGACCAAATCTTTTCGCGTCCACCTGAGACATTGAGTACATGACGACAAAGAACGCCAGAAGGAGCGTGATAAGATCGGCGTATGTGAGCAGCCACCGCTCGAGATTTTCGTGGCTTTCGAATTTCCTGCGGGAGTGCCGCACCGGTTATACCTCGCCTTGACGGTATTCGGGAGCCACAAAGCAGTGGAGACGAGTCCTAATGTTGCGCGGATTTTCCCCTGACTGAATCGCGATGACTCCTTCCATGATGAGCTCGAGGTGAGCCATTTCCTCATCATGAAGCATCTTCAGCTTATCGGACACGGGAAGAAAGAACAGATTGGCCAGCCCCACGCCCCACAGGGTCGCGATGAAGGCGGCCGCAATCGATCCCGCCATCCGTGACGCATCCGACGTATTCCCCAGCGTATTCACCAGTCCGAGAACCGTACCCAGAATACCCAGCGTCGGAGCAAATCCGCCCGCCTTCTGGAAGAACACGATGCCCCGCTTATGACGCTCTTCGATATAGGTTATTTCCGTCTCGAGGATTTCCCTCAGCACAGTCACTTCGGTACCATCGATGACCAATTGAACGGCTTTGCGAAAGAATGGATGCTTGATCCGTTTGAGATCACTTTCCAGCCCGAGGATTCCCTCACGACGGGCCTTCTCGGCCAGTTTCACGACCGCATCGATCGCACCCGGGAAGGAGAGAGAGCGGCCGAACATTGCCAGACGCATGAAACTCGGCACTTGTGTGACCGTTCGCATGGATGTGGTCACAATTGTCGCCCCGAGAGTCCCCATGATCACCAGAAGCATCGGAGCTACGAGGAAGATCGCTTCCAGATCCCCCCCCTCCATCTTGAATGCCCCGACCACGGCTCCAAACGCCAGACCTAGTCCAAGTAATGTCGCAACGTCCATAACTCTGCGTTCACGTCACACGATGACGAAAAATGTTCAACAATCGCACATGACAGGTCACACCCTGTCAGAGTATGTATCGGCAGGGAAACGCTAATATGAAGGGATGTTGCACAAGAAAAGAGCCGTTAGCCGGCGGTCACTTGTGCTCCATCTCGTATTCGGCCAATTTGTTGCGGATCGTGCGCGTCGTGATCCCCAGCGCCTCGGCGNNGTTCCCGTTGTACTTTTCGAGGGTCTTGAGGATGAGATACTTGCTGCCCTCTTCCAGTTTCATCGGTACCTTGAGGTGCGGCATATCGTCCCCCATCTGCCCGATCGCCATTTCTACCGGAAAATCGTCCTCGGTCAGCATATCCCCTCTGGTAATCACCACCGCGCGTTCGATGAGGTTTTCCAGCTCGCGAATATTCCCCCGCCAGTGATACTTCATAAACCGCCGCATGGCGGCTTCGTCAATCCCCTTGACGTTCTTTCCGTTTTCTCGATTGTACTTGTCGATGAAGTGCTCGACCAGAAGGGGAACATCTTCCTTGCGTTCATTCAGCGGAGAAAGATAAATCGGAATGACATTCAGGCGATAGAACAGATCCTCACGGAATAGGCCTGCCGAAATGAACTCCTTGAGATCGCGATTCGAGGTAGCAATCAGGCGGACATCGACCGCAATCGTCGCGCTCGATCCGACGCGCTCAAACTCTCGCTCCTGTATGACCCGAAGGAGTTTCGACTGAAGGTTCAAGGGCATCTCAGAGATTTCATCCAGCAGCAAGGTTCCACCGTCAGCCAATTCAAAACGTCCCCGATTGGTCTTCTTGGCATCGGTGAACGCTCCCTTTTCATAGCCGAACAGCTCAGCCTCAACCAGATTCTCAGGAAGCGCGGCGCAGTTGAGCTTTATGAACGCGCCCTCCCGACGGTTGGACGCATAGTGTATAGCCCGCGCCACCAACTCCTTCCCCGTCCCCGACGCACCGGTAATCATGACTGTCGAGCGGGCGTCGGCAACAGACTGGATAAGGTCGAAGACCTCTTTCATCTCTTTGGACTTACCGATGATATTCTGGAACTTGTTGGCCAGGTCATGGCGGAGCAGTTGGTTCTCGGTTTTCAGCCGCATCATTTCGGTTACTCGGCCGAGCATATGCTCAAGCGTATCAGGCGACACGGGCTTGAGAAGAAAGTCATAGGCCCCCTTCTTGATCGCTTTCACCGCGGTCTCTACTGTTCCATAGGCCGTCATTATGATGACCGCCGTCTCAGGACTGAGCCGCTTGACATGTTCGAGAAGTGATAGCCCATCCATCTCTTTCATCTTGAGATCCGTCACGACGATATCGAACGAGCGCGCCTTGAACTGGATCAATCCCTCCTCGCCTGACAACACAGACACGCACTCGTAACCTGCGCGGGTGAGTGTTTCTGTCAGGAAATCATTAACCAGTTTGTCGTCATCGACGACCAGGACAGAATACTTCATCGTATCACTCCAATCGTATCGAGCCGATTTTCGTCGGCATTAGCAGCCGAAACCTGGCGCCTCTCAAGGGCAGGTTGTCCGCGACGATCTCGCCCCCATGCGCCTTCATTATCTTCCAGGCGACGGCCAGTCCGAGCCCTGTTCCACCCTGCTTTGTCGTAAAGAACGGGGTGAAAATCTTCTCCATCGATTCGGCTTGAATTCCCGGACCGGTGTCAATGATCGTAGTTTCCACGATGGTTTCGTCAAGACCGAGCACAAGTCGCTCAGAGTTCAGCAAAGCCACTTCGCCGCGGTTCAGTTTGCGACAACATATCTCGATGGTCCCCTTTCCGTCCATCGCTTCAACTGCGTTTGACAGCAGATTGAAGAGCAACTGCCGCATAAGCAGCGTGTCGGCCCTGACCATAACGGGCTCCCGTCCATCCGCGACTGTCGGGATCAATTCCACTTCGACATGATGTACTCGTTCGGCGTTGTCACGCCTGAATTGCTCAATCGCAACGCGCAGAAACTCGTCTAACCGAACGTCCTCCTTATTTACTTCATCGTAACGTGTGTAGTTGAGGAGGGTTGTCACAGTCTGGTTGAGATTCTCCACTCCGCAGATAATCTTGTCGACAAGTTCGCGGCGGGGATCAGCATCGGCCAGATCCCGTCTCAAAAGCGCCGCAAAGCCGCCGATGCCCGCCAGAGGATTTCGGACCTCGTGGGCGATCGTTGCCGCCATCTCACCCAGCGCTGCCAGCGTGTGGAGTCGCACCAGCTCCTGTTCCATCTTCTTGAGCTTTGTCAGGTCGTGAAACACTTCCATCGCGCCGTTTGGTCGACCATCCTTGTCCCTCAGGATCGCGGTAGACACTGAGAGGTGAAGGAGTGTCCCGTCGGCCAGTGTCATCTGCTTCTCTACCCCTTCCACAATCTTACCGGTTTCGGCTGAGCGCAGGCAGTTTGCGTCGGGGGGCAACCCTGCCAGGACGACGTCCCGATAGAGCTTCCCTACAGGCTCGCCTCCGGGCATGCCGAGCAGGACCGATGCGGCCGGATTGAAATGCGTTATGCGGCCATTCTGATCAACCGCGATCACCCCCGTCGACATTGACTTGAGTATTTCGTTCAGAAACTCCGTCGCCGCCAGATTCTGTTTTGTCACTCCGACCAAGCGGGCATTGACTTCTACCAGCTGATCGTTCTGAGCGGATGATTCTTCTTTCATCTGGAGATATTGGCGCTGAAGGCCGTTGATTATTCGATTAAAAGATGCGTACGACTCGGCGAAGCGCGACACATCGGCCGACGTATCCAGCGGCTCTACGTCGAACGCAGCCGCTCCGCGAGCTCTTTCATCCATGAGCTAAGGCATCCTCCATAATGAAGAGGGTATGTTAGCTGGGAAATTCGTTCAACTAAAACTTTTCGTCAGAAGAAAGAGACGATTTCAGCGGCCACATCATCGATGGGGACAATGTGATCCGCTATGCCGGCCTCGATAACCGCTCGCGGCATCCCGTATACCACACATGTTTGCTCGTTTTGAGCGATGATCACTCCGCCCCGTTGCTTGACGTTTTGAAATCCTGTCACGCCATTTGAACCCATCCCCGTGAGAATGACTCCGAGCGTGCTGCTGCCGTAAATCTCAGCCACTGAGTTCATCGTCACATCGACGCACGGCTTATACAGCGTGGATGCGGGCTCCTTTGAAACAGAGACAAAAATTCGAGCGCCTTGTCTCTTCGCAGTCATGTGCTGTCCGCCCGGGGCGATGAGCACCACACCGGCTTCAACAGGATCCCCGTCCTGTGCCTCGCGCACCGTGACTTCGGACAGGCTGTTCAGTCGGTCAGCTAGCGACTTGGTGAACATCGGAGGCATATGCTGCGCGATGAGTACGCCCACGGTCAGGTTCTTCGGCAATTTCGTTATGACCGCCTGAAGAGCCGGAGGGCCACCGGTCGAGGAGCCAATTGCAACGATATTCACGTGATGATGCTTCTTGACGGCTCGCATTCCGACCGCCGCCGAAACCGCTTTGCCCATGGGGCTGGGCTGTGCTGCGCTCGTGGCCGCCTGCGAAATCTTGTTGAATTGCCGCTGGCGATGCCTCGACATGAGCGTCTGCTTTCTCCTGGCGATATCCTTAATCTTGGACAGCAGATCCTCTTTGATCTTGACGATATCCAGACTCACAAAGGACATTTGCTTGGGGATAAAATCGACCGCCCCCATCTCTAGCGCGTCGAGAGTAGCCTCGGCTCCCGCCGTCGTCAGGGATGACACCATCATCACCGGCACCGGATTCTTGGTCATGATTTCGCGCAAGGCAGTCAGGCCATCCATTCTGGGCATTTCGATATCCATCGTCACAAGATCGGGCTTGAGGAGCTTCGCCTTTTCAACGCCTTCCTCGCCATCCCGGGCTGTTCCCACAACCTTGATAGCGGGATCGGATTCGAGCATCATAGTGATAGCTTTGCGCATGAAAGCGGAATCATCCACTACCAGCACTTCGATGACCTTGACGGGCACTGTCATGCGATTAGCCTGTCAGCGCCCTTTTTTTGCGAGATTGAAAAGCCCGATGAGGTCAATGATGAGGCGAATCCGGCCATCCCCGAGGATCGTCGCTCCCGCGACTCCCTCCGTCTGCCCAAGATACTGACCGAGCGACTTGATCACCACTTCTTCCTGCCCGAGGAACCGATCAATATTAATGCCAAGTTTTCGTTCCGCCAGGCCAACCACGACGATGTACGGTTTCTCAGCCAGCATCAGGCCGCCCGTGTTGTGAAAGGCAGATCCGAGGTGGATGATCGGAATGATCTCATCACGCAAGCGAAGAACCGGCTTGCGGTTCACATAGTAGATGTCAGCCTGCTGGGTCTTGACCGTCTCATGGACAGACGCCAGGGGCAGGATGAAGATCTCCTTGTCTGATTCCACAAGGAGTCCCTGAATGATCGCGAGGGTCAGGGGGAGTTTGATCGAGATGACCGTCCCCTCATCCTTCTTCGAAACCAGTTCGATCATCCCGTTGAGTTTTTCTATGTTCGTTCGGACAACATCCATGCCGACCCCGCGTCCTGAGACGTCCGACACAACCTTGGCCGTGGAGAGTCCGGCCTCAAAAATGAAACGGAACACTTCCTTGTCGGGCATTTTGTCGACATCGGCTCTGGACGACAAACCCCGTTCGACGGCCTTGTTGCGGATCGCTTCCACGTCCAGCCCTTTTCCGTCGTCCTCAATCCGAATGACAATATTCGATCCCTCCTGGCTCGCTCCCAGCCGGATTGTCCCCTTGGCAGGTTTTCCTTTGGCTCTCCTGTCTTCGGGAGTTTCTATCCCGTGATCGCAGGAGTTGCGAATAATATGCACGAGAGGATCGCCGATTTCTTCGATGACGGACTTGTCCAGCTCTGTCTCCTCTCCGGTCATGATCAAGTCGATTTGTTTCTTCGCGTCGCGCGACAAATCACGGACCAGCCGAGGAACCTTCGCGAATACTTTCCCGACCGGCAGCATCCTCATTTTCATAACTGCCAACTGCAGTTCCGTCGTGATGTAATTCACCGAGGCCGCCGCAGTATTGAGCGCCTGAATGTGTGGATTTCCCTCCAATTCGGTATTCGCCTTATTGATTCTCTGAACCAGGCTATTCCGCCCCAGCACGAGCTCGCCCATGAGATTCATCAACGAATCAAGTCGCTCGACGTCGACTCGGATCGTTTGGTCGCTGCTGGATTTCTTATCTGCGACTCCCTTCTTTTCAGGACCCTTGCTCACCCCCGGGGTAGCCTCTCCGGCTCGAATGACTTCATTGTCGACGGTAGCAGCGCCCGTATCCCGTTCCTTCGCATCGGATTCCGGGACACATGCAGCCGCGGTGACCGACGACGAGGGTTCACCTGCTGTCATCCCACCATCCTGACTGGATTGAGCTTCGATGAGTCGAGCAATGATGCTTTCCAGGTCAACCGTTTCGCCGTTCTGCTCCCGAACGTTCCCGATCAGGAGCTTGAGCACGTCGAGCGATTCAAGGAGAAGATCCATGATCTCGGGAGTTACGACCATTTCCGCTTTTCGAAGTTTATTGAGGATGTCTTCCATCTTGTGAGTAAGATTGGTGACCTGCTCAAACCCGAGAAACGAGGAAGTCCCCTTGACCGTATGTGCCGCCCGGAAGATCTCGTTCAAGAGGGCGAGATCACCCGGAGCTGACTCCAGCTTGACAAGGTTGGCGTCAAGAGAATTAAGAAGTTCGTCTGCCTCTACGAGGAAATCATCGACGATCTCCTTCATCTCATCCAATTCTTGATCGACACTACTCGACATGGAGATTCCTGCTACTTCGATTTGGTTCGTTCAAAAAGCGAATCGATATCCGCCTGGTCCGTCTTCTTGTCAAAGAGATCGGCATGAGGGTCATAGGCTCGCTGCTTCTTCGGCTTCTTCCCCTTTTCTGAAGGAGTCTGGGAAGGATCGGCCCCCACGGTCACCAGAATATGCTGCAGCTTGGCTTCGATTTCCTCAAGGAGCGAGGCCGCGTGATCCATCTGCTGTGACGTAATATCCTGAAATTGAAGCGCGTCCATGATGGTATAGGCGTCATTCAGGTTCGTTTTGGCCTTTTCCTGGATCGCTTGTACTATAGGCATGATCTCCGCAGGTGCTCCACCCGATGCGAGGTCGCGAATGGTGTCCAGCCCTTCTATCACTTCCGACTCCCGCTGCGTAATCTGCTCGATCGTATCGAGCATTCGATGCGCGGCGGCCTCGGTCTGCTCGCTGATCTTATCCAGCTGGTTAGTAGCCTGTGGTACCTTCTGGCGAGATTCGACAAGCGGTGTCTGAAGCTTCCGAAAGCTCTCGACAATGCTGTTGATCGAGTGCGATAGTTCGGTAATTTCTGTCTGCAGCTTTCCCTGCAGGCCTTGATTCGTCAACATGTTGCTCTCCTTGCTCATACCCGCTCACCCTCCCAGGACCTGATCGATCTTGGCCTTCAAGGTTTCTGGTGTGAATGGCTTCACGATGTAGTTGTTGACCCCCGCTTTCATCGCCTCGACGATATCATCCTTAACCGAGCGCGTCGTAATCATGAGGATCGGCAGACTCTTATACTCGTCCATTGTCCTGAGCGTGGTGACCAGTGTCAGGCCGTCCATTTCCGGCATATTCCAGTCCGTGATTACGAAGTTGATTTTTTCGACCTTCATCTTCGCCAGCGCGTCCTTCCCGTCGCTGGCCTCAATGACATCATCATACCCCGCTCTCTTGAGAGTGTTGATGATGATCCGGCGCATAGTCGGGCTGTCGTCTATGGCCAGGATTTTCAATTCTCCCATACTCTCTCCTTATCTCCTGACTAACTCACTGTTCTTACTTCAAGTACTTTGACACTTCGTTAAGGAGAAGCGCCGACTTAAAAGGTTTCACCAGGTACGAGCTTGCTCCTACGGCAAGGCCGCGTTGGCGATCGTCGTCCCCTTCCTCCGACGACAGAATGATAATCGGCGTCGCCCGATACTTCTCATTCTGACGGAGCGTGCCGATCAGTCCATAACCGTCAAGGTTCGGCATATTCAGATCGGTGATGACCAAGTCAACATCCTTCGGAAGGTGCGACATCTTCTCGATGGCGTCCATTCCGTCAGAAGCTGTCACCACGTCAAATCCGCCGTTCTTGAGTGAAAACGACACGAACTTCACCACGGTTGGAGAGTCATCGACCACTAAAATCGTTTGGCTCATATGACCTGTCCTGTATCTTATAGTTGTTGTTCACTTTGTGTTGACTGTTGCGGTCTTGATTTTACTCAGCAAGTCCATGGCCCGCAATGCTCCGCCTGCGGCGCCGCTTGCTGGTGATTGTACCGCACTGAACGCTCTCGTCGGCGCGGCGGTGACGAGCTTTGCCGACTCGGCTTCCGGCGCTGAGTCCGCCCCTCCCGCTTCTTTCTGGTACACGAGAGCGTTCTTGAAATACACAAGCTTGAACGCCTTCGATATCCCGTGCAACGTCTCCGAATGCCCGATATAGAAATAGCCACCCGGCTTGAGCGCATTGTAAAAACCGCGGACCAGCTGTCTCTTGACTTCCTCGGTGAAGTAGATCATAACGTTCCGGCAAAAGACTGTATCCATGGCGCCGACCATCGAGATCTTGCGTGGGTCGTTCAGATTCATGTGCGAGAACTTGACCAGCGCCTTCACGTCCGGATTCACGCGATACATCTCCCCAACCTTAGTGAAATATCGTTCAAGAAGCTCCGGCTTGAGATTTCGCAGCGTGATTCCAGTGTACTCGCCTTGTCGCGCCTTCTGCAGCACTTGCTCTGATATATCGTTGGAAATGATCTCCACATTCCAGCCCGC
>CXWL01113622.1_pt1 | contig 14659 bp, 12 predicted proteins | sample 590931 | NCBI WGS metagenome assembly CXWL01 (sample SAMEA3498368, study PRJEB10139) | groundwater metagenome | biome: water well; material: biofilm material | place: Germany | collected 2015-04-27 | reverse complement strand
CCCTTGCGCGGCCGGTACCACACGCCTGAATACTGCACCACGGCCAGCACATTGAAGGCCGCTACACGGGTGTCGGCCACCACAAAGTCGCCGCTGGCAATGCCTTCGTCAATGAGTGTGCGAAGGATCTGGATCAGCTCGCGCTGGCGCAGCCGCAGCGCGTCCTGGCGCTCGGCGGACAGCACCTGCGTCAGGTACTGCGGGCCGTACAGGTGGGCGTTCACCAAAGACGCCGCACCACCGCTGCCCAGCTCTACTTTCAGTTGCGCCCGCAGCACCTGCGCCATGCGCTCGCGCGCGCTGCCCTGGGTGGCGGCAGCTGCAGCCACGTCGGCATGCAGCCGCTCCAGGATGTATTCCATGCAGGCAAAGAGCAACTCTTCCTTGGTGCGGAAGTAGTAGTACAGCGACGGCCCCGTCATCTGCAAGGTGTCGGCAATGTCGTTGGTGGTGGTGGCGTCAAAACCCCGGGCGGCAAAGGCTTCTACCGCTACTTCAATGATGCGTTGCCGCAGGGCCGCCCGCTTGGCGGTGATGCGTTCACTGCTCATGGCGGTACTCCAGGTGCGGTGCAAACGTGGGTGTTGGGGTAGCGGGCAGGTCGGGTTGCATCACTCGTGGTCTGGTTTGCGTGGCAGGGGCGTGGGGTCCAGGAAACGCCGTATGACGTTGGCCGTGATTGTGGCCACGTCGGTGGTTGCCTGCCCGGTGCCGTGCAGCGAGCCTATCCACGTCATGCTGCCCACCGCAAACACGTCGCCCTTGCCCAGCGGGGCCAGCACCACGTCGGAGCGTGCCTTGGTGTCTTCAAACGGCGTCACGTAAGACAGCAACTCCTCCTTGGTGCGCAGCATGCTCGCGGCGTGGCCTTCAGAGCGTGCCAGCCAGTGGGTTTGCGGTGGCGTGCCCAGTTCGGCGTCGCAGCGGTCTATCTCCCAGCCCGATGCTCCGCCGCCCCACCAACCGCTGTGCCCGAAGGTGTTGGCATCCACCCCCCCGAACACAAAGGCGACTTCGGGCGCGTGCGCGTCGGCGCATTTGCGGTAGTGCGCCGCGTGCTCAAAGCCCTGGGCCGACATGCCCAAGCCCACGATCTGTTGTGGCGGCCGGCCCAGGCGGCGCCACAGGCCGCCGTATTCGCCGCTGAAGGCGCAGTGGTACTCACCCGGTGGCGCAATGCTGGGCCGTGTGCCGTCTTCGGCGCGCCGCACCTCAATGGCCTCGGCCGATTCGTCGCATGCGGTGCGCCAGTAAAAACCGTTACCGCCCAGGTAAAGCAGCCGGCCGCCTTCTTGCAGGTAGCACCACAGGCCGTCCCACATGGCCGTGCTGGTGTATTCAGGGTGGTGGCCGGTGAGCACCACGCGGTAGGGCTGCAGCGCGGCGGCGCCCAGGCGGTGCAGGTCGTGGTCGGTGATGACGTCGTAGGCCTGGCCTTGTTGGTCCAGCCAGTCCAGCAGGCAACTGTCCGCAGCCAGCCCCCAGGGCCGGTGCCCCGGCGACACGCTCCACAGCGGGCGCCGGCTGCTGGCCCACAACACGCCTTGGCCATCGCGGTGCCTTTCGTAGATGGAGCGGCCGTGTGCCGGGTGCAGCGCGTCCAGGCGTTGCTCAGCCAGGTGCGGTGTCTCGGTGACACGTTCGCCACGCATGTCTTCGGGGGCGTTGGCGTAAGCCAGGTAGGTGAATGTGGGCAGCAGTACCGCCACCGGGTGTTGCGGCCGGCTGGCCGCGCTGACAAAGAAGCTGGCGTAGCTCGCGGCCTGGTCTGGCTGCGCCGGGTCGCGCAGGCGGAAGGCGTAGCTGCCGCTGGCCAGGTCTGATGGAACCCGCCAACTGAGTGTGGGTGCCCAGTGTGCGTCGAGCAGCGTGTCGCTGTTCAGATGCAGCGCGGTGTAGTGTGCGGGCGCCTGCAGCGGGCTCTGGAAGCGGCCGTCCCAGCGGATGCCACGCACCGCGCTGTAGGGGCGCTGGGGCTCGATGAGCGTGGCCCGGCCTGCCAGGTCTTGCGCGCTGTGCGCCTTGCCCACGCGGCCACGTAACAGGCAGGCGCTGATGGGCTCGCGCAGCGCCGTGGTCTCCCAGGGCGACAGCGTGGGTAGAGCGTCGTCACCCCCAGCGGCCAGCAGGTCCGCAGGCAGCGGCGCCTGCAGACAGGCCGCTGGTAGCACAGACACCAGGTCCAGTCGCAGGTCGGCGCTGGCCATGTCGCCCAGGCGCGTGCCCAGCTGCAGCGAGGCCGGCACCAACTTTGGCAAGGTGGCTACCGGCAGGTGGTGCTCAGACCAGGCCGCCGGCACGCCGTTGGGCACCGCAGCACGGCACAGGGCGGTGCGTGCGCGCATCTGCCACGCGCCAGGCCACGCCGTGGCGGGCACAAAGTCCAGCACCAGCAGCAGCCATTCGTTGGGGGGCAACGCCAGTTGCAGGGTCTCGCCGCCCGGCGCCAACGAGATGGCCACGTCCACCTTCGTGCCGGCCCTGGCGACCAACTCAATGCGCAGGCCTGCATCGTTGGCACTGCGCAGCGACAGCACATGGCCCGGTGCGCCCCGTGCGGAGCGCTGCAACGCCAGCACCAGGACGCAGTCGGGCCACGCAGGCAGGCCCATGCAGGCCGCGCCCAGTTGTGCGCCGGGCACCAGCGCTTGCACTGCTGGCCCGTACACACCGGCCGTGCCCTCGGGCACCGGCTCGATGCGTTCGGCAGCACCATGCGGCTGGCCGTCGGGCTGCAATTCGTTGTGGACGCAGGCCAGGCGAACAATGTCAACCTGCGTGGCCTGCGGCAGACTGGCGTGCAAGGCCACGGCCTGGCCAGGCGCCACCACCCAGGGTTGGGCGTAGCCTGCGGCCACGTTGCACGGCTGCACAGCGGGCGGTGTCATGCGGCGGCCTGCGGCGCGGCCGCCTCCAGGGGGCGCCGTGCATGGGCCACGTTGGTGAGCGAAATCCAGTCGGCAACCAGTGCCGGTTTGGCCTGGCCCTCGATTTCGACGGTGACGGTGTAGACCACGCGGAACTGTGTGGGTGAACGCAGGCTCATGTCCTTGAGCACAAAATGCCCGCGGATGCGGCTGTCTACGAGCACCGGCGACAGCAAGCGCAGCCGGTCGAAACCGTAGTTGAAGGTGGCCAGTTCGTCGGCCGGGCGGGCCACCACTTCATTCACCATGCAGGTCAGCAGCGACACGGTGAGAAAGCCAAATGCAAAGGTCTTGCCAAATGGGCTGTGGGTGGCCGCCCATGGCGGGTCGATGTGCATGCGGTCGGGGTCGAGCGTGATCTCGCCGAAGCCGGTGATGCGCTGCTGCGTCACGTCTACCCAGCTCGAAAGGCCGATCTCCTGGCCCAGGTGGACCAGCACGTTGTCGATCTCATAGAGTTTGATCATGGGTTCTCCCTGAATGGTTGTCAGTCCAACGCCGGCAGCTCGGCGGCCATGGCCCGTGTGCGCACACGATCGACCTTGCCGTTGGCCAGCAGCGGAAAGGCCGGCACCACGCGAAAGCTCTTGGGCACCTTGTAGTTCGCAAGGCTGCGCCGGCAGTGCGCCAGCAGGTCGCCAAGCTGCAGCGGCCCGGCACTGCGGGCAATGACGGCGTGCACGGCCTCGCCGAAGCGGTCGTCGGGCATGCCCAGCACCACCACCTGGCTGATGGCGGGATGGCATTCGAGCACCAGTTCAACTTCACGCGGGTAGACGTTGTAGCCCCCGCTCTTGATCATTTCCCTGAGCCGGCCTTTGAGCTCGACGTTGCCGTCGGCACGCAGGCAGGCCAGGTCACCGGTGTGCAGCCAGCCGTCGCTGGTGAAGGCCGCGCGGGTGGCTTCGGCGTCGCCGTAGTAGCCGGCAAAAAGGAGCCGCCCACGGCCCTGGATCTCACCCACCTCGCCCACTGCGCAGGGGCGGTTGGCGGTGTCGGCGACGCGGAAGTCAAAGTGCGTGTCGAAACGGCCCACGCTGTGGCTCAGCACCTCGTCGCAGGCACCCGCATCCGAATACGCGGCCGAGCTGGATGTTTCGGTCTGCCCGTATTCCACAAACAAGGGCACGCCGGTCTGGCGCAGTTTGCCCAGGGTCTGCACCGACACCGCGCCGCCGCCAATGCAGATGCTGTGCAGGTGGCTCAGGGCCTGCGGCTCGAAGGCTGGGTCCAACACACAGGCGTGGAACATGGCCGGCACCTGCAGCCAGCAGTTGACGCCCTCGTCGTGGATCAGCTGCAGCGTGTGGGCTGCAGAAAAACGCTGCTGGAACACGATGCTGCCCCCACCCACCAGCGCGGCCAGTGTGAGGTTCATCAGGCAACCCACGTGGTTGACGGGCAGGTTGCACAGATAGCGGGCCGGCGCAGCGTTGAGCCGCAGGTGCTGCACCGCCGCCGCGTGCAGCAGGCCTTTGTGGGTGAGCATGGCGGCCTTGGGCAAACCGGTGGTGCCCGAGGTGAAGACGATGGCTGCCGTCTGGCGCAAGGCTGCCAGGGTTTGCGCGTCTGGCGAGATTGCAGCGTCGGCCGCATCTGGCACATCGGCCGCAGGCGGCAAGGGCCGGGCCAGTGCCAGCAGGGCCTGCATGCAACTGTCCATGTCGGCAAAGGGCAGCACCGGCGGCAAGGCCACCGTGGCTGCAGCGGCTGCCAGCAGCGCCAGGAAATCCTGCCCCTCGAAGGCACGCAGTGTGACGACAAGCCGGGGCCGCACATGCGCTACGGCCCGGGCCAGCTCGGCCGGTGTGTAGCGTGGGTTCAGGCCCACATACACGGCGCCCAACCGGCTGGCCGCCATCAGTATCAACAGGTATTCGGGCCTGGGTGTGCTGAGCAGTGCAATGCGGTCACCCGCCACAATGCCAGCGCCGGCCAGCGCCTGCGCAGCGCGGTCCACCAACGATTCGAACTCGGCCCAGTGCCAGTGCCGGCCGTCAAACGTGGCGCACGGCGCGGCGGGTGTGCGCTGTGCGTGGTCGCGCAGCACTTCATCGATGCACGTCCAGGCCGCTGCGCGGGCCACCAGATTCTCGGCCTGCATAAACTTTATCTTCACGTCAATTTCTGAGTCACCGATAGATTATGTGTCGGTGGCAGAGGCAGCGCAATGGGGCAAGCCAACGGGTCGGTGTCTGCCTTCGTGCCTTGGCCGACTCAACAAGACGCCATCAAGGGGACGTTCGGCCGGTAGCTCAAGAAGCGGGCAGCCTGGCGCAGGCCCGACCCAAAGCCAGGCAGACTCCTGGGCCTTGCCGCCATGGCCTTGCGTGGTTCCGGGATGACGTGGGTGTCATGAAGGAACATCAGCCCACGTCCGCAGGTTTGGCGATGCGGCGCGCGCGTGGGGCGTCGAACTCGATGTGGGCCGAGCATGGCCGGCCGCTCAGCAATGCCGGTTGTCTTGCGTGTGAGCCCGCTGTAGGCGTCAACGGGGGCCGCATCTGCGTCGGCCGCCTGCAGTGGTGACGATGACCGGCCCGCGTTGGGCCACCCGTTTGGCGCCGCCGGCGCCGCGCCTACTTCAGCGACTCGATCAGGTCCACGTAGTCCTGCATTGCCTCGTCATTGCCCTTGCCCTTGACGGCGACCCAGGCGTCGTACTTGGCGCGGCCCACCATGTCGGTGAAACCGGGGCGCTTGCCTTCCACGTCGCCTTCACTGGCCTGCTTGTACAGCGCGTACAGCTTGAGCAGCGTCATGTTGTCGGGTTTTTCCGGCAGCTTCTTGCTGTCGGCCACAGCGGCTTCGAAGGTGGCTTTGAGCTTGGACATGGCGGCAGGTCTCCGGGCAGTGCGGCCTGCCTGCAGGCCGCTTGAAGGTCGTGGGTGAAAATCGCAACTTGACGGGGCCCATGTTACCCAGCATCGTGGCCGGCTCAGAACAACGACCGCCCAGGAGTAACCCCCATGACCGAAGCAGCACGGCGCATGTCGCGCGTGGACACAGCCTGGCTGCGCATGGACAACGACGTCAACCTGATGATGATCGTGGGCGTGTGGCTGCTCACGCCCGGCATCACCATGGAAGCGCTGCGCGAGCGCATCACCGACAAGCTGCTCAAGTACGAGCGCTTCCGCCAAAAGGCAGTGGTCGACGCCATGGGCGCGATGTGGGTGGACGACGAGCACTTTGACATCACGCGCCACGTGGCGCCCAAGTCGCTGCACCCCGAACCCGGTGAAAGCGAGCGCCACGCGCTGCAGCGTGCCTGCGGTGACCTGGCCATGACGCCGCTGGACCCGCGCCACCCGCTGTGGCAGTTTCACCTCATCGACCACTACGAAGGCGGCAGCGCGCTCATTGCGCGCATCCACCACTGCATTGGTGACGGCATTGCGCTCATCAGCGTCATGCTCAGCATCACTGACGGTGGCACTGACCCACCCAAGCGCCGCAAGAAGACACACAGCGAAGACGCCGAGCCCGACTGGCTGAGTGACGCCGTGCTCAAGCCGCTGACCGACCTGACCGTCAAGGCCATAGGCATGTACGGCGGCGGCGTGGCCAAGAGCATTGACATGCTGTCCAACCCGCAGCAGCCACTGCTGGGCTCCATGGACATGGCGCGCACCGGGCTGAAGGTGGTCAACGACGTGGCCGCGCTGGCGCTGATGCCCGACGATTCACCCACGCTGCTCAAGGGCAAGCCCAAGGGCCGCAAGGTGGTGGCCTGGAGCGAGCCCATGTCGCTGGAGCACGTCAAGACCATCGGCAAGGGCCTGGGCTGCACGGTCAATGACGTGCTGCTGTCTTGCGTGGCCGGCGCCATTGGCGACTACCTGCTGGCGCAGGGGCAAGACCCGGCCGGCAAAGAAATCCGCGCCATGGTGCCGGTGAACCTGCGCCCGCTGGACAAAGCCTGGCAACTGGGCAACCGCTTTGGCCTGGCGCCGCTGGTGCTGCCCATTGGCGTGGCCAACCCGGTGGAGCGTGTTTATGCCGTGCGCCAGCGCATGAACGACATGAAGGGCAGCTACCAGCCGCTGCTGGCGTTTGCCGTGCTGTCGGTCAGCGGCCTCTTTATCAAGCCCGTGCAGGACGCCATCCTGGGCCTGTTTGCCAAGAAGGCCACGGCCGTGATGACCAACGTGCCGGGGCCCGCTGTGCCGCTGCAGTTTTGCGGCAGCACGCTGCGGCAGAACATGTTCTGGGTGCCGGCGTCGGGCGACATTGGCGTGGGCGTGTCCATACTCAGCTACGGAGGCGGTGTGCAGTTTGGCATCATCACCGACGAGCAGCTCTGCCCTGACCCGCAGCAGATCGTGGACCACTTTGAGCCCGAGTTCAACAAGCTCACCTGGCTGGCCATGATGCTGCCGTGGGCCGGGCAAGACACCGCCTGAACACCACATCACCCCATATTCACAAGCAAGCAAGGAGACCTGCATGACCATCACCGTTGCCATCGACCTGGGCTATGAATTCACCGTCAAGGCGGGCATCAAGGAGGTGTTTGACCTTGTGTCTGACGTGCCCACATCGGTGAGCCATTTCCCCAAGGTGCATCAGCTGACGGACCTGGGTGGCGGCGTCTACCGCTGGGAGATGGAAAAGGTGGGCACCGCGCAGGTCAACATCCAGACCGTGTACGCCAGCAAGTACGTGTCTGACCGCAAGAAGGGCAGTGTGGTGTGGACACCGGTCAAGGGCGAAGGCAACGCGCTGGTGGGTGGTAGCTGGAAGCTCGTGGAAGGCAAGAAGGGCACGGCCATTGAGTTCAAGGTCAATGGCACGGTGGATGTGCCGCTGCCCGGGCTCATGAAAATGGTGGTGGCGCCCATCGTGAGTGGTGAATTCGAGAAGCTGGTTGAGAAGTACATCGACAACCTGATCAAGAAGTTTGGTGGCGAGGTCGAGTGAAACCACGCGTCTGAAACCACGTCTCTGAAACCGCGCACCTGAACCCGTGATCCTGACGCCGTGGACCTGAGCCGCTTCCCGCGCCGCCGCTACACCGCCTACCCCACGCCGCTGGAGCCGCTGCCGCGATTCAGTGCCGCGCTGGCCGCCACCTGCCCCGGTGGACGCGGGCCCGAGGTATGGGTCAAGCGCGACGACCTGCTCGGCCTCTTTCCGGGTGGCAACAAGACACGCAAGCTCGAATTCTTGGTGGCCGATGCGCTGGCGCAGGGCGCCGACACACTGGTCACCTGCGGTGCGCCGCAGTCCAACCACTGCCGCATCACGCTGGCGGCGGCGGCCAAAGAAGGGCTGAAGTGCCGCTTCGTGATTGAAGAGCGTGTGCCCGACAGTTATCACGAACACGCCAGCGGCAACCACTTCATGTTTCGGCTCATGGGCGTCGAGGCCATCACCGTGGTGAGCGCCGGCACGCCCATGGCTCCGGCCATGCAGCAGGTGGCTGACGAGTTGGCAGCGCTGGGGCGCAAGGCCTACATCATCCCCGGCGGCGGCTCCAACGCGCTGGGTGGCCTGGGTTACGTGGCCTGCGCGCAAGAGCTGCAGCAGCAGTGTTTTGAGCAAGGCCTGCACTTTGACCGCATCGTGCTGGGTTCGGGCAGTTCAGGCACACACGGCGGCCTGCTGGCGGGATTCTTGGGCGGCAACGTGGCCACGCCCATCACCGGCATCGGCGTCAGCCGCGACCCAGCCGACCAGGAGCCGCTGGTGCACAAAGAAGCACAGGCCGTGCTCGACTTGCTGGGCGTGCAGTTGCAAGTGCCGCATGAAGCCGTGCGCAGTGTGGGTGGCTACTGGCAGCCCAAGTATTCAGTGCCCAACGCACGCATGGTGGAAGCAGTGCAACTGCTGGCGCGCACCGAGGCGCTGCTGCTGGACCCGGTGTACACCGGCAAGGTCATGGCCNNCAAGGTCATGGCCGGCTTGATGGGCCTGGCGCGTGCGGCCACCATTGCGGCCGGCGAGCGTGTGCTCTTCTTGCACACGGGCGGCATGCCTTCGCTGCACGCCTACGAGGGCGTGGTGCTTGGGCGCACGCCAGCCGTGCCTTGAGCTTGTGAAGCGTTCTCAACCCGGTTGCCCGCCTGCCAGGTTGCGCAACTTGCGGTAGAGCGATCTTTCACTGATACCCAGCTTGCGTGCCAGCTCGGCGCGGCTGCCCTGGTGGGCCTGCAATTGCGCCAGCAGGGCGGCACGTTCGACGCTGCGCAGCGAGCCCCCGTCGGCCCAGGGCGGCAGCGCGCCTGGCGCGCCAGCGGCTGTCAGATCCGGCCCACGCTGCAGGGCCGCCACGGCCACCGGCGGCGCCACATCACTGCCCAATGCCAGGCTGATGGGCGCCAGGCCAATGACCGCGCCGTCGCTCAACAAGGCCGCACGCTCCAGCACATTGCGCAGCTCACGCACGTTGCCGGCAAAGGGGTGCACCTGCAGCCGCACCAGCGCCTCGGGTGCCAGGTGCAGCCGCCGCTGCGGTGCCACGCGGGCCAGCAGCGCCGTGGCCAGCAAAGGGATGTCGCTGGCCCGCTCACGCAAAGCCGGCAAGCGGATGGGAAAGGTGCACAGCCGGTAGTACAGGTCTTCACGAAACCGCCCCGCGGCCACCATGCCTTGCAAGTCACGGTGGGTGGCCGACACCACACGCAGGTCGGTGCGGCGCAGCTCGGTGCTGCCCACACGGCGGTAGGTGCCGCTTTCCAGCAGGCGCAGCAGCTTCACCTGCATGGCCAGCGGGATGTCACCCACCTCGTCCAGAAACAGCGTGCCACCGCTGGCGGCTTCCACCAGCCCGGGCTTGCTGGTGTTGGCGCCAGTGAAGGCACCCCGCTCGTGCCCGAAGAGTTCACTTTCAAACAGTGTTTCAGGCAGGCTGGCGCAGTCCACCACCACCAGCGGTGCGCTGCTGCGCGGGCTGGCTTCGTGCACGGCGCGTGCCACCAGCTCTTTGCCGGTGCCTGACTCACCCAGCAGCAGCACGCTGGCCTCCGACGGCCCCACACGTGCCACCAGCGCCAGCATCTGCTGGGAGGCCGGCGCACGGCCAATCAAGCCCTGCGCGGCCGGCTGGCCGTGGGCCACACGCAGTGGCTCCATCTTCTCGATGAAAAAGGCGGGCTCGCCGCTGGCGTCTTTGAGTGGCGCCAGTTCAATGTTGACGTAGGCCTCGCCCTGCGGCGTGTGGTGCAGGTGCAGCACACGCTCGCGCNNGGTCACACGGCACGCTGAAGTGGTGCGAGACCTCATAGCAGGTGCGCCCCACCACCGAAGCCTGCGGGCTGAACTGCCGCCGGTAAGCCGCGTTGGCCGCCACGATGCGGTACTGGCGGTCAAACAGGATGTGCGGCTCGGGCAGGCCTTCCAGGTAGGACACCAGTTCGGGCAGGACGGTGCTCATGGGGTCGCGTTGTTGGCGTGCGGGCGCGTTGTTGGGATGGTCTGGTGGCTGGCATTTTGGCAGTGTCGCTGCCAATTTGGCGGCACTCCGTCTGCCAAACTGGCGGCAAAATGGACCTCCATGCGGTCAAGTCGTTGTTTTGGTGGAAGATTTTCTTCGGTGCTGGCGTGGCACGGCAATTGAATGCAAATGGGCGGGCGTCGCCCGACGGCCTGGCCGGCGCCGCCCACCGCGCCGCCTGACACCACCGCCATGACCAGGAGAACCACCTGAACACACCCGCCATCCTCCCGCCCTTGCCCGGTGCTGCCGCCGACCCCGAGCGCCGCCTGTGGCTCATGGCCACCGGCGTGGCGGGCGGCTCGGCTGCCGTGGCCACCGCCGTGCCCTTTGTCAGCACCTTTGGGCCCAGCGAGCGCGCCAAGGCCATGGGCGCGGCCGTGGAGGTGGACATCAGCGACATCCCGCCCGGAGGAACCAAGACCGTGGAATGGCGCGGCAAGCCGGTGTGGATACAGCGCCGCACGCCTGAGGTGGTGGCAGCGCTCAAGCAGCCGTCACCCGAACTGGTGGACCCGCTGTCGGCGCGTGACCAGCAGCCGGCCTACGCCCGCAATGCGCTGCGCGCCGTGCGGCCCGACATCTTTGTGGCCGTGGGCATCTGCACGCGCCTGGGTTGCTCGCCCACCGCAGTGGGCGCCGGCAGCGCCAACCCCAGCGTGGGTGAAGGTTGGCAGGGCGGTTTCTTTTGCCCCTGCCACGGCTCCACCTTTGACGCCGCCGGGCGTGTCTTCAAGAACAAGCCCGCACCCACCAACCTCGAAGTGCCACCGCACCACTACCTGAGTGACACGCGCTTGCTCATCGGCGAAGACGGCCCCGCTTGAAGCAAAGCCCGCCGCCGATCACCCACCATGTACTTCAGGCTCCTGCACGACGAAACCACTGGCGCGGTGAGCTACCTGCTGGCCGACCTGCAAGCCGCCGAGGCCGTGCTGGTGGACCCGCAGGCCGCCGACGTGCCCGTGCTGGTGGCCATGCTGGCCGAGCACAGCTTGCAGCTGTGTTGGGTGCTGCGCACGCATGAGCACGACCGCGTGCGCCCGGGTGAAGCCCAGGCGCTGGCCGCCCTGCAAGCGCCGCGTGTGCAGCACCGCCCACCCGGCGCAGCGCCGGTGCTGGTGTTTGGCCACGAGCACCTGCAGGTGCTGCCCACACCCGGCCACACCGCACACTGCCTGAGCTACCGCTGGCGCGACCGCGTGTTTTGCGGTGGCCTGTTTTCGGTGGACGACTGCCCGTTTCAGCCGCGCCCGGCGCAGCCCGAAGCACTGTGGCGCAGCGCCACGCAAACCGTGTTTGCATTGCCCGCCGAGACGCTGATCTTTGGTGGCCACGCCAAGAGCGGCCGCGCCGTGAGCACGGTGCATGAACTGCGCCGCTGGCACCCGTGGTTGGGTGGCACCAGCCGCGATGAATTCCTGGCCCGTGTCGGGTCCCCGCTGCTTGCGGGCGCAGGCCGTGCGCCAATGCATGCCCCAGCACAAGCCGCCCATCCGTTTGCCGTTCACACTTGAACTCACCATGAACACCACCCCCCAGACCGTTGCAGCCGAAGACGACGCCGTGCAAATGGTGTCGCTCTACGCCAAGCAACAGAAGATCTACGCGCGCTCGGTGACAGGCCGTTTTGTCAATTGGCGCTGGGGCTTTGTGTGGCTCACGCAGATCATCTTCTACGGCTTGCCCTGGCTGATGTGGAACGACCGCCAGGCCGTGCTGCTGGACGTGATGACGCGGCGCTTCTACATCTTTGGCCTCGTCTTCCATCCGCAAGACTTCATCTACCTCACGGCCTTGTTGCTGGTGTCGGCCTATTCGCTGTTTCTCTTCACGGCGGTGGGCGGCCGGCTGTGGTGTGGCTACGCCTGCCCGCNNCGCAGACCGTGTACAGCGAAATCTTCATGTGGGTGGAACGCAAGATCGAAGGCGACCGCAGCGAGCGCATGCAGCTCGACGGCGGCCCGCTTACAGCCAACCGTATCGGCCGCATGGGTGCCAAACAAGCGGTGTGGATCGCCATTGGGTTGTGGACGGGCTTTACCTTCGTGGGCTATTTCACCCCCATCCACACGCTGGTGGCCGAGGCCCTGAGCCTGGGCTTTGGCCCGTGGGAAACCTTCTGGGTGCTGTTTTACGGNNAGCTTCCAGAGCGCCATGTTCGACAAGGACACGCTCATCATCAGCTACGACACCCAGCGCGGTGAGCCGCGTGGCGCGCGTTCCAAGAAGGCCGACCCCAAGACGCTGGGCCTGGGTGAGTGCGTGGCCTGCAACCTGTGTGTGCAGGTGTGCCCCACGGGCATCGACATTCGCAAGGGCCTGCAGTACGACTGCATAGGCTGCGCCGCCTGCGTGGACGCGTGCGACGCGGTGATGGACCGCATGAAGTACCCGCGTGGCCTGGTGCGCTACGACACACAAAACGGCCAGGCGCAGGGGCTGACGCAGGCCCAGGTGCTGCGCCGCATGTTCAGGCCACGTGTGCTCATCTACACGGTCATCTTGCTGCTCATCGTCACCGGCGTGGCCATCAGCATTGCCATGCGTTCGCCCTTCAGGGCCAACGTGGTGCGCGACCGCGGTGTCATGGCGCGCCAGGTGGACGACGGCCACCTTGAAAACGTCTACCGCCTGCAGATCATGAACGCCACCGAGCGGCCGCAGTCCTACACCGTCACGGCCGAGGGCCTGCCGGGCCTGAAGCTCAGCGAGCCCGTGACCGTGACGCTGGCGCCCGTGGAAGCGCGCTGGCTGGCGCTGGCGCTGCGTGTGCCGCCCGAGACGGCAGCCAGCACCAAGCCGGGGGCGCACGAGATCCACTTCCAGGTGGACCGTGTGGCCACGGGAGGCGAAGGGCCGGCCAACCAGCGCGAGAAGTCAACCTTCGTCGTGCCGCGCTGACCCGCCCGCCGCCCTGCGCGGCGGCGTGTGCACTCGTGGCAAAGTCGCGGCTCCCACTGCCCCACCAGGAGCCCGCGCCATGACCGCATCCGCCCCCTTTGCCCTGAGCCGCCGTGTGGCTGCCGTGGCCACGCTGGCCACCACGGCGCTGCTGGCCGGCAGCCTGGCCCTGCCGCTGCACGCCGCCACACCCAAGGACACGCTGGTGGTGGCCATGGCCTTTGACGACATCATCAGCCTGGACCCGGCCGAAGCCTTTGAGATCAGCGCGGGTGAACTGATGGGCAATGGTTACGACCGCCTGCTTCGTTTTGACGTGGGCGACCCCAGCAAGCTGCTGTCTGACCTGGCCAAGACCTGGAAGGTGTCGGCCGACGGCAAGACCTACAGCTTTGAGCTGCGCACGGGCCTGCGTTTTGCCAGCGGCAATGCGCTGACGGCCGAGGATGTGGTCTTCAGCCTGCAGCGTGCGGTGCTGCTGGACAAGACACCGGCCTTCATCCTGACGCAGTTCGGCCTGAACAAGGACAACGTCAAGGCCAAGGTGCAGCAGACCGGGCCTTTGACATTGACCATAGAAACCGACAAGGCCTACGCACCCACCCTCGTCTACAACTGCCTCACCGCCAACGTGGCGGCGGTGGTGGACAAAAAGCTGCTGCTAACCAATGAAGTGGCCGGTGACCTGGGCGCCGCGTGGTTGAAGACACACTACGCCGGCAGTGGGCCCATGAAGATCCGCGAATGGCGCGCCAACGAGATCGTGGCGCTGGAGCGCAACGAGCAATACTGGGGTGCCAAGAGCAAGGTGGCGCGTGTCATTTACCGCCACATCAAGGAAAGCGCCACGCAGCGCCTGCTGCTGGAAAAGGGTGACGCCGACATCGCACGTGGCCTGTCGCCGCAAGACCTGGACGCGCTGGCGGCCAACAAAGATGTCAAGACCACCGGCACGCCCAAGGGCACGGTCTACTACTTCAGCCTCAACCAGAAGAACCCGATACTGGCCAAGCCCGAAGTGCGCGAGGCCTTCAAGTGGCTGCTCGACTACGACGCCATTGGCAAGACCTTCATCAAGAACATCGGTGTCGTGCACCAGAACTTTTTGCCGCTGGGCCTGCTGGGTGCCAGCCACGACAAACCCTACAAGCTGGACGTGGCCAGGGCCCGTGCGCTGCTGGCCAAGGCGGGCCACCCGAATGGCTTCAAGGTGACGGTGGACATGCGCAGCATCCAGCCGGTGCAGGGCATCACCGAGGCCTACCAGCAAACACTCAAGCTGGCCGGCATTGAGCTGGAAATCCTGCCCGGCGATGGCAAACAAACCCTCACCAAGTACCGCGCCCGCACGCACGACATCTACGTGGGCCAATGGGGCGCCGACTATTGG
>CXWL01112237.1_pt1 | contig 14659 bp, 12 predicted proteins | sample 590931 | NCBI WGS metagenome assembly CXWL01 (sample SAMEA3498368, study PRJEB10139) | groundwater metagenome | biome: water well; material: biofilm material | place: Germany | collected 2015-04-27 | reverse complement strand
GGGGTTGAACCCGCGACCTTCGCCTTATCAAGACGCTGCGCTACCACTACGCTACCCGGCAAGGGAACTACTTGTGAGGTGTGGAGCGCGCGCGGCGCAGCTCCGGGATATGGCAGAGGAGGAAGGACTCGAACCTTCGAATGCCGGAATCAAAATCCGGTGCCTTAACCAACTTGGCGACTCCNNAAATATGGCGGAGAGGACAGGATTCGAACCTGCGTGCCGGTAAACCGACCAACTGAGTTCCAGTCAGCGCCCTTTGACCACTCGAGGCACCTCTCCAAGAATCGCAAGCAGACGGCCTGCGAGGTACAACTGCTCTGAGTTTGTCCGGATGCTATTCGATAGCGGCATCCGACAGGAATTCCCGTAATCCGACGAGCAGTCGGGGTTGGTGTACCTGATTTACGCTGTGTGTGGAGCGGGGGACGAGGCTCGAACTCGCGACCTCAACCTTGGCAAGGTTGCGCTCTACCAACTGAGCTACCCCCGCAGTGAACTACTTTAGAATTTGTGGTGGGCTTGCCGTAGAGTCCCACCCCTCTCTGAAGCACTCCGGCCGGAGCACTCCATCCCCTGGTTCGCAGCAATTCCGACAATCACGCCATCGTCGGCTAAGCGTGGGGGCTCGTTCAAGCTTTCGCTTGGGACGGGCCACTTGGTAGTGACCTGTCCGAAGCGGCCTCTTGCGAAGCCACTCGGGTACCGTGCTTTCACACAATACCATGTAGTGCTCGTTTTTATCCGCTCACTACAATGACTGCGCGGTTCTTCACCCGCCAGGATTCGCGCAGCGCCGGGGGACACCCGACACTGCACCTGTAGCAGTCATAATTTTCTGAGAAGCCCCGGTTTGGGCCCATTCGCTGGTTCACCGACCCACATGACACGTCCTGGCGGACGCCTGTGGGGCAGGGGGCAGGCTGCGGCATCCGTCCCTCGAGGCCGGTGTTGTTCCGCAGTACCTCGGATGAGGACAAGACCTACTTCCGAGACTTCTCATGGCTAATTTTTAAAGAGCAAACCGTGCGAACACGGGTGTCGCCGAAACGACCGGCCTGTTGTGGCCTGCAAGACGGACGCAGTCTTGTGGAGCGGAAGCGGTTCTCGCTTCAGCCAGTCGGGTTTGCTCTTTTGGGATTCCGCCCTGAAGGAGGGCTGAGGAAAATAATCCTGGAATCGACTTCTGAGGTTTCCCGTCTGGCTTAACCTGACGGGACTAGAAGCCTCTTCAGGTATTACCGGGTGCTTTTAAACGACCCTTGCTTGCAACCGCCAAACAAAGAGCCCACTGCTGTACACGACTGCTGCAACCTGGCGTTCGTCTTGGAGACGAGCGCACCCGAGCCGAGTCGCTGGGCGACTGACGCGGAATTTGGCAGGTTAATCAGAAGGGTGTTCATGGTGGTTTCGTTTGTCGTTGGGTTGTTTAGCGTTGTTTGGAAATTCAGTTTAGTGGCGTCAGCGAAAATCGCGTCTTCCGTAACAGAAAGAACAGTGTAGCACCGTCGCTTTCAGTTTGTCAACATTTTTTGTGGCAGTTACACAACAAAGCCTGCTGAAGTTTTCAGTGTAGCACAGAGTTTTATATTTTTGCTGCCCGTTTTCAAAATTCTTTGAAATATTTCCAGGACGGGCGGCCTGGATTACCTTTAGCGCCTGTTGCGGATGCGCTGTTCCTTCTCATGGTCGTCTGCGCAGTCCTTGTTGCAATACAACTGTTGTTCGCCGACAGCCGAATCGCAGTAGTAGCACAGGCCTTTTGGCGGGAGCTTCGGCTGAGCCCGCACGTTCAGTAGCGCGTTCTTCAGGTGCAGGTCGGCCATTTCATTAGCCATGTCAATTTCGTCAGCCATTCATTTCTCCAGAGATAGGTGCTGCCTCTGAAAGCAGAGGCGGATAAGTCACAAGGTCCGTATAGGAACCCACCTTTTATCTGGACATTTCTTTTCAGAACCGCTACACTATATACATCTGCTAATGTGAGAATACAAAAATGGCTAAAGCAAAGACGTCGTACGTTTGCACGGAGTGCGGCCACATCGCTGCAAAGTGGGGAGGTAAGTGCCCTGGTTGTGAGAAGTGGAACACATTGGTCGAGACTGTTGCTTCAGCGGAGCCGGCGGCGGGCCCAAACCGGTACGCCACCTGGGCCGGTGCATCTGGCGCAAGCGTGCCTCTGAAAGAAGTGAAGGCGGGAGAGTATGACCGCGTTTTAACCGGTATGGGGGAATTCGACCGCGTCCTGGGCGGGGGCATGGTTCCCGGCTCCGTCATCCTAATCGGCGGCGACCCCGGCATTGGCAAGTCGACGCTGCTACTGCAGGTCATGGCCCACATGGGCCAAAGTGCTCAAGTGCTGTACGCCACTGGCGAAGAATCGCCTCAGCAAATCAGCATGCGCGCCGCCCGGCTCGGCGTCCCTGACGCTAATATCCAGCTCGCTGCCGAAATCGCGCTGGAAAAAATCTTCATCGAAGTGGAGCGCGTCAAGCCGACGGTCATGGTTATCGACTCCATCCAGACCATGTACTCGGCCACGCTGCAGTCGGCGCCAGGCTCAGTTGCCCAGGTGCGCGAATGCGCTTCGCAGCTGACCCGGCTGGCCAAGTCATCCGGAATTTCACTTATCTTCATCGGACACGTCACCAAGGAAGGTGATATCGCCGGGCCGCGTGTGCTCGAGCACATCGTCGACACAGTGCTGCATTTTGAAGGCGAACCGGGCTCACCCTTCCGCATGATTCGCGCATACAAGAACCGCTTCGGCGCCGTGAATGAGATGGGCGTATTCGCTATGGGCGAGAAGGGCCTCGAAGAGGTGTCGAACCCCTCCAGCATGTTCCTCACCACCCATGAGAAGCCCGTGCCCGGGTCGTGCGTCCTTGCAACCCTGGAAGGTAATCGTCCGTTTCTGGTGGAAGTGCAGGCTTTGGTCGAGGACACCATGGCGCCAAACCCCCGCCGCTTCGCACAAGGCTTCGACCTCAACAAGCTGCAGATGCTGTTGGCCGTCTTGGGTAAGCATGCCGGAACCATTGCCGCGGACCAAAACGTCTACCTCAAGGTTGTCGGCGGTGTGCGCTTGACGGAGCCAGCCGCAGACCTGGCAGCTCTGTTGGCCGTGCACTCGTCGCTGTCGGGCAAGCCTCTCCCTACGGGTCTGGTGGTGTTTGGCGAGGTGGGGTTGGCGGGCGAACTTCGTCCTGTCACCGACGCGGAATCACGATTGAAGGAAGCGGCAAAGCTGGGCTTCACGCAGGCCATCCTGCCGATGGCGAATAAGCTAAAGAAGCCGGTGCCCGGCATCGAGGTGCGATACGCAAGCCGTGTCGACCAGGCTCTGAGTTTCCTGCGAAAAGTGCGGGAAGCGGCTTAACCGCTGGAAGCCGTTGGATACGCCCTCTTTACCCCCTGAAAGGTCCACCATGGACGCTGTAGCACTGCAAACACTCCACTCTACGCTCGCGGCCGGCGGCTACTTGGGCACCATCGAGACCCTGGACCAATTGCTGTCAAAAGCTGAATCGGACACGCAAGAGCGAACGCTGCTCGCCCGATGGGCAACGTACGACCGGCCGTTGCAACACGCTTCGCTTGTCAAAGTTTTCGCCCACGCGCGAAAGCATGCCATGGCAGTTTCCTACGCGAGCCACTCGTACGACGTCCTCACCTTATCGCAGTTGCGCACTGACCATGGCGTACGCTTGGGCCGTCTGGAACTGTTTGGAAGGGAGACACGCTTCATCTTCTACAAAGGAAACGAACGGATGGGCGAGCGGTCCTACTCATTTTGACCGTACACCCGCGCCGGCGCGACGCCTAACGCAAAAAGCGCCCAGCGGGCGCTTTTTTGTTGTGCGAAGCTACTATTCGGCGTCTCGTACTGCGGCCGAAGGGTCCAGTACCTCGATGGGCACCAGCAGGTGCTTGAGCATCTCGATGTGCGAGCCCCACAGGATTTTGAAAAGCCAGATGAACCAGCTCGTGCCGTTCTCGGCGATGAACTGGACGCCGCTGAAGAACAGGCCGATGATGGGCTTGACCAGGTGCTCGAGGCCGGGAATCTTGGCCACGATAATCAGCGCAACGGCCAGTACGCCGAGCCAGAGGAAAATTTCGTTCATGGTATGTAGTTTCCGGTGAGAGGTTAAGGAGCAGCGGTGAAGCCGCCGCCGTCGTTGGACGAACGCTCGTCGTCGCCCGCCATCAGGAACTCCTTATAGCGACCTTCGTAGTCGAGCGTCATCTCATCGGCCGGCATTACGACCTTGCGTTTGATTGCCTTGTACTCAGGCACCGGCTCTGGGAACAGCATCATTGGGGTCTTGATGTGGAACATGCGGGCGCCGCTCATCACTACGGCTTCGCCCATGCCCATCGAACGCAGCTGGTCGGGAGTGACGCGATACTCTTCCTGCGCGCGCCACGATTCGCTCATGCCGCCGCCGGTCGACTCATTACCTTGCGGCGTCGCACGCGTGCTGCTGGCGGAATTACCCTGGTTCTCGGACAACGACAGCGACTTAGCGTAGCGCTGGGTCATGCCGATAATCTCGGCGGCCATCTCCGGGCTGTCCTTACTGGCGAACTTGAAGAAGACCTTGTTCCAGGTGTTACCGATGATGATGTCGGCGAAGTCGGGTGACACGGACTGCAAGTTGGCGAACGTCTGGAAGGCCGGGACCATGCAAATATTTGCGCTTCGGGCCTGCTCGAAAAGCCGGCTGATGCCGGGCATAACGTAGGAACCCATTTCGTCCGCGAAGACGACGAACGGTGGATTCGGGCGCAGGTTCTTTGTCAAGCCCTGGACGTTGTAGACCGCGGTACGCAGGTCGGACAGAATCATCTTACCCAGGTTCAGCGCGGCGGTGTCTTTGCCCATGGTCGGCAACATGACATACAGGCACTTGTTGTTCATGACGATATCGGTCAGGTCGATTTCTGGCGTGTAGGTGTTGAACACCTGGCCGAATTTACCTTGAGCGAAGCCGGCGATACGACCGCTCATGCCGCCCAGGACCGTCTTGATGCGGTCGACGTCAATCTGTACGCCTTCCTTGCCCTTCTTGCGGAACTGGTCAAGGAACACCTGCAGCGCCATCTTCTCGGGGCTGCCAGCGGGCACGATACGCTCGAGCTCCTGCAGCGCGCGGGCGGACTGCATCATGATGGCGAGGTCGGAGAAATGGTATCGGCGTTTGCCGGCCTTGAGCGCGCCGATAATAACGGTCAGTGCGTGGTTTGCGCTCTGGCGATAGAAGTCGGAGCCCGGGCTGTTTTCGGAAGACGGCAGCAGGTTCAGCAACCGGGACGAAATTTCGTCAGGGTCGCCGCGCAGCAGCGGGTTATAGGTGTTTGAGTTGTACGGTTGGTCGACGTTGAGCAGGTAAAATTCATCGCTACGGCCGGCCAGGTCCATCATCATGCCGAGCTTGTCGCGGGTGTCTGCATCTAATTTTGCGTCAATGAAGACGAACCCTCCTCCCCTTGTGGCCTGCTGCCAAAGCAGAAATTCGCCAAGGGTGGTTTTGCCCACGCCGGACTGGCCGATAATCGCAGTATGGCGTTGAAGGAAGCCATTTTCGATGTCGAGCGGCAGGCCGTTGTCTTGGGTGTAGCCGATTCGCAGGCCATTGCGCTTGGTGAGCGCGAAGTCACCGAAGGTCTCGTCGGAGGGAAGGATAAAGCCCTCTCGTTTTTTCGTGTCGACTCGATTAAGCCAGCCGGCCGTGCGTTTGTGGGTCAACCAACCTGCTCCAACTGCGGGCAAGGCGAGCGAGGCGAGTGCCGGGACATTCCCCGCCAGCCAAGGGCTCGCAGCGGCGATACCTGCGCCTACCGCGCCAAGCGCCAAGGCATCTTTACGTCCAATCAACATGCGACTCACTCCGTCCAAAATGTATCGGACGTATAGGGACAGGTCTTTTAAACAGGCTAGTAGGCCAAGAAAACGTCTAAAAACTATTGATTTTCAGAGTCTTTTTAGATAGGATGCTTTCAGGTATGTGTAACCCCACATATCTGCCTAGTTTGAGCGGACCTGCGCGGTCCGCTCTTTTTTTAGGCCTCGCTATACGGAATGTCACAAACACTTTAAGGACATTCCATGACACAGGTCACAAATCGGGGCCTTGCTCAGGCCTTTTTGTTTTTAGCCATTCTTTTCTTCGCAGCCATCCCCCGGCCCGTTTCGCACGGCGAGCTGCGATTCACGGCTGAACAGCTGGAAGCGGTGCGCCTACATCGCGAAGCTATCACCAAAAGCCATCTGGCACAGTTTATTGTCCGGACGTACAAACAGACTCCTGCTGTTGCCAAACGAATCGTCGATGCTGCCTACAAAGAATCTGTTCGCAACCACCTATCTCCGCTGCTCATCCTGGCCATCATTGCCCAGGAATCGAGCTTTCAGCCTGAAGCAAAAAGCGGTTATGGCGCGCAAGGCCTGATGCAGGTTGTCGCACGTATCCACGCCGAAGAAGTTGCGCTGCTCCCCAATCCGGCAAAGCTATGGCATCCCGAATCGAACATCGCCACCGGCGCTGGCATCCTAAAACGGTATCTGCGGTCGGCGGGCGGTAATCTCGATGCAGCGCTTACCCGTTACAGCGGCAATGCGACGGCCTATGCCGCGCGTGTACGCGGTCACTGGGCAGAACTTCGAAGCGCCGCCGGCGCTGACGACCCTGACGAGATGCCGCAGCACGCCTGAGGCTCAGGTCAACGCCTACTCTTTCACCAGCCCCTCTTGAGGGGCTGTTTTTCCGAGTGAAAGAGGCCAAAGGTGATATCCAGGCAAGAAAAAGCCCTCGTCGAATGACGAGGGCTTGGGAATCAGAAAAGCTAATTAGGCGCGCGCTTTATCGAGAAACGCGTACATCGTGTATTCCGGCTTTTCAGCACTGCCGTTGCGCGTAAGCGCAAAGTACAGTGCTTCACTGGGCGCTAATTCGCGTTCATGGCAGATGAGTCGCATGATTTCAGGGCCTAACGCGCTGCCTTCCTCGTACAGCGCGCGAATGGCGCCTGCAACCGCGGTCGGGAACGTGTCCAGGGTGCCTGGTCCTGCGAACTGGCAGGCGTCGGACAGTCGTTTGACTGGAACGCCGAACTGGCTAAAGAAGCCAGCGTTTTTCAGCGAAAAGGGCTTGGTGCCTTCGATTCGAAGCTTAAGAGGCGCAGGCACGATAGGACTGGCCTGGGCTTGTGCATTGGGTACGCCTTGATTGCCTGCACTTTCGGTCACGGTCGCTTGGGCGGCCGAACGTTTTGCGCGCAACTTATCGACTTGCGCGAACAGGTAGACAACCACGGCTGCGATGATGATAATTTCTAATAAAAGCATGTTTGTCCTTGGGCGTTGACTGTTATCCCTCATGAAGAGGCAGCCTTGATACGTATAGGGTACCGCAATTTATTCCTCCAATGCAAGAAAATGCCCCGTCGTATTACCGACAGGGCATTGTGATGCGAACCAGTCGACTAGATTATCGGCCCGGCGGCGGTGTAGTTGTAGCCGGCACAGTGGTGCTCACCGACGGCGTGTTGGTGACAGAACCACCCGCGTTACTCGTGTACGCGCCAGGCATAGTGTTATATGCATTTTTCACCTGGAGCTCCACGGTGTGCACACCGCTCTTGGTGGTGCTCACCTGCAGTTTGACGGTGTGCGTCAGATTGCGCTGCCCACCGCCACACGCCGCAGGCACATCCTGCGGACGCGTAAAGCGGTGCGCGCCTTGGAAGCCGCGCGCAACCTGGCCATTAACGGCGCCGACGAACGACAATCCCTGACTGCCGGTGCAATCGCCCCAGTCCACGGAAACGTTTGTCACAGCGTCGGTATCCCGTGCGGGGTCTCCCGACGTCGTTGGCCAGTAGCCGCCCACCTTTAACGTCGTGTCGAACGGACCGAAGCCTTCTGGTGGGGTCAGCAGAGCGAACGTCGAGCCCGTCGGAGCGGACATGGTCATCGTGCTGGCCGTTCCCGACTTGAAGTTCTGGTTGTACTGCGCCATTTGAGTCGAAGCAGACGTGGCCATCGCGCCCTGGTTTGGGCCCTGAATATTCGCGGCTACCGTTGACATCCATTCGGAAAGGTCCATCTTTCCAAAATCGAGAACCGAAAGTTGCCCGGGCGTGAAGCCGCTGCAGTTTGGATTCTGGACATCGCCCCAGCTCTTGGCCTGGACGGTGGCCGTGCCCGTCATGGTGAACCGACAAAGGTTCGTTGCTAAGTCGCAGCTTCCGGACAGCTTGGCGTCCGAACCTTGGAGTGCCAATTCTTTGTTGTCCCCTGTTGGTACGTTCAAGGGAGTCCACGACTGGCCCCCGTTGGCGCTGAAGTTCACCCGTACCGTAGCAGGCATGCTGCTTGGGTATGCCCCCGCGCCAACCACGGTGGACACCGGCTTGAACATGTAATCGCCAATGTTCGCCATCTCTCCGTCAGCAGGGCTACCTTCCGATACGTAAAGTTGGAAGGCCATCTGCTTGGTGACGACAGCACGGCCGCCAACGCCAGCCGGCCAGGCGGACACCTCGTAGTTGCACTGCGAGCTGCCGGGGTCACAAGAGCCGTTCACGACCGCGTAATTCGACACAGCAGTCGTTACCGCTTGCAGAGGGTCCGCGGCCGACAGGCGCCAATGCTCGGAACCCAGCTCGGGATACTCTGGCAATTCGCCGCATCCTGCCGGATTGTCGCAGACCGCGAAATAGTTGGTCAGGCGGGTAGGGCATTCTTTTGCGGCAGCATTGACGTTCAGGGTCTGCGCTGCAGTGCCCAGGTCGTTGCAGTACGCTGGCCACTGCCATGCGGCTACCGCTACGCCGTTGACCTTGATAGGCGCCGTCCACGTTCCCGTGGTGCCATAGTAGGCGAAACTCAGCGGGGCCTTTTCGGTCTGTGCGCGCGCGCCCGACTGCGCCATTTCGGCCAATTGCTTGCGACCCTGTTCGTGGATGATGCGAGGCAACACACCTGGGAAGGAGCAGTAGACCTGCCGTTCGCGAATGCACTTACGCAGTGGCCAAGGGGTGTGCTTGGAGCATTCACTGCCAATGAACACGGTATAGTTGGCCCGACGGGCTGCCGCCAGGCGGGCATCTTCCTCGGAGCACTCGTTCACTTTTCCCGCACGTTTCTCGGGACGCTCAAGGCTGATGCGGCAGCAGTCTTGATAGTACCCGTTCGAGCCCCATGAACCGGTTGGCTTTTCGCAGTCTCCTTTAACGCCATCAAAGAGCAGCGGCACGATGAGGGAGCCATCAACACCGGTTTTGCCCGCAGCAGCTGCGCCGCCAATGGAATTTAGCACCGCAGTGTTGGCCAACGCCGAGTTGAGCGCTTCATCCGATGAACCCGCCCGGAAGCCGGCCTTTTCGGTGCCGAAGGTGCTGACGGTCGTAACGCTGCAACGGGCGTCCTGCTTGTACTCCACGCACGACTCCGCCGAACGAGTGCACGTGTAGTTTTCACGGCGAGAAGTTACCATCCCCGATTCATTGTTGGCGATTTGGTCGGAGCCTGACAAGGTGCAACCCTGGAGGTCTACGGCCGAACAGCTGTCTTCGGCTTCGGTGACAGCGCCTCCGCCATTCTGACGGTCGTATTCGGTCAGGGACAGCGGGTCTCGTTGCAGAGGACTCGCGGCGTAGCAAACGGTGCCCGTCTTGGCCAGTGGGCATACGCCACAGCCGGCGATGACTCCGTCGCCCACTTGCAACACCAGGCCGCTCTCAAGGACCATGCCGCACTCAGTGTCGGATTTCGTGCGACCGACCCAGTTGTTAGCCGGGCACTGCGAATCAACCTGACCTGCGTCCGTGTTGCAGGACGCGCCTACAGTGTACGGGTCGCCATGGCAGGCTCCTGTGGGGGTTGGCGCCCAGGCATAAAAGTCCGTGCGATTATAGTGCTGGCAAGCTGTTGCCGGCTCGGTTGCAGCGTCCGCGCAGCTACCGTCCTTCGAGTTGAATTTCTTAGCGCCGTCGATATCTGTGGCCGCGCAGCTGCTCGACTCCGCTTTGGCGGGTACAAGCGCCGGCGGCGGAGGAACTCCGTCTTTTTTGGCTTTTTCAACGGCAGCCGCTTGGTCATCGAGCTGTTGCTGGGTGAATGGCACATCAACCCAGGTAATGCTGCACGAGGCAGTTTTCGTCTGCATTTCGCACAGCTGCGAAGTGAGCGGATAGGTTCGGGTGCAGCTACGGGAAAAACTGGTCGTCTTGGTAGCCGTGCGAACACAAATTCCGGCCGTGGCGCAATCGGCCGGCGGGCCGGCTGTAGGGCTCTGCTTTTCGACCTGGACAGCTTGTTTTCCATCGCAGGTGAGCGCTGGCAAGCCGGCGTTCGTACGTTGAGCATTTGTCTTGGCGCAGTCGACCATGCCGCGGCCATCGGACTCCATCGACGAATCGTAGGCGTTACGGCCGCTCTCGTCTTTCTTATTGCGCATGGCAATGATGGCGGTCTGGGCCGTATTCGTATCGTTCGCGCCTTCCGCGTTCTTCTTCTGGATGGTCTGCTCGTAGTCGGCTGTGCGCGTCGCCATGGTGAAGCTTGCGGTAACCGTCAGCCGGCAGGCCGCGTTCGTATCGTTACAGCCGAGTGCAAGCTGAACTCCGTCTTGTGAGGCGTACGACTGTGCTGCGACTACCGCGGCTGCGGAGAAGGACTTCGCCTCTTCGCAGGAGCCGCCGCGCTGCAGTGCCGAGCACATGCGCAGCGTAACTGATTGAACGGCATTGCCGGAAATGGCGCAGCCCTGCAGCTGGAACACGTAGCCGCCCGTCGTTTTTCGTGCGTTCCCTTCGGTTTTGCACGAGAAATCGAAATAGGTAGACGCGCCGGCCGACGCGCCAATGGTGCCATTTCGGCCAGTGCCTTCGACCGTGGCGCCGCTCACGCCGGTGACGCTCTTGTAGTAATCCATTTGCGAGGCCATCGACTTGCTGCTGTTGCGCTCGAGAGCAGCCTTGTCGCCATTGCGTTGCAGCTCACCATTGCTAATGACCGGCGCTACGCCGCGCATCATGCCTGCGATACCTGTTCCGGCATCTTTCGAGGCTTGTTCGCTCTGGGCACTCGTTGATGCCGCAGTTTGAGCGAATCCGCCTGTCGCGGAAATCGCGAGGCAAAGCGTAAGAAGTAATTTTTTCATTATGAGGCTTAATGGTGGTTTTGGCTTCAACGTGTAGCGATGAGCTTTAGCCCTCATACGAGTGGTTCGCTATACCAAACCGGACACTTAATGACCTGCCGTATGCGGCACACCTTCAAAAATAGGACCTACCATGCAACGAACTACTGCCCAACTGGTTACGGCCATCGTCGCCTCGATGCAAATCCTGGAGAATATGGCCCACGGTGACGATTCGCACCGCCGGAACCTCGACACTTGCGCTCAGCTGCACAAGGACGCACAGCTGCACGCGCCGGCACCTGAAGACCAGCCGCTCATCGACCAGCTGACTAATACGCTGGACATGCAACTCAAGCGTGAATCCGGTCAATTTCACATCCCAGGAGAGGCAGCCGTCGTTCTCTGGCACGCTAGCATCGCTGCCGGCGAAGCCTATTTGCAGCGAGCCTGATGCTGTCTCAAGATGTTCATTCCAGCGCGCCTCCCGGCGCGCTTTTTCATGGCTTTAGGAAAAGCGAAGCCCATGTAGAAACGCCCCCGGGCACAAGAGCCAGGGGGCGTATATAGGGTTACCGCAGGGGCTTATTTCGTTCGGCCGCTCTTTGTGGCCTTCACCGGCTTTGCGGCAGCGGCTGCGGCGGCATCGGCTTCGTCCTGGACGTGTTTAAGCCGCGCAGTTTCGATTGCCTGCTTGCCAGCCATAATTTCGTCTGGCGAAATCGCATCTTTCCATTCGCCCGAGAAGGCTTGCTGGCCCTTTGGAACAACCGCACCAGGGGCCATACCCTTGCGCAGCGCGTTGTAGAACGGCTGGGCACCCGTCGCTCCTTTTTCGATGAAGCTGCGCAGGGCAAAATCGGACGTCACAGCACCAGAAATTTTCCAATACTTGGTCGGGTCCATGGGTTCGCACGTCTCGAAGCTAAGGGGAACACTCGAACCTTCCAGAGATTTGGCGCCTTGACCCGAGCACTTGAGCTGGTTGCGGTCTTCGGTGTAGACGATGGCAGGAACAGCCTGTACGTCGTAGACCTCGAACAGCCGAGGGTCCAGCGAAATATTCGCAGACGCGCCCTTGCCGTAAATAAGCGAGCGCAGGTCCTCTGCGAAAAAGTCCTTGATGGTGCGGCCTTTCGGAACACCCTTGACGACAATGGTGCCGCCCGACCACATCGCCTCGAGGACGTACGAGCGGAGCATCTCTTGCGGCATGGCGAACGACACGAAATAGTACACAGTGCCGTTGCTTTTCGGGTCCACGCCCAAGAACTTCAGCACCTTTTCGCGGTTGCCGGCCAGTGCTTCATCTGCAATGTCATCGACCCGGCGCTTCATCTGCATAGCCTGCGCCTCATACTGCTTGGCCTCATCGGAGTGATAGCGCTGCAGCGACTTGTCTGTGATGGCAGCGGCGACCGCTTCCAGGCGCTTGCGTTCTTCCGGCGACAAGGCAGCTCCCACGGTCTCGCGGGTCACGAGAAGCGGCGCGGCGCTTTGGGTCGCCGCCACCGTCTTTTGGAACTCGGGGCTCGTTACGTCAACCACCTTCTCGGTCGATGCTGCGGCCGGCGGGCTCTGTGCCCAGGCAGCACCGACAAAAGCCAGTGCAAGTGCGGCCATCAACGATTTCTTCAACATGCGTAGCTCCTTGGTAATTAGTAAGTGCGGGCGCAGCATTGCTGGCCTTGCCAAATCATGTTGTCGGTCGATTCTTCCCCGGGGGTATTTGCAACTGGCGGAGTCAACTGCATACCCAGCGAGCCGATAACAGGCGCCGGCGAGGAGCCGCGGCGAGCAATCGGGCCAATCTGATTGATGCGGTACTGGCTTTTCAGGATGACCGGATTCGGATGCGAAGTGCAGACCGCCGATGGGCCAATCGTCTGCCAGAGCATGCCAAGGCGATGCAAGCGCGCGATGAATTTCGCCTGGATTTGGCCGTTCGTCAGGAACGGGCCATTGCCTGGCTGAGAATTGCCGGTCAGGGGGTAAATCGAGCCCCAGCTACCCGCGCACCAGAACAAGGGGTCGAACGTCAGGCCCAGGTTGGATGAGACCGCGTCGACGGCACAGGCTGCTTGCGCAATCGGATTGGCAAAAGTCGACTGCTCAGGCGTGTACATGGCACCCCAGGTGTCGTCCTGCCAGGTCGGGTCGATTTCCGTAATGTAACCAAGGGCGAAGCCGGAAGAATTCTTGCAGCCGATGTCCTTCATGATGTCGAGCATCGCGAACACCGGGTAGTTGTACCAGTGTCCCTGCATGCGGGTCGTGGTTCCGGAGTTGCCGTCATCGGCGCCGGCTTCGTGTTCACCGTGCAGGCTCATGTAATCGTCGAGCATCTGCGAGCCGCCCAGGGTCGACATGCAACCTGGCGTGCGCTGAATCTCGGAGACGTAAAGCGGTTCCCAAAATGTGATGCCGATGCCAAATGATGGAATGCCGAACGCACCCGGACAGACGCACACAGGGGATTCGTACATCAGCGGCGGGTTCGTACCTCCACCGATGCTGGCGCCCATAATCGTAATGGGGTAGATGAGGTTCCAGTCCATATCCTTGAACGGATTGAACACCTTGCCGTGACAGGCCGGATTGTAGTCGCTACCGCCAGTGTTGGACTTTGCTCCGGTATTTTCAGTCTGGCCGCTGGCCGTACTGCCGCCGGTATTTTCCTGCGCGAACGCGGTCGAAGCCAGCGCCGCCAGCACAAACGCCGCGGCCGTGAACAGGTGTTTAATTGGTTTTTGCATTCGGCGTCTCTTTTTTTGGATTGATATTGAGTAGCGTGCCGATTACCTTGCGGTCAGTCTCGGACACAGCCGTCGCCTGCGCGCCCATCACGCTGCCCTGGCTCTTAACCGGCCAAACGGCCTCGAGCTCGGCTTGCTTGTATGGCGCCGCAAACGCGGTCATCCCCAGGTATAGAGCGTATTCGCCGGACGCCGGATACAGCAGCGATGGCAGATGTTCTACGTTGAAGCGAGCCATCATCGAATCGCTGGCGTAGAAAATGGGGCGGTGAAACGATTTGCTAAGATTTTTGACGTTGGCGCCTGCGGTCTCTACAGGGACCACGCGCATCGGGTTTGCCTTGAGCACATCGCGCACAAATTGGAGCTGCGCTTCATCGCGGCCGTCAAAAAACAGCATGGCCGTTAGGGGCCGATACTTCTCCAAGGGGTTGACGCGCGTGCCTTTCGGGAACAGCGTAGCCCACTGGTATTCCCCTGCGCTATTGGGCATCGGCGCCATGATATTCGAGCCCAAGGTGATAGAGGGGTCGATATAGTGCGTGACGGTCGTTTCAGCACTCGGGAGATTCCGCTGCGGGAAGCCGTCGAAGAAGCTCTCGGCCGAGGCCTTGACTTCTTTCTGGGCCGCAGTCAGGTCGGCCCGGGCTGCGGACTCGAGCAGGATTTGACGAAAATCGACTTCGAGGATGGGCCAGGTCTTTCCCTGGACGCCCAAATCCGTAGCGTGGGCTGAACTAACCGCGGCCAGGA
>CXWL01002352.1_pt1 | contig 14662 bp, 12 predicted proteins | sample 590931 | NCBI WGS metagenome assembly CXWL01 (sample SAMEA3498368, study PRJEB10139) | groundwater metagenome | biome: water well; material: biofilm material | place: Germany | collected 2015-04-27 | reverse complement strand
CTTCTTCGAAAAATCCCTTGTGAAACCAATATCATGCGTGATCATCGTGCGAATTCATGCAATATCCGGGCTAGGAGGCTGTTCGACAATGCGGTTATCGAATTTTTAACCACAATGTATTGTGCTTTTTTATTTATTGAGTGCTGGTGGGGGAAAAATAAAGACAAGTATCGTCATATCAATCAGTTGGTCATCAACCTGGATAATGGGCCGCACAATTCAGGGCATCATATAGCTGATTTACCATCCTTCATATTTGGTGGTTAGTTAGCGCATGGGCAGAAATTGATAGGAATCCAATAATATTAACCCATCTTCGTGATTTTTATTTATAATTTCCAATTATTTCAATAAGTTATAATTTTATTATATTTTATCTCTAATGGTACTACAAATTTAAATTTTAAAAAATAAATATTGCTCTCGAATTTTTATTATGCAATTATTGTAACTAATTGATAAATATACAATAATAAATATACAGTGCCATCAGAGTCATTTTTAAATTTTCAACTCGTTGTTTTTTTCAGTTATTCTTGTACATGAGTCACGAAGATGGATTAAGTAGATAAATGGCACCACATCGGTTTTATAGAATTACTATTATTGATTTTAAATGGAAATTATTAAAAGAATCGCCGAAAAATTGGAAATCAGGCGCTTGGATGGGTTTTTGTCATGAAGATGAGTTAAATATTTAAACAACCCAGTATATATAGATGTAAATGTATGCCAAGACAAGCCTGTCATTACTCTCAAGATTGCTTGGTATTTGCTCACCGCGGCGCCAATTCGGAAGCGATGGAGAATACCCGGAGTGCCTTTGATAAAGCGCTGGGCTATGCGATTGATGGTATTGAAACCGACGTGCAGTTGAGCCGAGATGAAATCGCAGTACTCTGGCATGATCGCTTTCTCGACAAAATCGGTCTTACCGATAAACGTATCGATGATTTTGATTATCATCAACTTAAGGTGCTGATTAATCCAGAATCTGAAAGCGAGGGCATTATGACTTTTCAGGATTTTCTGTCCGCCTATCGTGAACGCTGCCGTTTATTGATTGAAGTTAAGAATCGTGACTGGGAACCTGTGTCCCGCCACGAATTAAAAATCCGTCAAACAATCGATCTCATTGGCCAAAATCATGATCAACGGATCATTGTTTCCTCATTCAATCTCGCCAGCCTGGTGTATGCACATCAGTACAAACCAACATTTCCCCTGATTTACAACTTTGAATCGGAACAAACCCTTGCTGATGCGCAACAAATATTGAATACACATTCTTTTCTTCACGGTTTTTGTTTGCCTATTAAGAATTTGGATCATGCGATCGTGGATTTGTTACGTGCTGATAATAAGTGTATCGCCGTTTATACCTGCAATAGTGATACAGAAATCAGCAAAGCCCTGCAATTGGGCGTTAATATTCTCATCAGCGATTTACCCCATAAAGTGCTGATGATGCGCGATCGATGAAAAGAGATCTTGCAGCGCTACAAAATCAACACTTCGATCTCTTGGTCTGTGGCGGTGGTGTATATGGTGCCTGGACTGCATATGATGCCACCCTGCGTGGCCTGAAAGTAGCCATAGTTGAACAAGGTGATTGGGCTAATGCCACTTCATCTGCTTCCAGTAAGTTGATCCATGGTGGCTTGCGTTATCTGGAGACCTATGATTTCAAGTTAGTCAGTAAATCGCTCAAAGAACGAAAAATTCTGTTACACACAGCCCCTCACTGCGTATGGCCACTGCGTTTTGGCGTGCCCGTTTACACGCACCACCGCATGAGCCGGCTGCAATTAAAATTAGGATTGACGCTGTATGATCTCCTCGCTGGCGATACTGATCCGAAAATGCGGCACAGCTATTTCAATCAAAAAGAATTCACCGAACACTTTCCCTACCTCAATGAGCATGCGCTCAAATGTGGCTTTACTTATGTAGATGCGCAAACCGATGATGCCCGTCTGGTATTGGAATTGATTGCAGGCGCTATGGAAGCCGGCGCGTGCTGCATCAATTATTGCAAGCTGATTCACTTGCTGGAAACAAATGGAAAAGCTGATGGCGCAATCATCCAGGATCAGCTCACCCAAACCGAACAGAAAATCAGCGCCAGACAAATTGTTTTCACCACCGGTCAGTGGCTGGCAAAAGAAACGCAAAGCCGGGAGTGGTGTCGTCTCTCTAAAGGAATCCATCTGATAATGCCCGCCGTAATGAATGATGAAGCTCTGTTGCTAACAGCCCAATCCGATGGCCGTGTGTTTTTTATGATTCCATGGTATGGCTTGACGCTATTGGGCACAACGGATACCGATTTCAAAGGTAATGCAGAACAGGTAACTGTCGATGATGCCGATATTTCTTATTTGCTCGCCGCAGCTAATGATTATCTGAAAACGCCCTGGACAAAAGCTGACATTATTGGCTGTTTTGCCGGGGTACGGGTTCTGCGGCAAAATACTCAACCCGCATCGCCCGGTTCACTCTCTGCAATCAGCCGTGATTGGGAATTAAAATCTGCCCCCAACGGCGTGCATTATTCCATCGGTGGAAAAATGACCTCATCTCGTCAGGACGCCTCCCATATTGCCGACACTGTTTGTTCACAGCTCGGCACCTCCCTGCCCTGTACAACCCAAGACAGATTGCTGCCATGGGCGCCGCAAAAAAATTTCCCGGCATGGTTTACCTGTATGCAAAGCCATGCGATGCAGTTGGGTATTGACGCAGAAAGCGCAAAATGGCTGCTACATCGTCACGGCACACGAACCCATGACATTTATCGAAGAATTGAAATACAAGCTGATTTGGCTCAGCGCATTATTCCATCGCTACCATTTATCTATGGCGATTTGATGCACTGCGCCAGTACTGAAATGGTTATACATCTGGATGATTTGTTACGCCGCCGTCTGCCACTACTCATTCTGACCAGGCTGACAGAAAACGAGTTACGGCAAATCGTCCTGCACGTGGCCAGTACCATGAATTGGGGTGATGCCAGGATGCATCAGGAAGTTGAGCACTGTCGCAGGCAATGGATAGCTCACTGATCTCGGCAGTTGCTCTCGATCTGGGCACGACATCCATTAAAGCGGCTTTAATGGATCAACAGGGAAATCTCCATCATATCGTCGCCCAACCTGCCCCCACCATCGACATCCATAATGGATGCTATGAAAGTGATGTGTTGGATTATGTCGAAATTGCCGAACAAGTTCTTAAAAAATGTCTGGCACAAACTGACAACAATCCTCCTTTAGGGTTATGCAGCCAGCGCTCGTCTTTCCTGATTTGGGATAAAATCAGTGGTCACCCAATTACTCCCCTGATTTCATGGCAGGATAATCGAGGCGAAAGTTGTTGTGATTACCTGCATGCATCAACAGACATCATTCACAGGCTGACTGGTTTACGTTTGACAGCTTATTATCTTGCCCCCAAACTCAGTGTCCTGTTGCAGGAAAATCCGGCATGGCGTGAGAGACTTGTTAATAGCGAATGGCTGGTTGGCACGCTGGATACTTTCCTGATCTGGCGCTGGACACACGGTCAACATTTTATCACTGATGCCTCCATGGCTGCGCGCACCTTACTCATGGATATCCACCAGCAACAATGGTCGAGCACTTTATGTAAGCTATTCAATATTCCGCACTCTATTTTGCCGCAAATCAAACCTTCAACCGGATTAAATCTACCATTGGATAATGGCATGACCTTACTGTCCAGCGTGGGGGATCAGTCAGCGGCTCTCATCGCCAGTATAACGGGCAATCAAACCGAAGCGTTAGTTAATCTGGGCACGGGTGGCTTTGTGATCCGCTCCCTTGCCAAGGGTACATTTGCATTTGATGGCTATCTACAAACATTGGTTTACCAGAACGTTGATCATCGAGTACGATTTGCCATTGAGGGCACTCTCAATTCAATCGCCGCCGCATTGGCAGCGTACCCTGCACGCGATTGCTGTATTGCAGATTTAGCCACAAACAACATCTTTTGCCTGGCTGAACCCAGTGGTTTAGGTGCACCTTATTTTCGTAATGACTGGGGCATTCATTTTTCTCAATCGGTTTCAGAATTAACTCTACAACAAACCACTGCTCTCATGCTTGAAGCTATTATTTTCCGGGTTGTACGCATTCTGGAAGACTTTCACCATAATTCACCGTTGACACAAACCTATCTATCGGGTGGTCTGTCTGAGTTGCCCTGTCTGCAACAAGGTATTGCCCAGTGTGTGGCATTCCCGGTTTTTCATTTACAGCAAAAAGAAGCAAGCCTGCACGGTACCGCATTACTTGCTTCTGGTATTAGGATGAAATATCCTCAGCAAGCTAAAAAAGTAGAAATCAAAAGCGAGAACAATGCATTATCAGAAAAATATCAACGCTGGAAAAGTTGGTTGGATACTTTACTGAAAAGTAACCGCTAACTGAGCAGCATCCTTGCCCGTTATTGCTTCATGTGAATGTTCGAACGTAGCGGATTGGCGGCAAAGTACTTTTTCCACTCGCGCGGCGTGAGTTGAGCAACGTTGGCGGTCGAGTGCTGCCCGGCGCGTTGCAGCACATCAACCAGGTAGTCGTACGGATCAATGCCTTGCAGATGGCAGGTCGCAATCAGGCTTTGCACGATACCGGCATGACTTGCCCCCAGCTCTCTCCAACAAAATAAGCAATTTTCGCGTCCCATCGGGATCGGACGCAGGGTGCGCGCTCCAGATGATGGGTGTCGATCGGTACTTCGGGATCTGCCAGGTACACCATCAGAGCCGCTTTGCGCTCCCGGGCATATGCCAACGCCACCGTCAGCGGGTTTTTCGGTAGTAATCCTTACCGCTCAAACTGCTGATCAATCCAGGATGCGTTAAACCCGTCTTTTGAGTGTATTTTTCATATGCGGCAGCCGTCGGACAGAGCAGTACACCGTCCACCACTGGCGTCTTGCTTCTTGATTTCACAACGAATTCTTGCGAGCAGCCGCTTTGCGGCTGCCTGCTTACCCCGAATACTCAGTCGAGTGTATGAATAATTACACCGCTTCTTCGAAAAATCCCTTGTGAAACCAATATCCTGCGCGATCATCGTGCGAATTCATGAAATATCCGGGTTAGGTATAACAGATAGTTATTGGAGCAATAGAGCCAGCTATCAATCAAATTATTGCAGCTTCTTCCTCAAACAAAAGAGTCACCTTATCATTACTATCAATATCAACAGTTACCTTGCCACCATTTACTAAACGTCCGAATAGTAATTCATCAGCCAACGCACTACGAATTGTATCTTGAATGAGACGCTCCATGGGGCGTGCACCCATAAGTGGATCAAAACCATTTTTCGCAAGATATTTACGCAGCTCTTCAGTAAACGTAGCTTCTACTTTCTTTTCCTGCAATTGTGTTTCCAGTTGAATTAAGAATTTATCGGTTACTCGTAAAATAACTTCCTGATCCAAAGGAGCAAATGAAATCATCGCATCTAACCGATTACGAAATTCAGGAGTAAATAACCGTTTTATATCAACCAGCTCATCACCTGCAAATTTTGATTTGGTAAATCCAATCGAAGCTCTAGTAAGGGATTCAGCGCCTGCATTTGTTGTCATGATGATGATTATATTGCGAAAATCTGCTTTTCGTCCATTATTATCTGTCAATGTTCCATAATCCATAACTTGTAACAAAATATTAAAAATGTCTGCGTGTGCTTTTTCAATTTCATCCAATAATAAAACTGAATAAGGATTTTTAATCACTGCTTCCGTCAACAATCCGCCCTGGTCATAGCCTACATATCCTGGCGGCGCACCAATCAAACGAGATACAGCATGACGTTCCATATATTCAGACATATCGAAGCGATGCAAGTGAATACCAAGTGCATAGGCTAATTGCCGTGCTACTTCAGTTTTCCCAACTCCTGTTGGGCCTGAGAAAAGAAAAGATCCCACTGGTTTCTGTGGATTACCTAATCCACTCCTTGCCATTTTGATGGCTGCAGTCAGTGAATTGATTGCATTATCCTGGCCAAAAACAAGGGCTTTCATATCACGCCCCAGAGTTTTCAACTTGTTACGATCATTCGTGGAAATATTCTGCGGAGGAATTCGTGCAATTTTGGCTACTACATTCTCTATTTCATTTTTACCAATAATTTTACGTTTCTTCGATTTTGGCAATATACGTTGAGCAGCGCCTGCTTCATCAAGCACGTCAATCGCTTTATCTGGTAAATGCCTATCATTAATATAACGCTCTGATAACTCCACCGCAGAGACCAGCGCACTAGCAGTATATTTAACTTTATGGTGCTGTTCATAGCGTGATTTCAGGCCACGTAAAATGGCTATTGTTTCATCTACACTGGGCTCATTAACCTCAATCTGTTGAAAACGCCTTGATAACGCGTGATCTTTCTCAAAGATTCCACGATATTCTCTAAAAGTTGTAGCACCAATACACCTTAATTGCCCAGTGCTTAAAACTGGCTTCAAAAGATTTGATGCATCCAAGGCTCCACCTGAAGCAGCGCCTGCGCCAATTAATGTATGAATCTCATCGATAAATAAAATAGCTGTCGGATTATGGGTCAATTGTTTTAGTAGTGTTTTTAAGCGCTGCTCAAAATCTCCCCGGTATTTGGTACCAGCTAATAATGCTCCCATATCAAGCGCATAAATCTGATGCCTCAAAAGTAATTCAGGTACATCTTCTTCAACAATGCGTTTTGCTAAACCTTCTACAATTGCAGTTTTCCCTACACCAGCTTCTCCGACTAATAATGGATTGTTTTTACGACGTCGACATAATGTTTGTATAACACGCTCGATCTCCTTTTCACGACCTACCAAAGGATCTATTTTATTAATCAGCGCCAGGTGATTAAGATTTACCGTGTAATTTTCGAGTAAACCACCAGCATTGGATTCATGCTCACTATCCCCTTCACTTCCAGTTTTTGCATCATTTTCGTGTGGCACTTTTCGGATATGATGTGAAATATAATTAACCACATCCAAACGTGCTACACCCCTCTGATGCAAGAAATAGACAGCATGTGAATCTTTTTCACCAAATATTGATACAAGCACATTAGCACCAGTAACTATTTTTTTTCCCGATGACTGAACATGCAATATGGCTCGCTGAATAACACGTTGAAAACCTAATGTTGGTTGCGTATCAACCTCTTCATTACCATTAATAATCGGTGTATGACGTGCTATATGATCCAGTAATACTGATCGCAAATCTTCAATATCCACCAAACATGCATTTAATACTTCAGCAGCACTTGAATTATCAAGCATCGCCAGCAATAAATGTTCTACTGTAATGAATTCATAGCGTTTTTGCCTAGACTCTACAAATGCCATATGTAAACTGACTTCTAAATCTGGAGCAATCATTTCAGTTTTCCTCTATTACACACCTAAGTGGATGTTGATTTTTTCTCGCGAATTCGACTACCTGCTTAACCTTGGTGTTTGCAATATCACTTGGGTATACACCGCACTCACCGACTCCCTCCGTATGCACTTTTAACATTATTTGTGTAGCCTGTTCTTGATTCATGAAAAAAAATATCTTCAACACCTCAATAACAAACTCCATAGGCGTAAAGTCATCATTCAATAATAGTATCTTATACATTGGAGGGGATGTCTGTTTAATCTTCCCTTGCCCAAGAGTAACTACTTCTGAATTATTCTCTGTCATAATCCCTACTAATTATTATTCAAAAAAATATCGGTACAAAATACCTCACTATCGATATATTTGACGATAACGACAAAATTTTCAAGTATCTTGAGATAATTACCCAATTATTATATATAAATATAATGTAACCGTAGGGTCGACTTATCCACAGCTGCGTGGTACGCTACCCCGGTAAAATGCCCAGGAGGATGTCCGAGAATAGAGTGATCTGCTGCGGAAAAGCTATTTTGGCCATATTTCTCGATTATTTTCGTTAAATAGAATAACTATTCGCCTCAAATGTTCAAACAATCTGTTTCAAGATAGCTTCCTCTCTCGCTACGACCACTATTCTCGGACAGCCTCCTAGTCAATTTTAACCCAGCCGAACAATTTAACCTTTAGAGTTGTGAAATTAATGAAACCTTACAACCTTTCTCTCAAGCCAATCCCAGTAAACGAACGACTCATTTTTGCCTTAGATGTACCAAGTACAGATGAAGCAAAAGCTCTTGTTGGAGCACTGGGAGATACTGTAGGTTTCTACAAGTTAGGGCTGGAAATATTTATGGCTGGTGGTTACTTCGAGCTTATCCAATGGCTAAAAGAAAGAGATAAAAAGGTTTTTGTGGATTTAAAGTTTTTTGATGTGCCTCAAACAGTTCAGTCTGCTGTCAGACAATTGAAAAAATATGGAGCTTCTTTTGCAACTGTACACGGGAATGATGAGTTACTTAAAGCTGCCGCAAAAGAAAAGAATGGACTAAAAATACTTGCTGTTACTGCTCTAACTAGCTTGGATCAAGGCGACTTAAACGATTTGGGTTTTAAAGTAGATATAAAAGAAGTTGTTCTTTCTCGTGCTCGAAGAGCGTTAGAGCTTGGATGTGATGGTGTTATTTCATCAGGATTAGAAGCGCCTGAATTACGAGATAGTTTAGGAGACCGTTTTATTATTATAACTCCTGGTGTTAGGCCAGTTCAAAATATTGATGATCAAAAAAGAACAGTTAATGTAGAAGAAGCTTTTATAAACGGAGCAGACTATATTGTGGTAGGAAGACCAATTAAAGATCATCACGGTTTTAGCTCACCAAAAGAAGCAGCAGAAAGTATTCAGTTACGCATAAAAAAATTATTCAACGAAACTTAGTAATGGAATAGCCTCCACACGGCACCATCCCGGCATCATAGTGCTGCACTGAAATGCTGGAACGCCTAGGAAGCTGTCCGAGAATAGGGGGCGTAGCGAGGGAAGGCTATTTTGAGACAGATTTTTTGAACATTTGAGGCGAATAGTTATTCTATTTAACGAAAATAATCGAGAAATATGGCCAAAATAGCTTTTCCGCAGTAAATCACTCTATTCTCGGACAGCTTCCTGGTGTAACCCTGATATTTCATAAACTCACGTGATGATCACGCAGGACTTTGATTGATAGGTAAGTTTTGTAAAGAAGTGATATAGTGATATAGTGATTCAAACATCCGACTAAGCAAAATCTTTCTTATCAATCAAAGGGCAAGCAAGGGTACGTGTCAATTTATGAAATATCTGGATATCTGCGACCAAATTGATTGTGTAGGAAAAAAACTTTTCAAGCAATATGACCACACGAAATATATCGACTGAGCGTGCTAATGCAATGCTGACAGGTATCAAGGAGTTTCAATGTCTTTCACCCAGAGATATTGAAATTGTAGCAGCTTCTTGTCAGTGGCATCGCTATGAGGCAGAGAATGAAATAGTACGGTATCACGATAACACCAACAGTGTTTTTTTCATTGTTCAGGGTAAAATCCGTGTCATGTACCATGGTTTGTCGGGACAGGAAGTTATATTATGTGATTTACCCACGGGTGAAATGTTCGGTGAGTTAACGGCTATTGATGGCCACCCCCGCTCAGCTACAGTGATTGCCAGAACAAGTGCATTGCTGGCATCTATGTCTGCACTTGATTTCCAGAATCTTGTTTATTCTAATCAACAGGTAGCCGAAACAATTCTAAAACGCTTAACTGGGCAAGTTCGCCGCCTGACTGAGCGCATTTATGATTACAGTACACTGGCTGTTCGTAATCGTACCCAGGTAGAATTGTTGCGCTTGGCAAAGAATCATATGATCTCTCCGAATGCAGCAGTTATTTCTCCGGCACCAACCCAGGGTTAATTTGTTCTGATTACTAATACTTTCAAAAACATAATGTTACGTTGACTTCCGGTTAGCACCGAAAAATCACTAATAAACCCTGATGAAACTTTTTAAAATCAATATCATATGATTTTAAGGTTATCCGAAAATGCTGAATTTCGCAGTTTCTGGGGTTAGAACAAATTTACCGTGGGTACCAACCCAGACTGAAATCGCTAATTTGGTCAGTACACACCGTGAAGCTAGGCTGTCGAAATATTAAAATTAACTATCCCATTTTTTGGATACAACATATATCATTTANNAAATAAGCACTTATAAAATATTTTTACTATGTAATATCAAGATGTTATTATTTCTGTGGCCTACTAAAAAGCGGTGAAATATTCTAGATCTATTTCGACAGCCTACCGTGAAGCTGTATCACGAGAACTGAACAACCTGATCAAAAATAAACTCATTATGCGTAAAGGGCATGATTTGCATGTGCTTGACATATTAAAGCTCACTGAAATGGTCAATGTGGTACGTGGCAGCCTTTAGAAGAAATTCTGCTTTTACAATTTCTTGATCATTGTTTATTTGTTAAGCCTCGCCTAAATGTGGCAAACTTCGTAGCTGAACTTATTACGGGTATATTAATTCGTGTCTCCCTATGAACTTTTCATTGGCTTGCGCTATACGCGCGCCAAAAAACGTAATCATTTCATCTCATTTATTTCATTAATCTCCTTAATGGGCATTACGCTGGGAATGACTGCTCTCATTACTGTCATGTCGGTCATGAATGGCTTTCAGAAAGAAGTGCGCGCACGAATTCTGGGTGTCGCTTCGCATGTTCAGATTGGCAGTATCCATGGCAATATGAGTCATTGGCAGCAAACCGCAGAAGAAGCTGTCAAGCATCCCTCCGTAGAAGCTGCAGCGCCTTATGTCAATGCTCAAGGTATGTTGTCGCACAATCAAGTTGTGCAGGGAGTCATTGTGCGTGGCATTCTGCCAACGATGGAAGATAAGGTTGCCGATTTTACAAAAATGATGGTCAGTGGTGAACTGGATCATCTGGTGCCTGGAGAATTTGGTATCGTCATCGGTATGGAACTGGCGCGAACTATGGGCACTTTCATTGGTGATAAGATTGTTTTGATTTCACCCCAAGGACAGGTCACACCTGCGGGTATTTTGCCACGGCTGAAACAGTTCACCGTTGTTGGCATCTTTGAAGCGGGGCATTTTGAATATGACTCAGGATTAGTCTTGATTCACATGTTTGATGCACAAAAACTTTATCGCATGGAAAATGATGAGATTTCCGGTGTGCGCTTAAAGCTGAATGATTTATTTCAAGCACCCAAAGTTGTTCAGGAATTACCTGCGATGCTGACGACCGATAGTTATATCAACGACTGGACGAAACAACATGCCAATTATTTCCGTGCCATCCAGATTGAGAAACGTATGTTGTCACTGATCCTTGCATTGATTATTGCGGTCGCGGCATTCAATATTGTTTCCACATTAGTAATGGCGGTTACCGACAAACAATCGGATATTGCGATTTTACGTACATTAGGTGCAAGCCCACACAGCATTATGAAGATATTCATCGTTCAGGGAACGTTTATTGGTGTCTTTGGAACTATTCTGGGTGTTGTGGGCGGCATGCTGTTAGCCTACAACGTGGGTGAGGTTGTTGCATTTATTGAATGGTTGCTCAACGTACAATTCCTGTCTCGTGAAGTTTATTACATCAGCACTATTCCAACGGATCCACAGATGACTGACATCACAACGGTTGCCATGACCTCATTTATCCTGAGTCTATTGGCAACCATTTATCCAAGTTACCGTGCATCCAAAGTGAATCCGGCAGAGGCACTGCGCTATGAATGATGCTGTCATTTCCTGCCACAATCTATTCAAACAATTTTCTCAAGGTAATCTGGCGGTTCCAGTATTAAAGGGAGTTAATCTGAGCGTTGCTAGAGGCGATATGTTATCGATAGTCGGTGCATCAGGTTCAGGTAAAAGCACTTTGCTACATTTACTGGGAGGATTGGATGCGCCCACGAGTGGCGATATCAGGATTCTCGGACAAGACATTGCGACTATTAATGAAGAAGAAAGATGCCGATTACGCAATGGTTCACTGGGCTTTATCTATCAGTTTCATCATTTGCTACCTGAATTCAGTGCCTTGGAAAATGTAGCTATGCCACTGCTCATTCGTCGCATGTCAAACCAGGAAGCTTATGATCGTGCAGCTGATATTTTGAAACAGGTCGGCTTGGATCACCGCCTTTCACATACACCCGGTGAATTATCCGGCGGTGAACGCCAACGCGCTGCTGTTGCTCGTGCATTGGTTACACAACCCGCCTGCATTCTAGCTGACGAGCCCACTGGAAATCTTGACCGGCAAACAGCGGAAAGCGTATTTGATTTAATGCTGGAATTGAATCATAAAGTCAATGCAAGTTTAATCATTGTGACTCACGATTCACGACTTGCCAATCGTGCCAAATATGTTAAACAATTGGTTGATGGCCTTTTATGTGACATTTCAAGTGCACAATGAATATCCTAGGAGGCTGTCCGAGAATAGTGGTCGTAGCGAGGGAAAGCTATTTTGAGGCAGATTTTTCGAACATTTGAGGCGAATAGTTATTCTATTTAACGAAAATGATCGAGAAATATGGCCAAAATAGCTTTTCCGCAGTAGATCACTCTATTCTCGGACAGCCTCCTAGGTTAACGTTACAAAGAATCAGATTGAATATTTTGACCATTTCCATAAATAAACCAGATAAAGCCTTTATAAAGATTATTTTCTTTACTCTTGTAAACAAATAACTGATCTCTCATCAATTTTTATAACCAGCTTATGCACACTTTATTTACTTACATTATGGTCTTTCCCCGGCGAAGTGCATTTGTCCTGGTTGCATTACTCATTGCCGGTATCGCTGAAGGACTCAGTTTGACGGCACTGCTGCCTTTGTTATCGATAGCTGTTGGCGAAACAGGTGATTCAGGCGCCGGAAACTTTATGGAAAAAGCGCTGCAAAATATTGGCGTTGAACCCACTTTAGACATCATCTTATACATTATCGTTGGAGGCATGTTTTTCAAAGGATTGGTACTGCTCGTGGCCAATCGCCAGGTGGGTTATACCGTTGCCCATGTGGCTACAGCTTTACGCCTGGATCTCATTGAAGCTTTACTGGCCAGCCGGTGGCAATATTACTTACGTCAACCCGTCGGATCACTGGCTAACTCAGTTGCGACTGAAGCCTATCGCGCGGCAAACGGTTTTGAACACAGCGTTAATGTACTGGCTCTCGCTATTCAAGTGCTGATGTATGCCATCGTGGCATTATTTATTTCATGGCAAGCGACACTGGCTTCATTAATCATTGGCTTATTCTTATTAATGGTCTTGCATCGTTTAGTGAGTGCAACCCGTCGTGCAGGCACCAAACAAACCCATTTACTGCGCAATTTATTGACTTACTTATCCGATGTACTGAGTTCAGTGAAATCACTTAAAGCGATGGCGCGCGATAATGTTGCCGATGCCATTCTGCATGAACAAACGCAGCGACTGGAAAAAGCCACACGCCAGGAAGTCATGAACAGAGCCGCTTTAACCGCGCTACAGGAACCCATCCTGGCTGCTCTGACAGCCAGTGGCTTGTACTTTGCGCTGGTGGTCTGGGAATTATCCTTGCCGGAAGTCATGGTGATGGTTTTTTTACTGACGCGTATTCTGGGATTACTGAATAAGACACAGCGCAAATACCAGCAACTTGCCGTACAGGAGAGCGCTTATTGGGCTTTACGCAAAGCTGCCGAAGATGCGCGTGCTGCGGCTGAGAGTACAACAGGGACACTTGAGCCCACGCTGCAAAAAGGCATTACCTTGCAACATGTCAAATTTAATTATGGTCAGAAAACCATTTTCAAAGATCTGAATATCGAAATACCGATCAACTCATTTACTGCAGTGATGGGCTCATCGGGCGTAGGCAAAAGCACTTTGCTCGATTTACTCTGTGGATTGACTGAACCGCAATCCGGTGAAGTCCAGATCGATGGCATTTCACTGCATGACATTCATCTGCGTCAATGGCGCCACATGATTGGCTATGTCTCGCAAGACACCATTTTATTGCATGATACGGTGATGAGTAATATTCTTGTTGGGGAGCCATCACTAACTGTTGATGATGCAGAACGAGCATTACGCCAGGCAGGCGCATGGGATTTTGTCAGCGCATTGCCTGAAGGGTTACAGACTATTGTAGGTGAACGTGGCGGGTTGCTTTCGGGTGGGCAACGCCAACGCATTGCCATCGCACGGGCACTGGCTCACAACCCAGAATTTTTGATTCTGGATGAACCCACCAGTGCACTGGATCCGGAAAGCGAGCAAACCATCTGCGAAACGCTACAAAAATTATCAAAGAACTTAACAATTATTGCCGTTTCGCATCAACCGGCTGTCATCAACGCAGCAGATCGTGTATTTATACTTTCAAATGGCGTAGCTGAGCCATTGTCGCAGGAATCCAACATGCACTAATGAGTTATTGTCTGATCACAGATCAATCGTTTTTGATGCTATTAACCCGGATATTGCATGAATTCGCACGATGATCACGCATGATATTGATTTCACAAGGGATTTTTCTAAGAAGCGGTGTAGTTATTCATACACCCTGCTGAGACAAATCCCTTGTGGAATCAAGAGACAAGTGAGGGCGTGTGCAATTCATGCAATATC
>CXWL01147039.1_pt1 | contig 14663 bp, 18 predicted proteins | sample 590931 | NCBI WGS metagenome assembly CXWL01 (sample SAMEA3498368, study PRJEB10139) | groundwater metagenome | biome: water well; material: biofilm material | place: Germany | collected 2015-04-27 | reverse complement strand
GTGTATGCCATTTCTTCATGCTCCTCTTTATTTGCCCGCCGCACCGTGCAGCGGATGATTAGCATTATGCGCTGGGGCTCATATCCCAGATTGCGCAAACTAAATACCGCTCCCATTCTTGCTGATCGTAATCCCCGTACAAAGAAATGCCATACTCAGGATATTGAGAGCAAAAATTTGCGGCATCTTCCAAAGTTTCAAAATTCCCTTCTTCTGTGCGCCCTGCTTCATCTCTTAGAACTACATTGAATTTGCTCATGTTCGCTGCTCCTTTTAGTCCCGCCGCACCATGCGGCGGATGATTAGCATTATCCGCAGTATTTAAAATACATATTTGATATAGATCAAGGTTAGCTCTAAAAGGCGAAAAATGATAAAATACAACCCATGATTACGATATTAGAGGTTATTTTATGAGCAAGATGGTTGATATTGCGGTGGCGCATGAGCAGTGCGATACTGCGCCTGCCACAAATAATGATGTGATCGCAGCCGCCGGTGATTTGCTCGGCGCAATTAGCCTGTCTGCCGGCACGCCGGTGGATTACGATGGATCGCAGATCAATGTATTACGCTGCCCAGATAGCCATAAGCTGATAGCCGTGATCATCTCTCCGGTGGATATGTGCGGTGACGAGCCAATGCCGCGATACACAGTGGAGATGGGGCAGGTGGCGCGCGCACCTAAAAAAATCGTGCTGGGGTAATAATTGGTGTAGAAAATGGCCGCAAAACAGAAAACAGATTGGGACGCTCTCGAACCCCATTACCGAGCCGGGGTAAAGTCTCTTCGCCAACTGGCAGATGAGTTCGGCTGCACCAGTGGCCGTGTCGCGCAAGTTGCCAAGGAGCGCGGATGGGAGCGCGACCTATCCGCAAAGATAGCGGCTAAGGCACAATCAAAGCTAAGCAGAAGCATACTAAGCAAAGAATTAAGTGCGCAGAAGGCGATTAGCGAAAACGATGTAGTCGAAGCCAACGCCACAATGCAAGCCAATGCCCTGTTGGGCCACCGCACCGACATTGGTCGCCATCGCGCGCTGGCCATCAAGTTGCTGGCCGAACTTGAAGCCCAGACCAACGAGCCAGAACTGTTCTCCAAGCTGGCCGAACTGATGGAGGAAGGAAATGTTGCCGCGCTCAATCAGGCATACCAAAAGGCAAGTGGGACACCGGGGCGCATTGACTCCATGAAAAAACTGACCGAGACACTAAAAACGCTGATAGGCCTGGAGCGCGAGGCGCTGGGGATCGGCGCAGGCGATAATGGCGAGGGGCAGATGCAGGTCGTCGGCACGGTTCGACTGGTACGAGCGTAAATGGCGGTAGCTAATCTGGAGTGGGATTTCCCGGAAAAGCTCGGTTTTTTATTTGAGCCAAAGAGGTACAAGGTCGGGTACGGCGGGCGTGGCGGCGTAAAGAGTTGGTCGTTCGCCCGCGCCCTACTTATACAGGGCAGCATCAAGCCTCTACGAATACTATGTGTGCGCGAGGTACAGCGCTCTATCCGCGATTCTGTCCACAGGCTGCTATCGGATCAAATCGCGGCGCTCGGACTCGGGAGGATGTACGATGTGCTGGAAACGGAAATACGCGGCAGAAACGGCACGCTGATCATATTTTCCGGGTTGTCCACGCAAACCGCAGAGAGCATAAAGTCGTTTGAAGGCGTGGACATATGCTGGGCGGAGGAGGCGCAGAGCATCGGCAAGCGCTCGTGGGATATTTTGGCTCCCACGATCAGAAAAGATGCCTCTGAAATATGGGTAAGTTTCAATCCTGAACTCGATACGGACGAAACATATCAGCGGTTTGTCGTAAACCCGCCTCCAGACTGCATATCGGTAATGGTGAATTATCGCGATAACCCGTGGTTTCCCGATGTGTTGGAGCAAGAGCGCCGACATTGCGAGATCACAAACAAGTCAGACTACGGCCAAATATGGGAGGGAAAATGCAGGCTGTCCGTCGCGGGTGCGATTTATGCGGCAGCAATCGGCGATATTATACGTGCTGGCCGCGTGTGCAACGTGCCATATGATCCGAGATTGCGAGTACATGCCGTGTGGGATTTAGGGTGGAACGATTCGACGGCTATAATTCTCGTGCAGCGGCTCAGGTCGGAAGTGAGGGTAATTGATTACATAGAGGACAGTCACAAACCGTTAGACTGGTATGCCGGGGAACTGAAACAGCGTCGATTGAATTGGGGGCTGGACTTTCTACCCCACGACGGATTTCATCGCGGGATACAGACCGGCAGGAGCGCCGCAGAATTACTGGCCTCATTTGAACGATCCGTGGCCATGCCCGGTGTGCCGAATGTCGCAATCGAGGCAGGGATCAAGGTGACGCGGCAAGTGCTTGGGCAGTGCTATTTTGATAAAACCAAGTCGGCTCGTCTGATCGAGTGCATAAAGCGGTACAAACGAAATATTGGCCAGACGGGAGAGCCTGGAGCGCCTGTACACGATGAGTACAGTCATGGCGCGGATGCGTTGCGCTACATGGCGCTGTCAGTCGATCGCATGACAAACGAGGGCGAAGCGCCCCCCGTAGAGCAGACATGGAGGCCGCAAGACGCGGAATTTGGGTATTAACCCCGCATCATATCCCGCAGCGACATCACAATGATTTGCACTTATTCTGGACGTGTGCTAATTTACCTGTAATCAAACATACGTCAGGGGGTGATCCGTGTCTGAGCTAGTAGCTGTAACGAGCGCTGTCAAGGCTGGGTATGTGGATAAGGCGCTCGGTGTCAACGGCCTGCAATCGGTCAACGATGGCGTATATCTGGCGGGCGCGGCGAGGGTGGATACTGCGATTTCCGCGTCAGCCGCTCAGACAGCCGCGCTTGCCGGAGGACTGTACAACGTGTGGGCAACGGTGGATTGCTACGTGAAAGTAGCGTTGGTGGCCAGCGATGTGACGGTGGCAAACGGTTACTTGGTGAGAGCCAATACCACGGTTCCTGTTGTCGTGCCAGACCTCTATAAAATAGGCGCAATCGCCGGTGGTGCTGGCACGATGAGCTATCACAAGGTTGGCTGAGCGGTTGACTGATGGACATATCTGAGCCACATACCGCGAATAACGATGAAACCGTTGATAGGGAGCAGCGGCTGGATGTGTTTTCCGGCGTCATTAAAAACCTGCGCACCGAGGCCATACTGGCGCGGCAACAGTCCGGGGTTGAAGAGCGGTGGCAGGAAGATGAAGATTTCTACGAGTCAGAAGATCGGCCCACCGGGTTCAACAAGCCTAGAGATTATGGCGGGACTGGCGCTGGCGGCGTAATTGCTGCACCAAAACCATCCGGCAGCACCGTTTTTATACCGATGACCCGCCCGTATGTGGATATAGGCGCGGCAAGAATTTCCGATATATACATGCCGACCGACGAGAGCAATTGGGATGGCGAGCCGACCGAGATGCCTAGCATGGTAAAAGCTTTGGAATCCGCAAAGGATCAGGCCGAGGCAGACAATATAAAAGCGGTGATGGCGGAAGCTACCGAAAAATGCGACAGAGCAAAAAAATATATCCGTGACTGGCTGGATGAGGGACAGTACAACCGGGAATTGAGAATGTGCATACACGACATGGCAAAGATCGGCGTGTGCGTGATGAAAGGCCCATCTCCGAAGCTGGTAAACAATCGGGCCATATTAAACTCTGATATGGGCACGGAAGTCGTGATTGAAGAAAAAATCATTCCCACGTCAAAGCGGGTAGACCCGTGGAATTTTTTCCCCGATGCGAATTGTGGCCAGTACGTCAACAAAGGCTCGCATGTCTTCGAGCGCGACACACTGACGCGGAGCGCCGTGCGCGATTTAAAGATGCTGCCAGGATACCTGCCGGAGCAAGTAGATAAATGCTTGGAAGAAGGGCCACTTAGCCCGATAACAGGCACAAAAGCGAGCACCAAAGCCAAAAAGGATAGTGATCCATTCGAGATATGGTACATGGAGGGCGAAATCGAATGGCAGGATATGCAGGATGCCGGATGCGAGTGCGAGGGCGAAAAGGGCGACGTGTTCGGGGCTGTGGTGACGATGATAAACGACCGGATTGTCAAAGTCGCATCACGGCTCACAAAAACAAAAACATTCAGCTATGACGTTTGTGTGTGGCAGCAAAAAGCTGATACGTGGACAGGCGATGGGATAGCGAGGCAAGGCCGAACCGCGCAAAAAGGGGTTAATTCTGCTGCGAGAGCGCTACAGGATAATATGAGCAAATCGTCTCGCCCGCACATCGTGGTTAATCGCGGCGTGGTTGACCCCGGCCCCGACCCGTGGACTTGGTACATGAAAGGCGATAAAGGTGTTGCCGATGTTTCCCATGCTTTCATGTTTTTCGCGGTGCCGTCTTTGCAGGCGGAAAACATGAACATCATCAATTTCTACAAGCAGCAGATGGAAATTGACACCGGTATGCCCATGATGATGCAAGGATTGCAGGGCGATGCGCCGGACACGGCCAGGGGCATGGAAATGCTGCAAAACAATGCTGGTATCGTGCCGAGGTCAATCGTGCGCAACATCGACGATTGGATCACCGAACCGCACATAAACCGCTACTACGATTACATGATGGAGTATGTGGACGATAATTCAGCAAAAGGCGATTTTACATTCCGCGCCAGAGGATCGTCCGCTCTGATCGAGCGATTATCGCAGAGCCAGACCATGTTACAAGTTGCGCAGCTATCGCTCAACGCCGCGTACAAGAAAAACCCCGAGAAAGCGATGGACGAATGGCTGAAATCCATGCGCATCAACCCGGACAACCTAAGCTATACCGAAGAAGAAATGCAGCAGATGAGCCAACAACCGCAAGCCGTTGCGCCCGCCGTGCAGGTGGCGCAGATCAATGCGGAAAAAGCCATCCAGGTGGAACAACTCCAAGCCAAAGAAGAGGCGGATCACGTCATCGCAGAGGCGCGTCTAGCGCTGCAACAGCAGCAGTTCGAAGCGGAAGAAAAAAGCAAGGATAGGGCTTTGGAACTGGTGATTGCCCAACTCGACGGCAGGATAGAAGAAATGAAGCTGACCGGCGCAAAGGATATTGCGCTCGATCAGCTAAAGGCCATGATAGCCGAAGCCTCGATGAAGCTATCCGTGACAAAAGACCTCGCGTCAGCGGGGCATGTTGTTGATTTGCACAAGTACAAAAACCCATCAACCCCAGTAATTGAGCCGCCCGGTAGAGCCCCGGCTGGGCAGGCGTTCGCAAGATAAATGATAAAACTCACGCAAGAAGAAGCGCGCAGCGCGCTGTGGGCAAAGATCAAAGAAGGCGCAGAGGCTTCGTTGGAGGCCGCAAGGATGACAAACGATTACGACCTGAGCGAGAAAGATACGCACAAGCTCAGGGGTAGGATTATGGCGTTAAAAGAATTTCTGGCAATCGGAGAACCCGACCCGGATGAAACAGCGGATTACGGCGATGCTGTGCCCGCGCAACAGGAGGTGATTTGATGAGCGAAGATCAGGAAAAATTAGGCACGGAGATTCTGGAAGAAGATGCGCCAAAAGCATACGATGTTGCCGCAGAGCAAGCGGCGGCTGATGCGGCGTACAAGACGGCAAAAGCAGGAAACGTACAAAGCGAGGAGATTGAACCCACGTCACCGGCAGAACCCGCGCGGTTCGCTGGCAAGACGGAGGAGGAAATCGCGGCAGCTTTCAACGAACTGCAAGCCATCAAGACCGGATACCGGAGTCAGATCGACGCCCTTGCCGGAAACTACGGGAAGCTGAATGCCATGCTTACCAGTATGCAATCCGACAAGCGCGCACCCGAAAAACTGACCGACGCCGATATGTCGCAACTGATCGAAGAGGGATGGTCAGAAGAATCTATCGCGGTACAGCGTGACATTTTGAATAAGGTGATCGAGCGTTCGGGCGGAACAAGGATTATTCCTGCCGATGATAGCAAAATAAACGAATTAGTCAGCGCACGCGTTTTGACGGAAATGATCCCGGTAAACGAGAATTTGCTGAATACCCTACGTCCGGACTGGAAAGAGGTCACCAAACCAGACCCGAACACGGATTACAGGAAATGGCTGGCAACGCGAGAGGACGATTACCGGAACAAGATAATCAACTCAAACAATGCGTTTGAAATCATTGGGTCAATTAAAGCATTTGAGAGCCACCGCGACGAAGCACAGAAACAAGCGAAAGATAAAGATCAGCGCCTCAAGAACGCGATACAGCCGGAAGGCAAGGTGTCCGCGAAAGGCGCATTAACCGAGCAACAGGCAGCAGATGCCGCATGGGCATCAGCGCACCAAAGATGAAAGGAACCTAATCATGGCAATTCAAGGATATGCAAATACAACACAGCGGGTAGGTACGCTCAAAAGTGACCTATTGCTTTCTGCCGCACCAGTCGAAGTTCTGTCCATTGTGGGCGTGGACAAAGACAAGGTTATACCGAAAAACAAATCCAACAACCTGAAATTCCGGCGCTGGCTGAATTACGGCGGCGTGGATAACCAGTGGATCACGGCAGCAAATGTCGGCACGTTCGCGTCCAGCCAGCAAACAGTAGAGGGCGTTACGCCTACCGCCGACTCGCTGACGCCGACCGACGTGACGCTGACGCTGGTGCAGTACCTCGTTCTGTACTGCGTCACCGACCAAATGGTTGATATGCACGAAGACGGCGACAACATACCGGATACCGCAAAGCGCCACGCCGGTCATCGCATGGGGCTGATCGGCGAAATGGTGCGCTACGGACAGTACAAGGCCGGAACAACCGTGTTTTATAGCGGCGGCTCCAGCAGGGGAACTGTTTCCAACACGCTCACGCTGAACATTTTGCGCCGCGTATCAAAAACATTGCTGGCTAACCACGGGGCACAAATCACTCAAGTGCTCGTTCCTGGCCCAGCCTTCAACTCCACCTACGTCGAGCCTGCTTATGTGTGTTTTTGCCACACCGCGCTGGAAGGCGCTATCCGCGACCTGCCCAACTTCAAGGATGCCGCCGGGTATTCCAACCGCAAACTCGTTCACGATATGGAAATTGGTTCGTGCGAGCGTTACCGGTTCGTGCTGTCACCGGAGCTTGCTGGATACGCGGATGTTGGCGCAGCAGTCGGTGCGGCACCTCCGGGCACACCGATGGACTCAACATCCGGCACGCTCATGGACGTGTACCCAATCATCATGATGGCCGACGAAGCCGTTGGTCAAGCCCACTTGGGCGGCGTGGAAAATTGGGATGCGTGGTATATCAAGCCGGGTGTTCCGAGTTCCGGCGATCCCGGCGGGCAACGTGGGTATGTCGGCGCCAAGTGGTACTACACCGCCGGCATTCTCAATCAAGGCAGGCTCGCTGTGGTGGAATGCGCCACCCCATCGTTCGCGTAATGGGCTAATCCCGCCCTAACCATCCGCCAGACGGGGGGAGCATGGGAATGTTCCTCCACCTACGGATAACCGAGGAGAATTAAAATGGCAGAATCAATCAAGCAACGCACGAATTCGCTTGCCGCACACCGTGACGGCGTAGCGATGCAAAAACTGTTGTCCGCGATGTATGCGGATATTTCCACGGCGCGCAGCGGATTGCTGTACGGTTCCAAAACTTACGATGCGGCTTCTCTGGCCGATGCGGCAGGAGCAACGACTACGGTCAGCGTTCCGGGCGCACAGATGGGCGACTTCGTGGCTTCCGTGTCGTTCAGTCTCGACTTGCAAGGCATTACAGTTGTCGGCGCGGTATCGAACCAAGATACTGTATCCGTCCGATTGCAGAACGAAACTGGCGGGGCGATAGACCTGGCGTCCGGCACTCTGAGGGTGATCGTGCTACCGAAAGATAGCGCGGCCTCAAGTCAAGGGATGCTGCGGGGCGCGGCGGTTTACAATACCGCGTCACTCGTGGATGCGGCTGGCGCAGAAACAGCAATCAACGTGGCCGGGGCAGCGCTGGGCGATTATGTGCTGGTGTCGCTCGGCGTAGACACGCAAGGAATGCTGGTTACGGGGTACGTCCAGTCCGCCGGTGTGGTTGACGTGCGAATCCAGAATGAGACGGGTGTAACCGTTGATCTGGCCTCTACCACTATCCGCGTCAGGGTATTGCCAGAAGCCTCATTTGGAGCAGTGTCAGCAATCTCCGAGTTGGCCGGGCACCTGAAAGGTTCCGCGACCTACGACGTTGGCGCTGGCGGCGGATTGGCGGATGGTGTTGGCGAAACGACCACCGTGACCGTGACTGGCGCAGTTCTCGGTGATTTTGCCGTGTGCGCGCTTGCTGCCGACTTGCTGGCTATCACGGCAACCGCCTACGTTTCTGCTGCCAACACCGTGTCGGTGCGGTTCCAGAACGAATCAGGAGGCGCGGCTAACCCAGGTTCGGTAACGCTCAACGCCAGAACGATACCGGCATCCGTGTTCCCTCTCGCCTCGCCGAATCAAACATCACTGTAAACAAACCATTTAAGGAGAATAAATCATGGCTAGAAATACCGCAGGACAAACACTGACGTACAACATAGCGCAGGGCAATTCGCAGTTTGCAAACGGTCTCGACGTGTTCGATGCGACCGCGATCACGGCAGCGGATTATGTGGAAATCACGGTCGGCTTCCAGCCGAAGTACGTTTCATTTCAGAACGTCACAGACCGCGTGGGTGGCGAATTCTACGAAGGAATGGCCGCAGACAGTTGTATTAAAACTGCCGCAAACGGCACGCGCACCTTGGAAATCACGTCCGGCAACGGCGGGATCACGCTTACCGCCAATGGCTTTCGCGTTCTGCAAAACGCCACGCTGGCGCTGGTGCTGGCGAGCAAAACGTGCGCGTGGCAAGCCCGCGCTTAACCCAACAGCCGCCTCCGGGCGGCTTTTCAGGAGTTTATGAATGAAAAAATATTCACATAACAGCGCCGAAATGGATCAGCCGCGCATCCCGGATTTTGTTATCCCGGCATCCGGCCCCGTATCGCACGAAGACAGACCGCCGATCGAAGTTGAGACGGGCGACTTTAACCGCAAAAAAGATTGGGCGGACAAGATGGCGTTCGCCAACGAAAAAATTACGATACGCCTCAGCGAAACCAACGATGCAAACGATGAGCCGAGGGTGCCGGTATGTGTCAATGGCGAGCGCTCACACCCAGTTTATGGCAACGATCTTCCGCGAGGAGTTGATCTGGTCGTGAAGCGGTGCGTGGCGGAGGTCTTGCTGCGATCCAGACCCATCAACGTAAGGACGGTTGAAACGCGCGACGGCAACGGTGACAGGACGACCAAAGAAATAAAGACGCTCGGCACCAAGTATCCGTTCGAGTTGGTCAACCCGAAACCATCCGATGTTGACTGGATGCGCAAGGTCAGAATGGAAGCTTGATGGCAACCTTTTTGGAACTTGTTAACAGCACACGCCACGAATGCGATAGCCACACCGATCTGACCACGCTCACCGGGTTGGTCGGTATGGAGTTGATGTTCAAGAATTGGGTGGCGCGCGCATGGATGGACGTGCAGCGGAAGCACCACAACTGGAACTGGATGAGGTCGTCGTTCACCTTCCCAACCGTTGCTGCACAAGCTTCCTATACCCCGGCGCAGGCCAACGCCACAAATTTTGGCGCATGGATACACGGCACGTTCAGGACGTATGTCACTGTGCAAGGATATTCCACTGAAGTCGATCTGGAGCGCTACGAATGGGAGTATTTCAGAAACACCTATCTGTATGGCTCACAGAGAACGATGCAAGGCAGGCCTGTCGTATATTCGATACAGCCTGACAACGCTATCGCGCTGGGGCCGATGTCCGAGGCTGGGCATACCATAACAGGCGATTTTTACGCGCGCGCCATGCCGCTTGTTAACGCTGCGGACGTGCCTGCGCTGCCGGACAAGTTTGTTGATGTGATTATGTTTAAGGCGATGGTCTATTACGCCCTGCATAACGCGGCCTCAGAGGTTCTTGCAAGCGGCACGGACGGGTATAACCGCATGCTGTCCGAGCTAGAGCGGGATCAGTTGCCGGAGATTTATTTGGGATAGCCCATGCAGATGCCGCAGGTAAAATATGCGCTGGTAAAATGCGAGGGCGGCTACGACCAGATGTCGCCATCGCTGGCGCTGATACCCGGAGCGCTGAAGGAATGCCAGAACTACGAGGTTTCGGTAAACGGCGGGTATGCGCGTATAGGCGGGTTCGAGAGAACAGACGGCAGGCTAAAACCAAGCGATGCGACCTATCGCGTCATTCAGGTAACGAGCTTCACAAACACCCCTACAGTAGGCCAAACACTGACCGGAGTAACGTCAGGCGCTACCGGATACATCTTTACTGTCGGGAGCAATTACATGCTGCTGACCAAAGTCACGGGCGGGTTCAGCACACCGGAAGAGGTGCGGGTGGGGGCGACTTCGATAGGAACCACAAGAACGCCGGCGTTGGCGATCACGCCCAAGGATAGCGCGATCAACTACAACCTTGCCGCCGACGTGTACCGTGCCGACATAGCGGCAGTTCCGGGTAGCGGGAGTGTTTTGGGGGTTTTTGCGCTCAACGGCATCACCTACGCTTTTCGCAACAACGCGGGCGGAACAGCCGCAGACCTGTACAGGCAAACTACAAGCGGCTGGACTCAAATCGCGTTCGAATACGAGATAGAGTTCAGCAACGCAAACGCCTCGGTTGGAGAGGGTGACGTGCTCACCAAAGGGGCGGTTACGGCGACGATCCGGCGCGTCATGGTGGAAACGGGAACACTGGTATCAGGAACGAACACGGGTAGGTTGATAATTTCCGCACCGTCCGGAGGAAACTTTACGGCGGGAGCGGCCACCAGCGATGGCGGTGGCGCTCTAACATTAGGTGGCGCGCAAACCGCAGTCACCATGTTACCGAACGGTAAATTTCAGTTTTCGGCGGCGAATTTTACCGGAGCATCAACGGGCAAACGAACCTACGGGTGCGATAGCGTAAACCGCTGCTGGGAGTTCGACGGTACGTATCTGTGCCCGATCAAGACGACCGTGGCGCCGGATACACCCAAATACATTCAAGAGTTCCAAAACCATCTGTTCGTTGCTATCGGTGAAAGTTGTGTAAGTTCCGGTATCGGCCAACCCTACGACTGGTCAACGACGCACGGAGCCTCACGAAAGGCGCTCGGAGATACGATAACCGGGTTCCTTGTGCAACCAGGAAGCTTGACAGCAGGGGCGATGGCTATCGGGTGTAAAAACGACATTTACATGCTGTACGGCACAAGCTCGGCAAACTGGAACTACGCGACCTTCGCGCAAGGGGTTGGGGCATTCGATTATTCCATGCAGAACATGTCCCAAAGTTTTTTTATGAGCGGACAAGGAATCACGTCTTTACAGACTTCTCAGGCTTACGGCAACTTCGAGCATTCCACGCTCACGCAGAATATCAATAAATTCATCGAAACCAGAAAGGCTAATATCGCCTGTTCTTTGGTCAGTAAAGACAAAAGCCAGTATCGTATATTTTTCACTGATGGTTACGGCCTGTATTGCACTCTGGCGAACGGGGAGTACTTGGGCGCAGGGGTTGTTAAGCTCGACAAAACGCCCACATCGGCCTACGCGGCAACGCTGCCAAGCGGCAACGAAATAATGCTGCTCGGCTTTTCGGATGGGTATGTGTGCGAACTAGACAAAGGGTCGTCGTTCGACGGAAACCCGCTCCACGAATCGCTGACATTCAACTGGTACAACGCAAAATCCCCGAGAACGCTCAAGGCGTGGAAGAAGTTGAGCGCAGAAATTCAAGGGGAGAGTTACGCTCAGTTCAGCGTGGGATATAAGCTCGGTTACGGCACGGCGAACCTGACGCAACCTGCCGCAATAACGCACGAACTCGACCTATCCGAAACACTGAAGTGGGATACCCCCGGACTAACCTGGGACATGCCAGGATTGATGTGGGACGGAAAGTCGTTGATGCCGGAAGAAATAGACTTGATTGGCACAGCGGAAAATATTCAGGTAACATTCTCCGGGAACTTGGATTACATTTACCCGTACACGATTAACAGTTTGATATTTCACTGGATAGACAGAAGGCAGGTAAGGTAATGGCAAACGATTATTACAACGAAGACGGCACTCCGGCGCAGTCCAGTAACCTCGAATCCTCGCCTATCAGAAGCGTTATGGTGGCCGTCCGCCAAGGGTTTGACAAACTAATAGGGCTTGCCGCGAACGCAGGGAAGACAGTCAGGGTCAACGCCGCCGGAACAGCATTGGAGGCGAGCAAGGTCACGATCACGGAGCCAGCATCCAGCGCGACACTGACTATCGTAAATGGCGCGACGCTCACGGCATCAGCTACCGCGACCGTTTCGGGCACGCATAGCGGAGCCAGCAGCGGCACGAACACGGGCGACCAGATAGCCACAGGCGTAGCAAACACACCCGCTGGAAATATTGCTGCGACTACGGTGCAGGCGGCTATCAACGAGTTGGATGCAGAGAAGGCAGCACTTGCCGGTTCCGCCTCGCAGAATTTCACGGCGCAAAATCTGACTTCCGCAAAAGTAACAACCACCCCCGCAACAACCGAGGCAGTAGGCTCCGCAGAAACGCAGCTAGTTGGAACACAGGAAATTCACTGGATGCCAGCAGGTGGAATAGCGTGGAAGTACAACGCGACTGGCGCGGGCGGTAACAGGTGGTCGATAGCAGCAGATGGAACATTGAGCGGCACTAATAATGCATTAGGTAGTTTACTTTGGTTTAACTTCACCAACACAAACGCGACAGCGGGATCAGGTTGTGCAACTAATCTAACTTCAAATGCAGGCTATTTGCGAATGGTAAAATACTGCACTGCGAGCCTTGGAGCGAGCTACCTATCGTCCACTGGCGGGTCGATTATCGTTGGCACGGACGATTTAAATAATATAGTTTTCTACACTAACGGCACCTTCAGGATGTCCATTGGAAATGATGGTGGAATATCAACACAAAACGCCACCGGAGGATCAAAAGGTATTGACACCATCAACGCTAAAGGCTTCTACCGCGATGGAGTTAATATCGCGCAAACATTCCGCTCCACTGAGATAACTGTTGCAACAGGAAATCAAATATATTCCGCCGCACACGGATTCGGAACAGTTCCCAATGAGTTCGACAGTTATCTGGTGTGCAAGACCGCATCCGAAGGCTACGCTGTAGGAGATGTCATACATCTGCACGATGGGTTCGGTGTTGGAGGCACACTGAACTTCAACGCAGATTCCACAAACGTATATATGCTACAGAACGCCAGTATTTCCGTGCTGCACAAAGCAACCCTTAATGGAATTTCAGTGACCTACGCCAACTGGAATCTTGTCCTGACAGCGAGGAAATTTATATGACCTACATTAAATGCTTGATCTTGGCTCCAATAGGTTTGGCGTTCACCCTGCTTGCGTATTTGATCTCGCCAGTTCTACCACTGTTTGCCCAAGAATTGGTTTGGGGTAAATGCGACAATGGAGCTGATGAGCGATGGGAACCGCGCCTACCAAAATGGTTAACATGGCTTCAAACCCCGGATAACTCGCTCTGGGGCGATACTGGCTGGCGCACCGTGCATTGCCCCCACTACAAGAGCTATTTGGGCATGGTCAAGTGGCTATTCCGCAATCCCGGCTACGGGTTCGCGTGGTCTGTCCTCGCAGCACAACCACCAGCAGGCCAGTTGATTACAGCAATCGGAGACATGACCGTAAATGACGGCGTACACGGTAATGCAGGCTGGTATCTGAGCCGCACTCAAGGAGCGTTCCGCTTCCGCTGGATATTATCTAAAGTTCCGGCAACCCTGCTGCTGATCGTACTGATTGGGGTGGTGGAGCTTGTATGGTCGTATCTTCTTGGATTTGGTTATTACCACGATCTTTTGCCCTACGCGCTTTTGCTTACCCCTTTACCGCTACTGTTTTCGAGCCGCGTCCTGATGCTCGACGTAGGCTGGTGTATGCCGGTATCCGGCATCACGGACGGCAGTAAGCTGCTTTTTTACGGCATCAACCCGCGGCTCCCGCAATTTGGTGCGGAGGTTCTAAAATGATCTGGATACTGGCGACAGGAATTTTTATAATCGCATCCGTGGTGTTTTACGTGGTGCTGCTCAGTGATATTGGGGAGGAGGATTGATGAAAGAACAGCGTAGCGCAGACCGTAGGAAGAATGACCACTCCACGCCGTGCGACTTACTGCACCAGCACATCAACGTGGCGGCGCTGCTCCATCAGGACGTGCAGGAAATAAAATCGCAACTTGCCACGATGGTGGAATTGCTGGAAGTGTTTAACAACACGAAAGGCTTTGTGCGCACGCTACAGATGATCGGGATGGCAGCCAAGTGGATCACGGTAGTGGGCGCTGCGGTTGCGGTTGTGGGTTCGCTGTTTTATTACGGTACGCGAAAATGATCTCTATCAAAGACTACTTCGGTAAGTACGAAGACCACAAGGACATTACCCCATCACGATATGCTAACGCTCAAAGGCTGGTCGCCAAAGCAAACACCTTGATGGCCGCCATGATGGCGGATGGGGTAGAATTCCCGGATAACCCGGCGACAAAATGCCAGATTGCCGGGAGCGGAAACGGCGGGTTCAGGCCGCAGGATTGTGCAA
>CXWL01122409.1_pt1 | contig 14667 bp, 14 predicted proteins | sample 590931 | NCBI WGS metagenome assembly CXWL01 (sample SAMEA3498368, study PRJEB10139) | groundwater metagenome | biome: water well; material: biofilm material | place: Germany | collected 2015-04-27 | reverse complement strand
CGCCAAAACTACACTGAATTGCAGATTGTTTCCATCAACGGTTAATCCGTCGATAAACAGTTTATTCACCTGAATTTCAAGGAGCTAATAAATGGCACACAAAAAAGGCGGCGGCACCACGCGCAACGGCCGTGACTCAGAGTCAAAGCGACTCGGCGTTAAAGTTTACGGCGGTCAGTCTATCAATGCTGGCGGTATCATCATTCGTCAACGCGGCACACGCGTTCACGCAGGTGAAAACGTCGGTATGGGCAAAGATCACACTTTGTTCGCACTGACACCAGGCAAAGTACAATTTGCTACTAAAGGCGCTTTGAAGCGTCAGTACGTGACTGTTGTAGCAGCTTAATACAGCAGGCAAGGCGCAAGCCCGTATAGAAAAGGCTCTGCCGTTGGTAGAGCCTTTTTAATTTGTAATATGAAATAAAATCTGGATGGATGCAAAGCAGTTCTTGCATAGTGCGCTTTCGCTGCACGGCAAATAGTATTGTTGTCCATCTATTGTATTGACCAGGATTGAGGGTAGGGAAGTCGCGCAGCAATTGCTCGCCCGATTTTCCTTTTGGTTCTGGTCTTAAAGCTGAAAAGCTCTATTGTTTAGGTGGGTGGCAAAAAATGAAATTTATCGACGAAGCAAGAATTGAAGTGATCGCAGGCGATGGTGGTAATGGCGTCGCCTCCTTCTGTCGTGAAAAATTCAGACCGTTTGGCGGCCCTGATGGTGGTGACGGCGGCAAGGGTGGCAGCATCATTGCCGTGGCCGATCGTAATATTAATACTCTGGTCGATTTTCGTTATGCCAAGCTGCATAAGGCGAAGAACGGCGAAAACGGCCGTGGGGCTGATTGTTACGGCAAAGGCGCTGACGATATCTACCTGCGCATGCCGGTCGGCACCCTGATCGTTGACCGCAATACCGATGAGTTGATTGCCGATCTGACCGAGCATGGCCAGGAGGTCGTTCTGGTCAAGGGTGGCGAGGGCGGCTGGGGCAATATCCATTTTAAATCGTCGACCAACCGCGCCCCGCGCCAGCGTGGCGACGGTAAAGAGGGCGAACGCCGCGAGCTGAAACTGGAATTGAAGGTGTTGGCCGACGTCGGTTTGCTGGGTTTGCCGAATGCCGGTAAATCGACTTTCATCACCGCAGTATCGAATGCGCGTCCTAAAATTGCTGATTACCCTTTTACCACCCTGCATCCGAACTTGGGCATGGTACGTGTCAGCCATGAAAAAAGTTTCGTGATTGCGGATATCCCCGGTCTGATCGAGGGTGCTGCCGACGGTATCGGTCTGGGTGTTCAGTTCCTTAAACATTTGCAGCGCACCGGCCTGCTCTTGCACATCGTCGATCTGGCCCCGTTTGATGACGGGGTTGATCCGGTCAAGGACAATAAGGCGCTAGTCAAGGAATTGCGCAAGTACGACGAGTCTTTGTACGAAAAGCCGCGCTGGCTGGTGTTGAACAAGCTCGATATGCTGAGTGAAGAAGAGCGCAAGAAGCGAGTGAAGGATTTCATTAAGCGTTTCGGCTGGAAAGGCCCGGTATTTGAGATTTCCGCCCTGACGCATGAGGGCTGTCAGGATCTGGTGGTGGCAATTTACGCCTATCTGGCGGAAAAACGTCAAAGCGAACAACGTTCGCAAGAGACGCAAATGAAAGAAGAGGCGCAGGGCATCTTGTCGATTGATCCGGATGATCCCCGATTTAAAGTCCTGGACTAATTTTTAAAAAAAGCCTGATTTTTCAGGCTTTTTTTATTTCAGGGAATGGTGGAGTCATTTCATCTGAAAATGAAGATTGGCGATCCCTTGCAGCGCACTGTTCATGCGCCTTTCCAGTCACCGTGGCCTGTAACTCGCATGGATACTGCGTGTTGGGGTACCACGTAGTTGATTTTCTGGTGAGTATCCAGACGTTTTAAACAATGGATAATGTGAGCTAATTCTGAATTAAATTTTGTTTCATCTTGATATGTCCGCATAAAGTATAATCCCTGCTCACGGCAATGCCATCTTTGCTAATACTTATCAAGACACTTTTCACTCACTATGCATTCGGTTATTCAAGACGCCAAACGGCTCATTATTAAGGTAGGTTCTTCTCTGGTGACCAATGATGGTCAAGGGCTGGATCGGGTAGCGATTGAAAAGTGGGCGGTACAGATTGCCGCATTGCGCCAGATGGGGAAGGAGGTGGTGCTGGTCAGTTCCGGTGCGATCGCAGAAGGCCGTCAGCGTCTGGGCTTTGACAAGCGCCCGACCGGGATTCACGAGTTGCAGGCCTGTGCAGCGGTGGGGCAGATGGGGCTGGCGCAGATCTATGAAACCAGTTTTCGCGCGCACGGTCTGGGTACTGCGCAAATCTTGCTGACGCATGCCGATCTGGCGGATCGCGAGCGCTACCTGAATGCGCGCTCTACGCTGGTGACCCTGCTGGGTTTTGGCATCGTGCCGGTGATAAACGAAAACGATACCGTGGTCACGGACGAGATCAAGTTTGGCGACAACGATACCTTGGGTGCTTTGGTGGCAAACCTGATCGAGGCCGACGCCCTGATCATCCTGACCGACCAGAAAGGGCTCTACACTGCCGATCCGCGCAAAGATCCGAGTGCAACTTTCGTACATGAAGCCAGAGCGGGCGACCCCTTGCTGGAAGCGATGGCGGGTGGCGCCGGCTCCAGCCTGGGCAGTGGCGGCATGCTGACCAAGATACTGGCGGCCAAGCGCGGCGCCAGTTCCGGCACCCATACGGTGATTGCCTGGGGGCGCGAAGAGAATGTGCTGGTGCGCCTGGCCAATGGCGAGGCGATCGGTACCCAGCTGATCTCGCAAATGGCACCGCTGGCCGCGCGCAAGCAGTGGATGGCCGATCACCTGCAAACCGCAGGGCAGATCGTGCTTGATGCCGGCGCCGTGCAAAAATTGACTGCCGAGGGCAAATCCTTGCTGCCGATCGGCGTGCTTGAAGTCAGGGGGGAATTCGGCCGTGGCGCGGTGATTACCTGTTTGAACGAAGCGGGTGTAGCGATCGCTCGGGGCTTGAGCAATTACACCAGCGCCGACGCGCGCCGCATCAAGCGCCACGCGTCGTCAGAAATACAGGCGATTTTGGGGTTTGTCGAAGAGCCAGAGCTGATACACCGCGATAACCTGGTTTTGCTTTAAAACGAAAAAATCCGCTAGCGCCAGTCGGTGCTAGCGGATTTTTTATGCAACAAATTTACTTGTCTTGGATACGCACCAGCGTCGATTTGCCAAACAGGCTTTCAATCAGATCCACCGCCAGCACTGCTGTCTGGTTGCGTATATCCAAGGCTGGATTGAGCTCGACCACATCGAGTGAGGCCAGCAAGCCGGTATCGGCAATCATCTCCATGCAAAGCTGCGCTTCGCGATAGGTAGGCCCACCCAATACCGCGGTACCGACGCCAGGCGCAATCGCCGGATCAAGGCAATCCAGGTCGAAGCTGACGTGCAGGTGGGTATCGGCGTCCAGCCCTTCCAATGCCGATGTCATGACGCTGCGCATGCCATGCTCGTCGATGTAGCGCATGTCGAATACCTGCATACCCATGTCGTGGATGAAACGGCGTTCGCCTTCGTCCACGCTGCGGATGCCGATCAGGCGGATATCACCTGGTTGCATGGCCGGCGTATGGTCGCCGTAATGGATTAACTCTTTCGGGCCGTGGCCCATCAGGCAGGCGACAGGCATGCCGTGGATGTTGCCGGTCGGGCTGATGCTCGACTGGTTGCTGTCGGCATGGGCGTCAAACCACAATACGCGCAGCTTCTTGCCGGCCTTCCTGCAATGGCTGGCGATCGCGCTGATAGAGCCTATGGCCAGGCAATGGTCGCCGCCCAGCATCATCGGCATATTGCCGGCATTTAGCGCTTCTTCTACCGCGTTATACACGGCCTGGTTCCAGTCCACCGCTTCTTTCAAATGACGGTGGCCGTTGACCGGTTCCAGCCAGGGATTGGCCGGGCCATGCAGATTGCCGTGATCAATCACGATCAGGGATCTGGCTTCCAGCGCCTCTACCAGACCGGCGACGCGCAATGCATCCGGCCCCATGCCTGCGCCCCTGACGCTTGCGCCGACATCGGTAGGTGCTCCAATTAAAGAAATCGTATTGATCATTGAGTCGTTCAATCTATGAGTAAAGAGTTGTCATCGCTTGTTCAGCGTATCGGTTCCGGCTGCATTGACGAGGCGATTTGTCTGCTGTGTCATGGCGTGATTATAGCGATTTTCGTTAAAAAATATGTTTCGAAATATATTCATAAAATCTGATTTTAAGAAATTTAATTTCATAAATGAACGATAAATTGACTTTCAAATCTATAATTTAACAATGGATAAAATATTTAATGCCGGAGAGACGATGGATGCTTATGACCGCAATATCCTTAAGCACCTGCAAAATGACGGGCGCATGAGCAATTTGCAGCTGGCGGAGCGCATACATCTGTCGCCGCCACAGACCCTGCGCAGAGTCCGCGCGCTGGAAGAGAAACACATAATCCGCGGTTATGTGGCGCAGGTTTCCGCTGAAGCTGTCGGCTTGGGTGTGATGGCCTTTGTCAGCTTATCACTGGACAGGGAGCAATTTCGCAATGTGCGCGAGGTAGAGCGCAATCTGATGGCATTTCCTGAAATCATCGAATGCCATACGATTTCCGGCGACTTTGATTACATTCTCAAGGTCGTCGCCCCCGACTTAAAGGCGCTCTCGCAATTCCTGACCGATACCCTGATGCAGGTGCCCGGTGTCGCCACCCTGCGCTCGATGATTTGCATGGAAGAAATCAAGCCGGTCAGCAGCTTGCCGATAGCCTGAAGTCAGAATTGTTGCGCGGGTTTGATGTAACGCAGATGATAATGATTATTATTTGTGATAAGATCTCTGCCATTGATCTATCACTACATGGAGTCGCATGATGAACACGATGAAACGGATTCGCCTGAGCTTAATGGTCGCTGCTGTTGCGGCAATCGGTTGCGCCAACATAGCCGCGGCGGAAGAAGTCGTGGTGTATTCAGCGCGTAATGAGCAGCTGATCAAACCTCTGTTTGATGCCTATACCAAACAAACCGGTGTGCAGGTGAAGTTCGTCACCGACAAGGAGGGGCCTTTGATGGAGCGCCTGAAGGCAGAGGCCGCCAACACACCGGCCGACATGCTGATCACCGTCGATGCCGGCAACTTGTGGCAGGCGGCAAACCAGGGCTTGTTGCAGGCGCTCAATTCGACGACGCTCAATGCCAATATCCCGGCCCATTTGCGCGACCCAAAGAACCAGTGGTTTGGCTTGTCGGTCAGGGCGCGCACGATATTTTTCAACCATCAAAAAGTAAAGCCGGCGGATTTGTCAACCTATGAAGATTTGGCCAATGCCAAATGGAAAGGGCGCTTATGCCTGCGCACCTCCAAGAAAGTCTATAACCAGTCATTGATGGCGATGATGATAGAGGAGCATGGTGAGGCCAGGGCTGAGCAAATCGTCAAGGGCTGGGTGGCCAATCTGGCCACCGATGTGTTTGCCGATGACACCAAAATGCTGGAAGCCATCGCTGCCGGCCAATGCGACGTCGGGATTGCCAATACCTATTACTATGGCCGCCTGATGGAGAAGAAACCAGCTTTGCCGGTGTCCATTTTCTGGGCCAATCAGCAAAGCAAGGGGGTGCACGTGAATGTCTCCGGCGCGGGCGTGACCAGGTATGCCAAGAACCCGGCGGGCGCGCAAAAGTTGCTGGAATGGCTATCTTCGGATAAGGCGCAGAACTTGTTTACCGATCTGGATATGGAATATCCGGCAAATCCTGCCGTCAAGCCCGATGCAAAATTGCTGGCCTGGGGGCCGTTCAGGCAAAATCTCATCAACGTAAATAAGGCCGGCGAGTTGCAGGCCAATGCCGTGAAACTGATGGATAGAGCGGGCTACAAATAAGCCGGCAACTCGGATTGCAGCCGGAGCGGACCTGAACAGCGTCCGCTTTTGTCTATCAAAATGGCTCAATAGCAAAGCAAGATCAAGCAAAAAATACATGGAAAAAGTGCCAGCCAACCGCCACGCGCTCACTCAGTTGCTGCCAGCGACAGGCAGGCGATTCAGTCCCGGGAAAATTCTCAGCAAGTTCCTCAGCACGTTCCTGACGCGCTGGCGGCTGGCGGCATTTCTGGTCTCCCTGATCACCCTGATTCCGCTGCTGGTGGTCTTGCTGTCGCTGCTGTCGCCAGAGCCGCAGATCTGGAGCCACCTGCGTCAGTATGTCTTGCCCGATTTGCTGGTGAATACTTTCTGGCTGACACTGGGCGTGGCCTGTGGCACCGGTTTGCTGGGGGTGAGCCTGGCTTGGGTCACGGCTGTCTGCGAGTTTCCCGGGCGGCGGTTTTTCTCCTGGGCGTTGATGCTGCCGCTGGCGATGCCGGCCTATGTTGCCGCTTTCGTCAACATCGGCCTGTTTGATTTTACCGGCCCGCTGCAAACCGCATTGCGCGCCTGGCTGGGCGACGGCGTATGGTTCCCGCCCATACGTTCTCGAGGCGGCGTGATTCTGGTGATGACGCTGTCGCTGTATCCGTATGTGTATCTGCTGGCGCGCAACGCTTTCATGACCCAGGGCAAGCGTTCGCTGGAAGCGGCGCAGTCCCTCGGGCTGAGCCGCGTTGCCGGATTTTTCAAGATCGCTTTGCCGATGGCACGTCCCTGGATAGCCGCCGGCATCATGCTGGCTGTGATGGAAACGCTGGCCGATTTCGGCACGGTGGCGGTGTTCAATTACGACACGTTTACCACCGCGATCTATAAGGCCTGGTTCGGCCTGTTTTCTCTGGCAGCTGCTTCACAACTGGCTTCGCTGCTGGTGCTGCTGGTCTTGCTGTTGGTACTGCTGGAGCAAACCTGGCGTGGTGCCAAACGCTATCATGCCACCGGCAAATCGAATCAATCCAGATACACGCTTCAACCGCTGCTGGCATGGGGCGTCTGCCTGTATGCCGGGCTGATCCTGTTGCTGGCGTTTGCGTTGCCGGTGGCGCAACTGCTGGTCTGGTGCCGCGAGGTGTTCGCCGAAGAGTTTGACAGCCGCTATCCGGTATTTGTCCTGCATTCGGTATTGTTATCAGGCATGGCCGCGCTGCTGGTGGTCGTTGCGGCATTGATACTGGCGTATAGCCTGCGTCTGTATAACGACTGGCCGACCCGCTTCTTCGCGCGCTTGTCTACCCTCGGTTATGCGATACCGGGTACGGTGCTGGCGGTGGGCGTATTCATTCCGGTGGCATGGCTGGATAACCAGCTGATCGCCTTCTTCAAGCCCTGGTTCAGTGGCGGTGCGATCTTGCGCGGCACGCTGACGGTGATGCTGCTGGCGTATGTGGCGCGATTTCTGGCGCCCGGATTCAATGCGATAGACAGCGCCATGCAGCGCATCACGCGCAGCCAGGAAGAGGCGGCGCGCGGCATGGGCTTTACCGGCTGGCGCCTGTTTGCGCGCGTGCACCTGCCACTGCTACGCGGCGGAATCTTTAGCGCGGCGATGCTGGTGTTCGTCGATGTCATGAAAGAGATGCCGATCACGCTGATGACCAGGCCATTTGGCTGGGACAGTTTGTCGGTGCGGGTGTTCGAGATGACCTCGGAAGGGCAGTGGGAGCGTGCCGCCTTGCCCGCCGTAGCGCTGGTGATCGTCGGACTTTTTCCTGTAATCCTGTTGACCCGCCAGTCGGAACATTGAGATGACCCATACAAAACCTTCGGACGTATTGCTTTCGCTTGCCAGCGTCTCGCACGCCTATCAGGATAAGGCCACTTTCTCGCAACTGAGTTTTTCTTTGCGTAAAGGCCAGATCGGCTGCCTGCTGGGGCCATCCGGCTGTGGCAAGACCACCGCGCTACGCTGCCTCGCCGGCTTTGAGGCGGTCAGCGGTGGCGTTATCCATCTGAACGGCAAGCTGGTCAGCAGCGCGGATTTTCATCTGCCTGCAGAGAAGCGCCAGATCGGCATGGTGTTTCAGGATTACGCCTTGTTCCCGCATCTGAATGTGGAAAAAAACGTGGCGTTTGGCTTGCACAGGCTGGAGCGCGACGCACGCCAGCAGCGCGTCGATGAATTGCTGGAGGTGGTGGGCTTACGGGGCTTTAAGCAAGCTTATCCGCACGAGCTTTCCGGCGGCCAGCAGCAGCGTGTCGCCCTGGCGCGCGCCCTGGCGCCGCGCCCCGATTTGCTCTTGCTCGACGAGCCATTCTCCAATCTGGATGTGGCGCTGCGCGAGCGTCTCGGGCTGGAGGTGCGCGATATTTTGAAGCAGCAAAATGCCACCGCCATCCTGGTCACGCACGATCAGCATGAGGCCTTTGCGATTGCCGACGAAATCGGCATCATGCATCAGGGCCAGATCCAGCAATGGGACAGCGCCTACCGGATTTACCATGAGCCGCTGAACCGCTTTGTCGCCGATTTTGTCGGCGAGGGCGTACTGATTCCCGGCAAGGTGCTGGCGCATAACCAGATCGAGATCGAGCTCGGTGTCGTGGCAGGAAACATGCCGCCCGATTGTTGCCTCGGTTGCACCGTCGATGTCCTGTTGCGGCCTGATGACGTGGTGCACGATGACCTTAGCGAAGTGCAGGCCAAAGTCCTGGCCAAGGCATTTCGCGGCGCGGATTTTTTATATACGCTGGAACTGGCCAGCGGCCTGCAGATACTCTCGCTGGTGTCCAGCCATCACAATCACGCGATAGGCGAAAAAATCGGCATCAAGCTGGAAATCGATCACGTGATCGCGTTTCCGAATTAATCCCCTTGCGGCCAGCCTTTGCTGTCTGCCTATCAGTTTGCTGATGAGTTTGCCGGTGAGCTTGCATACATGGCTGGTCGAATAAAATGACAGGCCGCCGCGCCGCGCGGGCGTTGTGTGCCAGGCCTGTTCCTGACTAAATTCCCAGACTTTTTCCAGCAGTTTCGATGTAAAAAAAGCCAGTGCCGAATAATGCAAATGAATAAACTGTAGAGTGATTATTCGGTTTTACCTCGATTTTTGTTCCTAAATGCAACAGTTTTTCTGTATTCCCGATGTAATATTTACCCGGTGGTTTCATCCGCTTTCTGCTTTGCTTAAGTCATTCTGCAAACGCGATACATCTCACTAGGTCGACATACAGATGAATATTAAAAAATTAAATATCGGGCAGCGATTGGCACTTGGGTTTGGTGTAATCATTACGTTTTTGATGCTCTTGGCGGGCATTTCTTATACACGCATCGGCGGCCTGAACGGTGAAATTACCCTGATCGTGAAAGACCGTTATCCGAAGACCACGATCGCCAATAATATCAAGGCGCAAATCAACGAAGTGTCGCGCAATATGCTCAACGTGCTGATCATGACCGATCCAGGGCAGATCAAAAAAGAACTGAGCAACATCGAGGCCGTCAACGCCAGCAACAACGAAGCGATTGCCAGGCTCAATAAAATCATTACCGACCCACAGGGGCGCGAGCTGCTCAAGGCGATCATCACGATTAAAGATAAGTTCCTGCCGGCGCAGACCAGTTTTGTCGGCTTGATCAACGAAGACAACAAAGATGAGGCGACGCTGAAATTCATGTTCGCCTTGCGCCCTTTGCAAACCAAATATTTCGTGGCGCTGGATGACTTCATCAAATACCAGAACAGCCAGATGGAACAGGCCGGCGAGCAATCAGAGCTGGTGGCCAAGCAAACCGAGTTCCTGATCCTGATTCTTGCGCTGGTGGCTTCCGGGCTGAGTCTGCTGGTCGCCTTCTTTTCAACTCGCAGCATTACTACGCCGCTCAATGAGGCGGTGGGTATCGCGCAGCGGGTAGCCGACGGCGATCTGACCAGTCACATCGAGGTCAAGACCAGCGATGAGACCGGCTTGATGATGGATGCGCTGAAAAACATGAACGACAGCCTGATGAAGATAGTCGGCGAGGTGCGTGCAGGTACGGAAACCATTGCCTCGGCATCGACAGAAATCGCGACCGGCAATCTTGATTTGTCCAATCGCACCGAACAGCAGGCGGAATCCCTGCAGGAAACCTCGGCATCGATGCGCGACCTGACCGATACGGTGAGAAAGAACGCCGAGAATGCGCGTCAGGCCAACCAGCTTGCGGCATCCGCTTCCGAGGTCGCCGCCAAGGGTGGCGATGTGGTGTCGCAAGTGGTCGAAACCATGGGCTCGATCAACGCTTCCTCCAAGAAAATTGTGGATATCATTTCTGTGATTGACGGGATCGCCTTCCAGACCAATATTCTGGCACTCAATGCCGCCGTCGAAGCGGCGCGCGCAGGGGAGCAGGGACGTGGTTTTGCGGTGGTCGCTTCNNGAGGTGGTGGCCAGCGTCAAGCGCGTTACCGATATCATGTTTGAAATCACCGCTGCCAGCCAGGAGCAGAGCGTGGGCATAGAGCAGGTCAACCGCAGCATCGCGCAGATGGATGAGGTGACGCAGCAAAATGCCGCACTGGTGGAAGAGGCGGCAGCGGCGGCTGAAGCGATGCAAAACCAGGCCGCCAACCTGGCGCAGGTGGTCAGCGTATTCAAGCTCAGCCATCAGGTGCAAACCGGCGGCGTGACGCCAATCGGGCACGTCAGGCAGGCAAGCGTGCAGCCTGCAGTCAAGGCGGTGGCAAAGAAAAATTCGCTGCAGTTGCGTTAAGCGCAGCGGCACCGGACGCAGGAAAGTAGATTGGGTATTTTGTCGGGAAACACCCTTGTCGGGAAACACCAGATACGCATTTGAATTCAGTTATTTTAGTAACTTCGATCACTTCAATCACATAAAGGAATAAATCATGATGAGAATCAGCAAAATCAAGAGCGTCATCGCCCTGGGTTTTTTGTTTGCCGCGTTTGCCCAGCCGGTAATGGCGGTGGATGTGGACGGTGTAAAAATGGACGACACCACGCGCGTCGCCAACAAGGTGCTGAAACTGAATGGCGCCGGCATGCGCGTCAAGGCAATTTTCAAGGTGTATGCGGCGGGGCTCTACCTCAGCGATAAGAAGACTTCGGTTGCCGATGTGCTGGCGCTGGACGGGCCTAAGCGCATGATCCTGGTGATGCAAAGGGAAGTCAGCTCGGAAGATTTCGGCCAGAGCTTCATGACAGGCTTGAATGACAATTCGGACAAGGCGGAAAAATCCAAGATCATCAATCAGACGGTTAAATTCGGCGAAATGTTCGCCTCGCTCCCTGGCTTGAAAAAGGGCGATGTGCTCTACCTCGATTGGGTGCCTGGTTCCGGTACCGTCAGTTCGCTTAACGGCAAGCAGATGGGCGAGACGATTCCCGATGTGGCTTTTTATAACGCGGTGCTGCGCCTGTGGCTGGGTAACAAGCCTGTCGACAGCTCGCTTAAGCCTATGCTGCTTGGCGGTAAGTAATCAGCTTGTCGTCACTGATAAGCTCAGAAAAAAAAGCGCGGACTTTGAAATAAAGTCTGCGCTTTTTTTATCGGTCAAAGATTTTATTCATGCAATGTGAAATGCGGGCAAGCCCACCACGTCCATTCCATGCGGGTTTCAGAGGCAATAACCTGAAAAGCCGCATGGATAGGGCGCTGCAGGCCTGCCGCTGGTTGAATTTGCGGACGCTCCAGTCAAATTAACGTGAGCCAAACATCATTTGTTCCGCAAGCAGCTTCTTGGCCGGTGTGACGAGATCTAGCATGCCCAGCCCCAGGCCCAGCGCAGACTGGGTGAGCGAGCCATCGGGGGCGCTGGCGAATATTTTTGCCATGCTGTCGGTAATGCGTATGGTCGCCTTGCGGTCGGCCTGACGTAGTGCGATGAACTCAGTGAAAGCACCGTTGGGCACGCTGGCGATTGGCGCACGCGCCAGGCATTTTGCCAGCACAACGGCGTCTCTTAATCCCAGGTTCAAACCTTGGCCGGCCACCGGATGCAGGGTCTGCGCGGCATTGCCTATCCTGACGCTGCGCGCCGTGGCGCTGTTCTGCGCATTGAGTCCCAGCGGGTAGGCGTGGCGTGGCGAGGCGCTCAGTATCGTGCCTAGCCGGCCGCCAAACGCGTCCTGCAGCGCCTGCTTGAATTGCCCATCGTCCAGCGCCAGCAAGTGCCCGGCCGTGACCGGACGGACACACCAGACCAGCGCGTAACCGTCTTCCTGCGGCAGCAGGGCGAGCGGCCCCTGCTCGGTAAAGCGCTCGAAGGCGCGGTGGGCGATAGGGGTGCTGGCGGTGATGTGGGCGATCACGGCAGTCTGTTGGTAGTCGTGATGCTGCTCGCGCTGCTCCTGCTCGCCGAAGATGCCGCCTTCGGCCTGGATCAGGATGTCGGCGCTGATTTTTTCACCATCGGTCAGGCTTAACGTCACCTGATCATGCTGCTCGTCGATCGCGCTGATTTGTGTCGGGCGTTTGATCGCAATCTGGCCTTGTGCCAGCAGCTGCTGCAAGGGCGCAATGATGTCGCCATAGCGCGCCACATAACCCAGTGCCGGCAGATCATAGTCGGCAGCGGCGATCAGGCTGCGGCCGAAATTGCCGCGCCTTGAGACATGGATCTGTTCTATCTTGGTCGCCTTGATGGGCCAGGCCTGCACCGATTGTAATATTTGCCGGCTGCCGTAAGATAAGGCGATGGAGCGCGCATCGTGCATGACTTGCTCGCTGGTTTTGGTGTCGAGCAAGAGGATGTCGCTGGCGGCAATGCCTTGCTGGTGCAGCAGCAGGGCCAGGGTCTGGCCGACCGGCCCGGCGCCGCTGATGACGATGTGCTTGTGCATGTATTTGTGTTTGTGTGCGGGTGATGCCATCTTAACGCTGCATTTCAGATTCAATCTCGGCCACGGTTTTTGGCGTGTCGCAGCTCAGGTTTAGGTGGCCATCGGTGGTGATAGCGATATCGTCTTCTATGCGTATGCCTATGTTCCAGAACTGTTCCGGCACGCCTTCTGCAGCCCTGACATAGATGCCAGGCTCCACCGTGATGACCATGCCCGCTTCCAGCTTGCGGTAAGGCCGCTCCGCGCCGACTTTAGTTGTCTCGTGATACGCGCCGACATCATGCACATCCAGTCCCAGCCAATGGCCGGTGCCGTGCATGTAAAACTGCCTGAAGGCGTTATGGGCGATGGCGTCGTCCAGCGTGCCGACCTTGTTCTTGTCGAGCAAGCCGACATCGAGCATGCCTTGCGTCAGCACCCTGACCGCCGCATGATGGCCGTCCATGTAGCCGGCGCCGGGATGGGCGCAGGAGATCGCCGCCTGCTGCGCCGCCAGCACCAGTTCGTAGAGTGTTTTTTGCGCCGCGCTGAACTTGCCATTGGCCGGGAAGCTGCGGGTGATGTCCGAGGCGTAGCTGTCGAATTCGCAGCCGGCGTCGATCAGGATCAGGTCGCCGTCCTTGATCTGTGCGGCATTGCTTTGGTAATGCAGGACGCAGGCGTTGGCGCCGGTGGCGACGATGGAGCCATACGCCGGTGCCTGCGAGCCCTGGCGGCGAAACTCGTGCAGCAACTCGGCTTCGAGTTCGTATTCGTACATGCCGGGTTGTGCCGACCGCATGGCGCGCGCATGCGCCGCGCCTGAGATGCTGGCGGCCTTTTGCATCAGGGCGATTTCAGAGGCATCCTTGAACAGGCGCATTTCATCGATGAGGCTGCGCAGGTTGACGGTTTTTTGCGGTGCGAGCACGCCGCTGCGCGATTTGCCATGCACGACCTCAAGCCAGCTCTGCAATTGCGCATCAAGCTGGCGGTCGGTGCCGGCACTATGGAACAAGGTGGCGGCGTCCGCCAGCAAGTTCGGCATTTCGGTGGCGAGGGCTTGCATGGGAAACGCCGCATCAAAACCGAATTGCGCCTGCGCCGCGGCAGGGCCGTAGCGGAAACCATCCCAGATTTCCCGCTCAAGATTCTTTTCGCGGCAAAATAAAATGCTGCGCTGGCTGATGCTGTCGGCAACCAGGACCAGCAGCGCTTCCGGCTCGGTGAAGCCGGACAGGTAATAGAAAGAACTGTCGTGGCGGAACGGGAAGGTATTGTCGTTGTTGCGCGTCATTTCGTGCGCGGTCGCGATGATGGCAACGCCGCCGCCTTGCGCCTGCATTTGCTCCAGCAATTGTTTGCGGCGGCTGATAAAGGAAGCTGAAGGGGCTGTACTCACGCGAGATGTCCTTAGGAGAGATGTTGCGGTTGGCTAGGTAGACGCAAGGGTGCGTTCAGCGCGGCCAGTTGTTCCGGTGTGCCAATATTATGCCATTCGCCGCGGTACAGCTCGCCGCCCAGTTGTCCTTTATCGGCGTATTCGCGCAACAGCGGGCCGAGTTTGGCGTGCGCGCCCGGCGTGATCGCCGCAAACATTTCTGGCCGGTACACACCGATATTGCCAAAGGTCAGGCGTGGCTCGCCGGGTTTGGCCTCATTCGACAAGCCCATCAGGTTCAGGCCGAAATCTCCTTCGGGATGAAACGGCGGATTTTTCACCAGATACAGCCAGGCGATGTCGCGCTTGTCGGCTGGATGCGGATTACCCCACATGTCATTGTCTTCCAGCGTGTTCTTGCATTCCTCGAAATTGAAATGCGGAATGTAGATATCGGCCGACACCACGATGAAAGGCGCGTCGCCCAGCAAAGGCAGGGCCTGGGCGATGCC
>CXWL01119963.1_pt1 | contig 14672 bp, 11 predicted proteins | sample 590931 | NCBI WGS metagenome assembly CXWL01 (sample SAMEA3498368, study PRJEB10139) | groundwater metagenome | biome: water well; material: biofilm material | place: Germany | collected 2015-04-27 | reverse complement strand
ATCCATGGCAGCGGCTTGTAGTAGTTCGACAGTTCGACGCCGTGGCGCCGGCTGGGACGGCCCGCCGCGGTGCTGCCGGCGTCGCCGACGAAGGTCAGCTCCGAGTCGAAATCGAGCCGGTACAGCGACAACGCGGTTTGCAGCTTCGGCACGATTTCGGTGCGTACGCCAAATTCCATGCCGTGCGAGCGCACCAGGCCGGGCACCTTGCCGGCCGCTTCGCCGGAGCGCGGATCGATCGTTGTCAGCGTGCCGCGCGCGTCGTTGCTGTGAAATCCATTGCCGGCGTTGACGTAGAAGTCGGTCTGGCGCCACGGCCCAAAAATCAGGCTCAGGGAGGGGCTGAGCAGGCTGGCGGTCGATGTGCCGGAATTGGCGGCCAGGCTGCTGGCGACCCTGAAGCGGTACCCGTCGGCGCGCAGCCCGGCCACGGTGCGCAAGCTTGGCGTCCAGCGCGTGCTGTTTTCGATGAACAGGCCAAGGCTGGTCTCGACGACGTGGTCTTCGCGCGTGGCCGACAGGCGCCGGCGCGCCCTGGTGTTGTACAGGCCATTGAAGGCGTTATCGTTTTGCAGCTGGGCGCCGGCGGTGAGGTCCGACTCCAGCCCGCCCGGATGCGCATGCCAGGTGTGGCTGGCGTTGACGCCGCCGGTGACGCGCCGGTCCGGCTGGCTGAACTGGTCGCCGTTGACCGGATCGTCGAGGAAGTAGGTGAAGTTCGAATACAGGTCGAGCTGGTTGCGGATCAGGTAGGCGACAAGCTTCGAGGACGCGTCGCTGTCGGTCCTGCGCCAGACGCCCGACAGGCTGTAGCGGCGCGCCGAGCCGCCGTCGGTCGGGTCGATCGCGTCGAAGCGGTCGAGCGCGCCGGCGTCGACCGCGCGCCGCGGCACCTGGTCGGTGGCGTTCCACTTGCCGCGGTATGCCATCGCGGTGACGGAAAAGCCGTTGTTGGCGTAGCCTTCGCTGTAGCGCAGCACGCCGTTGAACTTCTGGTAGTCGTCGGGCCGGTGGAACGGGCCGTCGTTGTGCAGCAGTTCGAGCGCGTACAGCAGGCTGCCCTTGCCGGCGTCGGAGGAGGCGGCGATCGCCGTGCGCGCGTAGCCGTTGTGGCCGACGCTGGCGCTGGCGATGCCCTGGGCGAGGCGGTTCGAGTAGGTGACGGCGGCGGCGCCGGCGGAGGCGAAGTCGCCCTCCTGTGCGGAGTAGGGGCCTTTTTTGTAATCGAGCCGCGCGGCCAGTTCGGGGATCAGGAAATTGAGGTCGGTCCAGCCCTGGCCGTGCGCGTGGCTGCGCTGGTTGACCGGCATGTCGTCGACGGTGGTGCGCAGGTCGGTGCCGTGATCGAGGTTGAAGCCGCGCAGGTAGAACTGGTTGGCCTTGCCTTCGCCGCTGTGCTGGCTGACCACCAGGCCGGGCGCCGCTTCGAGCAGTTCGCCGGGGCGGTACACGGTGCGCGCTTCGAGCTGCTTCTGGCTGACCGTGCCGGCGTTGGCGGAGTCGGCGACGCCGAGTTGGCTGGCGCGCGAGCCGGCCACCAGCACGCGCCGCAGCACGTCGTCGTCCGCCCGGCAGGACGAGGAATGGAGCAGCAGCGCGGCAAGTGCGCAGGGAAGCGGGCGGAGGATCGGCATGGTGTGGCGGCGGCGCGGCGGGCGCAATCAGCGCACGTCCTGGTCGGTCCTTTGTCGGTCGAAGGTCAATGTTCTGGTCATGCCGTCGTCATGCAATGTCAGCGTGTTCGATTGCGCGGCGATGAAGTCGACCAGCACCGCATCGTGGATCGCCGCGGTTTTCGACAGCGGCGTGTTCTCGATTTCCTGGTAGATCACCACGCTCTCGGCGCCGGCGGTCAGGCCCACCCAGCGGACCGGCAGCCGGGCCTTGTCGGCCGCCTGCATCCAGAACTGCTTCTCGATGTACTTGCGCAGGACGGCTTGGTCCTCCGGCCGGGTCAGGTCGAACTGGCGCTGGTACAGGTTAGACAGCAGCGCGTCGATATCGTGCGACATATATGTGTGGACAATTTCGGTGCTGCCGGTCCTGGCGTTGAAGCTGACGTCGGTGATCCCGAAGTGGAACTGGTGCGCCTGGGCGGCCATGCAGCAGGCGGCCAGCGCCGCCGCCAGCATGGTGCTGGCGCGGTGCCCGATCATTCCGCTTTCTTCGGAACGGCGGGAGCGTCCTTCGCCTTGAGCGGCGTGCGGAAGTCCTTCATCAGGTCGTCCTTGCCGCGCTCCGCCTTGAACAACTCGACGCGCGACGGCGTGATCTTGCGCGGCCAGGCGTTGTTGCTGACGTCGATGTCGGCGGTTTCCCAGTTCGGGTCCTGCACCAGGCCGACCATCGGTTCGTCGGTGACGATCAGTTTGGTGATCTTCTTCGACGAATAGCGCCACACCTCGGCCGGGACGCGCTCGATGTATTTCTTGCCGCTCTTGAGTTCAATCTCCAGCACCAGCGGGGTCACCAGTCCGCCGACGTTCGAAACATCGACCAGGTACAGGTGCTTGCCCTGTGCCAGCAGTTCCTTCTCCCAGGGGTCGAGGTCCCCGATGGTCTCGTTGTACTTGTTGCGGTCCTTGTTGGTGACGGTGAAGTCGTCGTGCTCGTTGTAGAAGTCCTTCAGTTCCGGATGGGCGTCGACGCGGCGCGCCAGCGTACCCTTGTTGCGCTGGTCGGTCACGGAGACCGGCTCGAGCGCCTTCTGCGCCTTCTTCCAGGCCTTCTCGGTCTCCGGGTTCTTGCTGCTCACGCCGTACTCGGTGATGCCGTCGATGCTGACGTCGACCGCGTCGGTGGTGTAGAACCAGCCGCGCCAGAACCAGTCAAGGTCGGTGCCGGAGGCGTCTTCCATGGTGCGGAAGAAGTCGGATGGGGTCGGGCGCTTGAACTTCCAGCGCTGCGCGTATTCGCGGAAGGCGAAGTCGAACAGCTCGCGGCCGAGCACCGTTTCACGCAGCACGTTGAGCGCCGTGGCCGGCTTGGCGTAGGCGTTGTTGCCGAACTGGAGCAGCGACTCCGAGTTCGTCATGATCGGCACCTGGTTCTTGCTGCGCATGTAGTCGACGATGGCGCGCGGCTCGCCGCGCGACTGCGGGTAGTTTTCTTCCCACGCCTGTTCGGCCAGGTACTGGACGAAGGTGTTCAGGCCTTCGTCCATCCAGGTCCACTGGCGCTCGTCGGAATTGACGATCATCGGGAAGTAGTTGTGGCCCACTTCGTGGATGATCACGCCGATCAGGCCATACTTGGTACGCTTCGAATACGTCAGTTCGCCGGTTTTCTTGTCCTTGGTCGGACGTGGGCCGTTAAACGAAATCATCGGATATTCCATGCCGCCGACCGGGCCGTTGACCGAAATCGCCACCGGGTATGGATAGTCCAGCGAGTATTTGTTGTACTGCTCGATGGTGTGGATGATCGCCTGGGTCGAATACTTTTCCCACAGCGGATTGCCTTCCTTCGGGTAGTACGACATGGCCATCGTGTCGGTGCCGTCCTTTTTGTAGCCTTGCGCGTCCCAGATGAACTTGCGGCTGGTGGCAAAGGCGAAGTCGCGCACGTTTTTGGCCTTGAAGTGCCAGGTCTTGGTGGCGGTGGCGCGCGATTTTTCGGCAGCTTCGGCCTCGGCCTGGGTGACGATGATCACAGGCTTACTGGCGCTGCGGGCCCGGCGCAGGCGATCGCGCTGGGTGGCGGTGAGCACCGCGTCGGGGTTCTGCAGCTCGCCCGTGCTGGCGACGATATGGTCGGCCGGGACGGTCAGCGCGATGTCGTAGTCGCCGAATTCGAGCGTGAATTCGCCGGCGCCGAGGAACTGCTTGTGCTGCCAGCCGTAGACGTCGTAGTAGGCGGCCATGCGCGGGAACCACTGGGCGATTTCGAACAGGTCGTTCTTGTCGGCGTCGTCGAAGCGCTCGTAGCCGGAGCGCCCGCCCAGCACCTTGGCATCGTTGATCTTGTAGTTCCACTCGACGCTGAAGACGAACCTGGCGCCGGGCTTGAGCCCTTGCGGCATATCGATCCGCATCATGGTCTTGTTGACCACGAATTTGAGCGGCTGGCCGTCGGCCCCCTTGACCGAGCTGATGTTGAAGCCGCCCTGGAAGGTGCGGCTCTCGAGGATTGCGCGCATCGAGTCGAAACGCATGCCGTCTTCGACGCTGCGGCCCTTCGACCAGGCCTCGCGCGAGGGCTGGGTGGCGCTGGCGCGGTTGTCCGAGCCGGGCGTAAACAGGTTCTGGTCCAGCTGCAGCCACAGGTAGGACAGGGTGTCGGGCGAGTTGTTGTGATACGTGACCGTCTCGGCGGCGCTGATGGCGCGGTTCGGTTCATCGAGCGTGGCGCGAATGGCGTAATCGGCGCGCTGCTGCCAGTAGGCGTGGCCGGGGGCGCCGGAGGCGGTGCGGATCGCGCCCGGCGTCGGCAGCAGTTCGTCAAGCTGGCGGAACTTGTCGTCGAACGGTTCCGCCGCGAATGCGGACACGGTGAGGCACAGCGCGGCCAGGCTGATCGGCAAACGTATCATGATTACCCTATTTTTAGTGTCAAATTAGGATGTGTATTTTAATAGCACCTGACAGTCAATTGTCTGTTGGAATTGTAAAAAAGCTGAAACATTGCACAGGCAAGCGGTATCATGGCCGAGACCGATAACGCAGGAGACGCCCCGGGATGGAGAATCACAGCAAGGCGACCATCGTCATTGCGGACAGCGCGTCCGACGACCTGATGCTGATGAAGGAGCTGCTGCAGGGACGCTACCACGTGCGGCTGGCAGCGAGCGGCGCCGACGCGCTGCGCCTGGCGGCGCTGGCGCCGCGCGCCGATCTGCTGCTGCTCGAGGCCAGCCTGCCCGACATGGACGCCGGCGACGTGCTGCATGAACTGCGCGGCGACTTCCTCAACGCCGACATCGGCGTCATCTTCCTGGGCGCGGCGCTTGAGCCGGGCGACGAAGCGCGCGCCTTTCGCGACGGCGCCGCCGACGTCATCGCCAAGCCGGTGCATGCCGAAACGCTGAAGGCGCGGGTGGCGCTGCAACTGGAATTGAAGTCGCTGCGCGCGGCGCAGCGCGAGCGCGACAGCCAGCTCGATTACCTGGTGGCCGAACGCACGCGCGAAACGGTGCTGATGCAGGACGCGACGATCCTGGCGATGGCCACGCTGGCCGAAGCGGGCGACGCCGGCGCCGGCAAGCACCTGCGGCGCACCCAGGGCTTTTTTACCGCGCTGGCGCGTGAACTGCGTTTCCATGCGCGCTTCGCGGCCGAACTGCCCGACGCCGACCTCGCGCTGATGTCGAAGGCGGCGCTGCTGCACGACATCGGCAAAATGCGCGTGCCGGACGCCATCCTGACCAAGCCGGGGCGCCTGACGGCCGAAGAATTCGACATCATGAAACTGCACACGGTGCATGGCCGCGACGCCATCGCCGCCGTCGAACGCGCGCTCGGCGCCGCCAACCCGTTCCTGCGCTACGCGCGCGAGATCGCCGGTTCGCACCAGGAGAAGTGGGACGGCAGCGGCTACCCGCAAGGGCTCAAGGGCGAGCAGATTCCGCTGGCGGCGCGCGTGATGGCGGTCGCCGACGTCTACGACNNTAACGCGCTCATTTCAAAGCGCGTCTACAAGCCGGCCTTCACCCACGAGACCGCGCTGGAACTGATCCGGCAAAGCCGCGGCGAGCATTTCGATCCCGACATCGTCGACGCGATGCTGCTGATCGAGGCGCAGTTTCGCGCCATCGCCACCGAGTTCGCCGACAGCCCCTAGCGTCGACCAGTCCATGCGCCACTCTCCGATTCGCACCAACGGCTACCTCGCGTTCGCGATCGGCATCTGCATCACCATCTGGACCTGCCTGGTGGTGCTCGATGCGCAGGACACGCAGATCCGCAGCAATTTCGCGCGCGACACCGACAAGGTGGCGGCCGACACCACCACGCGCCTGCGCACCTATTTCGACGTGCTGCTCAGCCTCAAGGGCCTGTTCGCGGTGACCGGCGAAGTCGATCGCGAACAGTTTGCCAGCTTCGTCAAGGAACTGCGCGTGACCGAGCGCTATCCGGGCTTCCGGGCGATCCAGTTCGTGCGCGCGGTGCCCGACGCCGACCTGGCCGGCTTCGCCGCCGATGTGGGCAAGCAGGCCGTCGGCGCGCCGCCGTTCGTGGTGCACCCGGCCTTGAGCGGCGAGGAGCACTTCGTCATCGAGTTCATCGAGCCGATGAAGGGCAACGAAAGGGCCTTCGGCCTCGACCTGGCCAGCCTGCCGTCGCAGCGCGCCGCGGTGGCGGCGGTGCGCGACACCGGCGAGATCGTCGCCACCGGCCGCACGGTGCTGGTGCAGGATGCGGCGCGCCATCCCGGCTTCGTCGCGCGCGCCCCGATCTACCGCCAGAACATGCCGCTCGATACGGTTGCGCAGCGGCGCGCCGCCTTCATCGGCGTGGTGGCCATCGTATTCCGCGTCGATGACCTGATGCGCGAAGTGCTGGAGCCGTCGCTGCTGCGCCACATGACGCTGCAAATTCTCGACGGCGCCAACGGCGAATCGCCGGCGACGCTGCCGGCCACTGTCGACAACACCCTGTTCGACAGCGGGCGCGCCGGCGGGCAGACCTTGTCGAAGCGGGTGGTGCAGGGCCATATCGACGTCGCCCAGCGCCGCTGGCAGATGCGCTACAGCGCGCTGGCGGGCAGCCGCTACAGCCGCGACATCACGCCGCTGGTGCTGATCGGCGCGGCCGGCCTGCTGATCAGCGCCCTGATCGCGGCGCTGCTGGTGGCCTCGCGCCGCAGCCGCGCGCTGACCGGGCGGCTGCGCGCCACGCTCGACGAGCAGCGCGCCAGCGTGGCCGAGCTGGAACAGCAGAAGGCGCACGTCGAACTGGCGCACGGCGACCTGTCGTCGGTGCTGGAGACGCTCAAGCAGGCGCAGGCCAACCTGATCACGTCGGAAAAGCTGGCGTCGCTGGGCGCGCTGGTGGCAGGCATCGCCCACGAACTGAATACGCCGATCGGCAACAGCCTGCTGACCGCCACGGCGCTGGCCGACATGGCCACCGAGTTCGAGAAAAAATACGCCGGCGGCGGCATCCGCCGTTCGGCGCTCGAAGCGCACCTGGCCGACACGCGGCTGGCGTGCGGCATCATGGCCAGTTCACTGAGCCGGGCGGCGGACCTGATCACCTCCTTCAAGCAGGTGTCGGTCGACCAGACCAGCGACCAGCGGCGCCGCTTCGAGCTGGCCGCGGTGGTGCGCGACACCGTCGCCACCTATGCCGCGCAGCTGCGGCGCGCCAATTGCGTGATCGAGGTCGACGTCGCGCCGATGCTGGTGCTCGACTCGTATCCGGGCGGGCTGGGGCAGGTGCTGTCGAACCTGATCAACAACGCGCTGCTGCACGCGTTCGAGGGTCGCGGCGCGCCCAGGATCGTGATCAGCGGGCGTGACATCGAGGCGGGCCAGGTGGTGCTCAACTTCAGCGACGACGGCGTCGGCATGTCGCAAAAGACGCTGCACCAGGTGTTCGATCCCTTCTTTACGACCAAGATGGGGCAGGGCGGCTCGGGGCTGGGGATGAACATCGTCTACAACCTCGTCACCGGCGTACTGGGCGGGACCATCGGCATCGCCTCGACGCCGGGCAACGGCACCAGCGTGACGATGATGCTGCCGAAGGATGCGCCGCGCACGGAGACATTGTCGGCGGAGTGATTTTCTGACAAGATGGCGCTAACATTCACATGGGGGAGAAAGCGATGAACGGTGCGATTGAATTCGTGGCGGCGGTGCCGGTGCTGGCATCGCTGGACATCCGGCGCAGTGTCGACTTTTTCGCCGCCCGGCTTGGCTTCACCATCGTTTACGCGGCGCAGGGAGAATATGGCATCGTCTCGCGCGGCGCGGTGCAGCTGCACTTCTGGGCGTGCGGCGATCCGGCGATCCCGGCGGCGACCGGATGCCGGGTCGGCGTGGCCAACATCGAAGCCCTGTACACCCACTGCGTGCGCGAGCAGATCGTCCACCCGAACGGCCCCCTGCATACGACGCCCTGGGGCAAGCAGGAGTTCGCCATCCTCGATCCGGACCACAACCTGGTGACGTTCTTCGAACCGCTGGCGGCGACAGCGTGATGCAGCCTGGCGCGGCGCGAGCGCCGACCGCGGTGGGCTGAAGCGGTGAGCCGCACGCATGCATATCGATAACAGCTTGACAATATGCGGCTCCTTGATCGAGACTCTCCTGATCAGAAAAAGGAGCCCTCATGCCGCTGCCCACCGTTAGTCGCCGCACCTTGTTAGCCGCGCTGTTCGCGTTCGCCGCGACCGCGCTGGTCCCGGCGTACGCCGCCGAGTTCAAGTCCGAGCGCATCAGCGTGACGGCCGAGGGCGAGGGCAGCGATGTGATTCTCATTCCCGGGCTGAACTCGTCGCCGCGGGTGTGGCGCGAAATGATGCGCGCGGTGCCCGGCCACCGCTACCACCTGGTGCAGGTATCGGGCTTCGCCGGCCAGGCCCGGGGCGGCAATACGCAAGGCGCCGTCGCCGCGCCGGTGGCCGAAGAGATCGCGCGCTACATCGCCGCCGGCGGGCTCAAAAAGCCGGCCGTGATCGGCCACTCGATGGGCGGCACGATCGGCCTGATGCTGGCCGCGCGCCACCCCGAGCTGCCGTCGCGGCTGATGGTGGTCGACATGATCCCCTTCCTCGGCGCCATGTTCGGGCCGCCGGGGACGACGGCCGACAGCGTCAAGCCGATGGCCGATTCGCTGCTGGCGCAGATGCGCGCGGCCGAGCCGGCGGCGCGGCAGGCGCGGGCGACGGCGACCATCGGCGGCATGGTCGATACCGTGTCGATGCGGGCCGGCGCGATCGACGATACGCTCAAGAGCGACGCGGACGTGTCGGCGCGCGCTTACCACGAGCTGATCGTCACCGACCTGGTGCCGGAGCTGGGCCGGATCAGCGTGCCGACGACGGTGCTGTACGTGGTACCGAAGGCAATGAACCTGACCGACGAGAAGATGGACGGCTGGTACAAGGCGGCCTACGCGCCGCTGAAGGGCGTGACGCTCAAGCGCATCGCTTCCAGCGCGCACTTCATCATGTGGGACCAGCCGGCGCAGTTCCAGGGCGAAGTCAAAAGCTTCCTTGGCGACGCGGCGCAGTAAGCGCTTGCTACCCCTGGGGTCAGTTCCGACATTCGGACACGGCCTCTGCCGTTGAAGGCATTGATTGCTGACTTTTCAAGCAAAATGCGCGCGTTCCGGAAGTGGAACAAAGCCGGAATGATTTCGTTCGCATTGATCTTTCCTGCGATCTTCTTGCGCGGCGCGCTCGATCATGTTGCGGCGTTCGCGGGCTTGCCAGCGATGGTGCCGCTCGTCGTCTGCATCGCCGTGTTTGCCTATTTTCTCGCCAGGATATTGTTGTTCCGGTGCCCGCGCTGCGGAGGGCTGTTCAGCATGTCGTTCAGACCTTACAACAAACCGACCGGCCGCAATTGCGGACAGTGCGGTTTGTCCGCTGACGTGTAGCGATATCTGGCGCGGCAGTCGGCCGCCGCGAAATCTAGAGATAGCGTCGAGGCCGTGTCCGAATGTCGGAACTGACCCCAGGGGGGAGATCAGCGGAAACCGCGGGCGGGGAAGGTGGCGTCGCGCTGGATCCAGTTGCGCGGCGAGTAGGCGGTATTGCCATCGGTGGCGTGCAGCGTGTACGCATGGCGCGACACCGGCGAGCGGTTCGGCGCGCTGTAATGCGGCAGCAGTCCGTGCAAGCACACCAGGCTGCCCGCCTTCGCTTCGAGCGGCACTGCGACGCTGTCGTGCGGCCACGGCGTGGCGTCCAGTTTTTCCATCCTGATGGCGTCGCCCTGGCGCACGAAGCGCTCGCGCATCGGCCCCCGGTGCCCGCCCGGCTCCACCCACAGGCAGCCGTTCTCGATGCTCGCGTCTTCCAGCGCGAACCAGAACGTGGTGACGCTGATCGGCGTCGTCTCGAAGAAGGTCGCGTCCTGGTGCCAGCGCACTTCGCCGCCGATGCCGGGCTGCTTGAATATATACATCGACTGCCAGATCAGCGCGTCGGCCAGGCCGAGGTCGCGTGCGAGGTCGGCCAGTTTGGGGTCGCGCGAGAAGCGTTCGAAGACCGGGTCGAGGTCGTGCAGGGCGTGGCCGATCTTGTTGATCGACAGCGACTTGTCCTGGCGCAGCCGGCCCGCCGCGTCGAACGCCTCTTCTTCGAAGAAGCAGCGGATCGTGTTATCCGAGCGCAGAAAATAATCGTCCGTCGCGGTCACCTGGTTCTGTGTCGTGAAGATCGAACTGCCCTGGCCGGGGTCGAATTGGTCGACGATTTGCGCGGCCCGCGCGCGCAGCGCGGCGACGTCGGCGGCGCTCTTGAAGGCGGGGAGGACAATGTAGCCATCGCGCTGGTAGCGTGCGCGCTGTTCGTCGGTCAGCATGGATGCAGCTCCTGTCAGACCTGCCACGCGCCGTCGCGGTAGACCAGGTCGTCATCGAGATAAACGGCTTCTGTCACGGCGAAGATGTCGACGTGGTAGCGCGCGTCCTTGCGCTTGAAGCCGGGCTTCGGGTAGACGCCGTGCTTGGCGCCGAGCGACAGGTGGATGCCGCACATGCGCTCGTAGGTGCCGATGTCGTTGACCCGCCGCTCGCGCGTAAAGGCGCGGTTCATGCCGAAGCCCAGTTCGCGCACCCACACCTCGCCTTCGTCGGCGCGGATGATGTCGAGCAGGCGCTCGAATTCGGGCGTGGCGTTTTCGGTGCCGACCACGCGACCGCGCGCGATCACCAGCGTGATCGGCGTGGCGGGCCGGTTCACCAGGTAGGAGGTGTCGCCGAACACGTGCACCCGCACGCGCCCGTTCACCGCTTCCAGGTCCTGCGCTTCGGTGAACACTTCGCCGATCGGGAACTGGCCGCCGATGTTGTGCATGCCGCTGTAGTCGCCGATGTTCAGTTTGGCCGGCTCGAACTTCGATGCGTACACCAGCGTTTCGCCGCCGCTGTCGACCGTCGCCGACGAGGCGGCGTCGATGCGCTCCTTGAGCGCGCGGCCGACGCCGCGGTAGTACGCCGGATCGTAGGCGAGCGACTCGATGTAGTGGGCGCCCTGCGCGCCGGGCATGCGCGCCAGGTGCACGTGCTCGATCACCTTCAGGCCAAGCTTGAACAGCTCGACGCGGATGCGGAAGGCCTCGAGCCGGAAGTTGGTCGACTGGATCAGCACCACCAGGTCGCCCGCGGCCAGGCGCCGAAACGCGGCCAGCACGTCGTCCGGCGCGACGCTGTCGAAGTCGATGAAGGTGGCGCCCGCCAGGTTGCGCCGGTAGCCTTCGGCCAGCGCGCGCGCCAGGTCGCAGCGATTGTCATACACCACCAGCGCCGCGTGCGCAGGGCCATGCTCGACGACCAGCGCGAGCACGTCGCGCAGGTGCGAAGCGGCCATGTCGACCTCGTGGGCGGGTATCTCGCCCCAGGGGGATTCGGCGGTGGCGGCTGTGGAAGTCATGGTTGGCGAGGGCGATGGGATTGAGCCTGCAATTATACGGAGATGGCGTCGCGCTTGCGCGGCATCAAGGCGATCCTTCGATGTTGCGGCAAAGTTGGTTGTTGGAAATACACATCTGTCGGAGGAACCATGACCAGCCGCCACCTGCTGTCCTTGCCGAGGGCTTTGTGCGGACTTGTGCTGGGGGCGCTGCTCGCGTCCGGCGCGCAGGCGAGGCCGCAGCCGCCCGAGGAGGCGGCGCTCCACTTCTACCGATGGTACATGCAGTCGCTCACCATCCGCCAGGATCCGCTGCGGCAGTCGCCGGTGCAGATGTCCGGCTACGTCGACAAGCCCCTGATGCGCGAGCTGAAGCGGCGGATGAGCCGCAAAGGCTTGCATGCCGACTACTTCATCCAGGCCCAGCAATATATGGACGACTGGACCACCGACATCAAGGCGGTGCGGCCGACCATCCGGGGCAGTGTGGCCAGCGTGGTCGTCATTCTCGGCGCCACGCCGGAGACCAGGCGCATGCTCGCGCTGACGCTGACCAGGGCCGACGGCGACTGGAAGATCAGCATGGTGCGGCTGGTCTGAGCCGGCGTCGGCGCCAACCCTGGGGTCAGGTCTGACATTAGCACAAGAGCCTGCCTGAAATGGCAGGCTCTTGTGCTAATGTCAGACCTGACCCCAGCTTTTAGCGCTGCAGGAAATGGCAGGCTCTTGTGCTAATGTCAGACCTGACCCCAGCTTTTTGCGTTGCAATTGGTATTGCTTGGCGCGCCGCAATGCGCGCCGCCTGCCTTTGTGCACGGCCAGCCACCCGCACCCCGACAGCGCGCCACGCGGTACCCGGCAATCAAACTTCCCATACCAGCCAGTTGCGCTATGATTTGAACGGCAAAAGCGACCCCCTCCGTAGCAGGGACGGGCCGCGTTCAACGTGCATACAACGGCGGACGAGATGGCAATCAGATGGGAAACGCCGGCCAGTGTCTGGCTGGAAGACGAAACGAGCGGCCAGTTCGAGCTGGCGGCGAGCGAAGGCTTGTCGCGCATCGACTGGCATGGGCAGGCGCGCGCCCGCCTGCCCGACGTCGCCCACCTGCTCGGCGCCTCGCTGCCGGCCGCGTGCCGCTGCGCGCCGATCTATCCCGAAGGCTTCGCGTTCTGCCCGACCTGCGGGCGCCCGCTGACCAAGCTGGCCGGCCAGGTCAAGTCGCAGCCCGACTGGTGGGGGCCATGGTCGGACCAGTTCCTGCCGCGCCACGTGCCGCATGGCCTGCCGGTGACGTCGCTGGCGCTGGGCGATGCGCTCGAAGAGCGGCCCGCCGCGCCGGCCATCGGCCGCAGCGACGCCAGCATGCCGGCGCCGCCGAACGCGCTGTGCGTGTTCGCCGCCGGCAGTTACGGCTTCCCCACGCAGCGCCTGCTGGCGCTGGCCTACACCCGCAACGTACTGCAGTACTGGGATCCGCTGGCCAAGTTGTGGCACGTGATGGCGCCGGAAGACCACAGCGCCGACCTCACTTTCACCCGCTCGGCCTACGGCTGGCTGCCGGTGGCCAATCCGCGCCGCGGCGAGGTGGCGCTGGTCCCCACCGACAAGGGCCTGTGCCGGCTGTGGATCAATCCCGTCAGCGAGACCTGCCGCGCCGAGCCGGTGTTCGACGCGGTGCTGGCCAGCGCGCCGGGCGCGGTGCGCCGCCACGTCGGCTGCCTGTTCACCAGTTCGTCCGGCACGCGCTTGTGGAGCGCGCTGGGCGACGGCTCGCAGGTCGAGCTGCTCGATTGCGGCGACGCGCCGGCGGCCGGCTGGATGCGTCCGATCAGCTACGACGGCCGGCTGCTGTGGCTGCACCAGATGGGCCAGCTGATATGGCAGCCCGGCGCGCCGCCGCAATGGATCGCCTGGCCGCCGGGCTTTTCGCCGCGGCTCGAATTCGGCGGGCCGACGCAAAGCCGCGACGGCCGCCTGTGGCTCATCGGCCATGCCGGCCAGCAGTACTCGTTCATCGAATTGGGCAAGGAGCAGCCGCAGTCAGAGCCGATCAGCGGCGCGCGCCTGGGCTTTGCCAACTTCCTGTTCCGGCGCGGCCACGCGGTTGTCAACGAACCGTGGGAAGTCGAGAACGTCGAGGACCTGCACGAGGACGACGACTTGGTGCTGCCGCTGCTGCGCGGCTTCAACAACAACCGCGCCCAGCCCAGCGGCCTGGTGCTGCGCTTTCACAAGTACACCGGCCGCGCCGAGGAGGCGCTGGCCGAGCGCACCATCGCGCGCGCCACGGTGGAGTGGATTGGCCGGCGCAACGTGATCCTCGACGAAGTGGTGCGCCTGGCCCGTCCGCTCGAGTGCACGCCGATCGTCTACGAAAAATGCCTGTGGCTGCACCATCCCGACTGGAACCAGATCCGCGGCTGGCGCCTGGAAGAGCTGCCGTGAAGGCGCTGCTCGCCAGGTGCGCCGCGTGCGCCGCGCTGCTGTGCGCGTGCGTGCCGGCGCTCGCCGTCTCGCACGTGTTCCTGGTGCAGAATTCGGGCTGGATGGAGCCGTTCTATGCCGATCCGGCCTCGCCGTACAAGCCGCTGGTGACCGAACTGGTGATGGCGGCGACCCAGCCGGGCGACCTGATGGTGCTCGCTTCCTTCAACCAAAGCCTGCCCGGCGCGCCGTCGCCGAAAGCGCTGCTGTCGCTGAAGGTGGCGGCGTCGACGCGGGCGGAAGTGAGCGCCGCGCTGGCCGGCCTGCAAACGGCGAAAAAGCCCGGCGGCGCCGCGCTGGCCGATACCGACCTCGGGGAAGCGCTCAGCGCCGCCATCAAGCAGGCGCTGGCCGGCAAGCCGGGCCTGGTGTGGCTGTTCACGAACAACCGCAACAGCCCGAACAACGACCAGGCCACGGCGCTGCGCAACCGCGAATTCTATGAACTGATCCACCAGGGCGGCACCATCAGCAAGGCGCTGGCCTTCCCGCTGAAGATGCCGGTGCAGGGCGCGCACTACCACGCCAACGGCCTGATGGTGTACGTGTTCGCGGTCGGCGCGGAGGGCGCGCGCGAGCTCGATCGGCTGCTGGCGTCGGGCCGCGTGCAGCGCGTCATCACCGAGCCGCCGGCGCGCCTCAAGCCGCTCGACCGCGATAC
>CXWL01017561.1_pt1 | contig 14673 bp, 9 predicted proteins | sample 590931 | NCBI WGS metagenome assembly CXWL01 (sample SAMEA3498368, study PRJEB10139) | groundwater metagenome | biome: water well; material: biofilm material | place: Germany | collected 2015-04-27 | reverse complement strand
GCTTCTCGCGGCCCGTATCGCCGCCGCCGACGCTTGCCTCGACAGTGCGCGCCTCGGAGATGCGAGTCGTGCCAACACCGCGCTCGCGGAAAGCGTGGCTGCGCAGCTGAAAGAGCTGCAGCTGACACTATCGGCGCAGCTGGCTCCCGCGGCGCTGAGTTGGTCGCAGACGACGCGGTGCCATTGGCTACGGGCGCAGGCATTGGCGATACCGTTCGCCGACACCCGCGCGGGAGCAGCGGCTCCGCTCACATTCTTGGTGCTGCTTGAAGACGACGTGGCGCTGCGAGCGCAGCGTGAGGTCTTGCTGCGGCAACAGGCAGCGGTGTTGGGAAGCGCGAGCGAGGTGGTGGGTTACGAAGCGGTGGCCCAAGGCAAAGCGAAGTGGGCGCTCGAGAATCTGGGCGAGTTCTTGGGCAGCCTGGGGCCCACGCGTACCAGCGCTCCGCTGGGAATTTGGCCCGCGCCGCAGACGCCGATGTCGCGGTTCTTGAGCGAGCTCAAAGGGTCTGAAGCCGTGGGCGCGCTTGAGCAATGGGCGTCGGCGGTGAGCGATGCACGCGTTGATTTCGACGCTGCGAATTCTCATGGCCCATGGCCGGCGCAGCGTGAAAAGGCTCCTTCGATGCTCCTGTCTGACGAGGGGCTGTCGCAGGTTCAGCTCGATGGCTCGTGGGTGCAACGCTTGTCTTCGGCGTTCTTGTCGCTCTCGGGCGGCCACATGGAGCCGTCGGATCAAAGCCGCGATATCGCCGTTTCATTTGAAGAGCGCTCGGAGCTGAAGGTGCGGCTGCAAGCGCCTCCGATGCTCGAAGTGGAGCCGATGGCGAAGGCGTACTCGGAGCAAGCGGCGTCGTTGACGCAGTTGGTGGCGGTGTTGGAAGGCGAGAAGGGCTGGGCGCAGGTGCGCGGGTTGCAGCCGCGGGGTACGCGCCGTTCGCAGGGCCTATTGGTGGACGCCAAGCGTTGGGCACAACTGTTGCGGGGGCTCGCGAAGCTTTCCGTAGGTGAGGGTGCCTCCACCGATGCCGACGTGGTGCAGGCGCGCCGGTGGTTGTCGAGCTGGACAGGCGATGAAGTGTTTTCGTTCGATGGGCGCGAAGTGGTGGGCTCACCGATGACGATGGGTGGTGAACGCGCCTGGGCCGCGAAAGTGGGCATCGGGCGCCGCGAGCTGGTGGCTTCTTACGCCAGCCCCGTGGAGGCGAGTGTTTTGGGAGACGGAGCGAGCTTCGTCATTGGCACCCTGGCCGAGCAGCGTTTCATCGTGCCGGTGTGGGTGACGACGGAGGTGACGACGCACGCGCAGCTGCCGGTGATGAGCGCGGCGGCGTGGCAGAAGCTGTGTGACAGCGCGCGGCGCGTGGCCAGTGAGTGTGAAGCGGTGCTCAAAGAAGCCGTGGCGGTGGGTAGTCCAGCCAAGGTGGAAGCCCCCCGGGCCCAGTAACTTTGCTTTGTTCGCCAACGGGTAGCGGCCCGTAGTATCTGCCGGCCCATGGCTATCGTGACTGTGAAGCAGGCGTTGAGCGGAGCCGCGGCGGTGGGCGCGGAGGTGACGGTGCGCGGGTGGGTGCGTACCCGGCGCGATTCGAAGGCGGGCGTGTCGTTCATCGCGGTGACCGACGGCAGCTGCTTCGATTCTCTGCAGGTGGTGGCGCCCAATACGCTGGGAAATTACGCGGCCGAAGTTCAGAAGCTGGGCACCGGCTGCGCGGTGGTGTGCACGGGGCAGTTGGTCGCCTCTCAAGGCAAAGGGCAGACGGTCGAAGTGCAGGCGTCAGAGGTGAAGGTGCTGGGCTGGGTAGAAGACCCCGACACGTACCCGGTGCAGCCCAAAGCGCACACCATGGAGTTCTTGCGCGAGGTGGCGCACCTGCGTCCGCGGACGAATACGTTCGGAGCCGTGACCCGCGTGCGTCACTGCATCGCGATGGCGATTCATCGGTTTTTCCACGAGCAGGGTTTCGTGTGGGTGAACACGCCGATCATCACGGCCTCAGACGCGGAAGGCGCGGGTCAGATGTTCCGGGTGTCGACGTTGGACGCGGCGAATCCACCGCGCGACGACAAGGGTAAGGTCGATTTTGGGAAAGACTTCTTCGGTAAAGAAGCGTTCTTGACCGTGTCAGGTCAGCTCAACGTCGAGGCGTACTGCCTGGCGCTCTCGAAGGTGTACACGTTCGGGCCCACGTTCCGCGCTGAGAATTCGAACACCACCCGCCACCTCGCCGAGTTTTGGATGGTGGAACCCGAGATCGCCTTCGCTGACCTGAAAGACGACGCCGACCTGGCCGAAGCGTTCTTGAAATACATTTTCCGCGCGGTGCTCAACGAGCGGCAAGACGACCTCAAGTTCTTCGTGGAGCGGCAAGACAAAGAAGCTCTCTCGCGGCTGGAAAAGCTGGCGGACGCGCACTTCGAACGCATCGAATACACCGAGGCGATTCGCATCTTGGAGACCTCGGGGCAGAAGTTCGATTTCCCGGTGAAGTGGGGCTCCGACTTGCAGACAGAGCACGAGCGCTACCTCACCGAGAAGCACGTCGGGCGCCCGGTGGTGGTGATGAACTACCCGCAAGGAATGAAGGCGTTCTACATGCGCTTGAACGATGACGAGAAGACGGTGGCTGCGATGGACGTGCTCGCTCCCGGCTCCGGTGAAATCATCGGCGGCTCGCAGCGTGAAGAACGGCTCGATGTGCTCGACAAGCGCATGAAGCAGTTCGGGCTCGACCCCTCGCACTACAATTGGTACCGCGATTTTCGCCGCTATGGCACGGTGCCGCATGCGGGCTTCGGTCTCGGGTTCGAGCGGCTCGTGGTTTACATCTGCGGCTTGGGCAACATTCGCGACGCGATTCCGTATCCTCGTGCTCCGGGACTGGCGGCGTTCTGATGGGGGCGCCACGCAGTGGTCGCCGGGCAGGGCGACGAGTCGAGTCTGGGGAAGCGTTGATGCATATGCTATGTATGGGTATATGCATACGATTCGTACGACCCTTAACCTCGACGCCGAGCTGATTCGGGTCGCCTCCAGCAGCTATCCAGCGAAGACGAGGACGGCGGTCATCGAGGAAGGACTGCGGGCGCTGATCGCCCGGGCCGCAGCCCTTCGATTGGCAGCCCTGGGAGGTTCCGCCCCTGGGGCGCGACGTCCGAAGCGGCTGGCGAAAGCCACCCGGTGATTTTGGCCGACACCAACACCTGGGTGTCCCATCTGAGAGCGGCTGACCACCGGCTGACGCAACTGCTGGAACAGAACCGCATCGTGACCTGCGACGTGGTGGTGGGTGAGCTCTTGCTTGGCGCGGGCCTGCCCCCCGCCCTCACCCATGACTTGAAGCTGTTGCCGGGGCTTCCTTGTCCCACCGCGACCGAAACGCGGGCCTTCATCGAAAGGCATCACCGCACCTTTCGCGCCTCGGGAGTGGGTTGGGCCGAGGCGCAAATTGTCCTCACGGCAATGAACGCCGGGGCCCTGATTTATTCCTCGGACAAATCGGTGCGTTCGGTGTGGAAGAAGCTCGGCTTTCGCCTGGCTTGATCCGCCCGCAAACCATTGCGCACCCATGCGTGCCGCCCTAAGAGTGAGCGCATGGCTTTGAGCGAAAAGTACGAGCCTTCGGTGATCGAGCCGAAGTGGCAGCAGCGTTGGGACGAAACGAAGATCTTCCGCGCCGGCCGAGGTGGCGCCGCGGGCAAGAAGTACGTGCTCGAGATGCTCCCGTACCCCAGCGGCAAGATGCACATGGGGCACGTGCGCAACTACCTCATCGGTGACGTCTACGCGCGCTACTTTCAGATGAAGGGCTTCGACGTCGTGCACCCCATGGGGTGGGACGCGTTCGGCCTGCCCGCGGAAAACGCGGCGATCAAAGACGGAGTGCACCCGGCGACGCGCACCGCTGAGAACATCGCCAGCTTCAAGAAAGAGTTTCAGTCGATGGGTTACGCCTACGACTGGTCTTTGGAAATCGATACCAGCAAGCCCGAGTACTACCGCTGGAACCAGTGGTTCTTCGTGAAGATGCTTGAACGCGGGTTGGTGTATCGCCGCTTCTCGAAGGTGAACTGGTGCACCGGTTGCCTCACCGTCATCGCCAACGAGCAGGTGAAAGACGGCACCTGCGAGCGCTGCGAGTCGAAGGTCGTCGATAAGGAAATGGCCGAATGGGCCTTTCGCATCACCCGCGATTCGCAGGCGCTGCTCGACGGGCTTTCGCAACTGACGCAGTGGCCTGACCGCATTACCGCCGCGCAAAAGAATTGGATCGGCCGGTCCGAAGGTGTGGAGGCCGACTTCGGCGTCGAGGGTAGCAGCGAGAAGATTCGCATCTTCACCACCCGCATCGACACCGTCTTCGGGTGCACGTACGTGGTGCTCGCTCCGGATCACAAACTGGTGAAGGGCCTGACCACTCCGGAGCAGAGAGCGGCCGTTGACAGATTCGTCACCAAGATGGCGGCTCAGAGCAAGACCGAGCGCACGGATGAAAAGGCTCCCAAGGAGGGCGTCTTCACCGGGGCCTACGCGCTGAACCCCTTCGATGGCTCGAAAGTGCCGGTGTGGATCGCGAATTTCGTCCTCTCTGACTACGGCACCGGAGCAGTGATGAGCGTGCCGGCGCACGATCAACGCGACTTCGATTTCGCCAACCAGTACGGGCTGCCGATCATGATCGTCGTTCAGCCCGAGAAGGGCGAGCCGCTCCTGACGCCGCTGAGTGAAGCGTTCACCGAAGACGGCGTGCTCCAGAACTCGGGCGAGGTCACCGGCAAGACGTCCGCCGAGGCGCGCAAGCTGCTCGGGCAAAAGCTCGAAAAAGAAGGGCGCGGCAAGTTCGCGATTACGTACCGGCAGAAAGACTGGGGCTTCTCGCGCCAGCGCTACTGGGGCACGCCGATACCCATTGTGTACTGCGAGAAATGCGACCCTGAGCGCAAGGGTCTGCCCGTGCCCTTGGAGCAACTGCCGGTGCGTCTGCCCGACATCGACACCCAGACGGTGTTGACCGGAAAAGGCGAGCCACCGCTGGCCAAGGTGCCGTCGTTCGTCAACACCACCTGCCCCAAATGCGGCGGCCCGGCGAAGCGTGAAACCGAGACGATGGATACGTTCGTCGATTCTTGCTGGTACTACGCGCGCTATCTCTCGCCGAAGCTCGACACCGCGCCTTTCGACGCGGCGCTGGCGACGAAGTACCTGCCGGTTGACATCTACGTCGGTGGCCCCGAGCACGCCACGATGCACCTGCTCTACTTTCGCTTCTGGACGCGGGTGATGAAAGAGCTGGGCCTCTCACCCGTCGATGAACCGGTGACGCGGCTCATCACCCAAGGCATCGTCAATGGTCCCGACGGCCGCAAGATGTCGAAGCGGTGGGGCAACGTGGTGGCGCCCTCGAGCATCGTGCAGAAGTACGGCTCCGATACCTGCCGGGTGTACGTGCTCTTCGCGGGACCTCCCGAACGAGACTTCGACTGGAGCGACGAACAGGTTGAAGGGGCGTATCGCTTCTTGAGACGCGTCTGGGCACTGGCTCAGAGTCAACATGCGAAGTGCGCCAGCACGAAATGGGAAGGGCCGTACGAAGGCAAAGCGCTCGAGATTCGGCGCGTCGCGCACAAGTGCCTCAAGCGGGTGGGTGAGGCGATTGAACGGCTCTCGTTCAATACCGCCATCGCCGCGGTGATGGAGACGTTGAATTCGCTCCAAGCGCTCGCTGACGTGCAGACCCCAGCCGAAATGGCGGCGATGGGAGAGGCCGTGCGCATCATCGCGGTGACGCTGACGCCGATTGCGCCCCATGTCGCTGATGAGCTCGCCGCGGAATACGGCGCTAGCAAGCTCACTGTTGAAGCCGGCTGGCCCGCGTTTGATCCCGCGCTCGTCGTCGATGACGTGCTGCCGTACGCGGTGCAGGTGAATGGAAAGCTGCGCGCCGAAATTCGCGTGCCCGCGGCTTCGGGCGAAGCCGAGGTGCGCGCCGCCGCCGAGGCCGATGAGAAGGTGCAGCAAGCGCTCGCCGGCAAGAGCGTGAAGAAGGTCGTCTTCGTTGCCAAGCGGCTCATCAACTACGTCGTCGGGGGCTAATCGCGATGCGCGCGTTGTCGCTCGCCCTCGCGTTGTCGTCGGTTTCCAGCTGCGGCTACCACTTTGTGCGCCCCGGCGGCGAGCTGCCCAACGGCATTCGTAAAGTGCACGCCCCCGTTTTCAAGAACGAAACCGGTGAGAGCGGCGCTGAAGCTACCTTCACTCAGGCTTTTCGCCAGCAGTTGATGCGGGCCGGAACGCTCGGAGACGCCGATGCCGATGGAAAAGCCGAAGGCACGCTCCTCACCGTGACCGGCGCTCCGCTAATGGTGAGCCCGGGGCGCTTCCCCAGCTATCGGTTGACCGCCAGCGTCACCGTCACGCTTTCGCAGAGCGGAAAAGCAGTTCGACAAGCACACGTCACCCGCAACGAAGACTATTTGTCGGGAGCAGATCTGCTCTTCACCGAAGCCAACCGTCAGAATGCGCTGCGGCGACTCGCCGAAGGTCTGATGCGTGAAGCTTACGAGCGGTTGGCGGGTGACCCGTAAGGTCCCTGTCGGCCCTGTGGCGAGGCGCCCTCTCAGTCGCCGCCCCTGCACTGATTGTTCCTGCATTCCTTATTGCCATTGCAGACGTCGCAGCCCTGGCCGTTCTTTCCACACGCCAAGTTCTCATTGCCAGGCTGGCATACGGATGCCTGGCAGCAGCCGTTCGGACACGAGTCTTTGTCGCAGATGCACGTGCCTCCCGAGCAACGCTGCCCGGCTCCACATGCCGGCCCGGTGCCGCACAGGCACGCCCCAAAAGGAGCGCAGACGTTCGCCACCTTCGCATCGCAAGCCAGGCACGCTTTGCCTCCCGAGGCGCAGGTCGCGAAGGCCGTCGCGCGGCAGATACCCGCTGCGCAACAGCCGTTGGGGCAGCTGGTGGCATCGCACACGCACCCGCCGCCGACACAGCGCTGGCCCGCGCCACACGGCCCGCCACCGCCACATGCGCAGGCTCCTGACGCCGAGCAGCTGTCGGCGACCGAGGGAGAGCATTGAACGCAGGCGCTGCCACCATTGCCGCAGGTTGCCGCGCTCTTGGTACGGCACATAGCTCCGTCACAGCACCCACCGGGGCAGCTCGCCGCGTTGCAGACGCACCGGCCCGCGAGGCACAGCTGGCCGGCCGAGCATCGCAGCGAAGTGCCGCAGGTGCATTGCCCCACCGCCGAGCAGCCATCAGAGAGCAACCGGTCGCAGCTGGCACAAGCGGGGGAACCTGCGTCCACCCCGGCATCGAAGGAGGGCACGCCGGCGTCGAAGCCAGCGTCGAACGCAGGCACGCCTGCATCGAAGCCCGCATCAAGAAGCGGCATTCCGGCGTCGAATTCTTCGCCTCCATCAAGACCACCGCCCCCCTCGAGGGGATCTTGCGGCGCCTGCGACAGCGCCACCGTCACGCTCGTCTCGACACCCAGCCGCACCGCGATCGTCGAACGCCCCCAGGCCCGTGGCTCACCTTGCCAGAGCCCTGCAACCTCGATGCTGGCTTCGTTCCCCGCGAGTGTGTCGGGCAAGAGCAACCGTAGGGTCTGCGTGCCGCGCAGTGGTTTCGTGGCCGTCTCGGGTGCCAGCACCGGCCCCCACAGTTCGTCAGGCCCGGCTTCGATCTGCGCCCGAAACTGATCAACCTCGACGCCCGCGGCTTGGGTCAGCGTCACCATCAACGAGGTGTCGTCGCGGGTGCCCGAGCAGGCCAGCACCAAGGTCGCGGTGAGTGCGAGAGGGGCCCCTCTGGGAAACGAGATCCTCACTTCGCACCCCTCAAGTCGGCTGTGCCCAGCGTGGGCTTTGGCTGTTGACCCACCGCCATGTACGCGACCGTGCCCGCGCTGGCGGTGACCAAGGCCACGCCAGTCCAGAACCACCAGGTGGTGAAGACCGACTTCGAGGGTGGGGTGGTGTGCACTTGGGGAGGCGAAAACAGCTCAGGCGTCGCGGGCGGTGGGGTGAGGCTGCTGGCCGCGCGCAACTCGTCCAGGCGCCCAGCGCGCGGCGCCACTGGTGGAGTCTCTACCGCGGCGCGCTCGGCGGCTTCTTCTTGGCGCCTCTTCGCAAGCAGCGCGAGCTCGCCGTTCACTTCGGCCAACAGCTCGCGCGCCAACTTTCGCTGGGCCGCGTTGCCCTTGACGTCTTGGGCGAGGTAACGCTCATAGAGCGATGCGCTTTCGACGAGCTCCCCCAGTTGCCGGTGGCACTGGGCAAGGTTGAAGAGAAGAGCGGGGCGGGGGTCCAATCGATTGGCGGTGAAGAACAGCGCCAGCGCGTCTTCGTATTGGCCCGCCGCATAAGCTTGCCGTGCCTTCGCGGCTTGACCCTTCGCCAGCTCGGTCGCGCTTCGAGGCGTCGCCGCCGCGGCCACTGGGCTCATTGCCAGCGCCACCGTGAGCACGCTGCAGAGCGCGAAGTCACTTCGCGTAGGCGTCGATGAGGTCATCTCGTCCCAGCTCCTTGGCGGCACGTTTCGGGGCGGCGCGCGCGGCCGGCGCTCGAGGCTTGTTGGGTGAGGGGTTGGGCCTCAGCGTGTTGACCGGCGCTGCTTCATCGGCGAGGGGTACCGCGGCAAAGGGCTCGGGCTCGTCGGAACCTGGCGCCTCGGTCTGCGGCTCCTCAAGTGGAACCGCGAGCGTCCCCCGAACATGTGGAACAGCCACTGTGTCCGCAGCCGGTAGAGGCACGGCCGCGGCGGCGGCGATGTCGGGCTCCGACGTGAAGCCGCGATGCCCAGCGCCATATTCAGCCGGCGCGAAGAGAAGCCAGCCGACCGCGGTGACCAGCGCCGCCGCCGTCGCCGCGCTCGCGCACATCGCCCGCCGCATCGAGCCGCCTTCGTTGGAAATCAAACGCCCGGTGTCTCGCACCAACCCGTTGTCGTCGTACGGAGCCAGCGCCAAGCGAAGCGCATTCATCGTCGCGTAGCGGCGATGCGGGTCTTTCTCGAGACAGCGCAAGACGATGTTCTTGAGGGCGGGCGGTATCGGCTCGCCGGCGGGCGTGTACGAGCCGATGCTGGCGGGCAGCTCGGTCGTTATGTGCATCGCCAACTTGAGAAACGCTTGGCCGTCAAAAGGAGGGTGACCGGTGAGCAGCTCGTAGAGAACGACCCCTACCGAGTAGATGTCCGAGCGGGCGTCTATTTCGTGACCGTTGGCCTGCTCGGGCGACATGTAGGTCGGGGTGCCGATGATCACTCCCGCCAGCGTCTTTGAGACTGGCTCATGCTCGAGCGTGGCCTGGAGCTTGGCGACGCCGAAGTCGAGCACCTTGGCGAAGACATCGCCTGAGCGGTGGGTGAGAAAAATATTGTCGGGCTTCACATCACGGTGCACCACGCCAACTTCGTGGGCCGCCTGCAGCGCCAAGCACACCTGCCGCATCATGCGCACGCCGCCGCCCACTGAAACGCCGCCGGTGCCGAAGGCCTGACGCAGGGTCTGGCCGTCGAGCGCCTCCATCACGAAGTAGCTGCGCCGGGTGTTGTTGCTCAAGGTCTCGTCGACGAAGTCATAGATGTCCACGATGTGCTCGTGGTTGATGTGGTTGACGGCCTGTGCTTCGTGAAAGAAGCGTTCGACCAGCGCCTTTTGTTGCGACTGCTCGGGCTTGAGCAGCTTGATCGCCACCCGGCGGCCAAGACGAACGTGGCGTGCCAAAAACACCCGCGCCATGCCGCCGTCGCCGAGCAGCCGGAGCAGCTCGTAGCTGCCCACGATGTCGCCTTCCATCTCTTGCCGCACCGGTGGCGTGGGGGCGTGCACCACGTCGAGCGTGGGCGAAAGCACCGAGGGCAAATCGCCAAATTGCGTGAGGGCCTCGAGCAGCTCACCCGCATGAGCGAAGCGGTCCGTGGGGCGCTTGGCGAGACAGCGCACCACGATGGGCTCTAAGTATTTCGCGCTCGCCGGCAGAGGGGGCACCGCGCCGGCCACATGCGCTTGCAACACTTTGCCGAAGTCCGCGTTGGTGAAAGGTGGCGCGCCGGTGAGTGATTCAAAGAGCGTGACGCCCAGCGCGTAGACATCGGCCCGCGCGTCGGCGGCATGCCCGGCGATGACTTCCGGTGCGCAATATGCGGGGCGTGACAACACCGTGCCCGCGATGGTGTCGACGGTCTTCCCGCCCCGAAAGTAGGCCAGGCCCAAGCCCAGAATCTTCGGGTCCTGCGCTAGCAGCCCCCGGTGCAGAAAAATGTTTCCCGGGCGCAAGTCGCGATGCACCGTGCCTTGCTCGTGCAGGTAGCGCACCGCCTCACAGACCTTGGTGAAGAGTGGCACCGCCTGCTCGGGGAACAGTGGCCCGTGGCCGGCGAGATAGTCGTCGAGCGCCAGGCCTTCGAGTCGTTCGGTGGCTTGGTAAAGGCGGCCATTCGGCAACCGGCCCGCCCCGAGGCTGCGGACGATGTGCGGGTGAAACAGGCGGTGCCGCAAGAGCGCTTCGTCCATGAAACGCCCCAGCAGCTCGGGGTCAGACGAGGCTTCTTCCTTGAGCACCTTCCAAACCTGGTTGCCACCTGAAGCAGACTCGACGAGCAACACATCGGCTGTTGCCGAACGGCCCAAGGCGCGCAGCACCCTGAAGCCGAAGGCTCCGTCGATGGCGTCAGCAGAGGGGGTGTGGTCCCCCTCGAAGCCGTATGAACCGTAGTGATCGAGCATCAGCATGAAGAGTCTCCATTACTGAAGACGCTTCACACCGCAGTGCACGCCCCATGCCGCGGTGCCCAGCAGTAGGCGACCACTGTCATGCACGGGGCGAATTTGCCGAAGTGTGGCGAGCTGGCGTCGTACGCCAACCGTAAACGTTACTTCTTCACCTTGGCCGCGGCAGCGTGGGCGAGGCGAGCGACCCGGCGCGAGGCGTTGCGAGCGTGCAACACCCCTCGTGAGGCGGCGCGGTTGAGCGCTCCGGCCGCTTGCTTAATCGCCTCTTGGGCCTTTTTGGCATCGCCCGAAGCGATGGCTTCGCGGGCCTTCTTGACCGCGGTCTTGACGGCGCTGGTCACCGATTGGTTGCGAACTCGGCGCTTCAACGACTGCCGGTGACGTTTTTCTGCTGAACGGGTCGTAGCCAAAGAACTGCTCCTTTAAGGATAAAGAACTTTTTGTGCGAGAAGCTCCTACCTGTTGCGCGCGACCGGGGTCAAGGGGTGTCTTTTTTGGCTTCTTGCCACAAGGCTTCGAGCTGCTCGAGGTTGGCCTCGCCGAAGCCGATTCCCCGTTCTTCCAGTGCTCGTTCCACCTTCTGAAAGCGCTGGGTGAAACGGCGGTTGGCTTGGCGGGCGGCGTCTTCGGCCGGAGTCTTTAGAAAGCGCGCCAGGTTGGCGACGCTGAAGAGCACGTCACCGAGCTCATGCTCGATGGCCTCGCGACTGCCCTGGGCAATGGCTTCGTCGAGCTCGTTTAATTCCTCATCGAGCTTGGCGCGCACCCCCTTGAGGTCAGGCCAGTCGAAGCCGATACGCGAGGCCTTTTCGGCGAGCCGTTCAGCCCGTTGCAGCGAGGGAGCGCCGGTGGGTACGCCGTCGAGCACCGAACCCCGCTTGCCCGTTTTCTTCTGCCGCTCTTCGGCCTTGAGCTTGGCCCAGTTTTGCAGGACCGCTTCTGAACCGTGAATCTTCTGGTCCCCGAAAACGTGCGGGTGGCGCCGCTCAATCTTGTCGGCGATGGCGTTGCAGACCTCAGCGAAGCCGAATTGCTTTTGCTCGCTCGCGAGCTGAGCGTGAAAGACGATCTGAAAGAGCAGGTCTCCCAGCTCTTCAGAGAGCGGAGCCCAAGGCCCCCCGTAGCTGACCTTGTCCATCTCATCGAGCACCTCGTAGGCCTCTTCGATGAGATAGGGCCGCAATGAGCGCAGGTCTTGTTCCTGGTCCCAAGGACAGCCGTCTTTAGCGCGCAACCGGCGCATGATTTCCACCACGCGTTCCGCGGCTTCTCCCACAGTTCCCATGGCAAAACGCCATAGCAGGAAAAGTGGAAGTCGCGAGCCCGATGGCTACTTGAACCTCGGTCCTTCCAGGGAGGTTTCTTGAACAGCGTGGCGGTACGAGCGAGATCGCTGACTTTCAATAGGTTAGCCATAGGCCCCATTGTCGCCAGATGTGGGCAACTGTCGTCGCTGAAACGGGACAATAGGGCATGCCCGTTTTTCCCAACGGCGGAGCCCCCTGTCGCACTGCGTTACGTGGTGCGGCAGTACCCTTACAGGCATTCGTGCGTTCTTCAGTGGCGATAGCGGCGGCGATGCTCTTCGCGCTCTCTTCGAGCTGTTCGGGCTGTGTCGAGAAACTGGTGCCCGGCAAAGTGGCGAATGCGGTGGGGCGGCTCACGGTGCGCAACGCGGCCATCATTTCCAAGCTGGTGGAAGTCGACACCACCTGCGGCTTCTCGAGCCCAGCGGTGATTCGCGCGGCCATCGCTCAAGGGCAGACCGGCACCACCGGCGCGGTGGTGTGGAAAGTCGAGAAATGTAAAATCGATTTTCCCGCGGCGACGTTGATTTCCACCGATTGCTCAGGAGTGGAATCGACGGTCAAAGGCAGCATCACCGTGTCGGCCACCAAACGCATTCGCGGCACGCTCACCGGCAACAGCAACAAGCCCGTCATTCCCGAAGGCCCCGACGCAGCCACCCTCGAGGTCGAGGTCATCACCGACGGCTTTACCGTCTTCAAGTCCGATTCCAAGGCGTACCTGACGATGCTCACGGGCACGCTTCACTACGCGATTGAACCGCGGCTGGCGCTCAGCAAATCGCTCGGGGTGTGCGCGGTTTCCACGTTGGACCTCTCGCTCAAAGACCTGCGCTACAAAGATGCCGCGGTGGTGGTGACCGATGAATCGCGAAGCTTCTCGGTGGACGTCGCGACTTCTGACTACGCGGCGCAGGTCGGCAAATGGGAAAAAGAAGAGAACAACTTCTCGGGCAAGGTGACGGTGTGGGGCAATGAGCAGACCTTGCCTGCCGATGGCGACACCGAGGGCTTAGACCCTGCGTACACCGCGGCCACCTACTACGAATCGGTGGCCTGCACGCCTGACCTCGCCACGCCGGTCACCTACGTCTGCCCGTCACTGAAGGAGCAAATCGTTCACGGCGCCGCGCGACTCACCATCAGCCAACTGGGCGCCATCGCGTCGCTCATCGATGCCGATACGCGCTGCGGCTTTTCGAGCCCCAACGTGCTCAATGCCGCCACGCTCAACGGCTCTCCCGGAGCCAAGGGCACCGCCACGCTCACCCTCACCGCGCCGTGCACGCTGTCGTTTCCCGAGCCCAAGAACATCGGCACCCACTGCAGTGGAGTGACGCAGACCGCCGAAGGCACCGTCACCGTGACCGGTTCCAAGAAGCTGACCGGCGTGCTCTCAGGTGACGTCAGCCAGCCGATAGTGCCTGACGGGCGCGAACCCGCGACGCTCACCTTCAGTGCGCAGCTGGGAAATTTCCGGTTGAGCGACTCGGTCTCGACGAATTCGCTCAAGGCCAAGAGCGGCACGTTGTCGGCGGTGATGAAGCCCCGGGTGGCGCTCGATACGCGCAGCGACATCTGCTCGCACACCACGTCGATTGCGTCGTTCGAGAACGTGGAATGGTCGAACGCCGTGCTCGAAGTCGTCACTGACGGGCTCACCTTCGAAGTCCAAGTCTCGCAGGCCTCGCTCGAAGCGCAGAGCGGCACCACCCAGACGCGGTCGAACTATCTGTCGGGTGTCGTCATCACCGACGGGCAAGTGGTGAGCGTTCCGCCGCCGGGCGCTGAGCCGATTTTGGACCCCACTTACGATCGCGCGGCCTTCGAGGGCACTTTCAGCTGCAAGCCGGGCTTTCAGCTCGTCGATTCTGATGCGTCATGCTCTGTCAACCGGGCCCTGGCCACCAACGCCGCCCGAATGTTGATGCTCGCCGCCGGCACCATGGCGTCAGAAATTCAGAACGACACCAACTGTGGCTTCTCGGCGCTGCTGGTGAAGACCATGCCCACGCAGGTGACCGGCCAAGACGGAGAAATGGGCAGCCTCACCTGGGACGTCGCCAACTGCCGCATCGGCCAGACCGGAGTGGCCAATGTCGCGACCGACTGCATCGGCGTCACCACCTTCTTGTCTGGCACCGCGGCCTTGAGCGCGCGGCGCACCGTCAAAGGCGAGCGCGACACCGAGCTTTTGATCTTCGATTCCATCATTCCCCGCTCGCGCGACGCGCTCACCATCAACTTGACCGGCGCGTTATTGGCCGACTTCGCGGCGTACAAAATGCCCTCGGGGCTAGCCGACCCGTACGTCAAGCTCGTGCTTCACGGATGCACGCTCACCGGCCAAGTCGTGCCGGGGTTGGCTGAGCGGCGGAGTACACCCGGCGTGTATGACGTCGGTACGCCCGTCGCGACCTTCACCGATATTCGCTTGCAGAATGCGCCCGTTACCCTTTCCGTCGCCGGCAAGCACTTCAGCTTCGTGATCAGCGGCGCCCAGCTCTCGGGGCGCAATGGCTCGCTCAACGGCGTCACCAACACCATCAGCGGCCAGGTGGCGATCGGCAATGAGACCATCGTCATTCCCGAAGGCACCGTGCTTGACCCCGAATTCACTC